>Ga0247725_1000590_pt1 | contig 24609 bp, 20 predicted proteins | sample OKSTACKMCFT3sol_FD_183021 | JGI IMG/M metagenome (GOLD analysis project Ga0247725, IMG submission 183021) | Subsurface sediment microbial communities from gas well in Oklahoma, United States - OK STACK MC-FT3-sol | ecosystem: Environmental > Terrestrial > Deep subsurface > Rock core/Sediment...
CCCTAAGGGACGCCACTTCAGCGTTACATCTGCAAGTGGGGCTATAGCTCAGCTGGGAGAGCGCTTGCATGGCATGCAAGAGGTCAGCGGTTCGATCCCGCTTAGCTCCACCAAATTTATAAGCTCCATTTAATTTTAAGTTCATGTCAAAAGCTTCAACTTAGCCAGCTAAGCAACTCGCTGCGATAGTTTTCAAGCCATTTCCAAGATTTCATCTTTACACTTGAACGCCATAAAAAAAGCGGCTTAAAAGCCGCTTCCTGACATTCTTCAAACTTCGTTACATCTTTATTCTAGACTCGACACCAAAGGTAGCATTAAATCTGCGATAACAGGCTGTGCTTCCAGGTTCGGGTGTAGCCCATCTGCTTGCATCCATTGCTGCTTTAGGGCTATGGTCTCCATAAAGAAAGGCCAGACAGGTATTTGCTGTTTCTCTGCCACTTTTGGGTATAAATCTGTAAATAGTTTGGTGTAACGTGGGCCATAGTTTGGTGGAATGCGTATTTGCATTAAGACAGCTTTACTTTGTTGCTGCTTTATTTGCGTTATCATCGCATTGAGATTTGTTTCAAGCTGGGGCACAGGGAAACCACGCAGACCGTCGTTGGCACCAAGTTCAATCAACACGTAATCGGGTTTGTGTTGTTCGAGTAAGGCAGGTAAGCGGGCCAGACCACCACCTGAGGTTTCTCCGCTGATACTGGCGTTGACCAGTGTCCAGTCACTGTCTTGTTGGTCAAGTTTTTGTTGAAGCAGATGCACCCAACTTTGGTGTTGGCTTAACCCATAACCGGCGCTCAGACTATCGCCAAGAATTAACAGCGTTTTGGCCTGCACCGCAGCTGTGGTGATTGACAGGACCAAGAGCATAACGTAGATCAATCGAATCATGAAAACACCTATACCTCATATTGTTGCAAAAGATGTTGTGAAAACAGTTCAGCTTACCGAGTCTGAGCTTACCATACTGCAAGATATCGATCTGACTATCAATCAAGGCGCGACAGTTGCTATTGTGGGTGCTTCGGGTTCCGGCAAGTCTACTTTATTAGGAATATTGGCCGGTTTGGATCAAGCATCCTCCGGTGAAGTCTATCTGGCAGGCCAGCCTTTGCATCAACTGACAGAAGACGAGAGGGCAGAATTAAGAGCCCGCTCTGTAGGTTTTGTGTTTCAATCATTTTTATTGTTACCTAGTCTGACAGCACTGGAAAACGTTACTTTACCTGCTGAACTGGCGGGTATGGCAGATGCCCGGGCTCGTGGTCTGGAACTCTTAGCCCAGGTCGGATTAAGCCACAGAGCTGACTTTTTTCCCAATCAGATGAGCGGTGGTGAGCAGCAAAGGGTAGCGATAGCCCGTGCTTTTATTACCAAACCTGCTGTACTTTTTGCTGATGAACCTTCAGCTAACCTGGACAGCGCGACGGGCGAGAAAATTGAAGATTTGCTGTTTGAACTGAATAAGCAGCAAGGCACCACCTTAGTGTTAGTAACCCATAATCATGAACTGGCGCAGCGTTGCCAATTTCGATTTCAGATGCATGCCGGCCACCTAACGGCTGATTTGACTCAAGCCACAGAGGGCAAGCGTCATGTGGGGTAAAATCGCCTGGCGGCTGTTCTGGCGTGAATTAAGCCGTGGCGAGTTATGGGTTATCGCCTTTTCACTCTTTTTAGCTGTGCTCACTGTGGTGAGCTTATCCGGTATCACGGAATCGGTTCGTTCTGCTTTGTACCAGCGCAGCGCCAACTTTGTCGCTGCCGATCAAATTCTGCGCTCTAGCGTAGGTTTTAATGAACAGGTTCAACAACAGGCAGACGAGCTTAAACTGAAATCATCTCGCCAGGTGCAGTTTAACTCCATGTTGTTTGCCAAAGATTTGATGCAGTTGGTGTCTGTTAAAGCCGTATCTGCAGCTTATCCATTAAGAGGCGAGCTGATATTAAGCTCGTCGCTGACTGATGCAAAAGCGCTTGTATCCTTGCAGCCGAATCAGTTGTATCTGGAAAGTCGTCTTTATAGTTTGCTGGATATTAAGGTAGGCGACAGTCTGGAGCTTGGCGAAAAAGTATTTACCGCTGCTGGCGTCATTGTTGCTGAACCTGATGCGCCGTTGTCTGTATTTGGCAGCTCGCCACGGGTACTTATGCATTTGGATGATGTGGCCGCAACCGGGATTATTCAGCCTGGTAGTCGGATCAATTACCGCTTGATGTTTGCAGGTTCCCAACAAGACCTGGCATTGCTTGAGACACAAAGCAAAGAGGCACTGGGCCCACAGGACAGATGGCAGAAAATGGACAGAGAGTCGGCCATAGGTGGTGCACTGGACAGATCTGAGCGCTTTTTATTGTTATCTGGCCTGTTGGGTATTGTGCTGGCGGCTTGCGCCGCTGCTGTGGCTGCGAATCGCTATAGTCAGCGCCATGCCCGCTCTGTGGCTGTGATGAAAGCTTTGGGCGCAACCACAACCTTGAGCCGGAAGATTTATGGCAGTCATTTACTCTTTGTGGTGATCTTCAGCGTAGGCTTTGGTTTAGTGGCCGGACAGTTATTGGTGCAATTAAGTCAATGGGGCGTCGGATTCTGGATGCCGGAGTATCTGGCTGAATTTAGCTTCCGACCTTTGGGTTTAGGCGTGCTGACGGCTGCTATTTGTGCTGTGTTGTTTTCAGCCCGGCCTTTGTGGCGTTTGGCTGCAGTGCCAGCGCTTAATGTACTGCGGGAAAAGCCGGATCAGATGAAATTTGACCCGGTGCATTTAATCAGCGGTTCAGTCGCCATCTGGTTATTGATGTGGCTCTTTAGTGGTGACATTTGGATTAGCAGCTGGTTGTTTGTGCTCTGCCTGCTGTTTGCCGCTTTATTGATGGGCTTTGCCGCCTTATTGGTTCGGGTTGCCAAACCTATGGCAGCAGGACAAAGTAGTGCGCTACGGCTGGCACTGGCGAATTTACGCCGTAGGTTATGGCCCAATGCGTTTCAGTTGATCACTTTTAGTCTGGCGTTGTTTTTAACTTTACTGCTTTACTTTTTACGTTCTGAGCTGCTGGACCAATGGCAACAACAGGTTCCTGAAGGCGCACCGAATCAGTTTCTGGTGAATTTAACCGAACAGGACAGAACTTCATTGCAACAACTGGCAGCCGAGCATCAGCTCACCCTGACAGCGTTTTATCCGATGATCAGTGGTCGGGTGCTGGCTGTCAACGGCGAGAACTTTGCCGATGAAGCAACCAAAGAAAAACCTGAACAGCGTCAAGGGGTTGGGCGGGAGCTGAATTTAACCTGGTTAAAGCAGATGCCTGACAATAACAAGCTGGAAAGCGGGCAGTGGTTTACGGATGACTCCAAAGCTGAAGTGTCGGTCGAATCGCAACTGGCGGAACGGCTGCAGCTGAAGCTTGGCGATATGCTGAAGTTCTCTGTCGGCGGACAGTTATTTGAAGCAAAAATCAGCAGCATTCGGAAAGTCGACTGGAACAGCTTACAACCTAACTTTTATATGGTGCTTTCACCTGATCTGATGCAGGGATTTCCTGCCACTTATATCACGGCATTTTATCTGGATATGTCAGAACAGGAACTGTTAAATCAGATAGTTCGGCAATTCCCGACTGTCAGTCTGATTTCAGTCGATACCATTTTAAAGCAGGTGAACGATATTATCAGTCAGGTTTCTGTGGCCTTAACCTTTATTTTGATATTGGTGTTTGCATCTGCAGTGCTGGTGTTGGTCGCGCAAGTGCAGGCGACTTTAGAGCAAAGGGAGCAGGAGCTGGCTATTCTGCGTACCTTGGGGGCAAAGTCGTCTTTCTTAAAAGCAGCCTTGTTGTATGAGTTTGCCGCTTTAGGGGCTTTGGCCGGGCTTTTTGCCACAGTCTTAGCCGAAGTCCTGCTGGCTGTGGTTCAGCAGCAGTTTTTTGATTTACCGTACAGCCCGCACTGGAACTTATGGTGGCTAGGTCCTGTATTGGGAGTTGGCTTAGTCACAGCTCTGGGCGCGTGGCAGGTCAGGGTGCTGCTGAATATGTCAGGCAGCACCTTATTACGCCGCGCCCTTCAGAATTGAAGAGCGTTTAAGGCATCTTTTAACTGTGGGTAGTGGAACTGAAAGCCACTATCCACTAAACGCCCTGGTTGTACATTCTGGCCAAACAACAAGATGTCAGCCATCTCGCCAAAAGCTAAGCGCAATACAAAAGCAGGCACTGTAAAAGGTGCCTTTTTACCAAAACGTTCCGCCAACAAAAAACTGAACTGTTTATTGCTGACTGGGCGGGGCGCTGTCGCATTAAAAGGTCCACTTAAGTCATCACGCTGTAGTAAGAAGTCAATCAGACGCACCATATCTTCCAGATGGATCCAGGACATAAACTGCTGACCATCTCCAATTGGCCCGCCTAAACCTAATTTAAACAAAGGCAGCATCTTTCCAAGGGCTCCGCCTTTACTGCTCAGTACTATGCCAGTACGCAGTAAACAGACTCTTGTGTGTGGGCTTGCAGCACGCTGTGCCAGATTCTCCCAGCGAGCACAGATGTCATGGCTAAACTCAGGGTAATAGGAGCTGTAATCTTCTGTGATTACAGTGCTGCCTTGTCGGCCATAAAAACCTATAGCAGAGCCGCTAATGAAGACGGTGGGTGGGGTAGTGCATTGTTGGATTTTCTCCGCCAGTGCTTCTGTGATCTGCCAGCGGCTTTGGCAGATTTTTTGTTTTTGTGATTCGCTCCAACGCCTGTCGGCTATAGGTTCACCTGCCAGATTAATCACTGCGTCAATCTGATTTAAATCTACAGTATCAAGAGTGTGGTGATAGTTGGCGTCAATCGCCAGAATTTCTTTCGCTTTTACGGATGAGCGGGTAAGGATATGCAACTGATGTTGGTGATGCCACTGTGCAACGAGTGCTCGCCCAATCAACCCTGTAGCGCCTGTAATTAAAATGTTCATGCAATCTCCACTACAATAAGCTACTGAATACAGTCCAGTATAAGTGCTTTAATACGGTTGTGTGGCTTAATGTGGTTTAGTCTGGTTTTGCATGAACTTGTTTTAACAACTCGATGCGCTGTTTGATGTGAAACAGCTGACATTGTTTGTAGGTAGCGCTGGCGGCATTGTTGTCCGGTAACAGACCAATAAACTGCCAGCGACAGTCTTGTTCTGTGTACAAGGTAAAAGTTTGACGAGCCTTATTAAATAATTTCAGACCATCCTGACGACCACTACTGGCTGCCTGTTCTTCCAGTTTAAACAAGTGGTTGTTTTCCCACGTGGTTAACTCGCGTCTGGTCTGCTCCAGCTGTTGATCCAGACATTGCATATAGTCAACTTTGTTAAGCGAGCCAGGGTCACAAGCCTGCTGTGCACTAAGAGGAAATACGCTAAAGAACAGAACAAGCAGCGGTAGTTTCATCATTTTAATCCTGACTCCTGAAAGCGAATGACAAACCGTGCTCCGCCTAATGGGCTTTGGGAGACCTGTAACTCACCAGAGTAAGATTTCACCAGCTCAGACACAATGGACAATCCGACACCGTGGCCTTCTTTGTAAGTATCCAGTCGGGTGCCGCGCTGAAACAATTCTTCTCTTTTATCCTGTGGAATACCGGGGCCGTCGTCTTCAATATCCAGTTGCAAAGGTTTACCAAAGGCACTGATTTTTACCCGTTGATTACAGGCTTTGCAGGCGTTATCAAGCAGGTTACCCAAAATCTCCATTAAGTCTGTTTCATCGCCACGAAACACCACCTGATCCGTGCAGTGAATTTCTATCAAACAGCCTTTATCCCGATAAATTTTGCTGAGCGCTTGTTCCAGCTTATTAATAAGAGGTTTGACTTTAATCTGTTTATGCCACAGATCCTGGCCAGAGCTGGCGGCACGTTTTAACTGGTGTTCAATCATGCCGGTAATACGGTCCAGCTGTTCACGCAGCTCAGGCTGCTCTGAAAGCTTAGAGGTACGCAATACAGCTATAGGTGTTTTCAAGGCATGAGCCAGATCACTTAAGTGATGACGGTAACGTTGTTTTTGTCTGTTCTGGTTCGCCAGCAAAAGGTTTAAATCTTCTTTAATTTTGTTCAGTTCAGCAGGGTAGTCATGCAGCAGTTGCTCTTGCTGGCCACTTTCCAGTTTATGAATTTCTTTGTCCAACGAGGTTAAAGGTTTGGTGATCCAATAATAAGCTAGCAAAGTTAACCCTATCAGCACCAGTGCAATACCGATAAACCACTGGCTTAAGGTTTTGCGGAAGGTTTTCAGCGGCTCCTGCAACAGTTGATCGTTTTGTACCACATGAATAGTCAAGGGAAGGGTGTTGTCGCCTAAATCAAATAACACCGAAAAAGACAAAACCCAGTATTTTTGCTGGTATTGCTCCATCAACACAAATTCATGAGATGCAGGTAAAATCTGATGGGTTGGGGGATCGAATTGTTGGTTAATCGAAGAATCAGACTGCCATAACAATTCGTTTTCGCTGGTAATAAAAGCGGCCAGACCAGAGTCAGGTCGATAAAAATCAGGAGGCAGCAGATTATTACTCAGCTCTACCTTGCCATCAGTTGGGTGGACCTCCGCTAAAATGGAGTACATATGTACTTCAAGTTTTTGCTCAGTACTGGTCAGCAGCTGCGTATAAAAAGCCTGTTCTATTGCAAAAAAAGAACTTGGTAGCAAAAAAAACAGCAAAAACAGGCTAATTATACCCTGGCGAACTTTGAGCGATAACTGCATTTAGCTGACAACCATGGTAAAACGATAACCGCGGCCACGCAGAGTTTCTATGGGTTTTAATTCGCCGTCCGGATCGAGTTTTTTCCGCAGACGCAGTACAAAAACTTCAATGACGTTACTATCTAAATCAAAATCCTGATCATAAATATGTTCAGTCAGCTCAGTTTTAGAAATCACTTTATTTGGGTTGTGCATAAAGTATTCCAGTACTTTGTATTCATAGGCGGTCAGACTTACTTCTTCATCACCTAACCAAACTTGCTGGGTTCTGCTATTGAGCTTCACAGGACCAGAATGCAACATAGGATCCGGCTGACCGGCGGCGCGGCGGATTAACGCATTAATACGGGCCAGTAGTTCTTCGGTGTGAAAAGGTTTGGTCAGATAGTCATCGGCTCCTGCATCTAAACCTTCCACTTTTTCCTGCCAGCTGCCACGGGCTGTTAATACAATGACCGGAGTTTTAATTTCATTCTGACGGGCTTTACGAATAAGGCTCAAACCATCCATCTTAGGTAAACCTATATCAATAATAGCTAAGTCATAAGGGTATTCGCTCAATTTAAACCAGCCATCTGCGCCATCATGAGCGACGTCCACGCTAAATTGCTGTTGTACTAAATGTTCACGGATTTGCTCCGCCAATAAACTCTCATCTTCAACAACTAATAAACGCATGGGGCTTCCTTTTTAAAAACAGGCCAAAACAAAGTGGGGTTATGCTAAAACACTCTGTCTGCGGCGGCAATCCTTAACATCAGACAAAACGTTGAAAGTATAAGAACTAAGGTCTGAATTGAGCCTGAACATCTGTTCCATTTCCGCCAGCAGCGACCTATCTTCCGATCGGTTCACTATGCTACGCAGCACAGCGATGAGTTATCTGCCTGTGGTTTCAGCCTGCGGCCGCCTTGTTACAAACTTTGTGGATTAGGGATAATTTAATGTTTAAATAATGTAAATATAATGGTGCAAAAAGTGGGTTTTTGGCTATCTTTATTGACGAGGTTGCAACTCAAAGTCGTTTTTCGTTTCTGCTTACCGGATTGTAGTTGCTGGCAACAACCTTCAGCGACACAGTGAAGAGGCGAAGAACTGTTAAAAGGAGATAAGTGATGAGAATCGCACTTGTTGCAGCAGTAGTGGCTAGTATGGCCTGTGCAGTGAACTTAACAGTCGCACAAGAACTGGCGAAAGCCCCTTTGTCTGTTCCGGCTGCGGCCAAAGTGGCGGAAAAAGCTAAGCTGAATATTAATCAGGCGTCCATAGAGCAGTTAGTCGCTGTGCCTGGTATTGGTGAAAAAAAAGCTCAGGCGATTAAAGACTACATCAGTGCTAATGGTCCGATCAAAGATCAAAAGCAGCTGACAGAAGTCAAAGGCATAGGTGACAAACTGGCGGCTAAAGTCGCGGAACATATCAGCTTTTAGCTCTGTTCAAGCGCTCGTCAGTTGTCGCCGAGCGCTTTCATTTGTTCGTTGGCCCATTGCACCGCAGTATGATAGGCATCGGGTACTAATTTGCTGTCGAGTTTTAATGATTGAATTAACGCGTTGGCATCATCCCAAGCCGCTTGTTCATAAAATTTAATAAGTTGCAGAAATTGAGCCATGGGACCCACACCATCAATCAGCGCATCTTTAATATCTTTGGACAGCGGTAATTTATTCATTACAGAACTCATCGATTCATCCAATATCGCGTCCATCAGTGACATCATGCCGGTTAAAAATGCCTTCGACAGCTCGGCAAAGCCAGCAAGACGCGCTATGTCCTCGGCAAAACGAGCTCTGGTCATCGCCATTCGCATTAATTCTGCGGGTTTGTCGCTGCTGATTTGTGCGGTAAAGAGTACAGATAAAAAGCGCTTCAATTCCGCCTGACCTAACACCACTATGGCTTGCTTAATAGTGGCTATTTCTGCGCGGCGTTTAAATACGGCTGAATTGCTGTAACGAAGTAGCTTGTAGGATAAATGCACATCGCGCTCAAATATGGCGGTAATGGCGTTTAAATCCATTTCTGTTTTAGCTGTCTCGTACAGTAATTCAGCCAGTGTCATTTGGGCAGGAGACAAAGCTCTGCTTTGCATCATTTCAGGACGTGAGAAAAAGTAACCTTGAAAATAATCGAAACCTAAATCCAGCGCTTGTAAAAACTCTTCGTTGGTTTCGACTTTTTCTGCCAGCAGTTTTATATGCGGGAACTCTTCAATGGCTTGTTTAATTTGTAATATGGTGTCCAGACTGGTAGCGCGGAAATCAATCTTGATAATATCAATCAGCGGGTAAAAATGACGCCAAACAGGCTGATGAATGTAGTCGTCCAGTGCTAAAACATACCCTTGAGCTTTAAGCAGTTCGCATTCAGCTAACAGGCGTTTTCCTGGTTGCACTGTTTCCAGTATTTCAATCACGACCTGCTCACAAGGTAGCATCGAAGGATACTTTTTCAATAGGGAATCAAGCGTAAAGTTGATAAAGCCAGGTTTATCGCCCAAAAACTCATCCAGCCCTAAATTCAGCTGGCTGCCTTCAATCATACGCGAAGTGGCTTCGTTACTGTCGACTTCAGGGAATACGTTGTCCACACCATCCCTGAACAAAAGTTCATAGGCAAACAGGTTTTTATTTTTATCCAGTATAGGTTGGCGCGCAGTATAAAAGTACATAAGTCCCTGAACAGCTAAACAGAAGTCATGCTTCAATGTAGCAAAGATCTGCGTGAAAAGACTATGCTCTTACAGATTTTTTCAAAGATTACAGGGTGAAACTGCGAGGTAACCTGTATTGCTGGTCACCTCGCTGTGGATTCGTTAGTTTTTTTCTAACTTATCAGATACTTGCTGAAACAAATGGCTTACATCAGTGGTAGGTGCGGCGGTAATCAAACTGACCAGCCAGGTGACCAAAGCAGAGACAAAAACGCCTGGGATCATGGCATAAAGGAAATCATTGAGCTGTTTTCCTTCAATTTGGTAAGGACTGTAAGCCCAAAACAGCACTGTTAAAGCGCCGGCTGCGATGCCTGCTAAGGCTCCCCAATGATTCATGCGTTTCCAGTACAAGCTCATTAGCACCACTGGGCCAAAGGCAGCACCAAAACCCGCCCAGGCGTTTGCTACTAAACCTAAAATGGAACTGCTGCTGTCCAGTGCCAGCAGAATAGCGATAAGAGCAACAACAAAAACTGAAGCACGACCTACTAAAACCTGCAGGCTGTCAGTCGCATTTTTATGTAGAAAAGTTTTGAAAAAATCTTGAGTTAGAGCGCTGGATGTCACCAACAACTGGGACGATATGGTACTCATAATTGCAGCCAGAATGGCCGCCAGTAACAAACCTCCGACAAAAGGATGAAACAGTACTTGTGACAACAGAATAAAAATAGTCTCAGGATCATCAATAGGGGTTTGTGTCTGGTGGGTGTAAGCAATACCAACAAAACCTATCGCCATTGCGCCTATCAGAGAGATGATCATCCAGGACATACCAATGCGGCGAGCCATTTTGAAGTCGCTGACAGAACGTATTGCCATAAAACGCACAATGATGTGCGGCTGGCCAAAATAACCTAAGCCCCATGCCAATAACGAAATAATGCCCAGTACACTGGTGCCTGTGAACAAGTCCAAATGCTTAGGATTAAGCTGCTCTATGATTGTGAACATTTGCGTCGGTTGGTCCAGGGCTCCAAAAGCGACAATAGGGACCATCACCAAGGCTACAAACATAATGAGGCCCTGTACAAAATCCGTCCTGCTGACGGCTAAAAAACCACCCAGCAGGGTATAGGCAATAACAACGCTGGCAGTAAGAAACAAGCCCAGCTGGTAATCAAGTCCAAACACAGATTCAAATAATTTGCCACCAGCAACCATACCTGACGAGGTATAGAGGGTGAAAAACACTACGATAACCAGAGCAGAAACCAAGCGTAATAATCGACTTGGATCGGCAAAGCGGTTTTCAAGATAGTCGGGCAGAGTGATTGAGTCTTTTGCCAGCTCAGTGTAAACCCGGAAACGTGGTGCCAACAGTATGTAGTTCAGGTAAGCACCTATAACCAAACCTACACCTATCCATATTTGTGAAATACCAGCAGCGTACATAGCGCCTGGTACACCCATAAGTAACCAGCCACTCATATCAGAAGCACCAGCGGATAACGCTGTAACTCCTGGGCCAAGTTTACGACCACCTAACATATAGTCGGATAAATTGTCGCTGGACTGACGATAGGCATACAAGCCAATTGCCAACATAGAAAGAAAATAAATACCTAAAGCTAAAATGGTGCCGGTGGCCACAGTGATTCCCCTGAACTGTTATTTTTTTAGTTATAAAGTTGCGGCATGCTATCAAGAAGTCTGGCGCAACAGCCAGTGTTTTTAGTCAGATAAACAAGGCTATGCTGCCAACATCTGCCAGAGGTGTTGGCGTTTTACAGAGAGTGCGGTTCTGATCACAAACTTTTTACTCTGGATACAATTCTGGTAGAGCATTTTTATTGTCGGGCTTTTCCAGCGATAGCTTTGACCAACAAATCCACAAGGTTTTACCTTGCCAATTTTGCTGCTCTTTTTGATACAGCTGCTGGTTCAGGAGCTGTAGTTGCTCTGCAAAGGCGTTGTCCTCGCACCAAATGGCTAATTCGCTCAATGAAGCAGGGGCCTTACCAAACTGTTGCTGCGCCCATAGCATCAGCCATTGCCTTGCAGCTGTAGCATTATTACTATGACAAGCTTGTTGTAGTTTTTTAGGATTTGCTTTTGCGACTCCTGAACTATGTGCAGTCATTTTTGCGGCCACAGCCCTTGTGGGTCTGAACCAAAGTAGTAAACCGACAGAAGATAACCAGAGTAAACTAAGCACTGAACTGGTGTAGTTCCACTGCCAGGGGTTGAGCTCTGAAGTTTGTGTTAGTGAACTTTGTACGGGTGGCACAACAACCGCAGTTGCACTTTGCTGCGGCAGTTCAGGGTTAACCTCTACCGTTAAACGCTTTTCCGGTAAGGTTGCATAATTCACTGAATTGGTTTTTTTGTTCCACCAGGGCAGTTTCACTTCAGGCAATACCAGCTCACCCGCTTTATTAGCAACCACGGCCATGCTGAACACTTTTTGTGATACTAGCGTGCCATTGCGTTCTGCCTGTTTGGCATGAGGTTGTTCTTTATAAAGTTTTACACCCTCAGGAGCATCAAGAGCTAGATCGGGTAACTGATGTTCAGCCACATTCAGCGCTGTGATGGTAATGGTGCGGGTGACAGGCTCGCCTTGAGTGAGCTTATCGTTGGCCGGGCTCCATTCTTCATTCAGGCTGACTAAATCCGCGATCAACCAGTCACCCGGGAAATTATCAGGTTTGGCTGCAACTTCAATACTTAGGTCATTCGCAGTGGCACTGACAGCTTTGGTTTGGGCAAAATAATCATAACGGCCTGAGTTTCTGTCGAGCATTTCGCCACTGAGTGTTGAACCAGGCAACAAAAAAGTGCCACTACGCTCAGGAATAAGCCGATACTTACGGGTAAAGGTGCGGTAGCGCTCGCCATTTACCAGCTCGGTGCCTTCTTTGTCTTTGCCCAATTGTTCTATGCTCAGACCATCTACTTTAGGTTCACTCAATGAGCCCCGCTGTAAATCACCCTGGAAAAAGATCTTCACCTCCAGATAGGCGAGTTGTTGCACATAAAGCTGCGTGCTATCCAGACTACTTTGTAAAAACAGCTGAGCGTCATTTGCGGTTTGTGATTGCGCTGAACCTTCTACTACCTCGACTTCGATAGCTGTGGAGCTGACGCCTTCAATCTCAAAAGCCGGAATGCGAAAAGTGCCGCTGCGTTTAGCTTTAAGCAGCAGGCGCCAACTGGTGGTGCGACTGGCCTTGCCGTTGACGATTTGCATTTGCTGGCCGAGCGAAGGGCCCTGCACGATAAAATCTTTGTCCAGTACCGAGAAATCAGGCTGATAAGCCACCTGATCGTCCGCAACCAGCTCAAGTACCGCAGTTTCACCCAATAACAATGGGTTTTTATCTAAAGATACTTTTAATTCAGTCAAAGCCCAAACCGGACTGCTCACTATTAGAAACAGGCATAACCACTGCTTTACCATTCTTCGACAACTCCGGCTGGTGGTTGATCATAACGACGTTTTTGATATTCAATCGCCATCTTGCGACGTAATAACAAAGAGGGATCATCTTGTACTTTGCGTAATAAATTATCCAGCTGCTGACTTTGCTCAGCGTTTGCATTAGGCCAGGCTTCGGAAATTGCCTTTTGCTGCTGGGATTCTTTTGTATCTTTGTGTTCTTCTGTCTGTTCAGCGAGCTGTTGCTGTTCTTGTTGTTTTTGCTGTTGCCGTTGCTGTTGCTCTGTCTGGCCTGGTTGCTGGTCTTTTTGTGAAGCAGCATCATTGCCTTGCTCAGCAGACTGCTGTTCTGATGACTGCTGTGAGGATTGCTCTTTTGACTGCTGTTTTGATTCGGAGCCTTCACCTTCCTCACCAGACTGGTCACCGGATTGCTGATCTTGCTGCTGGTCCTGTTGTTCGCCTTTACCTTTTTGCTGCTGTTGCTGCTGTTGCTGTTCCAGCGCTTTTTTCACAGCATCCATATTCTGTTGGGCTTTATCAAGCTGTGGGTTTTTTGCCAGCGCTTGCTGATAGGCTTCTATTGCATCCTGATATTTTTTTTGCCGTGCCAGGCTATTACCCAGGTTGTAAAGAGAATCAGCTGTATCCAATTGGCGATAAGACTGCTCTGCAGCGGCATAATCTTCTGCTCTATAAGCCGCATTACCTTTCCATAACGGGTCATCAAAATTCTGCCAGGCGCTCGGGTAATCCCCTTGCTGATAAGACGCTTGCGCTTTTTGTTGTTGCGTCTGCCAGAGGTCACTCCACTCGAAAGCTTCAGCCTTTGGCATAAAAAGTACCAATACAAAGATGGTCAGTGCACCACGTTTATGCAGCCACAAAGCTAAGGGCAGCAACAACCACACCAGATAAACTGCATTGTCCTGCCATTGATCACCAAATAGTTTTTGCTGCTCGGCGCTGTCGGCTTTTTTCTCCAGAGGTTTTAACGCCAGCAGTGCTTCGACATCATTATCTTCAGAGCCTGCCACAGCAAAGACACCGCTTCGCAACTCCGCTAGCTGCTGTAACTGCGCCAGAGGGACGCGGGGCAACACTATAGCGCCCTGGTTATCTTTCAACAGTTCGCCATTGCTTAAACGCACCGGCGCACCTTGGGTGCTACCAAAAGCTAACACAGATAATCGGTGGGGCCAGTTATCCATCAGCTCACGCAGACGGGGATAATCAGATGAAGCAAAGCCGTCGGTAAAAAGCACCACATCGCCCTGCACATAACCGCCTTGTTTAAGCAGTTGATCGGCAAGTAGCAAGGCGGCCTCAAGGTTAGAACCTTGCACCGGCATAATATCCGGACTTAATTCAGGCAACAGCAGCCGGACGTTATTGTGATCCTGAGTTAAAGGCGAAATAACAAAAGCATCGCCGGCAAAACTGACCAACGCTAATTCACCTTCTTTTATACCATCAATGTAATCCAGTGCTTTAAAGCGCGCCTGAGTAAAGCGGTCTGGTGATAAGTCTGTAGCACGCATCGACATCGACATATCCATCAGAATTACAGTGGCTTTTTTCAGTTGAAACACAGGCTGGGGTAACCGCTGCCAACTCGGGCCTGCCAGAGCTATCACACTAAGCAGCCAGATAATCAACACAAGCCATAACAGCGGTTTTTGCTTTTGTGTAGCCGGAACAGTGAGTAACTCTTTTTGCAGATGCGGTGCTATCCAGTGTTGCCATGCACTTTGCGGTTGGCGCAGTTTGGCGAACAGACCCCAAATCAACAATGTCGGCAGCAGTAACCAGAAATACTCTGGTCTTAACCAATGAAAATCAGCCCACATGTTTTATTCTCCCTGACCATCTGACCTGGCCTAAGGCAAGTAATACAGAACAAAAAAAAGCAGCCAATAAAGGCCAGTGTAAAAGGCTTTGTTGAGGGCGGTAGCTGATTTGGTCGCGCTCAATCGGCTCTAACTGATCCAGCAGCTTATAAATTTGTGCCAGTTCAGCCAAATCACGGGCACGGAAATACTTGCCGCCGGTTTCCTCAGCAATGCGGGTCAGTAATACTTCATCTAAATCCTGAGAAGGGTTAATCAGCTGGCGGCCAAAAATGCTTTGTTGCACCATTTGTTCGGCTCCAACACCTACGGTATACACTTTGACTCCGGCGGCCTTGGCCAGCTGCAAGGCTTCTGTTGGCTGGATCACGCCAGCAGTATTGGCTCCATCACTCAATAAAATCAGTACTTTGTTGGACGTTTCATAAGCATTCAGACGTTTAACGGCCAGACCTATAGCTTCACCTATGGCGGTACGTTCACCGACTAAACCACGCACGGCTTCATCCAGCATGGTTTGAATGGTGGTTAAGTCATAAGTTAAAGGCGTTTGCTGATAAGCGGCGTCGCCAAATAAAATCAGACCAATACGATCGCCTTTACGCTGTTGAATAAAGTCACTGACCACCAGTTTTACCGCTTGCAACCTGTTGATGCTTTGCCCCTGATGCTGCATATCGCTGATATCCATAGAACCGGATAAATCCAGTGCCAACATCAGATCGCGGCCTTGTTGCGGCAAGGTGACGGTTTCACCTAGCCATTTGGGTTGGGTAGCGGCGAGCACCAAAAAGCACCAGCACAGCAGCGCCATTACCGTTTTGACAGAGCGGGGCGCTTTACTGACTAAAGCTGATCCCTGACTACTAGCCTGGATCAAGGCTTTGTGTTTGAGTGGACTACCTTGTTGCTGAGTTTTACGTCGTAGCAACAAAGGCAGAGGTAATAAAATAAACAACCAGGGATAGCTAAATTCAAACATCAAAGCCGCTCCAGCTGTTTGACAGAAACCTTATTCAGCCACTGGGACGCAAACTGCAGGTAAGCACTAAAATCAGTTTGCTCAGACTGCTGCTGGTACAACAGTTTTTGTAAGTCAGGCAAAGCATGCTGTGGCATTTGCTGCTGCAAAAAGTCCTGCCATTGTTTCACCGGCGCAGATAAAACCGGATGTCGTGGGCTGTAGCAACTCACCAGACGTTTTAGCAGTTCATTCAGTTCAGCACTCTGATCTGGCTCTTTAATCAGTCGAAATTCTGCTTTGGCCTGACGTAATGGCAAGGCTTTTTGCCATTTTTTCCAGAAAAAACGAAAGCTGTAGGCGAGCAATAAAATCAGCAGTACAGCAAGCAACCACCAGCCCGGAGCCGGTGGCCAGAAAGTGTTTAGTACAGGCTCCTGAATATCAGCTAAAGCCAGTTGGGGTTCAGTGTTCGCCATCAGGCCAACTCCTGTTTAATTGTTCAATCAAAGGCAAAGCAGCACTGATTTCTAAATAGCGACAGTTGAGCTTTTTTAAATTCAATTGCAAGGCTTGTTGCCACTGGAGTTGCTGCTGCTTATAACTGTCTTTTAACACAGAGGATCCTAAATCCAGTGTTTTCAGTTCAACACCATCTGTTACCGCAGCTAAACCTGATGCGGATAATGGCAGCTGCAAATCCAATGGATCAGTGATATGCACACAACGAATTTCATTATGCTGGCGCATCGCCTGTATGTGGCGCAAGCCTTGTGAGTCAAGCGCGCTGAAATCTGAGATCACAAAAATAAGTGCACCAGGGCGGGCTAAACGCCGCATTAAACCTAAAGCATGGTTAATGCTGGACTCTGCCGCCATGCCTTGGTTTTGCTGAATTTTAATCAGTGCATTGAGGTAGCGTAACACCGCCTGACTGCGTGCTGCAGGTTTAAGCTCCAGCAATTGCTGTTCACTGAATACCAGACCTCCGAGTTTGTCGCCGGTTTCACGCACATGCCAAGCCAATAAAGCGGCTAAATGTGCAGCCTGCACAGACTTAAGCAGCAGTTTTGTGCCAAATCGCATCGACTCGGACATATCGGTCAGGATAAACACCGGCCGTTCTTTTTCTTCGCGAAATAGCTTAGTGTGTACTTTGCCAGTGCGGGCTGTGACACGCCAGTCGATGGTACGCACGTCATCACCGGGTTGGTAATGCCGAACCTCATCAAACTCCATACCACGGCCCTTACTGCGGGCCAGATAACTGCCTGCCAGCTTACTCTGAATGGCCATTTTGGGGGCTAAATCCAACAAAGCATGATGGCGCTGATAGGCCAGCAGTTGCGGTAAATCCAAATGGATACCGTCTGTGGCCAGTTGTTCAAGCTGAAGTTGTGTGTTCATCAATAACAAATCAGGCAACCGGAACCAGTTTTAAAATCTCTCTGAGCACATCATCTGTGCTTAAGCCCTGAGCTTCGGCGTCGTACGTTAAGATCAGACGATGACGTAACACATTAAAAAATACCGCCTGAATATCATCTGGCGTAACAAAATCACGGCCTTCTAACCAGGCTTTAGCGCGGGCACAGCGCTCCAGCGCAATACTGGCGCGTGGGCTGGCGCCATAAGCTATCCATTTCGCCAGTTGCTCGCTGTAGGCTTTGGCATTGCGGGTTGCCATCACCAACTGCACTATGTAGTTCTCCAGGCTTTCGGCCATATGCAGTTTTAAAATATCCTGACGGGCGGCAAAAATATCGGCCTGACTGATAGGGCTTAGTTTGGCTTTTTCATGAGATAAAGCTTCGCCCCGGGTTAAACGTAAAACAGCCAGTTCAGTGGCTGCGTCCGGGTAATCCACTTTCAGATGTAATAAAAATCGGTCTAACTGAGCTTCAGGTAAAGGATAAGTACCTTCCTGTTCCAGCGGGTTTTGTGTCGCCATGACTAAAAACAGTTCAGGCAAGGCATAAGTTTTGCGCCCTACGGTAATTTGTTTTTCCGCCATGGCTTCTAATAAAGCCGACTGCACTTTAGCTGGTGCGCGGTTTATTTCATCTGCAAGAATAATATGGTGAAACAAAGGGCCTGCCTGAAATTCAAACTGACCTGTTTCTGGACGATAGATATCTGTGCCTGTTAAATCGGCTGGTAATAAGTCGGGAGTAAACTGAATGCGATGAAAACGCCCTTCAACACCATGGGCCAAAGCATTGACTGCTCTGGTTTTGGCTAAACCCGGTGGGCCTTCCACCAACAAATGGCCATTGGCCAATAAAGCCAACAAAATACCTTCCGTCAGCGCATGCTGACCTAAGACCTGACCGTCCAGATAATCCTTTAACGCGGAGAATGCCTTTACCATAATACTCACTACTGTTTCTAAGTTGTTATTGTCGTCAGCTATTGTTGTTTATTTTCCAAGCAGTTAGCTCTAAAAAAAGCTAGGCTAAGACCACTTGCTTTTATATAAGGTTCAACACCTTTTAAAACAAGTGTTTTAATTTGCCTGATCTCTGGTTACAATCGAATTATCTACAGGTCAGACCTGTCACGGTAAACACAGAAAGAGGACTTTTATGGCCGCGCCAATACAACTTACCACACGTCAGGGAGACCGTATCGCCATAGTGCGTGGTCTGCGTACTCCATTTGCTAAACAAGCAACCGAATTCCATGGCGTTTCAGCGCTTGAGCTGGGCAAGCTGGTGGTCAACGAACTGCTGATCCGTAGCGAATTGTCGCCCAAGTTAATAGATCAATTGGTTTTTGGTCAAGTTGTTCAAATGCCGGAAGCGCCAAACATTGCCCGTGAAATCGTATTAGGCACTGGCATGAATGTGCATACAGATGCCTTCAGCGTGACCCGTGCTTGCGCCACCAGCTTCCAGTCTGTGGTTAGCGTGGCTGAAAGCATGATGGCTGGTCACACAGAAATTGCTATTGCTGGCGGTGCAGATTCAAGTTCTGTATTGCCTATTGGCGTCAGCAAAAAGTTAGGCCGTGCTTTGGTCGATTTAAACAAAGCCAAAACTTTTGGTCAGAAACTGGCGATATTCCGCCGTTTAGGTTTAAAAGATTTGTTGCCAGTACCGCCAGCTGTAGCTGAATACACCACAGGTTTATCTATGGGCGATACGGCTGAACAAATGGCCAAAACTCATGGGATCAGCCGTGCCGATCAAGATGCGATGGCGCACCGTTCACATAGCCTTGCTGCACAAGCCTGGAAAGATGGTCTGTTAAAAGACGAAGTGATGGCTGCTCATATCGAGCCGTACAAAACCTTCCTTGAAATCGACAACAATATCCGGATGGATTCGAAGCTGGAATCCTACAGCAAGTTAAAACCTGTGTTTGACCGCCAATTTGGCACTGTCACCGCAGCCACCAGCACCCCTTTAACAGACGGTGCATCCGCTGTTTTGATGATGACGGAAAGTCGTGCCAAAGCCATGGGTTATGAAGTACTGGGTTATATCCGCAGTTATGCTTTTGCCGCTATTGATGTCTGGGAAGATATGCTAATGGGACCTTCTTATGCGACGCCAATCGCTTTAGATCGTGCCGGTTTGAAGTTATCTGACTTAACCTTGATTGAAATGCACGAAGCTTTTGCCGCTCAGGCGCTGGCCAATATGAAAATGTTTGGCAGTAAAACCTTTGCTGAACAAAAACTGGGCCGTGCTGAAGCTATAGGTGACATTGATATGGCGAAATTTAACGTCATAGGTGGCTCTTTAGCTTACGGCCATCCTTTTGCCGCTACAGGCACTCGTTTAATTACTCAGACCTTAAATGAATTAAAACGCCGTGGTGGAGGTATAGGTTTAACCACAGCTTGTGCTGCCGGTGGTTTAGGTGCAGCTATGATAGTGGAGACTGAATAATGAGCCAGCCAACTCTTGATTCAAAGCCAACTTTTAGCTTAAGCATTCGCCCTGATCAAATAGGTGTGATCAGCATGGACGTAGCGGGCGAGAGCATGAATGTGCTCAAAGCCGCATTTGCTGATGAGATCAAATCTCTGCTTGGCGAAATCAAAAACAACAAAGACATCAAAGGTTTAGTTATTATCAGTGGCAAGCCGGATTCCTTTATCGCCGGTGCTGATATTTCTATGCTGGATGGCTGCACTACAGCACAGCAAGCCGAAGATATAGGTCGTATGGGCCAACTGGTATTTAATCAGCTTGAAGCTTTATCTATTCCCTTAGTGGCAGCTATTCATGGCCCTTGTTTAGGCGGTGGTTTAGAGCTGGCTTTAGCCTGTCATGCCCGGGTTGCGACAACAGACAACAAAACCGTTTTGGGTTTACCTGAAGTGCAGCTGGGTTTATTGCCAGGAAGCGGTGGCACTCAGCGTTTACCTCGTCTGGTCGGTATTCAAAAAGCTTTGGATATGATTTTAACCGGCAAGCAGTTGCGTGCTGCTCAAGCAAAAAAGATCGGTTTAGTCGATGCTGTGGTCCCGAAAAGTATTCTGCTGGAAGCCGCTGTACAATTGGCGCTAAAAGGCAAACCAGCTGCACGGGAAGTGAAACTGAACTTTGTCGGTAAAGTGCTGGAAAAAACACCTTTTGGCCGCGCTATTGTGTTCAGCCAGGCTGAAAAACAAACCTTAGCCAAAACTCAGGGTAACTATCCTGCACCGCTGAAGATCCTCAAAGCCATTAAAGCTGGTGTGGACGGTGGTTTTAATAAAGGTCTGGATGTGGAAGCCAAAGCTTTTGGTGAGCTTTGCATGACCAATGAGTCCAAAGCCTTACGTTCGTTATTTTTTGCCACCACTCAGATGAAAAAAGAGACAGGGGCAGGCGATGTTCAACCCCGTAAAGTGCGCAAAGCCGCTATTTTAGGCGGTGGTTTGATGGGCGGTGGTATCGCCAACGTGACAGCCACCAAAGCGGGCGTGCCGGTACGGATTAAAGACATCAACCAGCAAGGTATTTCCAATGCGATGAAATACAGCTACAGCCTGCTGGAGAAAAAGCTGCGTAAACGTTTTGTCACTAAAACTGAAGTACAAAAACAAATGTCTTTGCTGACAGGCACGACTGATTACAGCGGTTTCCACGATGTGGATTTAGTAGTCGAAGCTGTGTTTGAAGATTTAAATTTAAAGCAGCAGATGGTCGCTGATATCGAAGCCAATTGCTCAGAGCATACGGTCTTTGCCAGTAATACCAGTTCATTGCCTATAGGTCAGATCGCAGCCAAAGCGGCTCGCCCTGAAAATGTCATTGGTCTGCATTACTTCTCTCCTGTGGATAAAATGCCGCTGGTTGAAGTGATAGCCCATGAAAAAACCTCGGCTGAAACCATTGCCACTACTGTAGCTTTTGCCCGTAAGCAAGGTAAAACGCCGATCGTCGTAAAAGATGGCGCAGGTTTTTACGTCAACCGTATTCTGGCGCTTTATATGAATGAAGCGGCCAATATACTGCTTGAAGGCGAACCAGTTGAAGCGCTGGATAAAGCGTTGGTGAAGTTTGGTTTCCCTGTGGGTCCTATTACTTTGCTTGATGAAGTGGGGATAGACGTAGGCGCTAAAATTTCGCCCATACTGCTGAATGAATTGGGTGAACGTTTTGCTGCTCCTGCCGCTTTTGACCGTTTATTGGCCGATGGTCGCAAGGGCCGTAAGACTGAAAAAGGTTTTTACCTGTACGGCGCCAAAGCCAAAGGTAAAAAACAAGTGGATGCTTCTGTCTATACAGTGCTGGGCTTAAACCCTGCGGCAAAACTTAGTGGCGATCAAATAGCGCTGCGCTGCGTGGTGCAAATGCTGAACGAAGCAGTACGCTGCTTAGAAGAAGGCATTATCAGCAGCGCTCGCGACGGTGATATAGGCGCCATCTTCGGTATCGGCTTCCCGCCGTTCTTAGGCGGCCCGTTCCGCTATATCGATCAGATGGGTGCCACAACTCTGGTAGCGCATCTGCGTAGCTTTGAGAGTCGTTTTGGCGCACGTTTTGCCCCTAGCAAGCTGTTGCTGGAAAAAGCAGAACAAAACACGACTTTTTATTGAGCACTATTTTGACTTTAAAAAGGCTTCTACCTGTTAGAAGCCTTTTTTGTTTGTTTAATGCTGTCATTTTGATTTTGTGTTGTTTTGTTACATCTTATTCGTCGCATAAGTACGCTCCTGCTGTGGTTGTAAATTCCTCGTTGTGTTAACGTTTTGTTGTTTTTAACCAACAAATCTATGCACAAAACAGAGAGAGAAACATGCCCAATCCGGTCCGAATCCTTGGTTATGGAGTTGCTATGCTGACCAGTCTGCATCTTATGGCAGCAATGCCTTCATCTGCTCCCGTAGCGCCAGTAAAACCTTATCTAGTGAAGTCAGAACATGGCGACAGACAAGACCCCTATTATTGGTTGCGGGACGATAAAAGGCAGGCGCCTGACGTATTGGCGTACCTGAATGCTGAAAATCAGTATTACCAGCAGTATGCCGGTCAATATAAAACCCTGAGTAAAACTATGGCCGATGAAATTATTGGCCGGGTGAAGCAAGATGACAGTACAGTGCCGGTGAGCAAAGGCGATTATTCTTACTATACCCGCTACGAGCAAGGCAAAGAGTACCCGATTTATGCGCGTAAACCCAAAGCAGGTGGCGCCGAGCAGGTGATGCTGAATGTCAATGAATTGGCCAAAGGCAAGGACTTTTATCAGATAGGTAACTATCAGGTCAGCCCTGATCAACAGTTGCTGGCTTATGCAGAAGATACAACAGGTCGTCGCAACTACAGTATCAAAGTACGGGATCTGCGCACTGGTAAAGATCTAACGACAACCATTACCGGCGCTGAAGCCTCTATCGCCTGGTCGGCGGATAACAGTCAGCTGTTTTATATTGAAAAAGACCCGCAAACTTTATTAGGCACCAAAGTTCGTCGTCATACGCTTGGACAAGCAGTCGACAAAGATGAAGTGCTGTACGAAGAAAAAGACAGCAGTTTTTATATGGGCGTGGGTAACAGTGCAGATGACAAGTTTGTGGTGATTTGGCTTGGCAGCACAGTATCCAATGAAATGCTGGTGCTGAAATCTGATGATAAACAAGGCAAATTTACCGCTATAGCACCACGTCAACGCGACTTTAAATACGAAGTGGAACATATAGACAACCGCTGGGTGATTATGACCGACTGGGATGCGCCAAACTATCGCCTGATGACGGTGAAGGACGACCAGATTGGGGATCGTAGTCGCTGGCAACCCTTGCTGGCGCATAACCCAGATGTGTTTATTGAATCGTTCCAGCTCTTTACCGACTATCTGGTGATTAACGAGCGCAGCAATGGTCTGGATAGGGTGCGTTTGATGCCATGGTCTGATTTAAGCAAAGCCCAGTATGTAGAATCAGATGAAGCCGCGTATGTAGCAAAAGCCGACAATAACCCAGAGCAAAACAGTCTGTGGTTACGTTACAGCTATACCTCCTTGACGACTCCACCTTCCGTTTATGAAATGCATATGAAAACAGGTGAAAAGCGTTTATTGAAACAACAGCAAGTCTTAGGTGGTTTTGATAAAAACAATTATCAGACAGAACGGGTTTGGGCCAAGGCCAAAGACGGGACTCAAATTCCAGTCAGTCTGCTGTATAAAAAAGGTCTGAAAAAAGATGGCACTGCACCTTTGTATCAATACGCTTATGGCTCTTACGGTATCTCCAGTTCACCCTCTTTCCGTAGCACTGTCTTGTCTTTAGTGGACCGTGGTTTTGTGTATGCCATAGCCCATATTCGCGGTGGTCAGGAAATGGGCCGCAGCTGGTATGAAAACGGCAAACTGCTGAAAAAGGTCAATACCTTCACCGACTTTATCGATGTGACTGATTATCTGGTGGCGCAAAAATACGCTGCGAAAGATAAAGTCTTTGCGATGGGAGGCAGTGCAGGTGGTTTGCTAATGGGTGCTATTGCCAATATGGCTCCGGATAAATACCGTGGCCTGGTGGCTCATGTGCCTTTTGTTGATGTAGTCACCACTATGCTGGACGAGTCCATTCCGCTGACCACTAATGAGTTTGACGAATGGGGTAATCCAAAACAAAAAGCCTATTACGACTATATGTTGTCGTATTCACCTTATGATCAGGTGAAAAAGCAGGCCTATCCAGCCATGTTAGTCACTACCGGCTTGCATGACTCGCAGGTGCAGTATTTTGAACCAGCGAAATGGGTGGCTAAGCTGCGTACCGTCAAAACCGATCAGCAGCCTTTATTGTTCCGCACCAATATGGAAGCGGGTCATGGCGGCAAATCAGGGCGTTTTTCGCGCATGATTGAAATTGCCGACGAATACGCTTTTATTTTGTCGTTGTTGCCAGCGACACCCGCTTCTTAAGCTAAAATCCAACACTCTAAAGCTGTAAAAATAGCGGCGCTGCATCTGTGATGTGCGCCGTTTTTTCTTTTTTTGCGCCATGCTTCAGACTTTCGTCGCATTCGTCGGTGTTTTTCGCTGTCAAGCGGTTATCTGTCTGGTATAGTGCGGCGGTTTTTTAAGCAGAGTTACTAAGCAGGAGTTCAGTGTGGTTTTTATCCTGAGTCTTTTATGTCTGAGCAGTGTCAGTGTCTATATTGCGGCTTTACGTGCTGGAATGGCGGCTAAACGCTGGGCTTTGGCGGCATTCTGTTTAGGACCTTTAGTGCTTCCTCTGTTTCATAATCATAAAAGATTAACGTTACGCCGTGCTTTTGGTCGTTTTTCTAATTTCTTTTAACACTGATCCTGCCTCTAGCACCCGACGTATCAAAATTTGCAATTTGGACGGATTAAAAGGGTTATTCGTCAACCAGTTGCGATTGTTTTCTGAACAAAATGCGGCTTCTGTGGCATTCCAAAATCATTTCTTTTGACAAAGCAAAATTTTTGTTTGACGAGTCTGATTTTGTTTACCATACTGCGCACAGTTTGATTCGG
>Ga0247725_1000592_pt1 | contig 24507 bp, 15 predicted proteins | sample OKSTACKMCFT3sol_FD_183021 | JGI IMG/M metagenome (GOLD analysis project Ga0247725, IMG submission 183021) | Subsurface sediment microbial communities from gas well in Oklahoma, United States - OK STACK MC-FT3-sol | ecosystem: Environmental > Terrestrial > Deep subsurface > Rock core/Sediment...
CACCTGAAACAGCTCTGCTTCCTGCAAACCAATTAAATCAGGCTGCTGGGTTTGAATTAAATGTGCCAGCAATAACTTACGCTCTGGCCAGTATTCTGGCGTACCTTCAGCCTCACATAATCCACACCTAATGTTGTAGCTCATTAGTTTGAGTGATTCGGCAAACGCCAGTTGTGGTAATAGCAGCAAGGACAAAGTAAGCAGTAAAAATTTCATAAAATTAGCCTGTTCGGTTGAAAAGAAGCGACGAGGTTAACTTAACAACTTTGCCGGATTATTAATTCTGATGGCATTAAAAGGTCAGCGCCTAAATCGCCCGACAATAAGATACGGGCTGCAGTGCGGCCTTTTTCGTCGCTATGCTGCGCAATAGTAGTCAGGCTTGGATAAAAACGTTCAGCTTCCTCAATACCATCAAAACCTGCCACTACTAAATCCTCAGGAATGCTGATATCCAGTTCACGGGCCACAGCCATAGCGGCCAAAGCAATGCGGTCGCTCATACACAGTAACACTTGAGGCCTGGGGTACTGAGTTAAAGCTTCACGGGCTGCTATTAAGGCAAAATGGTGGGTGTTTACCGGAATATGCCAAACCGCATCGGCGGGCAAATCTCGGCCTTGTTCTTGCGCTGCAGCTAAATAACCATCCAAGCGGCGGCGGGAAATCGCTTGTTCTGTACTGTACAGCTCATGCGGTTGAATACGGCAAACCCTGTCGGATTCAATTAAACGCAGCCCCAACACAGCCACTTTGCCCGGCATTTTATGAAAGGCATGTTCAGCAATACGATGGGCTGCTGCATAGTTGTCGACGTTTACCGACATCACGTTGTCCAGGTTACAGTCCACTGTAATTAATGGTTTGCCGCTTTTGATAATACGTTGCAACTGCTCGGGGTTACTGGGCGCTCCATATAAAATAAAAGCGTCTGGCACAGCTTCAGCACTACTGCTGCTGGTGTTATGACGGCCGGACAACAGCAGCATGTCCATGCCCTGCTCTTGCAGCACTTCGGCCACACCTTTAATAAATTGGTTGGCCACTGGATCGCTGACCGAATACTCCAGCGTGTCCGACAACAAAATTGCTACTATGCCAGAGCGGCCTGTACGTAAACTGCGGGCGGCCGCATTAGGGCCGTCGTAACCCAATTCAGCACATTGTTGTAAAATGCGTTGGCGTAATTCTGGCGAAAGTTGGTCAGGTCTGTTGTAGGCGTTGGATACAGTAGCCACTGACACTCCCAGGTAAGAAGCGACAGTTTTTAAATTAAGTTTTTTTGGTTTTTCAGTTGCCGACACAGCCATAACACCCTGTTTTAGTTCAGGCTTTATCATGCCTGTTCAGTCAAGGAATTGCCAGCTCCTGAAGCAGGTAATGTAAGGCTTACCAACAGCCCTGCGCCCTGATTTTGCAGGCTTAAACTGCCACCATGTGCTTCGGCTATGTCGCGGCATAAAGTTAAACCAATGCCTGAGCCATTTTCTTTGCTGGTATAAAAAGGCACCATGGCATGAGCCAGAGCTTCACTACTCATACCGCCCCCATCATCCAGCAGGCGAATAAGCAGTTGATCAGGTGTTTCGGTAAAACTTAATTGAATATGCTCTGGGTTTGCCCCTGATTCGTGGGCGTTTTTTAACAGATTTAACAGCAACTGCGACAACTGCAAAGTGTCGGCAAACCAGACATTGCTCGGCAAATCACCCTCTAATTCAAACTCGTACTGATCCTGTAACTGATTAATCAACCGCGCCCATTGCACCGGAGCCAAAACAGGGGCAGGTAGTTTGGCAAACTGAATATAAGATTGTAAAAACTGATTTAAATGCCGCTGCCGCTCACTGATGGTTTGGAAAATCTGCTGCAGCTGTTTATGCTGCAACTCTATTGCCACCAGCTGACCTGAGTACGCAAGCGAAGACAAGGGCGCCAGCGTATTATTCAGCTCATGCCCTATCACCCGCAGCAGTTTTTTCCAGGCTTTGACTTCTTCGCGATGAATTTCGCGGGTCATAGGTTTAAGTAAATACAGCTGATGTGGTTTTTGATTCAGTAAAAAACTACTGACCGACAAATGCCAAATCGATACAGGTTCGCCTAAATGCAGCAAGCCCTGCTGTCCACTTTGAATAGCCAAAGCCAATTCAGGCAGCTGTTGAGTTAACTCTGAAAACAGCAGTCCTTCAAACTTGCGGCCCTGATGTAATAAAACGCGGGCGGCCGGGTTGGTCATCAGTACCCGGCCTGTCTGGTCTGTTAATACCATAGCACTGGGGCTGGACTGCAATACGGTGTCGAGCAGCAATTCACGCTGATACAAAGTAGCGCGCTCCTGCCGTAATTGTGCCGACATTTGCTGCAATACTTCAGCTAAAGGTTTTAACTCCCGCAACAGTTGCTTATTGGCGTCGACATTAAAACTACCGTCCTGCAGATTTTGCGCATGTAAATTCAGCGCTTCCACCTCCTGCAGCAGAGGCCTTAAGGTAAAGCGCAGCACCAGCAACACCAGCAGATCAAAACCTACAAAAAGCCCGTACCAAAGCGGCTGCGCGTCCAAATACCGCAACAGCAAAAAAGTTGGTATTAGCAAAGCCAGCACCAGCAGATATAAACGCCGGATCAGTTGCATAAGCTCTTACGCTGGTTCAATGCCATAAAACTCCATTCGCCGGTACAAAGCCTGACGGCTTATACCTAGTTGTTTAGCAGCACGGGCAACAACCCCCTGAGCCTGCTGCAAAGCCTGCTCTATCTGCTCTTTGTCCAAATCATCCAGCGCTTTTCTGGCAGAGCTTTGTTCCTGCGGCAAAGCTAAGTCATCAGCGTCAATTTCATCGGCCAAAGTCAGTAATAACGCACGCTGACATAAATTCTGCAGCTCCCTCACATTACCGGGCCAGTGGTAACTTTGCAGCGCCTGTTCGGCTTTTTTTGTTAAGTTTTTTTGGCCTGCTAAAAAATGCCGCGCCAAAGGCACTATGTCGTCCACTCTGTCTTTTAGCGAGGGCAAATGCAGCTGTACTACGTTGATGCGGTAATACAAATCCTGCCGGAAACTGCCTGCTGCTATAGCTTTGGTTAAAAATGCCATAAAACTCCATTCGCCGGTACAAAGCCTGACGGCTTATACCTAGTTGTTTAGCAGCACGGGCAACAACCCCCTGAGCCTGCTGCAAAGCCTGCTCTATCTGCTCTTTGTCCAAATCATCCAGCGCTTTTCTGGCAGAGCTTTGTTCCTGCGGCAAAGCTAAGTCATCAGCGTCAATTTCATCGGCCAAAGTCAGTAATAACGCACGCTGACATAAATTCTGCAGCTCCCTCACATTACCGGGCCAGTGGTAACTTTGCAGCGCCTGTTCGGCTTTTTTTGTTAAGTTTTTTTGGCCTGCTAAAAAATGCCGCGCCAAAGGCACTATGTCGTCCACTCTGTCTTTTAGCGAGGGCAAATGCAGCTGTACTACGTTGATGCGGTAATACAAATCCTGCCGGAAACTGCCTGCTGCTATAGCTTTGGTTAAATCGGCATTGGTGGCACTGATAATACGCACATCCACTTTGCGGGTCTGGCTGGAGCCTAAACGTTCAAATTCGCCGGTTTGCAGTACCCGCAATAATTTCATCTGGCCTGGTAAGGACAAGTTACCTATTTCATCCAGAAACAAAGTACCGCCATCTGCAGCTTCAAACCGACCTATCCGGGTTTTAGTGGCACCGCTGTAAGCTCCGGCTTCAGCGCCAAATAGCTCAGCCTCCATTAAATCAGCAGGTAAAGCGCCCATATTTACTTTAATTAAAGGCTGTTGTTTACGACTGGAATTGGCATGCAGCACCTGAGCTATGCCCTCTTTGCCTGCACCATTTTCACCTGTGATCAAAACTGCTGCATTGCTGGGTGCCAGTTGCAATGCCATTTGTAGCAACTGCTCCATGGCGGTGCTGGCAAACACCAGACCACATAAGTCTTTACCAGTAAAAAGGCCCAATCTTTCCTGCTGCTTGCGCTCGGCTTTAAGGTTTTGTTCGGTCAGTTGTTTAATTTTAAGCGCATTAGCCACAGTGGTCAGCAAACGCTGGTCATCCCAGGGTTTAGCGATATAGTCAGTGGCGCCGGCTTTGACCAGTTCCACCACCATATCCAGATGAGTCCAGGCTGTTAGCAGCACCACCGGAATAGCCGGGTAGTCAGAGCGCAACTGATAAAATAGTTCTTTGCCTTGAGCACCACTCATTTCCCCCTGAGCAAAGTTCATATCCTGCAATATCAGATCGATAGATTGCTGCTGCAAAATACTTTTAGCGAGCTGAGGCTGCTGCGCAATAAATACCTGATACCCCTGCAACTGAAACAGGGTCATCAGGGCGGTACAGACCGCCTCGTTATCATCGATGACCAGTATTTTTTTCATAAGGTTTTAGTAGCAGTGGCTGGTGAAATTCTGGTTGCTATTCTGGCAGGATACCATGTGGCCAGCGTGACACAAAGCAGCAGTAATACCACAGTCAGCAGCGGCAGCCAGACCGGTACTGCAGGTATGCTAATCACCTTGGCCAGACTGATATTGAGAGCATAACAGACCAGAATACCAAAGCCTGCACCTATGGCTGTGGTCAGCCAGCTTTCGCTTAATACATCCAGTAAAACCCGGGCTTTACTGGCACCCAAAGCCCGTTTTATGCCTACTTCTTTTTGCATTTGCAGCGCGTGGAAATGGGCATGGCTGTAGGCAGAAATCATGGCGACTAACAGCATCAGACCACTTAATACGGCGAGCAAAGTGGCTAAACCAATTTCAGAGCGGAACACTTCGTCACGGTTCTCATCCATTCGCATTACAGTACTTATATCCATTTCCGGTTCGGCATTTCTAATCACATCTGTAAGCTGCTGACGCACAGCTTCAGACTGGCCTGGAGCTACCCGGACCATCAGCTGATAACCCATCTCAGCTCTGGCCATAGGTACAAAGTTGATCGCTGCAAACAGTGGATCGCTGGTGTAACGCTGCGAATAAAAGTCAGACACTACACCAACCACTGTGCCCTGATTGGTCGATTTCCCAACAGGGTTTTGTTCTAAAAACAACTGCTTCGCCAGCTTTTCAGTCAGAACTAAGTTTTGAGTACCTTTATCGAGCTCGGTCAACTCTCTGCCCGCGACTAACTTAGTACCAAGCACCTTAAAAATCTGGCTGCCCGTATTGTAATAAGGCGCTGAATCAACATTGCTTTCGTCCTGACGGTCAGTTTCAAAGATATTTGAGTTAGAGCCGCCCTGACGTAACGGGATCTGATTAGTGTATTCAGCAGCTTCTACACCAGGAATTTGTCTTATTGCAGCTAATTGTCTGCTAATAACTTCGGACAAAGCAGGCTCAACCCGCATAGCCGCGCTGGTTGGTTTTACTCTTACTGTCAGAATTTGTTCCAGCGCCAGGCCTGTCGGCTGTTCTACCAGCTCTTTGGCTGCGCTTGCCAGTAACAAGGAGTTGACAACCAAACCTAATGTCACAGCCAATTGCAGCAGCAATAAAGCCGTCACTACTTTGCGGCGTAATAAGGATTTAATAATTAAATGCACTGACATAAAAAGCTCCTTATTGTTTTAACTGTTGGTTCAGTGGACTGAATGAAGTTTTTAGGGCCGGGTACAAAGTCACCAGATAACTGATCACTAACACCACAAGCGCCATCACACTCAACATCTGCCAATCCCAGCTGGCCAAAGCGCGGGTACTGGGTAATAACGAATTAATAGTCCACAATCCCAATTGCGCGAACAGCAAAGCAGCAGCAAAAGCTAAAGCCGAGCTTAATAGCACATCAGCCAGGATCTGGCCTTGTAACTGCCAGCGACTGGCACCCAGCGCGCGGCGCAGACTGAATTCGTACTGGTTCGCCATATAACGGTTCAGCGATAAATGGCTGGCATTGACCACACAAACCAGCAGAAATAATGAAGCCACTAAAGCAAAAGCATCCAGTTGGTCATTGGTAGCACGCATAGCTTTTTGCACATCCAGAATATTGTCCAATTTATTGGCTTCCGGACGCTCATGACGACCAGCGGCTTTTTCATCGGCCACCAGGTTCTTCAGAAATTGTTGGTACTGCTGCACTTTTTCCGGGCTATCCAACTGCACCCAAAACTGCAATTGATTAGCGAAATTAGTTCTGGCCATTTGCGGATAAGTGGCCATATTGCCATCCCAGTCCACGTCAAAATAGGAGTTTTGGGTGTTGGACTGGATAGCCAAATCGTAAGCCGTCTCCAGCGGAATATAGATATCTTCAGCTGGCTCAGCGGAACGGCGACCATTCACATCATACAAACGTGGCAGCATAGCCCAGTCGTCCAACACGCCTATGACTGTATACAGCTTGTCATCAATCAGCATCTCTTGCCCTACCACATCAGTGCGGCTAAAAAACTTCAAGGCGGTATTTTTGCTGATCACTACTTCCATCCGCGCTTTGTTATCGGGCCAGGTTTCACCATGTAAAAAAGGCACATTAAACAGCTTAAAGAAATCACGCTGGGTAATACGCAGCTCCACCTGACTTGGTGTAGCCTGCTGATTTTCCACTGTTTTGGCGTAAGCATCACTGGAAAACATAGCAGCTTCAGCTGAAGTAATACCGCTGCCACTCATTTTTTGCATATCCATGTAACTCATCACCCGAGGCGGTTCAAAGCAATCGGTACAATCTCCAGGTACTGAGTTGATGCGAGCCATAAATAAAGTGGCACTTTTCTCTGGTATAGGGTCACGGTTCATCCAGTAATACAAAGTGGCGTTACTGAAAAAGGTGCCTAAACCTAAACTTAAAATCAGCAGGGTTAAGGCATAAGGCAAAGGTGCTCTTTTAATACTGAACCAACTCAGCTTAAGGTTATGAACTAAGGCTTCCATCTTAAGCTCCTGCTGCTAAAGGTTCGTACATAGTCGCATCATTCAGCTGTCCATCGACAATCTGAATATGGCGGTTGGCTCGGCGGGCCTGATCCGGGTCGTGTGTCACCATTAATATGGTGCAGCCCTGCTGATTAATTTTTTCCAGCAGCTCCATCACCTGACGGGCCATTAATGAATCCAGATTCCCCGTAGGTTCATCCGCCAGTAGAATGCGTGGCTCACCAGCAATAGCGCGGGCTATAGCCACACGTTGCTGCTGACCACCGGACAGCTGGCTTGGATGATAGTCACGGCGAGCCGCTAAACCTACAGTTTCTAAAGCCTGCTCAACCCGGCGTTTACGTTCTGCTGAACTGAAACCACGATAGCGTAGCGGCAGCTCGATATTATCGAACAAACTGAAATCTTTAATCAGGTTAAAGCCTTGAAAAATAAAGCCTATTTTCTCATTTCTCAGGGCAGATAGTTCGCGGTCCGACAAGCCTTTGACTGAGCGGCCGTCAAGCAAATAATCGCCCTGGTCAAAACTCTCCAAAGTGCCCAGCACATTCAGCAAGGTGGATTTACCAGAACCTGAAGGGCCCGTTAAAGCGGCAAATTCCCCCTCGTTCACCTGCAGATTAATCTGCCGCAGGGCATGAGTTTCAATTAAGTCGGTGCGGAAAATTTTGCTCAGGTTATTAATTTTAATCATGATTTTCTCCTATGGGCCTCTGCCCTTATTCCTGTAAAGGCAGTTAGTTCAGCTGAACTCTGTCTTGTTGTTTAAATTCGTCCAGATTCGAAATGACCCATTGGTCACCTTCTTTGGCACCTTGTAAAATTTCGACGTATTGCACAGAAGATGCGCCTAACACCACAGGGGTTTTCACTGCCAGATTGTTAGTGACCAGATAAGCAATGCGACTGGCACCAGAGCCGACAAAGTCGCCACGCTTGATGCGCAGTACATTGTCTTTTTGTTCGATAATAACGCGGGCTGATAAACGCTGGTTCTGGCGTAAGCTGGTGCTGTCGTTTTGAGAAAAACGCACACGGGCTGTAACTAAGTTGTCTTTGACTTCGGGCGCTATATGGCTCAGCTCACCTTTGAGTTGCTGATTCCCCAGATTCACTTCAACCGGCATACCTACAGCTAAATCGCGGATATAACTCTCCTGCACCGAAAGCTCAGCTTCGTAACGGCTTAAATCGATCACCGTTAATAAGCCTGTGCCCGCCAGCACATGGCTTTGCTGCTCGACCAGCCAGTTACCGACCTGACCTGTAACAGGAGCTTTAATTTGCAAAGCTGCCAGTTTCCTGTCCAGTTCTGCAACCACCAGAGCCTGACGAGCTAAGGCGGACTGACCAGACTTTTTTTCGAAATTCAACTTATCAGAAGCTAAAGCCACCTTTCGTTTGGCATGATCAAATTCCAACTCAGCCTGTAATAACTTGTCTTTGGCCACATCGTAATCCAGTTGACGAATCACCCCAACTTTAATGGATTGCTCAGCGCGGGCCAGCTCACGTTTAGCTGCGACTAAATTCACCTGAGCCGTATTTTGCACCTGTTCCATATCCAGTTGCAGTTCACGGGCCAACAAAGTAGAGCGTTCAAAGTCTGACTCCATGCTGGCCAGCAAAGCCCGTTGTTGCTCCAGCTCGTTATCTAAAGCCGGGCTGGAAACCACTGCCAACAAGTCGCCTAATTGCACAGCTTCACCAGGTTGTTTCAGATACTGCACCTGGCCTGCTTCCTGACTAAATAATGTAGGCGCATTAGCTGCGACCACCCGGCCTTGCACTGATAAATCACGGGTAAAGCTACCGCGCTCTACTATCGCCAGTTGCACCTGATCTTTTGGCAACACCAAAGAAGCCTGAGCCGAGCTGGCCGCCAGCAGGCTATAACTGATATAACAGATACCAGCCATAAACAAAGTAGCCAGCACAGGGCGGCGCCACTGTCTGCTTTTGTTCGGTTGGATTTGAATATCCTGATTTTCTGTACCCTGGATCATCTCTGTTCTCCGCATTCTGATTAATCAGATACTGCAGGGAGCGTGCCAGCACACAAAATAAATATAAGCTATTGTTTTATAATTAGATATATAGAATTCACTGACTATTTAAAACTGTCCGCGGACAGAAAAAGTGTCCGCAAACTTCAGTCGGACAACGGACATTTAGTCATCAAGGAGTAAAAATGCATTATTTACTGCAGTATCAAACATCAGCAGATTATCTGGAAAAACGCAGCTTATTCAGAGCAGAACATTTACAGCTGGCCTGGTGGGCCGCCGAGCGGGGAGAATTGATATTAGGTGGTGCAGTGGGCGAGCCCATCGAAAGCGCGTTATTGCTGTTTAACGTCCCTAATCCAGAAAAGGTGAAGGCCTTTGCCGAATCGGATCCTTATGTTATCAATGGATTAATCAGCAGCTACCGCATTCTGCCATGGCATACGGTCGTGGGGCATGACGCTGCAACGCCTATTCGATAAAAACATTTTGGGTCAGAGTGAAATTAAATCTGACCATCTAATTTTACTCTGACCCAAATTAAGTTACTTCTTCTGCCACTGACCGTTGAGCTGGATGTATTGGCCGGCTTCGGTTTTTTCTATGGCTTTTTGGCCTGCAATAGCTTCAACATCAGCCAGCTGAATGCCATTTTTAGCGGCTAGTTTCTGATACTCCGCTTTGCGGGCTTTGTTAATTAACCCGGCTATTTCTTTGGCTTGTGCTGATGAGCTTACTACACCTAAATAGCCATTAGGTTGCTCTCCTACCAGGCCCTGACTTTTCGCAGAACTTAAGGCCGACATGGCTTGTTGTAAATCCATAGCCAGCACTGGCAAACTTAAAGCAAATACAGCGGATAAGACTAATTTAGTTAAAGTTTTCATACATGGGCTTCCTTAAAATAAACCACTGGAATCACTAATCAGTTCGTCCAGTTCTTTGTCCACTTTAATCAAAATTTCATGCTGAATTTTGACATTCAAATTGATATTAATGGGCTCATTTGGCATAGCCACCTGCACTGTTGGCGTGCAGGCCGCTGTTACCAAAATGGCCAGACACAGGCTTATGCCAATTGCCGCCTTGCGGCTATGACCAGCAGCCCTTGCGTGAGAAAATTGTGAATCCTGCCAATTATTCATGCGGCACCTCCATGTGCCTTACCCTGAGGGGCGGCCTTTGGCCGTGAAAATTGTGTATCCTGCCCATATCGCATTATCACTCCTTGCGGGCGTCTTTGGCTTTTTCGGCGGCCAGACGCTGTTGAACCCGTTTTTTCACTAAATCACTGACCTGACCAGCCAACTGCAGGCTGGTGATCATAGCCGGTAAATTCTCTTCTAAATTAATACTGAAATTCACTGCCCGACCTTGTTCAAAATCCGGGTTATTGCCTTCCAGTTTCAGCGCCAGTAACAGCTGACCTTCTTTACTGTAACTAACTGCAGCAGATAACGCCGAAAAATGAAAATTTTGCAGCGCCTGTACCACTATTTTCATGCCCTGATTGGACTGTGCCATAGCCTGAGCTTTGTCGGACTGATAGGCAATTTTACCCCCCGGAGCCAAGGCAGCGATTGCCCCCTGCGCAACAGTCAATTTGCCTTGTTCTATGCTCAGAGGCAAAGTTCCGGATACGGTTCCCTGCCCTGTTATATCTGCGCTGGGATGCTGCTTCAGCAACTCTGCCAACTGCAATTTATCCAGTTGCAACAAGATTTTAGTGTCTTGAGTTAAATCTATCTGCTGCTCCCTTGCTGTGACCTGTCCACCAAATAAAGCAAGTTGCAGCTGCTTCAAACCTAACCGACCTTTAAACCAGTCCGGCGCTGTTGTGTTATAGACCGCATTTAACGCTAAAGGTCCCATGATCAGGCCATGGTTGATCTGTTGCACCTTCAGATCTTCAGTCTGCACTGACCAGTCCTTACCCTGGCTGAACAGCTGCAACTGAGTGCTTAAACCACTGAACACTGTCCTGTCGAAAATACCTGTCAAATCACGCAGTACCAATTTGGTTTGCTGCCCGGTCAATGCCATACGACTGAGGTCAAAGCCGAACTGTCCCTGACCCGAAGCTTTGCCTTTTTGCAACGTCAGCAGTTCAGGCCAAAAAGGACCTAGCTGCAGCGGATTACCAGCCAGAAAAAACACTTCAGGTAATGTCCAACTGACATTAAGTGTTTGCTCTGCCAGTTGCACTTTATGCTCAAGCAACAAAGACAAACTATTGCTTAAGCGCCCCTGGATTTGGGCTTGCCCCTGCTGGTAAAAAGCCGTGCCAGTCCAGCTCCAGTCCAAAGTGTTTAACATCGGCTGTTGTAACTGTTTTAACTCAACTGACAACTCACTTTTTAGTTGCGTCTTGGCCCACTCAGACGGATTCAGTTCAAGCTGCAGTGATTTTGCATGCAGTTGCAGCTGTTGGATCAGTAGCGCTGGTTGGCTATAACCCGTTGTTAAATCAACTGGTTTTGTGGCTTCTACTTGCAGTTGGTTGTTTTGCCAAATTGCACGTCCGCTAAACTTTAAATCTAAATCGGTGAAATGATGCTGTTGCCAGTTTAGCTTGCTACTGGCAAGACTCAGCACAAACTCAGGGAGCTGCAACTGTTCAGCTTGAGGTCTGATCAGCGCTTTAAGCGCCAACTTCAAATCACCAACGCCTTCAATAAATACTGCCTGTTGATTGGCCAGCTGCAACTGTATTTGCTGATTGTGATCGCTATAGCTTAAGGAACCGACCATTTGGCAGTCACTTTGCGCAGTCTTAGTACTCAGCTTAGTATTTAGGCCTGCACAAGGCAGTGAGACTTCGATCAAATCAATGGACACTATCTTAGGCAACCAAAGTGGCAATGCTGGCGTTGACGGCGCGACCTGCGGCTCTGTTTCGCCAGAATATGCTATCCCTTGCAAATTCAACTGCGCCTTCAGCGATTGCGCCCTGACCAGGTCCAGCGGCCAGGGCCAGCCTTTCCAGCCAAGTTCCAGCTGTTCAAATTGCAATTGCTGTTGGCCAGCATAAGGCAGCTTGAACGACAATTGCTGAACACTCACACCATCCCATGACAAATCAACACCTTGCCACTGTGGACTAAGTTGATTCCACCAGAATTTAATTTGGATAAAACCGTACAAAGCGCCGAGCAGCAGCAACAGCAACAGATTCCACTTTAACCAGGAGCTTGATTGTCTTGCGCCAGAACCAGCCTTTAACACTTTATTTCCTCTGTATTTCTTCACACTATTAGTCACAAGGCAGAGCTGTGAATGGATTCAATGCCTTAGTCTGGCGCTAAATACCAAAGCCGGCCAGAACTTTTGAGCCTGTGTTCATGGCATTGTATCGTTTTGTTACATAGTTGTATCTTTTTAAGCCAAAAGAAACGTGCTCTAATCGGGCCACTAACAAGGAGGAACCCATGATCAAATCCAGATTGGCAGTCGCTGTAGCTTTTGCCTTCACCTTAGCGGCCTGTGGCACTCAAACTCACAGTAATTTACCTGCTGGCGTAACATTAATCGAACAATCAAAACCGCAGCAAGGCATTCATATTCCTTATAAAAAGTACCAGTTAGACAATGGTTTAACCGTCATAGTTCATGAAGACAACTCAGATCCACTGGTGCATGTTGACGTGACTTACCATGTGGGTTCTGCCCGTGAAGAGTTAGGTAAATCGGGTTTTGCTCACTTCTTTGAACATATGATGTTCCAGGGATCCGAAAACGTCGGCGACGAACAGCATTTTAAAATCATTACCGAAGCTGGTGGTACTTTAAACGGAACAACTAATTCAGACCGCACGAATTACTTTGAAACTGTACCGGTCAATCAGGTCGAAAAAATGCTGTGGTTAGAAGCGGACCGTATGGGCTTTTTACTGGATGCCGTGACTGAAAAGAAATTTGAAGTACAACGTGAAACCGTCAAAAACGAACGGGGTCAGCGCGTGGATAACCAGCCTTATGGCAGGTTAAACGAGCGCGTATCTCAGGCTTTGTATCCGGATGGTCATCCTTATTCCTGGCCTGTCATTGGCTATATGGACGATTTAAACCGCGCCAACGTCAATGACGTCAAAGCCTTTTTCCTGCGCTGGTACGGTCCAAATAACGCCACTTTAACAGTAGGTGGCGCAGTAAAAGCCGAAGATATTTTGCCTATGGTGCAAAAGTACTTTGGCTCTATTCCGCGTGGCCCTGAAGTGACAGACGCAACCAAAGCTTTGGTCAAACTGCCTGAAACCCGTTATATCTCGATGGAAGACAATGTGCATTTGCCGTTGTTGTACATCAGCTATCCGACTGCTTACGCTAATCACAAAGACGAGGCGGCTTTGGATATTTTGTCGGAAATTTTAGGCGGCGGTAACAACTCGTTACTGTATAAAAATCTGGTGAAAAATCAGCTGGCGGTACAAGCGGCTGTATCACACCCATGCCGCGAGCTGGCCTGTGAATTCTCCTTATATGCCCTGCCGCATCCGGCTTCAGGTAAAAATCTGGCGGATATAGAACAGATCATTCGAGCCAGTCTGACAGAATTTGAACAACGTGGTGTGACAGACGACGACTTGTTAAAAGTCAAAGCCAAGATGGAAGCCAGCAGCATTTTTGGTCTGCAAAGTGTCGCAGGTAAAGTCAGTCAGTTAGCGGCCAGTCAAACCTTCCAGGGCAAGCCAGACACTATTGCTGACGATATAGCCCGTTATAACGCTGTGACCAAAGATGATGTAATGCGGGTGTACAACACCTACATCAAAGGCCAGCATTCAGTCGTGATGAGTGTGGTGCCCAGAGGCAAAAAACAGCTGATCGCTAAAGCCGATAACTTCACACCTGTTAAACATGACTTTGGTGGTCCGTCAAAAACTAAAGCTGAAGATTTACAGGTGCGTAAAGCGAGCGATAACTTTGATCGCAGTAAACAACCTATGGCGGGTATGAACCCGGCTGTTGAGTTGCCAGCCACCTGGACTATGGACCTGGGCAATGGCATTAAAGTCTTAGGTAGCCAAAGCACCGAAACCCCTACTACCTCCTTATTGCTGAAAATTCCGGTCGGCAGCTACTACGAAACGACAGATAAAGCCGGTGTATCGGCCTTATTGGCTGCCATTTTGAATGAAAGCACGCAGAACTACAGCACAGAGCAAATGAGTCTGGAGCTGGAAAAACTGGGTAGCAGCATCAGCATCAGCTCGGGCGACAGCTACATCGATGTGTTTGTCTCCAGCTTAAGTAAAAATCTGCCACAAACCTTAAAGCTGCTGGAAGAAAAGTTACGTAGTCCTGGTTTTAAAGCTGAAGACTTTAGCCGCTTGCAACAGCAGACACTGCAAGGTATTCAGCATAGCGCAACCAATCCGGCGTATCTGGCGGCGACGGCTTACAACAAAATGATGTTTGACGGCAGCATTGCCGCTTTGCCTAACGAAGGAACACTGGAATCTGTCAGCAAACTGACGCTGGATGATGTGAAAAATTGGTATCAGACACATTTCAAACCTGCAGGTGGCCAGTTGATTGTGGTATCCGATTTGGCCCAGGACAAAGTCGCAGCAGAATTAAAAACCCAGTTAGCTGACTGGCAAGGCCAAGGCCCGGCACTTCAGGTCAATACTGGCAAAATGAAAGCCAAGCCTGGCACTATATATCTGCTGGATAAACCTGATGCACCTCAGTCTGAAATTCGCATTGGTAAGCGTTCACTGACCCAGGACATCACAGGAGAGTTCTACCAGGCAAGCCTGATGAACTTTGTTTTAGGAGGTACTTTTAATAGCCGTATCAACCTGAATCTGCGTGAAGATAAAGGTTATACCTATGGAGCCCGCGCTGGCTTTATCGCTGACAAATTTGCAGGTACTTACACTGCCTCTGCTGCAGTGCGTGCTGATGCGACAGCCGATTCTATCCGTCAGTTTATCAATGAACTGGATGCATTCCAGCAAAATGGTATTGCCGATGACGAGCTGGCCTTTATGCGTCTGGCTATTAATCAATCAGACGCACTGAAGTACGAAACCCCTAATGCCAAATTGGGCTTTATGGCGCAAATTCTGGAATTTAACTTAACCCCTGACTTTGTCCGTGAGCGCAATCAGATTGTATCCAACATCAGTAAAGAACAAATTAACGCTCTGGCGGCTAAACACTTAAATACCAAAGAAATGGCTATTTTGGTGGTAGGAGACGCCAAAAGCTTAACGCCTGAATTGGAAAAACTGGGTTATCCGGTAGAAAAAATCAGTCTCTGATGTGCTGAATCAGAAAAAAGACCACCATTTGGTGGTCTTTTTTTATGAAGCAACCGTAATTCCGCAGCTGACACCACAGGCTTATGCTTAACAATTCAGGCATTTGGTTACAAATTTGTCCCATAATGTCATAGGTGAAAGTATTTTTGCTCGCTACACTATAGCTGTCATTTGTCCGGCTTTTTGCTGCGCTACAGCATGAAAAAAGCTGTGGGACTCAGACACAGGCTTAAAAGCTCCGGGGATTAACGACTTCTTTTTCTTAAATTTTCATTAAATTGTGACTAATCGTCACATTTTTAAAAAAAACGTGGCACACTAGCCTGTCCGCAAAATGCGTAAGTAAAGGGTAAGTTCTGAGAAGCTAAACTCAGACCCTGAGTAGTTCTAATCCCAAAGTGCGGTCATACCATGTGGTTATGATTGACACTTCCGGGCCCTAATTAACTTTTTAATCTGGTTACTGCTATGAAAAGTTTTAAATCTATATTGTTTGCCGTACTTGGCCTGATCTGTGTATTTATGGTACTTGCAGGGGTCAAAGGTGGCCAGATTGCAGCCATGATCGCGTCGGGTGAGACTTTTGTGCCACCACCTGAATATGTCAGCACTTTTACCGTAGAGCAGCAAAGCTGGCCTAATACTTATAACGCTATTGGTACAGTACTGGCGGATGAAGGCATTGTCGTCGCAGCTGAAGTGCCGGGTCGTGTGAAAAAAATCAGCTTCAGTAATGGCCAGCAAGTCACTGCAGGCACAGTGCTGATTGAGCAGGAAGCGACCAATGAGCAAGCACAGCTGCGCTCTGCTGAAGCCAGCCTGAAACTGGCAAAAACCAGTTACGACCGTTTAGTACAGTTACGCCGGACTAATATTGCTACACAAAGTGAACTGGATAACGCTAAGCAACAACTGGACAGCGCCTCAGCACAAGTAGACAACTTAAAAGCCACCTTACAGAAAAAAGTCATTCGAGCTCCTTTTGATGGTCGTATTGGTATTCGTCAGGTCGACTTAGGTACTGATTTACAGGCAGGTACTGCCATAGTGTCGTTACAAGCCACCAATAAAGTCAGGGTCAATTTCCCTGTACCACAACACTGGTTGACACAAATTACTAAGGGTTTACCTGTGGAAGTCTCAGTGGGCGAAGGTGCAGTAGTGGTCAAAGGTGAGATCAGCGCCATAGGTGCAGAAATTAATGCCAACACGCGCAACGTGATAGTGCAGTCCATGTTAGACAACAGCAGCAACGTGCTGATCCCTGGTATGGCCGTCTCCACTACTGTGACCTTAACACAACCTCATCAATTATTAGTGGTGCCTAGTACAGCTATTATTTATGCACCTTTTGGCGACACTGTTTTTGTAGTGGAAAAAGATGACAAAGGCGGCTTAAAAGCCCGTCAGCAATTTGTCCGTTTAGGCAAGGCACGTGGTGATTTTGTTGAAGTGATTGATGGCCTGAAAGCTGGTGATCAAGTGGTAAGCGCTGGCGCCTTTAAGCTGTTTAATGGTCAGGCTGTAGTATTGAGTAAAACTCAGCCACCAGAGTTTAAAACAACACCAACACCAGCTGACAACTGATTTGCAGCACAGCACAACCAGCCATTAACAATGAGCAGATTATGAATTTTACCGATATTTTTATTAAGAAGCCTGTGCTGGCCATAGTGGTCAGTCTGCTGATATTGCTGGCTGGTTTCCAGTCGATGAGCAATATGACGGTACGACAGTACCCTCGTTCAGACATAGCTGTGATAAAAATCACTACAGCTTATATAGGTGCAAACGCTGATTTAGTACGTGGTTTTATTACCACCCCTATAGAGCGTGCTATCGCCTCTGCCGGAGGTATCGACTACATAGAATCACAAAGCACTATGGGTGTGTCTACTGTGACAGCTCACTTGCACCTGAACTATGATCCGCTTAAAGCCATGACGGAAATCAGTGCCAAGGTGAATCAGGTGCGTGGCGATTTACCGCCTGAAGCTGAAGTTCCGGCTATTGCTATAGAAGCGGCAGACAGCCAATTTGCCGCAGCTTACCTGAGCTTCAGCTCAGATATTCTGGAGCAAAACCAGATCACTGAGTTTTTAAGCCGTTCTGTACAGCCTCGCTTAATTGCTATCAGTGGTGTACAAAAAGCCGATATTCTCGGTGGCCGCACCTTTGCGATGCGTGTCTGGCTCAAACCAGAGCCTATGGCTGCTTTAGGTATTACAGCATCCGATGTGCGTACTGCGCTGACCGACAATAATATTCAGGCCACTATAGGTCAGACCCGTGGTGCTTACACTCAGGTGAATTTACGCGCCAACACCGACATGAAAGGCGTAGACGAATTTAAGCGCATGATTTTACGTCAGAATAGCGACGGTATAGTGCGTTTATCTGATGTAGCAGATGTGGAGTTAGGTGCTGACGATTACAATACCAACGTCAATTACTCTGGCGAAACCGCAGTCTTTATGGGCGTTTTTGTTGCGCCAAATGCCAACTCTCTGGACGTCATAAAGGCCGTCACCAAAGAGATGGAACTGATTAAAGCTGAATTACCCAGTGGTTTAACAGGTGAAGTGTCCTACGACGCCACTAAGTACATTGAAGCAGCTATTGATGATGTAGTGAAAACACTTGGCGAAACTTTATTGATTATCGTCATCGTCATCTTCCTGTTTTTAGGTTTCAGCCGCTCCGTGCTTATTCCTATTATTGCCATTCCTCTGTCCCTGATTGGCGCTATGTTTATTATGAAGTTATTTGGCTTCTCTCTAAACCTGCTGACTCTGTTATCTATCGTATTGTCCGTCGGTCTGGTAGTGGATGACGCCATAGTGATGGTGGAAAACATAGAGCGCCATATTCAAAACGGCCTGAAGCCCTTTAAGGCAGCCTTAGTCGCAGCCCGTGAACTGGGTGGCCCTATTATCGCGATGACAGTGACACTGATTTCGGTGTACGTACCTATAGGTTTACAAGGTGGTTTAACTGGTACTTTGTTCCGCGAATTTGCTATCACGCTGGCAGGCGCTGTAGCAATATCCGCCATAGTGGCCATCACACTGTCGCCTATGATGGCATCTCGTATGTTAAAACCTCACACCAGCTTAAAAGCGCCTTTGGACGGCATTTTTACCCGTTTCCAGCACTTTTACAGTCGCAAGCTGGAAAGCAGCTTAAATAACAGAACCGGTGTTTATGTATTCTGGATTGGTATAACTCTGCTTTGCATACCTTTATACAGCATGTCTCCAAAAGAACTGGCTCCGGTTGAAGATCAAGGTGTAATCTTCGGCATAGTTGACTCACCTGCTAACTCGACTGTGGACCAGTCGTCTTTTTATGGCAAATACGTCAACGAAGCTTTTATGTCTGTACCAGAGACTGACTTTACCTTCCAGATCACCTTCCCTACCGGCGGTTTTGGCGGCATGGTGACTAAACCCTGGGCTGAGCGTGAACGCACAGTATTTGAAATAATGCCGGAAGTGCAGCAAAAACTAGCTGAGATCTCCGGGGTGCGGATTTTACCTATTACTCCACCTTCGTTACCTGGTGGCGGTCAGTTCCCAGTGGAGTTTGTCATTGCCTCCACAGCTGAGTCGGAAGAGATTTACAACTATGCATTGAAACTGGAAAAAGTCATGCGTGACAGCGGCATATTCCCGTTTCAGGTGATAGATATGAAAGTGGATCAACCCGAGTATCAGTTGAATATAGACCGCGATAAAGTGGCCGACCTGGGGCTAAATATGCGCGACGTAGTACAGGACCTGGGCACTTTATTGGGCGGTGGTTACGTCAATCGCTTTAATATGTCGGGCCAAAGTTACAAGGTGGTGCCGCAGGTTAAACGTCTGGAACGTTTAACTCCTGACGATTTAACCAACCTTTATATCAAAGGTCCGCAGGACCAGATGATTCGGGTCGATCAAATCGCCAGCCTGACGCACAGTACTGTGCCACGCAGCATTAACCGTATGCAGCAGTTAAACGCAGTGAAAATCAGTGGTGTGACGATAAAACCTCTGGATGAAACTTTAACCTTCCTGGAAACCGAAGCGAAAAAGATACTACCTGGTGGTTATTCAGTCGATTACACAGGCGAATCCCGTCAGTTGAAACGCGAAGGCAATACCTTCCTACCGGCCTTTACTCTGGCTGTGACTATGATTTTCCTGGTACTGGCGGCTCAGTACAACAGCTTCCGTGATCCTGTGGTTATTTTGTTAGGTTCGGTGCCTTTGGCACTGTTTGGCGCCCTGGTCTTTACCTTTCTGAAAATACCTGCGCCTATGCCATTTTTCACCGACGGCTTTACCAGTACGCTGAATATCTATTCGCAGGTGGGTTTAGTCACGCTGATAGGTTTGATTGCCCGTAATGGTATTCTGGTGGTGGAATTTGCCAACAAGCTGCAGGAACAAGGCAAATCCAAACTGGAGGCTATACGTGAAGCTTCTGTATTACGGTTACGCCCTGTGATGATGACCAGCATTGCTACTATTGCAGGCCACACACCGCTGATCTTCGCTGAAGGTGCTGGTGCTGCGGCCCGTAACTCTATAGGTATAGTCCTGGTGCTGGGTATGACCATTGGTACTCTGATGACGCTTTTTGTTTTACCTTCTGTCTATATGCTGATCGCAAAAGATCATAGCCATGACAAGGTAGAAGAGGAAGACAGCGACGAAGAGCATCAGGTCAAACCTGCCTGAAGTCAAAAGCAGACCAGATGATATAGGGGCGGATCATAATGTTAAAACCTAACAAGCTGACCCGCCCCTAACTTTATTGACCCAGCAGTAAATTAAATTCCCTGGGAGATACAGCTTTTGACCATAAATAACCTTGAGCACAACCGCAACCAGCCTTTTGCAACAGCTCAAGGCTTTGATTGTCTTCCACCCCTTCAGCCACCGTATGCAAACCTAAGCTGCTGGCTAACTGAATAATACCTTTGACCAGCGCCAAATCTTTATCATTTTGCCTGATGCGGGCCACAAAGGACCTGTCAATTTTTAAGCTGCTCAGACTAAATTGGCTCAAATACCCTAAATTAGAATAACCTGTACCAAAATCATCGATAGCAAAACGCACTCCCACTGCCGACAATTGCTCAATTTGTTGTTTTACTAAAGCTGTATCATCAATCAGAACTGATTCTGTCAATTCCAACTCAAGCAAGTATGGCGGCAAGCCGGTTTGTCGCAAGACCTGCATTACCACTTCTGGTAAATCGCCCTGCTTAAACTGCATAGCGGAAAGGTTGACTGCTACCCCTACAGCAAAACCAGATTGCAGCCAGAGCAGCGCCTGAGCGCAGGCTCTTTGCAGCACAAAAAGCCCAAGTTCCTGAATTAATCCGGTTTGCTCGGCTAAAGGTATAAATACATCGGGCGGAACTACACCTAATTCCGCATCAGACCAGCGTAATAATGCTTCAGCACCACTAATTGTACCTGTTTTTAAATCATAGCTTGGTTGGTAAGCCACACTAAAAAGTTGCTGCTTAACCGCTACCCTTAACCGCATCATCAGGTTAAATTTATCAAGCTGTTGCCGCTCCATGTCTGCGTGATACCAGCAAAACCTGTTACGCCCCATTTTTTTCGCCTGATACATAGCCGTATCTGCTTTTTTGCATAGCAGATGAAAATCTGTACCATCCTGTGGCGCAACCACAGCTCCGATTGAAGCGGACAACTGAACTTTGTGCTGCAGTACAACAAACTCCTGCTGACAACTTTGCAATAAACGCTGTATGCGCTGTTCCAATTCAGCTTCATCACGCCATTGCGTAACTATCACCACAAACTCGTCGCCGCCGAACCTACTCAGAACATCTTGCTCTGACAACTGACTTTGCAACTCAACTGCAAGTTGCCTTAAGACCTGATCGCCAGCCTGATGCCCTAAAGCATCATTTACAGGTTTAAAGTTATCTAAATCAATAAACAATAACGCAACAGGCCCTTGGGGTTTTGCTGCCACAGCACGCTGAAACTCGAGCTCGGATTGCGTTCTGTTCACCAGACCTGTCAGAGGATCATGCTGGGCTAAACGCTGGATTTCCAGTTGAGATTTTACGACCCTTTCGTTTTCTTGTTTTAACTGCAACAGTACGTCTTTGGTATCCCTTGCAATCAGCCTCATGGTTAAACCACAAACCAACAGCAGAATATTTAAAGTGATAAAGGAGTTAAAGCTCGGAAGGGGTGGACTGAATTCAAGCCAACCGTACAACGTAGCCAGTGCCAGGCAAGAACAGAACAGTAAAATAAAACCAAACAGCAGCAAATAAAAGCGTCGGCCACTGTACATAGCAGCGTAAGCCAGTACCAGTGGATATCCAAGCAGCATCAGATCAAATATCCCAAGATTGATACTGATCAAGCTGCAAATCATCAAGGTGAGCAGCCACAACAAAGAACCAATAGCAAAGCCGATCCTAAGCTTTTGCAGCAAAACTAAAATGCAAATCAAGCCGACAGCAGTTGCAAGCAAAATGGTTACGGATTTAGGACCTGAAAACACAGAGCCACAAAGTACAGCAATTAAACAAATCCAGACTATTTGCTTTAGTCGTTTTAATTGTGTCGCAGTTAAAGCCGTAATATCTGAACCGGCTGAAAATTCAAATGGAGTCCACTGCTTCATATCCTGCCTTAGGTTGACCATCCCGTACAGCTAAACGATAAAACCTGCAACAACAGGCCCGACATGCAGAATACCAGACTGCTTACAAATTAATACAGCTTCAGCGGAGATAATTTGTTCGTTACCTAAGCCGCCACGACTTGATTCAATGCTGTAGTTGCAACTTTGACTCGCCAGCCCCAAAGTCCCAATAAAAAAACACCGGCACTAAGTCCGGTGTTGTCCCCCTCACTAAAACCTTATCCGTTACATACTGTAGCGAAGCCCTAAAGCAAAGGTGCGGCTGTATAAGGCAGTACCAAAGTTACCTGTGGTTGCATCATTGCCATAATAGCTCTGATAAAGCTCATTGGTCAGGTTGGTGCCGTCCAGTGTGAGCTCAAACTGCTCTGTCAGTTTGTAGCTTAACTGGAAGTCCATGCTAGCCTCAGATTTACGACGCATTTCCAGCGGGTTAGCAAAGAGTGCCGCTTCATAGTTCGCCAGGAAACCTTCACGCCAGGAGTAAGATAATCTCATACCCAAATCGTTTTTATCATAGGCCAGCACAACGCTGTAAGACGAGTCAGACACGCCAAACAAATCTGTATCTCTATAGCCGGTAATGTCCCCTTCGCTATTGGTATCAGGTGTAGTTTGTTGTGACGACAAGCGGGTATAGCTCGCCTGCACACCAAAACCATCTAAAGCTTCAGGCAGGTAGTTCGGGAACCAGACCAGTCCAATTTCAGCACCAGACAACTCACCATTGGAGGCATTATATGGCTGCGTCAGCACAAACTTATAAGGGGTGGGATCTGTTGCTGATTTTGGCGCTGTTACAGAACGGCGGAAGCCGACGACAAAACCATCAATGTCACGTCTGAATAAAGTACCGTACAAAGAACTGGCTTCAGCAAAGTACCATTCCAGAGACAGATCATAATTTTTTGACTCTGTAGGTTTTAAATCGGGATTACCGCCTCCTGCAGTGCCATAACCTATACCTGTCACATCTTCGTTGTAAATGATCAGCGGATTTAAATCACCAAAGGCCGGGTAACGCAAAGTTTCAGTGTAAGCAACACGAGCCTGCAGGTCATCGGTTAACTGATAACGAGCCGTCAGACTAGGCAGGATTTTACGGGTTTTGCTCTCCCCTGCGGTTGTGTTCTGGACCGTACCTGGTGCAACTTCCTGATAAAAAGTGGAGTCTGTGTCTATGCCGGTATAACGGGCGCCGATTTCACCATTTAAAGCACGACCTGCCACATCGGTTTCAAATTTGCCCTGCAAATACAAAGACAATGTAGTGGCGTCTATATCAAAAGAACGCTGCAAGTCTAGTTTGTTTAAGCCGTACATAGTACGGAACTCATCGGCGTTATTACGAATATGATAACCGTTGGCTACAGCCCAGGTTGTTGGAACATTGGCTTCACCATCCATAAACCCAGAGTTGATGGAAGCCAGCCCCTCTATAGTACCGACATTCACAGCGCCACCGCAGCAACGGTCCTGACGGCTAAACGAAGTCGTTGCGCCACGTTTGTCATAGCGTACACCTGTCTCTACCGTAGTAAAAAAGCCATCGAGCCGATAGGACAAATCTGAAGTGAAAGTAACAGCGTCACCCTCATCTTTATTGGCGTTGTCGTACATACCGTCGGTCAGATAAGCCGACGGATCAGCCATACTGGATTCATCCATGCCAGCTGTCGCAGGATTGTCTTCAAAATTGAAGCCTGGAATACCGCCGTTTTCATTAAAATCGACATTCAGCCTGTAATTATTGCCAGGACGCACAAATCGCATGGCAAAAAAGTCGCTGTTGTATTCACTGTCCTGAACCACCAGTTCAGATTTTAATGTCATGTAATCAGACAGATCCCATTTACCGCCTAACGCATGCAGGTAACTGTCTGTTTTTCCTGTAGATAAATCACCACTGGTAAAAACCCATGGATCAATGACAGAACGGGATTTCACGATATTCGTACCAGGGTGCAATTGTACATTGGCTGCAGCAGCGGCCTGAGCTGGCGTCATGCCCGCATAACCACCCCACCAGTCCGCAAATGAAAACAGCAGGCTGTTAAAACCTTCGTTACGGAAACCGTTATAAAAGGATTCAAACACATATTCAGATTTTTCATTCGGCGCAAACTGCAAGGAGATGTTGGCAGCCGGGCGCTCACGTTCACCATTGTAATCGCTTTGGAATATCGCATCACGGCTCAGCAGATACGGAGTAGCAATCCCATTGATGTTCAGAGTTGCGCCATCATTGGAAGGTAAACCTGCTAACAAACCCGGTTGCCAGATTGGGTTTTCGGAGACACCTGGTTTATCCAAAAAAATCCGTTCATAAGGGGTAAAAGGTGCTGTGGGATTAGCCGTCATAAAAGGCAACATAGCACCAGCTGTGACGCTTTGGTCACGATAGCGCATTCTGGAATAAGAAATATTCACCAGAGCTCCAAACTGACCTGAATCCAACTCCCAGTTGTTACTGGCTAAAGCGCTGAAGGTTGGGTTGGTTTTTTCATTTTGTTCAGTATAAATACCGCGGGCATTGGCAATAAACTTCGCGCCATCAAAATCAAAAGGCCTGTGAGTTTTTACATCGATGGAGCCCGCTATACCGCTTTCAATCTGACTGGC
>Ga0247725_1000594_pt1 | contig 24362 bp, 27 predicted proteins | sample OKSTACKMCFT3sol_FD_183021 | JGI IMG/M metagenome (GOLD analysis project Ga0247725, IMG submission 183021) | Subsurface sediment microbial communities from gas well in Oklahoma, United States - OK STACK MC-FT3-sol | ecosystem: Environmental > Terrestrial > Deep subsurface > Rock core/Sediment...
CTCATGGCCGCTTCCATGGCGGCGGAGAGGTCTTCGTCGGCCTGCATGTCGACCTGCGGGTCGAGGCCGAGCTTGGCGAAGGCCGGGACCTTGCTCCAGTCCAGCTGGGTGTAGGGGTGCTCGCTGCCCAGGTAGCTTTGCAGCGTGGCGACCTGAACGATATCGACGTAATCGACCTTGGCCGAGTCGCGGGTGAAATCCAGATACTGGCTCGGCACGATGGCGATGGGCTCGGGGAACTCCCAGGTACGCAGGATCTTGTCGCCGATGATCGGGTGAATCTGCTCGATCACGTGATTGAGGCTGATGGAGTCGGCCAGCAGTTCGTTGTGTTCTTCGGCGTAGGTGAGGATCGGCAGCACGCCGATCTGGTGCACCAGGCCGGCGAGCGTAGCCTGATCCGGCATCAGGCGGGTGTAGTGACGGCACAGCACGTGACAGATACCGGCGATCTCGGTGCTCTTGTTCCACACCTCGCGCATCTTGCGGTCGACCACATCGCTGGTGGCCTGGAACATCTGCTCCATGGCCAGGCCGGTGGCCAGGTTGCAGGTGTAGTTGATGCCCAGACGGCTGACAGCCATCTGCAGGTCGGTGATCTCCTTGTTGCTGCGCAGCAGCGGGCTGTTGACCACCTTGATGATGCGCGCGGTGAGGGCGGCGTCGTTACCGATTACCTTGCTGATCTGCGGAATACCCACACCCGGGTCTTCGGCTGCTTCACGCACCCGCAATGCCACCTCGGGCAGGGTGGGCAGTACCAGCTCATCGTTTTCGATGGCGTGGATCAGTTCCTGTTGGACTTTTTCGGCAAGCTTGCTCATGAAGTAGCTCTCTTTGGCGATCCGATGCGGCGCCGGGGAAGTTTAGTCAGCGCTGGATTTCCTGGTTAGCATCCAGCTGATAAGGCAGGTCGAGCAGGGTCAGGGGCGGGCCTTCACTGCTGCCGAGATGAATGCGGCCGTCGTTCACGGCGTCTTCCTGCAATACGGCGAGCAGCTCGATGGCGTCGCCGGCCTGGGCCGCCAGCACCACTTCGCCAACGCTGGAGCCATGCACCGGTGAGAACAATTCGACGCCGACGGCCGGTAGCTCTGCAGCGACCAGACGCAGGCGCTGCAGGCGGCGCTTGAGCTTGCCCAGGTACTGCATGCGCGCGACGATTTCCTGGCCGGTGTAGCAGCCTTTCTTGAAACTCACGCCGCCGAGGGCCTGCAGGTTGATCATCTGCGGGATGAACAGCTCACGTGTCGCGCCGAACACCTGGCCCACGCCCGCACGGACCTGAGCCAGCAACCAGTCGTTCAGTGGCGCCTGCGGCAGTTGAGCGGCCAATTGGGCTTGCAGCTTTGGCGCTTCCTCTGCCGGCGCCCAAAGTTCGGCGCGGCCATCGCTCAGGCGTACGGCGAGCAGTTGGCCGGCGCTGGCCAGGGAATCACTGGCGGTGCCCAGCTGCAGATCGAGTTCGCTCAGCACGGCATCGGCGCCCGCCAGGCCAAAACGGACCCAGGCGGCGCTTTCGTCGCTGAGCTTGGATTTGGAGAACACCGCATATTTCTGCAGATCGGCCAGCTGCGGCTCGATCAGTTCGCGTGCCATGGCCAGCAGGTAGCCGTCTTCTACCGGGACGATGCGAAAGCTCGACAGCATGCGGCCCTTGGGCGTGCAGCGGGCGCCAAGGCTGGACTGGTTGGCACTGAGGTAATTGAGGTTGCAGGTCACTTGGCCCTGCAGGAACTTGGCTGCGTCCGCGCCGCGTACGGCGAGCAGGCCTTCGTGATCGAGGAGTGTGAAGTAAGCGCTATCGGCCATGATGCAAATCGAATCACTGAATAAAGGTCAGGGGCATCATCATAGTGGGCAGGGTGGGGCCTTGTCAGCGCTATTACGCAGCGTCTCGGTGAACAGCGAGGTAATTCGCCGTTATACTGCCGGCCTCGTTCGAGGAGTCCGTTGCATGGTTGAGCAAAGTGAACTGAATCGCCTGTTCTGGCATAGCCGCCGTGGCATGCTGGAGTTGGACGTGCTGCTGGTGCCCTTCGTCAGGGAGGTGTACCCGAGCCTGGATGCCGAGAACCAGGCGCGCTATCGCAAGTTGTTGGAATGCGAGGATCAGGACATGTTCGGCTGGTTCATGCAGCGCGGCGAGCCCGAGGATGCCGACCTGCGCCATATCGTGCGCATGATCCTGGATCGTGTCCAACCCAAGTGATGTCTTCGAGTGCCGTTGGCAGCCATCACGCTGGCTGCTGAGGCTCTACCTGTCGGTCCAGGCACTGGCCTTGCTGGCGCCGTGGCTGGCCGACATTCCCACCTGGTCCAGGCTGCTGTCACTCGTGGCTTGCCTGGCACATGCCGCCTGGGTGCTACCGCGACACGTCTTGCTGACTGCGCCACAGGCCATCACGGGTTTGCGCCGTGATGGATTCGGCTGGCATCTATATAGCGTTGCAGCAGGCTGGCAGGCGGTGCAACTGCGCCCGGACAGTCTGGCGTTGCCGCTGGCGGTGGTGCTGCGCTATCGCCTGCCAGGCCAGCGTTTCAGTCGTGGGCTGTGCATTGCCCACGATGCGCTGGCGCCCGAGCACCACCGGCGCCTGCGCTTGCGTCTGAAGTTCAGCCGACGGCGCTGGGCTGAGCCTGGGACGTCGGCGTCAGAATAGTGTCTCGGGCTTCGGCCAACTGCTCGGGGTAGTCGAGGGTGTAGTGCAGCCCGCGGCTTTCATGGCGCTGCATGGCCGAGCGGATCATCAGCTCGGCGACCAGTGCGAGGTTGCGCAGCTCGATCAGATCACGACTGACCTTGTAGTTCGAATAGAACTCGTCGATCTCGTCCAGCAGCAGGCGCACGCGGTGTTGCGCGCGCTGCAGGCGCTTGTTGGTGCGCACGATACCGACGTAATCCCACATGAAACGCCGCAGCTCATCCCAGTTGTGGGCGATGATCACGTCCTCGTCGGAGTCGGTCACCTGGCTGGCGTCCCAGTCCGGGAGGTTGCTGGGCATGCCGATAGTGTCCAACTGCTCGACGATATCGGCGCAGGCTGAGCGCGCATAAACGAAGCATTCGAGCAGCGAATTGCTGGCCATGCGGTTGGCGCCATGCAGGCCGGTGAAGCTGGTTTCGCCAATGGCGTAGAGGCCGGGCACGTCGGTGCGGCCATGCTGGTCGACCACCACGCCACCGCAGGTGTAATGCGCCGCCGGCACCACCGGGATGGGCTGCTTGGTGATGTCGATGCCAAAGCCCAGGCAGCGTTCGTAGACGGTGGGGAAATGACTCTTGATAAATTCGGCCGGCTTGTGACTGATGTCCAAGTACACGCAGTCGACGCCCAGGCGCTTCATTTCATGGTCGATGGCACGGGCAACGATATCGCGCGGTGCCAGTTCGGCGCGCTCATCGAAACGCTGCATGAAGCGTTCGCCATTGGGCAGCTTGAGCAGGCCGCCTTCGCCACGCACGGCTTCGGTGATCAGGAAGCTCTTGGCCTGCGGGTGATACAGGCAGGTAGGGTGGAACTGGTTGAACTCCAGGTTGCCGACGCGACAGCCGGCACGCCAGGCCATGGCGATGCCGTCGCCACAGGCACCGTCGGGGTTGCTGGTATAGAGGTAGACCTTGGCCGCGCCGCCGGTGGCGAGAATCACGAAGCGCGCGCTGAAGGTGTCGACCTCACCGCGGTCACGATCCAGTACGTAAGCGCCCAGACAGCGCTCGCCATCCAGGCCGAGCTTGCCCTCGGTGATCAGGTCGACGGCGACGCGTTGCTCCAGCAGCTCGATGTTCGGGCGTTGTCGGGCCTGCTCCAGCAGGGTGTTGAAAATTGCCGCACCAGTCGCGTCGGCGGCGTGGATGATGCGCCGATGGCTGTGGCCTCCCTCGCGGGTCAGATGGAACTCGAAGCCGCCGTCCTCGCGCGCGGTTTCATCGTCTCGGGTGAAGGGGACGCCCTGATCGATCAGCCACTGGATGGCCTCGCGGCTGTGTTCTACGGTGAAACGCACGGCGTCTTCGTTGCACAGGCCGGCCCCGGCGTTGAGGGTGTCGGCGACGTGTGATTCGACCGTGTCGGTATCGTCCAGAACGGCTGCCACGCCACCTTGCGCCCAGTAGGTCGAGCCATTGGCCAGCTTGCCTTTGCTCAATACCGCGATGCGCAGATGGGAGGGTAGGGTGAGGGCGAGCGTCAGGCCAGCGGCGCCGCTGCCGATGACCAGAACATCATGCTGGAAGTGTTGGCTCATGTCCGAGTTCCGCGTGAAAGCGAGCCCTAGTATATAGAGAGGGGCAGCGGCACAATAGGTGGCTTATGACCGACCTCGGTGCTCGGGAACTTTCTTAGTCATTAAGGTTCCATTGAGGGTCGCCCATATAAGGGAGATCGCTTGCGCGTGCCTGCATCTGAAGTCAGCGGAGGGTGTGGAAATGAGCGGCGATAAGATTATTTGCGCGGGCGGAAAGGTTCCGCTGGCGCCATTCCAGGCAGAGGGAAGAAAACTCTGCGGGAAGCTTGCTTGGAGGGGAGAACTTTTGCTTAAGACCCGAGTCTATCTTGGCAAGCTGATTCGCTTACGGGTGCAGACCTCCTCCGAGCGTTGTGAGGAGAGTGCATGCTAATCCAGGAAGATGATCAGCAACTGGTCGAGCGAGTGCAGCACGGTGACAAGCGTGCCTTCGATCTGTTGGTGCTGAAGTATCAGCACAAGATCCTTGGTCTGATCGTGCGATTCGTGCACGACACTCACGAGGCTCAGGATGTTGCTCAGGAAACGTTCGTAAAAGCTTACCGAGCGCTTGGAAACTTTCGCGGTGACAGCGCGTTCTATACATGGCTGTATCGCATCGCCATCAACACGGCGAAGAATTATCTGGTATCGCGCGGCCGTCGGCCGCCGGATAGCGATGTCAGTAGCGATGACGCGGAGTTCTATGACGGCGACCACGGCCTCAAGGACATCGAGTCACCGGAGCGGGCATTGCTGCGCGACGAGATCGAAGCCACCGTGCATCGAACCATCGCCCAGTTGCCGGATGATTTGCGCACGGCCCTGACCCTGCGTGAGTTCGAAGGCTTGAGTTACGAGGACATTGCCGGCGTCATGCAGTGTCCTGTAGGTACAGTGCGTTCGCGGATATTCCGCGCACGTGAGGCAATTGATAAGTCCCTGCAACCTCTGTTGCAGGATGCCTAAGGCAGCGGCGGCAGCCAAGAGAGGAGCGCCATGAGTCGTGAAACCCTGCAGGAATCGCTGTCCGCGGTGATGGATAACGAAGCGGACCAACTGGAATTGCGGCGCGTGCTCGCAGCCAGCGAGGATGGCGAGCTGCGTGGCACTTGGTCGCGTTACCAGATCGCCCGTGCAGCCATGCACCGAGAGCTGGTGGTGCCGCAGCTGGACATCGCATCAGCGGTTTCCGCGGCATTGGCCGACGAGGCCATTCCGGCGCGCAAGACGTCGATCTGGCGCAGCGTCGGGCGTGTAGCCGTGGCGGCATCGGTGACCGTTGCTGTGCTGGCGGGTGTGCGTTTCTACAATCAGGATGATCTGAGCGGCGCTCAGTTGGCTCAACAGGATGCTTCTCCGGTACTCTCGGTACCGCAGGTGCAGGGTCCTGCACTGCTGGCCGGTTACAACAGCAGCGAGGAAGTCGGCGAGTCTGCCGAGGCTGGCACTGCCAGCTGGCATGAGCAGCGTCTGCCGAACTATCTGCGCCAGCATGCGCAGGAAGCCGTGATGGGTGCCGGTGAAACCGCTCTGCCTTATGCTCGTGCTGCGAGCCTGGAAAACCGCTAAGCGCTAAGGAGTCACATGCGCGCGATTCCCCTCTGCCTGCTTGGAGGTCTGCTGGCATTGCCGGTTCAGGCCTCCGGGGTGCAAGACTTACTCGGGCGCCTCGCTGCGGCAGAACGCCAGCAAAGCTTCCAGGGCACGTTCATATATGAGCGCAATGGAAGTTTCTCCACTCATGCCGTATGGCACCGAGTGGAAGAGGGGGGGCAGATTCGCGAGCGTCTTCTGCAGCTCGATGGGCCTGCCCAAGAGGTGCTGAAAGTCGATGGCCAGACTCAGTGCGTCACGGGCGCGCTGGCCGACCAGGTCAGTGAAGGGCAGGCCTGGCCTGCCCGTCAGCTGGATGCGGAGCAGTTGAGCAATTGGTACAACATGCGTGTTGCTGGCCAGTCGCGCATTGCCAACCGCGCAGCTGATGTACTGGTGCTTGAACCCAAGGACCAGCATCGCTACGGCTTCGAATTGCACCTGGATCGGGAGACCGGTCTGCCGTTGAAATCCCTCCTATTGAACGAGCGCGGCCAGCTTCTGGAGCGCTTTCAGTTCGCCCAGTTGGACACTTCTACCCCTGTTGAAAACGCCATGCAACCGAGTTCGAGCTGCAGGCCGGTGCGTTTTCGTGCTGCCGACAGCATGGCCGAAGGTACCTGGCGATCCGACTGGTTGCCGCCGGGCTTTACCCTTATTGCGGCGCAGATGCGTCGGGATCCTGCTTCCGATGAAACTGTCGCCTACCTGATGTATGGCGACGGTCTCGCACGTTTCTCCGTTTTCATCGAGCCCCTCAACGGCAGCGTTGTCGACGATGCGCGCAGTCAGCTGGGCCCAACCGTCGCGGTTTCGCGGCGGATGAGTACCGACTCTGGTGACGTGATGGTGACCGTGGTGGGTGAGATTCCTTTGGGGACCGCCGAACGCATCGCACTGTCAATGCGCGCCGGAGTGCCCGAACAGGCTAGCCAATGATCGAGGAGCAGGGGCGTGTAGTGGCGCTCGAGCCCGGCGCTGTCTGGGTCGAGACGCTGCGCAAGAGCACCTGCTCCAGTTGTTCGGCCAATGCCGCCTGTGGTCAGGGCCTGATGGATCGTCTTGGTGTAGGGCGGCAGCGCGGTTATGTGCGCGCGCTCAGTCAAATGCAGCTGGCGGTTGGCGATAGTGTGATCATCGGTGTGCGTGAAGATCTCTTGGTGCGCAGTTCTCTGCTGGTTTATCTGCTTCCGCTTCTGGGTCTGTTTGCCGCTGCGCTGCTGGCGAACGGTCTGGGTCTTTCCGAACCTCTGGTGATCCTGGCAGGCCTGAGTGGCCTGTTCGCCAGTTGGCTGATGGTTCGCTGGCGCGCCGCTCGCGTTGCCGAGAACCCCTTATTGCAGCCCGTTGTCCTACGTACGTTGCTGGCCACTGCGCCAGCGGTCGGTTGATTTACATGGGGAGTGGTAGTTCGATGAGAAAACTCAAGTCCATTGCGCCGTTGTTGGCGGTTGCCTTGCTCTGGGGGCAAAGTCTGCTGGCTCAGGCCAGCCTGCCTGATTTCACCGATCTGGTAGAAGAGGCCTCGCCTGCGGTGGTCAATATCAGTACCCGGCAGAAGATGCCCGAGCGCGCCGTTGCCGGCCATCCGGCGCTGCCTGATCTGGAAGGCCTGCCGCCGATGTTCCGCGAGTTCTTCGAGCGCAGCATTCCGCAGATGCCGCATAATCCGGGCGGTCGCCAGCGCGAAGCGCAGTCGCTGGGTTCCGGTTTCATCATCTCGCCGGACGGCTACATCATGACCAACAATCATGTGGTCGCCGATGCCGATGAGATCATCGTGCGCCTGTCCGACCGTAGCGAGCTGGAAGCCAAGCTCATTGGTGCAGACCCGCGCAGTGACGTCGCGCTGCTCAAGGTCGAGGGTAAGAATTTGCCCGTGGTGCGTCTGGGCAAGGCCGACGACCTCAAGGTTGGCGAGTGGGTGCTGGCCATCGGTTCGCCGTTCGGTTTCGACCATTCGGTGACGGCCGGTATCGTCAGTGCCAAGGGGCGTAACCTGCCGAGCGACAGCTACGTGCCGTTCATCCAGACCGATGTGGCGATCAACCCGGGTAATTCCGGCGGCCCGCTGTTCAACCTGCAAGGCGAGGTCGTGGGTATCAACTCGCAGATCTTCACTCGCTCCGGCGGTTTCATGGGGCTGTCCTTCGCTATTCCGATGGAAGTGGCCATGCAGGTCGCTGATCAGCTCAAAGCAGACGGCAAGGTCACGCGCGGCTGGCTCGGTGTGGTGATTCAGGAAGTGAACAAGGATCTGGCCGAGTCCTTCGGTCTCGACAAGCCGGCTGGCGCGCTGGTCGCGCAGGTGCTGGAAGGCGGCCCGGCAGACAAGGGCGGTCTGCAGGTCGGTGATGTGATCCTCAGCCTCAACGGCAAACCGATCATCATGTCGGCTGACCTGCCGCATCTGGTCGGTGGCTTGAAACCCGGTGAGAAGGCCGAGCTGAACGTGGTGCGCGACGGCTCCCGCAGGAAACTCGATGTGACGATCGGCACGCTGCCGGAAGAGGGGCAAGAGCTGGCCGCGTCGGGGCCGGCGCAGGGTGGTGAGCGCAGCAGCAATCGCCTGGGTGTGACAGTGGTCGAACTGACGGCCGAGCAGAAGAAAGGTCTCGACCTCAAGGGCGGTGTTGTGGTCAAGGAAGTGCTCGGTGGTCCTGCGGCTATGATTGGCCTGCGTCCTGGTGACGTGATCACTCATCTGAACAATCAGGCCATCGATTCCACTCGCACCTTCACTCAGGTGGCGCAGGATCTGCCGAAGAACCGTTCGGTATCCATGCGTGTGCTGCGTCAGGGGCGAGCCAGCTTCATCACCTTCAAGCTGGCTGAGTAACCCAGGTACGTTGAAGAGGGCGCTTTCGGGCGCCCTTCTTCGTATCTGCACCAGCGCTGTGCAGACGTGACGCCGTCGCGAGGGATCGGGTACAATCCGCGGCTATTTTCGGCAAGCGTCTTGCCCGTGCCTTCTTTGAGTGTTGATCTGTGAGTGACCTGAGTCATATCCGCAATTTTTCCATCATTGCCCACATTGACCACGGCAAGTCCACCCTGGCTGACCGTTTCATCCAGATGTGCGGCGGGCTCACCGCGCGTGAAATGGAGGCTCAGGTTCTGGACTCCATGGATCTGGAGCGTGAACGCGGCATTACCATCAAGGCTCACAGCGTCACGCTGCATTACAAGGCGCAGGACGGTAAAACCTATCAGCTGAACTTCATCGATACCCCCGGTCACGTCGACTTCACCTACGAAGTCTCGCGTTCGCTGGCGGCGTGCGAAGGTGCGCTGCTGGTAGTCGATGCCGGTCAGGGCGTCGAGGCGCAATCGGTTGCCAACTGCTACACCGCCATCGAACAGGGCCTTGAGGTCATGCCGGTGCTGAACAAGATGGACCTGCCGCAGGCCGACCCGGATCGCGTCAAGGACGAGATCGAGAAGATCATCGGCATCGACGCCACCGACGCGGTGGCCTGCAGTGCCAAGAGTGGCATGGGCGTGGACGAGGTGCTCGAACGCCTGGTGCAGACCATCCCGGCGCCGACCGGCGAGATCGATGCACCGCTGCAGGCGCTGATCATCGACTCCTGGTTCGACAACTACCTGGGCGTAGTCTCGCTGGTGCGTGTGCGTCATGGCCGAGTGAAGAAGGGCGACAAGATTCTGGTCAAGTCCACCGGGAAGGTGCACCTGGTCGACAGCGTCGGTGTCTTCACCCCGAAGCACACCGCCACCGCTGATCTGAAAGCCGGTGAAGTGGGCTTCATCATCGCCAGCATCAAGGACATTCATGGTGCGCCGGTCGGTGACACCCTGACCTTGTCCTCGACCCCCGAGGTCGAAGTGCTGCCGGGGTTCAAGAAGATCCAGCCGCAGGTCTACGCCGGCCTGTTCCCGGTCAGCTCCGATGATTTCGAGGATTTCCGCGATGCCCTGCAAAAGCTGACCCTCAACGACTCGTCACTGCAATATGCGCCGGAAAGTTCCGATGCGCTGGGCTTTGGCTTCCGTTGCGGTTTCCTCGGCATGCTGCACATGGAGATCATCCAGGAGCGCCTGGAGCGCGAGTACGACCTGGATCTGATCACCACTGCGCCGAGCGTGATCTACGAGATCGAGCTCAAGACCGGTGAAACCATCACCGTCGACAACCCGTCCAAGCTGCCGGATGTATCGGCTGTCGCTGACTTCCGCGAGCCGATCGTCACCGCGACCATTCTGGTGCCGCAGGAGCATCTGGGTAACGTGATTACCCTGTGCATCGAGAAGCGTGGCGTGCAGCGTGACATGCAATTCCTCGGCTCGCAGGTTCAGGTTCGCTACGACCTGCCGATGAACGAAGTGGTGCTGGACTTCTTCGACCGTCTGAAGTCGACCAGCCGCGGTTATGCCTCGCTGGACTATCATTTCGACCGCTACCAGTCGGCCAATCTGGTCAAGCTGGACGTGTTGATCAACGGCGACAAGGTCGATGCCTTGGCGCTGATCGTGCACCGCGACAACGCCGCCTACAAAGGCCGTGCATTGACCGAGAAGATGAAGGAACTGATTCCTCGGCAGATGTTCGATGTGGCGATCCAGGCAGCCATTGGCGGCCAAATCATCGCGCGCACCACTGTCAAGGCGCTCAGAAAGAACGTACTGGCCAAATGTTACGGTGGCGACGTGAGCCGTAAGAAGAAACTGCTCGAAAAGCAGAAGGCCGGTAAGAAACGCATGAAGCAGGTCGGCAACGTGGAAATTCCGCAAGAAGCCTTCCTCGCCGTGCTCAGGTTGGATAGCTAAGGCTCTATGTCGATCAATTTCCCGCTTCTGTTGGTTATCGCGGTTGCCGTTTGCGGCTTCCTGGCCCTGATCGATCTGATCCTGCTGGCTCCGCGCCGCCGTGCGGCGATTGCGGCGTACCAGGGGCGGGTCGACGATCCCGACGACAGGGTGCTGGAGCGCCTGAGCAAGGAGCCGTTGCTGGTCGAGTACGGCAAATCCTTCTTCCCGGTGCTGGCTATCGTGCTGGTGCTGCGCTCGTTTCTGGTCGAGCCGTTCCAGATTCCGTCCGGGTCGATGAAGCCGACTCTGGAAGTGGGTGATTTCATCCTGGTCAACAAGTTCGCTTATGGCATTCGTCTGCCGGTGATCGACGAGAAGATCATCGAGGTGGACAACCCGCAGCGCGGCGATGTGATGGTATTCCGCTACCCCAGCGATCCCCGTATCAACTACATCAAGCGTGTGGTGGGGTTGCCGGGGGATCGCATCGAGTACACCCAGAGCAAGCGTTTGCTGGTCAATGGCGAGCCGGTGGCCGAGACGCTGATCAGTGAAGAACCGGGTAGCCTGGGTGGCGCGATGTTCTACCAGGAGCGCCTGGGCCAGGCCGAGCACACCATCCGCAAGGAAATGACCCGCATGCGCCGCGAGCCCGGCGGCCAATGGGTGGTGCCGCAAGGGCACTACTTCATGATGGGCGACAACCGTGACAACTCCAACGACAGCCGTTACTGGCGTGATCGTCATATCCCTCAGGAGCTGTGGGGCATGGTTCCGGACGACCATATCGTCGGCAAGGCCTTCGCCATCTGGATGAGCTGGCCGGAGCCCAAGACCAGCAATCTGCCCAATTTCTCTCGGGTCGGCCTGATTCATTGAGCACTGGCGCGCTGTTCAATACAGCGCCGCAGGCTATAAATAGTCTAGCCGTCAGGCTTTCCAACAAGACCGTTCATTGGGGATACACATGACTTTCGCGCGCTCGCAGCAGGGGCTTTCCATTCTGGGTTGGCTGATGGTTTTGGCCGTGGTGGCATTCTTCGCCAGCACTGCATTCAAGGTGATGCCGCACTATCTCGACTATATGTCGCTGGAGAAGATCATCACTTCGGTGGAAACCGACAAGGCGTCGGATGTGCGCACCGTCGGTGAGTTTTACAACCATGTGAGCAAGGGCATGCAGGTCAACAACATTCGCGACCTGAACATGCGCGACGCCCTGCAGGTGAAGGTGGAGAACAACGAGTTTCTGGTCCACCTCAAATATGAAAAACGCGAGCCGCTGATCGAGAACCTCGATCTGGTGGTCAATTTCGATAAAGAATTTCGTGTACGAATGCCGTGAACCCTGACCTTTCCCGCCTCGAGCGCAAGCTCGGCTATAGCTTCAAGGACCAGGACCTGATGGTTCTGGCCCTGACCCATCGCAGTTTCGCCGGCCGCAACAATGAGCGGCTGGAATTTCTCGGTGATGCCATCCTCAATTTCGTCGCCGGTGAAGCGCTGTTCGAGCGTTTCCCGCAAGCCCGTGAGGGCCAGTTGTCGCGCCTGCGCGCGCGCCTGGTCAAGGGCGAGACGCTGGCCGTGCTGGCCCGTGGTTTCGAGCTGGGCGAGTATCTGCGCCTGGGCTCCGGTGAGCTGAAAAGCGGCGGTTTTCGTCGTGAGTCGATCCTGGCCGATGCCCTGGAGGCGCTGATCGGCGCCATCTATTTGGATGCCGGGATGGATGCGGCACGCGAGCGCGTGCTGGACTGGCTGACCGGCGAGCTCGATGGCCTGACCCTGGTCGACACCAACAAGGATCCGAAAACGCGGCTGCAGGAGTTTCTGCAGTCACGTGCCTGTGAACTGCCTCGTTACGAGGTGGTGGACATTCAAGGTGAGCCGCACTGCCGTACCTTCATGGTCGAGTGCCAGGTTTCCCTGCTCAATGAAAAGACCCTGGGCCAGGGCGGCAGCCGGCGTATCGCCGAGCAGGTCGCTGCGGCTGCGGCGCTGATCGCCCTCGGGGTGGAGAATGGCAATGACTGATGCACCTGTAACGCGCTGCGGCTACGTCGCCATCGTCGGCCGGCCCAACGTGGGCAAGTCGACGTTGCTCAACCACATCCTCGGGCAGAAGCTGGCGATCACTTCGCGCAAACCGCAGACCACCCGTCACAACATGCTCGGGATCAAGACCGAAGGCAACGTGCAGGCTGTCTACGTCGATACGCCGGGTTTGCACAAGCACAACGACAAGGCGCTCAACCGCTACATGAACCGCAGCGCCTCGAGCGCACTGAAGGACGTCGATGTGGTGGTGTTCGTGGTCGACCGTACGCGCTGGACCGATGAAGACCAGCTGGTGCTGGAAAAGGTGCGGCACGTCAAATGCCCGATCCTGCTGGCGGTGAACAAAGCCGACCGGCTGGAAGACAAGAGCGAGCTGCTGCCGCACCTGAACTGGCTGGCCGAGCAGTTGCCGCAGGCCGAGATCGTGCCGATTTCCGCGCTGCAGGGGCAGAACCTCGACACCCTGGAGAAGCTGGTGGGTGAGCGCCTGCCGGAGTCCGAACACTTCTACCCGGAAGACCAGATCACCGACCGCTCCAGCCGCTTCCTCGCAGCCGAACTGATCCGCGAGAAGATCATGCGCCAGCTCGGTGCCGAGTTGCCGTACCAGATCACCGTGGAGATCGAGGAGTTCAAGCAGGAAGGCCGCATTCTGCACATCCACGGCTTGATCCTGGTAGAGCGCGACGGACAGAAGAAGATCATCATCGGTGACAAGGGCGAGCGTATCAAACGCATTGGTGCCGATGCCCGTAAGGACATGGAAACCATGTTCGACTCCAAGGTGATGCTCAACCTCTGGGTCAAGGTCAAAGGCGGTTGGTCCGACGACGAACGCGCCCTGCGTTCATTGGGGTACCTGGATTGAGTCATCTGCCGCCAGTTCAGTGCTGCGCGGCTTTTGCCTGAGGCTTGCAACGTGCAGCTTGCCGCTTATGTCTTGCATAGCCGTCCCTACAAGGAAAGCAGCGCCCTGGTGGATTTCTTCACTGCCCAGGGCCGTATTCGCGCGGTGCTGCGCGCCGCGCGCGGCAAGGTCGGCAGCATTGCCCGGCCGTTCGCCCCGCTGGAGCTGGAACTGCGCGGGCGCGGCGAGTTGAAGACCGTCGGCCGCCTGGAAAGCGCCGGGATTCCTCTGTTGCTGACTGGCGAGGCGCTGTTTTCAGGGCTTTATCTCAACGAACTGCTGATCCGCCTGCTGCCGGCCGAAGACCCGCACCCCGTGATGCTCGAGCACTATGGCCTCACCTTGCAGGCACTGGCTGCCGGCCGGGCGCTGGAACCGCTGTTGCGTGCGTTCGAATGGCGTCTGCTGGACGAGCTGGGCTATGGTTTCGCCCTGGATCGTGACCAGCACGACCAACCCATCGATCCGACTGCACTTTACCGTTGGCAGCAGGACATAGGCCTGGTGCCGGTGGTACAACTGCAACCCGGTGTATTCCAGGGCCGCGAACTGTTGGCCATGGCCGAAGCCGACTGGCAGACCCCAGGCGCGCTGGCTGCCGCCAAGCGCCTGATGCGTCAGGCGCTGGCACCTCATCTCGGCGGTAGGCCCCTGGTCAGCCGCGAACTTTTCATGACGCTCAAGGAGTCCAAGCGTGACTGAGGCCAATCGTATTCTGCTCGGCGTGAACATCGACCACGTCGCCACCCTGCGCCAGGCTCGTGGCACGCGCTACCCGGACCCGGTCAAGGCCGCGCTGGACGCCGAAGAAGCCGGCGCCGATGGTATTACCGTGCACCTGCGTGAAGACCGCCGGCACATTCAGGATCGCGACGTGCGTGTGCTGGCCGACGTGCTGCAGACGCGGATGAACTTCGAGATGGGCGTCACCGATTTCATGCTCGGTTTCGCCGAGCAGATCCGTCCGGCGCATGTCTGCCTGGTACCGGAAACCCGCCAGGAACTGACCACCGAAGGCGGTCTGGACGTGGCCGGGCAGGAGGCGCGTATCGCCGCGGCGGTGGAGCGTCTGACGCTGGCCGGTTGCGAGGTGTCGTTGTTCATCGACGCCGAAGAGCGGCAGATCGAAGCGGCCATGCGCGTCGGCGCGCCGGCCATCGAACTGCATACCGGTCGCTATGCTGATGCGCACACCGCGGAAGAAGCCGCGCATGAGCTTTCACGCATTCGCGATGGCGTTATCTGCGGCCTGAACCACGGGCTGATCGTCAACGCTGGTCACGGTTTGCACTACCACAATGCCGAGGCTGTCGCCGCGATTCCCGGCATCAACGAACTGAACATCGGCCACGCCATCGTCGCCCATGCGTTGTTCGTCGGCTTCAAGCAGGCGGTCGCCGAGATGAAAGCGCTGATAGTCGCCGCTGCCTATCGCGGCTAGCGTACTTTGTGGGAGGGGCTTCAGCCGCGACTTTCGATAGTCTATCGCCGCTGAAGCGCCTCCCACTTCGTTCGTTCAATCCTGGCTGAAAGCCTGAACCATCTGCCTGGCGAGCGCCTCGACGGTGTCGTTGTGTTGATGGCCGAGAATCAGCTTGATGTGGTACTCGCCAAGGGCGGGCAAGCCTTGTTCTGCGCCGAGCCGGCGTAGCGGCGGCTTGACCAGGCTGCGGGGGAAAGGCGCGATGGCCAGGTCGGCGGTCATTGCCGCTTCTTGGCCAGCGCACTGCTCGCAGGAGTAGGCGATGCGATAGGCAAGCCCCTGCCGATCCAGCGCATCGAGCGCGGTGCGGCGCCAGGAGCAGCCGGGGTTGGCCAGTGCCAGCGGCAAGGGCGAGCGCTGCATGGCCAGGCCACCGTCACGCACGGCCCAGACCAGCTCCTGCGAATAGATCACTTCGCCGCGCGCATCATCCAGGCCGTCGTTGCCGGCGTTGATCAGGGTCAGGTCCAGCTCGCCGGCATCCAGCTTCGCCACCAGATCCACACTGCGCCCGACATTGACCTCGACCTCCACGGCCGGATGGCTGCAGGCGAACAGAGTCAAAACACTCGGTAGTACGCGGTCGCCGATATCGTTCGGCGTACCGAAGCGCACGCGGCCGGTCAGCGTCGGGGTGAGAAAGCGTGCCACCGCTTCTTCGTTGAGCTTGAGCAGACGTCTGGCGTAGCCCAGCAGCAGCTCGCCTTCGGCTGTCAGTTGCACGCGCCTGGCCTCGCGGGAGAACAGGCGCTGGCCCAGTGTTTCCTCCAGACGCTTGATCTGCAGGCTGACGGCTGCCGTGCTGCGAAACACTTGCGCAGCCGTGCGGGTGAAGCTGCCGCTGTCGGCGATGGCGACGAAGGTGCGCAGCACATCGCTTTCCAGAAGCGGCAGGGAGATGGGAACTGTCGCGTTCATGATCGTTAAATATTACTTAATTCAGTGTTTGATATTTGTCGTTTGTTTGAGCGATAGGCGCGTTTCATCCTCATCGCAAGCCCGGCATTAGTCGGTAGCGACAGGAGGAAAGGTGATGAAAGGTTCGAATCGTTGCGACAAACCCCGCCCGCCCATGCCCGAGTTCTACATGCCGGCCATGTGGCCGCTGGATCTGCAGAACGCCATCGTCGATTGGGTTGGCGCCTGGTTCTGGCGTCGGCGCATGCGTCGTCTGCTGGCGCAGGACATCGAGGGAAGGATCCGCCTGGGCGGTGCCCGTGGTGTGGTAGAGCAGAGCGCCGGTGAACCGCTGCTTTTGATCGCTCAGCGGCGTGCGCGTTGGCTGCGACCGTAGGGCGGGTGCAACCCGCCAATTGCAGTCTGGCGGGTTGCACCCGCCCTACGAGACTCGCTGTGCCTAGGGCTTGCGCGCGACAAGCACGGCGCGGGTCGGTGCCGGCAGGCCTTCGACGGTACGGCTGTGGTCGGCAGGGTCGAGGAATTCGGGTAGCGACTGGAAGCGCATCCACTCGGTGGCACGTTGTTCTTCCACCGAGGTGGTGCTGACGTCGACGCAGCGTACGTCCTCGAAACCGGCACGGCGCAGCCAGCGCTCCAGCGCCGGCACCGAGGGCAGGAACCAGACGTTGCGCATCTGTGCGTAGCGGTCTTCCGGTACCAGCACCTGCTCGCTGTCGCCCTCGACTACCAAGGTTTCCAGCACCAGTTCGCCGCCTTTGACCAAGGCATCCTTCAGATCGAGCAGGTGATCGATGGGCGAGCGACGGTGGTACAGCACACCCATGGAGAACACGGTGTCGAAGCCTTGCAGCTTGGCTGGCAGCTCCTCAAAGGCCAGTGGCAGGTGCCACACTGGTTGATCCGGCAGGTAGCGCTTCATCGCCAGGAACTGGCAGAGGAACAGCCAGTTGGGGTCGATGCCGACCACGCTGTTTGCGCCCGCACCGAGCATGCGCCACATGTAGTAGCCGTTGCCGCAACCGACATCGAGGATGCGTTTGCCGGCCAGGTCCAGGTGCGGGGCGACGCGCTGCCATTTCCAGTCCGAGCGCCATTCGGTGTCGATGTGTACGCCGAACAGCTCGAACGGCCCCTTGCGCCAGGGAATCAGGCCCTGCAGAGCGGTTTTCAATTGCGCGCGGGTGGCGTCATCGCAGGCGCCGCCGAAGGCGAAGCGCTGCAGCAGCTCCACCTCACTCACCGGTAATTCAGGCAGTGCCTGCACGGCGCCGTACCAGCGCGCCAGGTCGCCGTGACCGATGGCCAGCTTGGCATCGAGCTGGCCGGGCAGCTCACAAGCCCAGTCCAGCAGCGGGGTGCCGGCCAGTTGCGCCTGCAGCGCGTCGAGATCCAGGTCGCGCATCATGGCAGGGCCACCAGCGAGGCGAAGTTAAGGCACTGGAACCAGGGCACCACCTTGCTGAAACCGGCAGCCAGCAGGCGTTCGCGGTGCTGCTGGAGGCTGTCGGGTAGCATCACCTTCTCGATGGCGCTGCGTTTTTGTGCGATTTCCAGCTCGCTGTAGCCGTTGGCACGTTTGAAGGCGACATGCAGCTCGGTGAGCAGCTCATGCTCGGCGGCGTCTTCGAAACGCAGTTTTTCCGAGAGAATCAGTGCGCCGCCTGGCAGCAGGGCCTGGCGAATGCGGGTGAGCAGCTCCAGGCGTCGCTCTGGCGGGATGAATTGCAGGGTGAAGTTGAGCGTGACCAGTGAGGTGGGTTGCAGATCGAGGGCGAGAATGTCGGCCTCGATCACCTCTACCGGCAGCAGCTCCTGGAACATGGCGTCCTGGGCATGCAGGTATTCGCTGCAGCGCGCGACCATGGCCGGTGAGTTGTCAACGGCGATCACCTTGCAGCCATCGACGCGCACGTGGCGGCGTAGGGCCTGAGTCACCGCGCCGAGCGAAGCACCGAGGTCGTACAGGGTGGTCTGCGGCTGAGCGAACTGGCCGGCAAGTACGCCGATGTTCTCGACGATGGTCGGGTAGCCGGGGACCGAACGCTTGATCATGTCGGGGAAGACCCGCACCACGTCCTCGTTGAAGACGAAGTCGGGCACCTCGGGCAGAGGTTGGGCGAACAGACGATCAGGTTCTTGGCTCACGGCAATCGCAACGGGTAGCGGGAAAGGCCGGCATTTTAGCCAAGTGCGCGCCTGCCGTCAGGGCTTTCCCGCTGCCTGGCAGGGGTATCAATCGCCTGCTAGGTCTTGGTGCGTTCGAAGGCCGAAGCGGCAATACCCCACTGGCCGAGCCAGTAGGTGAGGATGATGGCATAGGGCGCGGCGTCGAAGCTGACGACGAAGCGATCGATGCCGATCAGGCTATCGGAGAGCATGAACAGCGTCGCGCCGCCGACGGCCAGCCAGGCCGAACGTGTTTGCAGGCCAGGCTGACCGAGACGCGCCAGGGCCCGCCAGAGCATCAGACAGATTGCCATGGCATAGCAGGCCACCGGAATCAGCAGGCTGCCCAAGCCGCCGCTCGCCAGTACGGCGAACATCGTTGCGCCTGCCAGCAGTGCTAGCAGCAGGGCGGGCAAGGCAAGTCGGCGGCTGTCGGAACAGTAGGCGTACAGGTAGGCCAGATGAGCCAGCAGGAAGGCGCCGAGGCCGAATACGAAGAGGTCTTGCGGCCAGTCGAGCAGAATGTCGCCGAGCAGAGAACACAGCAGGCCAATGCCGATCCAGCGCCGGTAGGTGCCGGCGGGTGCCTGGCGTAGCCAGAGCAGCAGGGCGATCACCGGGATGCCTTTGCTCAGCAGGCTGAGTTGCACATCACCGCTGATCCGGCCGTAGATAAAGACCGCAGCACCCACCAGACCGAGCAGCAACCAGCGCATGACAAGACTCCCTGTGTTATCGGATGCGCAACTATGGCCAGTGGCTGGACGCTTGCCAATGCGAGAGGTGCCAAAGCGAGTGGCAGATCGTGCCGCTGTACGGTGGGTGAGGGCGATACCTGCACCCACTGCGTTCAGCGTCAGCCTGCAACCAGTACGCGGATGGCTTCCAGGCGCAGGGCAGCCTTGTCGAACATTGCCAGGCTCTGTTCGCGCTGCTCGCGCAGGGCGTTGATCTCGCTGTCGCGCACGCTTGGGTTGACCGCCTGCAGGGCGACCAGGCGCGCCAGTTCTTCGTCCAGTTCGGCGATCAGGCGGCGTTTGGCCTCGGCCACGCGCTCGATATGGCGCGGCATGACCTTGGCTTCAGCATCGTTGATCTGCTTGGCCAGCACGTCGCGCTGGGCCTGGACGAACTTGTTGGCACTGGCGCGCGGCACGCTTTCAAGCTGATCGTTGAGGGTTTCGAAGCCGACCTTGGCGGCCAGGTCGTTGCCATTGGCGTCGAACAGGCAACGCAGCGCCGCCGGTGGCAGGAAGCGCCCCAGTTGCAGTTTGCGCGGGGCGACCACTTCGCTGACGTAGAGCAGCTCCAGTAGCACCGTGCCGGGCTTGAGCGCCTTGTTCTTGATCAGCGCCACGGCGGTGTTGCCCATCGAGCCGGACAGCACCAGGTCCATGCCGCCCTGCACCATGGGGTGTTCCCAGGTGAGGAACTGCATGTCCTCGCGGGCCAGGGCCTGCTCGCGGTCGTAGGTGATGGTCACTGCTTCGTCGTCACCCAGGGGGAAGCTGGCATCGAGCATCTTCTCGCTGGGGCGCAGGATCAGGGCGTTGTCGGAGTGGTCTTCGCTGTCGATGCCGAAGGCGTTGAACAGCTCTTCCATGTAGATCGGCAGGGTGAACTGGTCGTCCTGCTCGAGGATGGCGGAGGCCAAGGCTTCGCCTTCACCGGCGCCGCCGGAGTTCAGCTCCAGCAGGCGGTCGCGGCCGCTGTGAAGTTCGCCTTCCAGGCGGATGCGCTCGGCGGTGGCTTCGTCCAGCAGTTGCTGCCACTGGCCATCGTCACCGTTTTCCAGCAGCGGCAGCAGGCGCGGGCCGAACTGGTGCTGCAGGGCGTTGCCGGTCGGGCAGGTGGCGAGGAAGGCATTCAACGCCTGGTGGTACCACTGGAACAGGCGTTCCTGCGGGCTGTTTTCCAGGTACGGCACGTGCAGTTGGATGCGGTGCTTCTGGCCGATGCGGTCGAGACGGCCGATGCGCTGTTCGAGCAGGTCCGGGTGTGCCGGCAGGTCGAACAGCACCAGGTGATGGGCGAACTGGAAGTTGCGGCCTTCGGAGCCGATCTCCGAGCAGATCAGCACCTGCGCGCCAAATTCTTCGTCGGCGAAGTAGGCAGCGGCGCGGTCGCGCTCGAGGATGCTCATACCTTCGTGGAACACCGTCGCCGGGATGCCGGAGCGCACGCGCAGGGCGTCTTCCAGATCCAGCGCGGTTTCGGCGTGGGCACAGATCACCAGCACCTTGAACTTCTTGAGCATCTTCAGGGTGTCGATCAGCCACTCGACGCGCGGGTCGAAGCGCCACCAGCGTTGCTCTTCGTCGACATCGTCCTGCGCCTGGTAGCTGACTTCCGGGTACAGCTCGGCATGCTCGCCGATCGGCAGCTCCAGGTATTCGTCCGGACTCGGCAGCGGGTAGGGGTGCAGCTCGCGCTCGGGGAAGCCCTGCACGGCGGCGCGGGTGTTGCGGAACAGCAGGCGGCCGGTGCCGTGGCGATCCAGCAGCTCGCGCACCAGGCGCGCGCGCGCCTGTTCGTCGCCGCCGTCGATGGCATCGAGTAGTTCGCGACCTTCATCGCCGAGGAAGCCGCCGATGGCATCGCGCGCCTGGGCGCTGAGCCTGCCCTGGTCGAGCAGTTCCTGTACCGCTTCGGCCACCGGGCGGTACTGGCTACTTTCGGCGCGGAAGGCTTCCAGGTCATGGAAGCGGGCCGGGTCGAGCAGGCGCAGGCGGGCGAAGTGGCTGTCCTGGCCGAGCTGCTCCGGGGTGGCGGTGAGCAGCAGCACGCCGGGGATGACCTCGGCAAGCTGCTCGACCAGCGAATACTCGGCGCTGGCCTGTTCCGGGTGCCAGACCAGGTGGTGGGCCTCGTCGACTACCAGCAGATCCCAGCCGGCGGCGAACAGGGCGTCCTGAGCCTTCTCGTCTTCCTTCAGCCATTCCAGGGCGACCAGCGCCAGTTGGCAGTCCTCGAAGGGGTTGCTGGCGTCGCTTTCCATGAAACGCTCGGCGTCGAACAGGGCGACGTCGAGGTTGAAACGCCGGCGCATTTCCACCAGCCACTGGTGCTGCAGGTTTTCCGGCACCAGGATCAGCACGCGGCTGGCGCGACCGGAGAGCAGCTGACGATGGATCACCAGGCCGGCTTCGATGGTCTTGCCCAGGCCCACTTCGTCGGCCAGCAGTACGCGCGGGGCGATGCGGTCGGCCACTTCACGGGCGATGTGCAACTGGTGGGCGATCGGTTGAGCGCGGGCGCCGCCCAGGCCCCAGAGTGACGACTGCAGCAGGCGGCTGTTGTGTTCGAGGCTGTGGTAGCGCAGGGCGAACCAGGCCAGCGGGTCGATCTGGCCGGCGAACAGGCGGTCGCTGGCCAGGCGGAACTGGATGAAGTTCGACAACTGAGTTTCCGGCATGGTGACCGGCTGATGCTGGGCATCGAGGCCGTGGTAGACCAGCAGGCCGTCGACGTCCTCGACTTCCTGCACGGTGAGCTTCCAACCCTCGAAATGGGTGATCTCGTCACCCGGGGCGAAGCGTACACGGGTCAACGGAGCATTGCGCGTAGCGTACTGGCGGGTTTCGCCGGTGGCCGGGTAAAGCACGGTGAGCAGGCGGCCATCCTCGGCGAGGATGGTTCCCAGACCCAATTCCGCTTCGCTGTCACTGATCCAGCGTTGCCCCGGTTGATATTGCGCCATGCCTGTCTGTCTCCCGCGTGAAAAGCCGGCTATGGTAACGGATGCAGCGCCACGGCCAAAGCAGTCATGACACTATTGCCGTGCGGCTTAGTCAAAAGTGTAGCGAGCACCGGCTAAAGTCGCGGCTCACGGGGCCGACAGCCTGACCAAAGGAGGTGCTGAAACGTGCTACCGCCGATCCCCCACAGTCTGGTGCCGGTCACTGCTACGCAAGACGTGATCAAGCCCAGGCCCGAGATTCCTCCGGTGACCCCGGCTTCGGAGAGCGCCAAGGAAAGTGCGCTGAGCTTGGACAAGCGGCACCCGCAGGAAACCGAGGAGCTGCTGCGTGAAGAGCAGCGTCGTCGTCAGCGGCGCGGCTACACCCCCGAGCAACTGGCTGAGGCCGAGCCGGAAGAGCTGGAGCAAGCGCTAGGTGATCTGCCCAGGCAAGGGCTGTGGGTAGACGTTGAAGTCTGAGACACTGATTTCATCCTCTTCTTCATAGACCTCACGATGCTGTTCGCCGACCCCTTGCCCGCACTTGCCGATGCCGAGCTGGATTATCTGCCCGGCTGGGTCGACGTTGCCCTGGCCGATAGCTGGCTGCAAGCACTGGTCGAGCAAACGCCCTGGCAGCAACCCGAGTTGTTCATCCATGGTCGCTATCACCGCACGCCACGGCTGACCGCCTGGTATGGCGAGCCCGAGGCGCGTTACCGCTATTCCGGGAAGATCCACGAGCCCTTGCCCTGGACGCCGCTGCTGGACGAGATTCGCCAACGGGTCGAGAAAGAAGTCGAGCAATCGCTCAATGCCGTGCTGCTCAATCATTACCGCGACGGCCAGGACTCCATGGGCTGGCACAGCGATGCCGAGCCTGAGCTGGGGCGCAATCCGTTGATCGCCTCGCTCAATCTGGGCGGCAGCCGGCGCTTCGATCTGCGTCGGCTTGGCAGCATGCGCATCGAGCATTCGCTGACGCTGGAGCATGCTTCGCTACTGGTCATGCGCGGGCCAACCCAGCATCATTGGCAACATCAAGTGGCGAAGACGCGCCAACGCTGCGCGCCACGCCTGAACCTGACCTTTCGCCTGATCCGGTTTCCGCTATGAGCAATGACGACAAGCTGATCGACTTCGCCGCCGAGCGCGACAAGCGTATCCACGATCTTAACGACAAGCGCCTCAACGAGATGCGCCAGGTGTTCGAGCAGGTATTGCCGCTGGGCAAGGGCAGGAAGAAGTCCAAGAGCAAACCCAAGAAGCGCTGAAACTCCCGCCGTTTGCGTGTCAGGCACAGCTGCCAGGCTGTGCTTCGCGCCCCGTACCCCCCCCCGATTTCTTGACCTGGGTCAGTATTCCCCAAGGCCTGGTCACGCCTGCTCTCCAGCCATTGATCCAGGTCAATTTTCCCGCCGCTCGTGCTGATAACGTGAAGCCATCCCAGACAGACAGGCACAACAGGAGGCAGCCCATGTTCGTCGATACAGTGGTTCTCGCCGGAGTCGGCACCGTACTTCTGATGGTCGCGTTCTTCGGGGGGGTTGGTTACTTCATCTGGAAGGATGCGCACAAGCGCAAGCAGAGCTGATCCTTCCAGTTCACTGGGCACGCAAGGCAATTCGGGCGACCTCGGTCGCCCTTTTTTATTTGCGCCTTGCCCGCCTGAGGTCGCAGCACCTTCTGGACATAAATACTTAGCTAGCTAATAATTTGGTTCCGCACGGAGGCGCAACTCAATCGCTACAGCTATGTTCAGGGCTGAGATTCTTTCAGGTCGCCATTGTGCGTGATTCCTTGCTGGCGTTTCTCGCGCCAAGCTCGCAAGCCGTTCAATTTGCCATCAAGACCCTGCTCGGCGGTGGTCTGGCGCTGTGGTGCGCGTTGCGTTTCGGCCTGGAACAGCCGCAGTGGGCGCTGATGACCGCGTTCATCGTCGCCCAGCCGCTGTCCGGCATGGTCGTGCAGAAGGGCCTGGCGCGGCTGTTCGGCACGCTGGTCGGCACCTGCATGGCCGTGGTGATGATGGGGCTGTTCGCCCAGGCGCCGCTGTTGTTCGTGCTGGCGTTCGCCCTGTGGCTGGCGCTGTGCACGGCATCCTCGACCATGTTGCGCAGCGCCTGGTCGTACTCTTTCGTGCTGGCCGGCTACACGGTGGCGATCATCGCCTTACCGGCCATTGGCAAGCCGCATGTGGTGTTCGACGAGGCCATCGCCCGTTGCACGGAAATCTGCCTGGGCATCACCTGCGCCACCCTGAGCAGCGTCTTGCTCTGGCCGCAGCGGGTCGAACGACAACTGGCGCAGCAGGCGCGTAACGCCTGGCAGGCTGGAGTAGCGGCGTCGCGCCAGGCGCTGGCTGGTGAGGCCGACGCGCGGCAAGGCTTGCTGGAAGTGCTGGCGCGAATCGTCGCCGTGGATGCTCAGCGTGAGCATGCCTGGTTCGAGGGCGCGCAAGGGCGCCAGCGAGCCGTGGCGCTGAGGGTGCTGAGCCGTGATCTGCTCGGCATGTTGCGTCTGGCCCGCGGTGTGGCGCGACAGTGGCGGCTACTGAG
>Ga0247725_1000595_pt1 | contig 24332 bp, 18 predicted proteins | sample OKSTACKMCFT3sol_FD_183021 | JGI IMG/M metagenome (GOLD analysis project Ga0247725, IMG submission 183021) | Subsurface sediment microbial communities from gas well in Oklahoma, United States - OK STACK MC-FT3-sol | ecosystem: Environmental > Terrestrial > Deep subsurface > Rock core/Sediment...
ATGCTTTTCATGATCGGGTAGTGAGTTGTAGTCGATTTTATCGCGGCTCACATCGACTTCCTCTGGGCGCCAGAAGAAAGACAGCTGCTTTTCAATTAGTTTTTCAAACACTTCATATTTTTGTTGGTCATAACGTGCGACGTTTACCGATTGTCCGAAAAACATGGGTTCACGGGTGGCATCGTTGGGTGTTTGGCAAAAAGTAGAGTAGGTCATGGTACGAGTATTCCAATAAGTCGGGATCCCATTGGGATCCCGCAACCGTTAACATTGAAGATTAGATTTTGCAAGCGCCGCCAGCACAGCCGTCATCTTCTTTCTCTATGTTGGTAATGTCATCGTGTTGATCCGATGCTCCATCGCGAGTGTTATGGTAGTACAGCGTTTTTACACCTAACTTGTAGGCATTGAGTAAGTCTTTTAGCAGGGTCTGCATTGGGACTTTACGGCCCTCAAAACGCGCTGGATCATAGTTTGTGTTGGCCGAAATCGCTTGGTCAACGAACTTTTGCATGATACCCACAAGCTGTAAGTAACCTTCGTTGCTTGGCATTTGCCATAACAGCTCGTAGTTGTATTTCAGCTCATCGAAATCAGGCACTACTTGTTTTAACTGGCCATCTTTACTGGCTTTCACACTGATCAAGCCGCGTGGCGGTTCGATACCGTTGGTGGCGTTTGAGATCTGTGATGAAGTCTCAGACGGCATCAGTGCAGACAATGTCGAGTTACGTAAACCATACTCTTTAATGTCGTTACGCAGCGCTTCCCAGTCTAAATGCAATGGCTCACTGCAAATCTTATCTAGGTCACGTTTGTAGGTATCGATAGGTAAAATACCTTGAGCGTAAGTCGTCTCATTAAATAATGGGCACGCACCTTTTTCTTTCGCCAGATTCATTGACGCTTTGAGCAGATAAAACTGAATCGCTTCAAAGGTCTTGTGAGTCAGATTGTTCGCGCTACCATCGGAGTACTTCATACCATTCTTCGCTAAATAGTTAGCGAAGTTGATAACACCAATCCCTAAGGTACGACGGTTCATCGACGAAATCTGCGCCGCTTTGATTGGATAATCTTGGTAATCCAGCAGGTTATCTAAGGCTCGCACGGCTAAATCAGCTAATGGCTCCAATTCCGCTAAATCGGTAATTGTCCCTAGGTTTAATGCCGACAGTGTACAAAGAGCGATTTCGCCGTTTGGATCGTCAATGTTATTCAATGGCTTAGTCGGCAGAGCGATTTCAAGGCAGAGGTTAGACTGTCTGATCGGTGCAACTTTTGAGTCAAATGGACTGTGGGTGTTACAGTGATCCACGTTTTGAATGTAGATACGGCCTGTAGAAGCACGCTCTTGCATCATCAGTGAGAATAATTCAACCGCTTTTAATGTCTTCTTGCGAATGCTGCTGTCTTGCTCATATTGCAGATATAAACGCTCAAATTCGGCTTGATCTTCAAAGAAGGCATCGTAAAGACCGGGTACGTCCGATGGGCTGAACAGGCTGATATTTTCGCCTTTGATCAGACGTTGATACATCAGTTTATTCAGTTGCACGCCGTAGTCTAAATGACGGATACGGTTATCTTCAACGCCACGGTTATTTTTCAGTACTAGCAGCGATTCAACTTCTAAGTGCCAAATAGGATAGAAGAGGGTGGCTGCACCGCCGCGCACGCCGCCTTGCGAGCACGATTTCACCGCAGTTTGGAAATACTTGTAGAAAGGTAAGCAACCCGTGTGGAAGGCTTCGCCACCACGGATTGGGCTTCCTAATGCACGGATACGACCGGCGTTGATACCGATACCAGCGCGTTGGCTCACGTATTTTACGATAGATGATGCTGTCGCGTTGATTGAATCCAAGCTATCGCCACATTCAATCAGTACGCATGAGCTAAACTGACGAGTCGGGGTACGCACTCCCGCCATGATAGGCGTTGGCAGTGAAATCTTAAAAGTCGATACTGCGTCGTAAAAATCTTTGACGTATTGCAGACGCGTTGCCTTTGGATAGCGGGCAAACAAACAGGCCGCCACCAGAATATAGAGGAACTGGGCGCTCTCATAAATCTCGTGGGTGACGCGGTTTTGAACCAGATATTTACCTTCAAGCTGTTTAACGGCTGCGTAGGAGAAGTTCATATCTCGCCAATGGTCGATATAAGTATCCATAATATCGAGTTCTTCGCGGGTGTAATCCTGCAGAATATGCATATCATACTTACCCAACTCTACCAGCTTAGTGACATGGTCATATAACTTGGGTGGCTCGAACTGACCAAAAGCCTTCTTACGCAAATGGAATACGGCTAAACGCGCAGCCAGAAACTGATAATCGGGTGACTCAGGGGAAATTAAATCCGCCGCAGATTTGATGATCGTTTCGTGGATAGCTTCGGTTGGGATCCCATCGAAAAACTGTAAATGCGTGCGAAGTTCAACTTCAGAAACAGAAACGTTTTTTAACCCCTTGGCTGCCCAAGTAATTACGCGGTGTATTTTGTCGAGATCAATTGTCTCACGTGCACCACAGCGTTTTGTAACTGTCATATTGCTATTCATTGAAGAGAGGCCTTGGTTCTGATATCTGTTCAGGTGAACTAAGTCACCGTACGTTTCCTTGTAAAACAATCAACCTGAAAACCCTTAATACTGTTGACTATGGTGAAAATAGTCGATTTAGCGGGGAACTTCTAGTGTGTCTGATTGCTACCTATACACAAGATATGGTGTTTTAAATAATCTGAGATACAAGATAGTGAGGTTTGCTATTATTTGCAAGTCTCAATTTAGGGGGTATCTTGTGGATATCTTGAGGATAAAAAAATGCGTTAGTAATGACTAACCCTGTAGCTCAAATTGAGATTAGCGTGCGTCTGATATGGCGAATTTTTATTCCGATCCCGCAGTGTGATCGATCGCTAAAATAAGCAGCGATCACGATCGCGGGGATTGACCCATAGCGTTAATTCTATTAATAGCTATCAGCACGAATCCTGATTCGTGCTTATTTTGTTAACGCTTGGCTTAGTGCCGAATGTAAATTCGAAGGCGTCGTAAACTGTGCATAGGCAGGCCATGCATCGGGTGTATCGTCCTCGCCCAAATATCCCCACAGCGCTACACCGCCGAGCATGCCCGCCGCTTGAGCCGCCAGTAAATCCCGCTCAGCATCACCTAAGTAAAGGATTTGCTGTGGCTTGCACTGCAACTGCTGCGCGCCCAATAGCATAGGTGCGGTATGGGGCTTAGGGTAACGGGTCGAATCGCCGCTGATCATCACTGGCATACGCGAGCTGAGCTTAAGCTTATGTAACAGGGGACGAGTAAAGCGGGCAGGTTTATTGGTGATGACTCCAAATGGCACGCGGCATAACTCGAGCCAGTCAAGCAGTGGAGAAATACCTTCAAACAATTGGCAATGGTCGCCATTGATCCTTTGATAGTGGGCAAGGAGTCCTTGCTGGACTTGGGTGCGTAGCACCTCATCTGCGCCTGGAATGGCCGCATCGACTAAGGCAAAGCTGCCATGGGAGGCGGCGCTACGCATGTCTGCAAAGGGTTTTGCTGCAATACCGACATCAGACAAACTGAGGTTAAGGGCCTGAACCAGATCCGGCGCGGTATCGGCAAGAGTACCATCAAGGTCGAATAAGACCCCTTTAACCTCAGCTAAACTCATCTTAATCTGCCTTTTGCGTTGCAATCATATAGTTTACATCGACCTTAGATGTGTACTTAAAAATCCCTGTTAACGGGTTATAAGTGATCCCAAGGGCGTCTTTACAGATGAGGTCGGTGTTATCGACTAACTCAATCAATTCGGAAGGTTTAATAAACTTATTATGATCATGAGTGCCAATCGGTAACATCTTCAGTAGATATTCAGCACCGATAATGGTTTCGACAAAGGATTTAACATTGCGATTAATCGTGGAAAAAAACACAAAACCACCGGGTTTTACCATATCGCAGCAGGCTTGGATCACTGATTGGGGATTGGGTACGTGTTCGAGCATCTCCATGCAGGTCACCACATCATAGTATTCGCGGTGATCTTCCCTATGAGCCTCGGCGGTGTTTTTCACGTAATTGATGCTCACACCGGTTTCCAGCGCATGCAAGCGTGCAACTTCTAACGGTTCTTCACCCATATCAAGACCATCAACCACTGCACCGATGCGCGCCATGCTTTCGGATAAAATGCCACCGCCACAGCCGACGTCGAGCACTTTTTTACCAAAAATCCCGCCAGCAGTTTGATCGATATAGTTTAAGCGAAGGGGATTTAATAGATGCAGCGGTTTAAACTCGCCATTGAGATCCCACCAGGTTTCGGCCATACGTTCAAACTTTGCGATTTCCTGTGGGTCTACGTTGGTATTCTGTTGCATGCGATTACCTAAAGCGGCTGAATAGTGCGGCTATTATAACGACAATGGTGGATAAACACAGTATTGGCTGATTCTAAGTCTTTGTGGTTGAGTGAAATTTCAGCAATTATCATTAATTCTTAAACACTTTGTGAAGCTGAGCGGTTTTTCTGCTCGGATATTAATCAAGTCTTGGACTCAATTTCGCCATTAACAACCGATTTTATCGGGTTTAAAAGTGCAAATTGACAGTGTTTTCATCTATTAAGCCACATCCTTCTCAATTCGCGCAGGATAGGTCTGGCGACATTAAATAACTGTGTTAGAATGCCAAATCACGTTTTTGGGCCGCTCAATGATACGGATTATGCGTTGTCGGCTAATTTTCAGGGGAACGAGCAGTTTATGACTGATCTGGCATCATCTATTTCGCCAATTAATATCGAAGACGAACTAAAGAATTCGTACCTTGATTACGCCATGAGCGTCATCGTAGGACGTGCATTACCAGACGTGCGTGATGGCCTTAAGCCTGTACATCGCCGCGTGCTGTTTGCCATGAGTGAATTGAAGAACGATTGGAACAAGCCGTACAAAAAGTCTGCCCGTGTGGTCGGTGACGTGATCGGTAAATATCACCCCCATGGTGACTCGGCGGTATACGACACTATCGTGCGTATGGCTCAGCCTTTCTCACTGCGTTACACCTTAGTCGACGGTCAAGGAAACTTCGGTTCGGTTGACGGTGACTCTGCCGCGGCAATGCGTTATACCGAAATCCGGATGGATAAGTTAGCGCACCAGCTCCTCGCCGATCTTGAAAAAGAAACCGTTGACTATGTGCCAAACTACGACGGCACAGAACAAATTCCTGCGGTATTACCGACACGCGTACCTAACCTGTTGATTAACGGTTCATCGGGTATTGCGGTGGGTATGGCGACGAACATCCCACCACACAACTTAACTGAAGTGGTTAAAGGCTGTTTAGCGCTGATCGCCGATCCTGCGCTGTCGATTGAACAGCTCATGGAATATATTCCTGGCCCTGATTTCCCAACGGCGGCGATCATCAATGGTCGTAAGGGCATTATCGATGCGTACAAGACGGGGCGCGGCCGCGCCGTTATGCGCGCGCTGGCTGAAGTCGAAACCGAAGATAACGGCCGTGAACGTATTATCGTCACCGAAATTCCTTATCAGGTGAACAAGGCGAAACTCATCGAGAAAATCGCTGAGCTAGTTAAAGATAAGAAGATTGAAGGCATTAGCGGTCTGCGCGATGAGTCTGACAAAGACGGTATGCGCATCGTTATCGAAATCAAGCGTGGCGAAGTGGGCGAAGTTGTTCTGAACAACCTCTATGCCCAGACACAAATGCAATGTTCTTTTGGTATCAACATGGTGGCTTTGACCAATGGTCAGCCTAAGTTGTTCAACTTAAAAGAAATGCTCGAATGCTTTATCCTGCACCGCCGTGAAGTGGTGACTCGCCGTACCGTATTCGAACTGCGTAAAGCGCGCGAACGCGCCCATATTCTTGAGGCATTAGCGGTCGCGCTGGCCAACATCGACCCGATTATTGCGCTGATCAAAGCTTCGCCAACGCCAGCAGACGCTAAAGTCAAACTGGTTGAGCAGGGCTGGGCGCTCGGTCATGTACAGGGCATGCTTGAAAAAGCGGGTGATGATGCGGCGCGTCCTGAATGGTTAGAACCAGAATATGGTATCCGTGACGGCTTATATTATCTGACTGAGCAACAGGCTCAGGCGATTCTAGAGCTGCGTTTACACCGTTTAACCGGTCTTGAGCACGATAAGATCATCGCTGAATACGAAGAGCTGCTCGAGTTCATCGCAGGTCTGCTGTTTATTTTGCGCAGCCCTGAGCGTTTGATGGAAGTGATCAAAGAAGAGCTGGAAGAAATTCTTGCTGAATATGGCGATGCCCGCCGCACGGTGATCAACGCCAACGAAATTGATATGAGTCTTGAAGACTTAATCAACGAAGAAGACGTGGTTGTGACCCTGTCGCACTTAGGTTACGCCAAATACCAACCGCTGAGCGATTACCAAGCCCAGCGCCGTGGTGGTAAGGGTAAAGCCGCAACTAAGGTGAAAGACGAAGATTTCGTTGAAAAACTGCTGGTTGCGAACACCCATGATACGATTCTGTGCTTCTCAGATTTTGGTAAGATGTACTGGCTCAAGGTCTATCAGTTACCGCTGGCGAGCCGCACTTCCCGTGGTCGTCCGATTGTTAACTTGCTGCCGCTGGCCGATGGCGAACGCATTACTGCGATTCTGCCGGTGCGTGAATACGCTGAGGACAAGTACATCATCATGGCGACCTCTAACGGTACCGTGAAGAAGACTGCGCTGACAGCTTACAGCAACCCACGTGCTAACGGCATTATCGCTGTTAACCTCAAAGACGGTGACCAACTGATCGGTGTCGATATCACCAATGGTGATGATGAGATCATGTTGTTCTCGAACGAAGGTAAAGTGGTTCGCTTTAAAGAAGGCGAAGAAGTGGCCGTCCTCGATGAAAATGGCAACCCAGTGCTGGATGAAGAAGGCAATCCACAAATCAACTTCAAGGGCGTGCGTCCAATGGGCCGCGGTGCGACTGGTGTTCGCGGTATCAAGCTTGAAGAAGGCCAAAAAGTGGTGTCTCTCATCGTACCTAAGGGCGATGGCGCTATCTTAACCGTGACTGAAAACGGCTATGGTAAACGCACTGAACTGTCTGAATACCCATCGAAGAGCCGCGCGACCAAAGGTGTGGTATCGATCAAGGTGAGTGAGCGTAACGGTGCAGTTGTTGGCGCGGTACAAGTTGGCGGTAATGACGAAATCATGCTGATCAGCGACAAAGGTACCTTAGTGCGTACGCCGGCGAACGGTGTGTCTATCATCGGCCGTAATACCCAAGGTGTGACCATTATCCGCACCGCAAGTGACGAGAAAGTGGTTGGTCTGCAACGTATCGATGAGATCCAAGGCGACGAAGATGACGTCGAGCTGGATGAAAACGGTATGCCAATCGTCCCAGTTGTCGCTGAAGGTGACTCTGTTCAACAAGAGCCTTTAGAGGAAGAGGATGAACTGGAAGAAGAATTAGACGAAGATGAAGAGCTTGACGACGAGCAAGACGAAGACTAATTCGAAAGCATAAAAACGAGCGTCCAATTGGACGCTCGTTTTTTTCATGGCAACGTTTTATTTTATGAATTCTAATATCATGGTTTGTAAATAAGGAGAGTGGCAGTGAGCGCGATTTATAATTTCTGTGCAGGTCCTGCGATGTTACCCGCAGCGGTAATGAAAAAAGCACAACAGGAATTACTCGATTGGAATGGGCTAGGTGTCTCCGTGATGGAAGTCAGCCACAGAGGTAAGGAATTTATCGCGCTGACCAAGCAAGCTGAGGCGGATTTACGCGAGCTGATGCACATTCCACAAAACTATCATGTGTTGTTTATGCACGGCGGTGGTCGCGGTCAGTTCTCTGCCGTTGTGAATAATTTTTTAGGCAACCAAGGCCGAGCCCTGTATTTAGTCAGTGGCCAATGGTCTTCTGCGGCATTAGCCGAAGCCCAAAAGCTGGCGGGCGACGCGCAAATTGATAGCCTTAACATTATTGAAAAACATAATGGACTCAATGCAGTAGTGCTGCCTGATCTGCATAAGATTGATGCCGATTACCGTTATGTGCATTACTGCCCAAATGAGACAGTTGATGGTATCGAAATTTTTGATGAGTTAGACAGTCCATGGCCGATTGTCGCCGACCTATCATCTACCATTATGTCTCGTGAAATTGATGTCAGCCGTTACGGCTTAATCTATGCTGGCGCACAGAAAAACATTGGTCCTTCGGGCTTATCCATTGTGATCGTGCGTGATGATATGTTGAAACTGCCGAGTTTACCGCAGTCATCCATTATGGATTATCGTTTAGCGGTTGAACATGATTCTATGTTTAACACGCCACCGACCTTTGCCTGGTACTTAGCGGCCGAAGTGTTTGCTTGGCTTAAATCGATTGGTGGAGTGGCCAGTATCGCGAAAATCAATCAGCAAAAAGCGCAAATGCTATATGCCTGTATCGACGCCAATCCTTTCTATAAAAATGGTGTGGTGGCTGCGAACCGCTCACAAATGAATGTGACCTTTCAACTGGCTGATGAATCCCTTGATGGCGCCTTCTTAAAAGAGGCCGAAGCGGCGGGCTTAGTGGCTTTAAAAGGGCACCGAATTGTCGGTGGTATGCGTGCAAGCCTATACAATGCAATGCCACTGGAAGGTGTTGCCGCGTTGGTGACATTTATGAACGAGTTTGCAGTTAAACATCACAAGATTTAGTCCGCGCTCACCCTAGAGCACATAAGTTTTAAGCTGTTATACGCAAAAAGCGAATGCACATGTGCATTCGCTTTTTTGTTAGTTGAATTACGCCAAGTTTCTTACCCTGATAAGCTTGCGGCAATGGCACTTGTACCGAGCAAGCCTGTGAGCCGGCACGCATAACAGACCAATATACATAGTAATCTATGGGTAAGTTTTATCTTATTGTTTATCATCATTAAAAGTTGATATTTTGTTTTTTACCATAAGATAAATTACCAGGAAACCACTGATGGATTTAGCCAAGCTTTCGCGTATTAGTATGAAGCACTTAATCACTTTACACGTGATGCTCGATACTCTGAGCGTTACCGCCAGCGCTGAGCGCTTATGCTTAAGCCCTTCATCTGTCAGTAAAACCTTAAGTCAGCTTCGAGACAGTTTGAATGATGAACTGTTTTACCGTAATGGTAATTCACTGGTTTCAACACCTTTAGCCAAACGATTAGGCCCAAGCGTGCAACAAATGATCAATGATATGAATCAGATCATGAGTCAAGATGCGTTTACCCCAATAAACTATGAGGGACGTTTTTCGCTTGCAATGCGTGAAAGCACCTTTGAACTGCTGGCCGCCAAACTTAGCGCCCATATTTTGAGTTTGGCGCCCCATATTCATCTCGATATTTACAGCAAAGACAATATTGGTTTTGATGGACTCATTAATGGCTCGTTAGACTTTGTACTGTTACCCCATGATTTGAGTCAGCCTAATCCTTCGCAAGATGATCTAGTGTGGGAAACCTTGTTCAGTGATGAAATGATTTGCTTAATGAATGCATCCCATCCCTTAGCCAAACAATCGCATATCAGCTTTGATGACTACCTAAGCTACAGCCATATAGGCATCACAGATACGGATCTGAGTACACCTTATTTTGATATTTTACTCGCTCAACAATCTAAAAAGCGTGCCGTCCCCATTTCAGTGCCAGACTTTGGCAGCGCGGCGTTAATGTGTCACAACAGTGAACTGCTGTTTACCTGCTCGCGCCGCTGGGCATCCATCGCGAGCCAAGCCAAAGGCTTAACCGTGAAACCGTTACCCATCGAATATGGAAAAGTGGCTTACAGCCTCGTTTGGCATAAACAAAGTATGAAGGATCCCGCGCTACGCTGGCTGTACGAGCAGATCCTACTTTGTAGCCGTTAAAGGTAGATGGACGGTAACACGATATTTGTTAAACCTCGCTGGGTAAGAGAGGCCGCTAAGGCTTCAATATCCGTCTGTGTGCAACTAGGCCAAGTTAACGCTTCATCAACCACGCCATGGTGGTGAAAGGCGTTTAATTTCACCCGCGTATCGGCACCGAGTCTCAGTAAATAGCAAGATAGCGCGTCTATTTCCTGTTCAAAATCCGTAATGCCTGGAATATGCAGCAATCTTACTTCATACAGTTTTTGCTGCTGCGCCAAAAGTTCAATTGATTTGAACACCGCATGGTTATCTCTCCCGGTAATGTACCTATGGGTATCTCGTTGCCACGCTTTAAGATCCACCATAGCGCCGTCTAAAAAGGGCAGCAGTTTATGCCAGCCCGTGAAGCTCAAACTGCCATTGGTATCAAGCATACAGGTTAACTGTGATAACTGCGGTGAGGCCTTAATCGCTTTAAATAATTCAATAATAAATGGCAGTTGTAGACTTGCTTCACCACCGCTCACTGTAATGCCATTAATAAAGTGACGCTGATGGTGAAGAATCGCCAAGATTTCTTCAACAGTGTATCGGGTGACTTTGGGATTGGCTTGTTGTGGACACACAGCAAGACAAATATCGCACTGGCTACAACGTTCTTTATCCCAATGGATTTGATGCTTATTGTTAGCCTTTATCAATGTCAGCGCCTTGTCAGGGCAGGTGGCAATACAATCGCCACAGCCATCGCATAATCCGATGGTATGTGGGTTATGGCAGTTTTTACATTGATAGTTGCAGCCCTGCAAGAATAACACGAGCCTGCTGCCAGGTCCGTCGACGCAGGAAAACGGCAATAGCTGACTAACTATTGCCTGTTTATTTATGGCCGATTTATTGAATGACACAGGGGGAGTGCTCATGGGCAATAACGCGTGCTTGGCGTTGCAATATTCCGGTATTTTGTGCTGCTTCTGCCCCTAAACCCGTGGTATTAAGGCGCGAGCCGCATTGTTTAAATGCTTCAATATCAGAGCGTTTTACCATATAGCCAGTGACGCGCATTAAATCGTTAGAGGCCACATTGGCGGTAAACTCCCTAAAACCTAGCTCAAGCGCCGCTTTACACAGCTGGAACATCGCTTGAGGATTCGATTTGACAGTTTCATCGATAGTCAAAATATCGCTGATCCCCGCCGTATAATACTGGTGATGCTGCGCGAGGGCTTGAATATGAGCGATGGGATTGGGTTCCGTGCCATAGGGAATACGAACACCTGGCGTCACGTCTTTATCGAGGCTAATACCGCCCTGTGAATGCAGCAGCGCTCGTCCATGGTAGCCATAGGTGACGGGCGTGGATTTTACTATGGAATCGAGGGCGGCAGAAATACGGTAGCCAAGTTGGTTTGCATCCATGCTAAGGCCATAACCTGTGGGTTTGTTTGATTCAGATAATTTGTCTGTCTCATTTGTCATCAGAGCTTGCAGAATATTCACCGCTTCAGCCATACCGTAAATACCAAACATGGGGGCAAAGCGCGATTCATCAATCAATTGTTCTTTAACTAAAAAGCTATCAAAGAAGTGCGACTCTTGATGTAAAAATGCTGAGCGCGCCTCGATAAGTTCGAAGGTGAGTGAGCAGTAATAGGGCAAGACACACTCAAAAAAGTCATTGATTGATGTGGCCTTTAATGCCACTTCTTTCAGATTGAGTCTAACTAAGGTATTAGCACCGCCTGCTAATGGTAAGGCATTGTAGCAACTCACAATACCAAAGCCGCGTTTGTCAAATGCACTGGCATGCAGAGGATAGTTGGCGATATGCGGTTTACTGCACTGACAAATATTGGTGGCCGCAATTTGCAATAATTCATCCGGCGTGACGGCGGGGTCATACATAAAGGTCAAATTGGGGGCAACTTGTTTGAGCTCGGCATCAATACGCAGTAGGGTACGGCAAACAATGTTGTCTGTCGGGCCAATATTGACGTGCATAAAGGCGTCGGGCAGGGTTCTGTCGAGCATTATCCAGAACAGCTTTAGTTTACGATAAAGGGCATCCGCATCCATTCCTTCCACGAAAGGCATCAAAGTATCGTCCAACTGACCCAAATACACGGGGATATTGGTCACCGATGGCACATGGTGATACAGAATCGTTAAGGCATTGAGAGCTTCATCTAAATCCTGTGCAGGTGAAAGTTCTAAATATTCAGAGCCTTGCTGAAGATAACGGGCATAATCTGGCAATACATAGCGTGGTTTAAACGGTGTATGGCCTTCAAACATATCGCAGATCACGCCATCATTCATCGCCGCGTTTACCTCAGTCGATATCGGCATGTAGGGCAAACTTGCCTCAGCCTCCAACGCTAAATAGTTAGATTTTTGCTTAGGTGAAAGCTGCGAGTTCGTGACGATTTGCATTAATTTATCTTGTAATAACATGGCGGAATACCCACAAGTTCAATAATGACGATTAATCTACTCAGCAGCTTTGGCTTTAAAAAGTGAAAATTACCGTAGCCCCGATTGATAAAATGGAAATCCGCCGATTGAGATCACAACGTGCGGTTTATTGTGATAAGACCGTGGAGTCAACATCATTCAAATAGGGTTTTACGATTGAAAATAAATGCTTAAAGGGTGACGATGGCGTGGCTTATGAGGTTTTTTGGGGAGAAACGAAAAGGAAGACTCGTCAATCCAAACTAAATAGAACTTGAGTGTAATATTTACAAGCGATAGATAACTCTGCTGCATCCTAGATAGAGAATACAGCAGAGTAACTAGATGGTTAAAAAGTACTAAATCGCGTGTATTTAAAGCACTTGTATTTAAAGCGTGTATTTAAAGCGTGTATTTAAAGCACTTTGGCAATCGACTTAGCTAAGTAATCCACATTGTCTTCGCTAATGCCTGCAATGCTAATGCGGCTTGAACCCACCATATAAATGCTAAATTCTTTCTGTAGACGCGCCACTTGCTCTGGATTAACTCCAAGGAAGGAAAACATGCCTTTTTGGCGAGCGATAAAGCTAAAATCGCGCTCAACGCCATTGGCTTTGAGTTTTTCAACTAAAATCGCGCGGTTACCATTGATGCGATCGCGCATCACTTTGAGCTCATCAAGCCATTCTTGAGTTAATTCTTTTGATCCTAAAATCGTCTCAACAATCGCCGCGCCGTGGGCTGGCGGCATGGAGTAGAGGCAGCGAACCACATAAAGCAGTACAGATTGCGCGATATTGGCGGTATTGGCATCTTTGGCAATCACAGAGCAGGAACCAATACGCTCACGGTACAGACCGAAGTTTTTCGAGCATGAGCTGCACAGGATCATATTATCGACCGCGGCAGCCATTTTACGCACGCCGTAGGCATCAATATCAACACCATCACCAAAACCTTGGTAAGCCATGTCGATAAGCGGGGTAAAACCTTGCTCTTTGGTGAGGGCAACCACTTTGTCCCATTGCTCAGTGGTTAAATCCATCCCACTTGGGTTATGGCAACAAGCGTGAAATAACACCACGTCATCAGGACTCACTTGCGATAATGCAGCAAGCATCTCATCAAATTTCAATGATTTACTATCGTAGTCATAATAGGGATAAGTTTTTACTGTGATCCCAGCAGCTTCGAATAAACCGGTATGGTTAGCCCATGTAGGATCGCTGACCCACAATACCGCATTAGGATTGCAGCGCTTAATAAAGTCACCCGCAACACGCAGGGCGCCTGTACCGCCGGGTGTGGAAACTGTACGAATACGGTTAGCGATAATCGCGCTATGATCACTGCCAAAGGCTAATTGTGTCATCAGGGTATTAAACAGAGGCGAGCCGGTTGGACCGATATAGACCTTTGTCGTCTCCGTTTCTAAACGAAATTTCTCGGCTTTTTTTACACAATTGAGAATGGGGGTGTTTCCCGCGGGGTCTTTATAAACACCGACACCTAAGTCTACTTTCTGTGGATGTGTGTCTTCGCGGTACTGGGTCAACAAGCCGAGGATCGGATCCGCAGGCATTGCGATGAGTGAGTTAAACATAGCTCCATCTACCTTTCTAGTTATTAAGCGACAGCATGAATCACATAGGATGTGCGTGATTTATCGATTGAAACCTAGGATAACGTGAATAGATGAAAACTTTAAAGTAAAAATGGTGTTTAGAGACCAATTAGTCTGGCAAAAAAGCCTGCCGAAAAAGCGTTTAGATCACAATTTCACCCATTATATTTAGTATTTTTGTTATTTTTAGGCTGACTTGAGTAAATTTCCGGTTTCAAAAGCCATTTTTTAGTAAAAAACGGTTGAATCCTGCGTCACTATCGGTAATTTTATAACGACGAAGCACCAACAAGGTCCCCAATCTCCTTTTATTAGTAACGTAAACTTGACGTCCTGTAGCGTGAAGTTGCCATTAGCCTATTCAGTTCGCGTGATGACATCAATCACGCCCAAAGAGAAAGAAGATTTATTCATGAAGCAATTACGTCTTGAACCTGTTGTGCAAGTCCGCGGTGAGATCAATATTCCCGGCTCAAAAAGTATTTCAAACCGCGCTTTATTATTGGCGACCTTAGCCAAAGGTACCACCACGCTCACCAATCTGCTCGACTCCGATGATATTCGCCACATGTTGGCGTCTTTAAAGCAGTTAGGGGTTGAATACCGTCTATCGCAAAACAACACTGTCTGTGAACTCATAGGGTTAGGTGGGACGATTTCGGCAGACAGCGCGCAAACGCTGTTTTTAGGTAATGCGGGCACGGCAATGCGGCCATTGTGTGCTGCGCTGACCTTGGGGCGAGGCGAATTTACCTTAACCGGCGAGCCGCGCATGGAAGAGCGTCCTATCGGTGACTTAGTCGATGCCTTAAGGCAACTTGGTGCCAATGTTGTGTATTTAAAAAATGACGGTTTCCCGCCTCTAACCATTAATGCGACAGGTCTTAATGGTGGCGATGTGGAAATTGCCGGCGATCTGTCTAGCCAATTCTTAACGGCGTTGTTAATGGTTGCGCCCCTTGCGAAAGGTAGCGTGAATATTCATGTTAAGGGAGAACTGGTTTCTAAGCCTTATATCGACATCACCTTAGCGCTGATGGCGCAGTTCGGGGTTAAGGTCATCAATCATGATTACGCACGCTTTGAGATCCCCGCCGGGCAGCAGTATGTGTCACCGGGTAAAGTGTTAGTAGAAGGGGATGCCTCTTCCGCATCTTACTTTTTAGCGGCGGGTGCCATCAAAGGCGGTGAGGTGAAAGTCACTGGTGTTGGCCGTTTAAGCATTCAAGGCGATGTGAAATTTGCCGATGTGCTGGAAAAAATGGGCGCTGATATTGAGTGGGGCGATGATTATATTATTGCCCGTGGCGCGCCGTTAACTGCGGTTGATTTAGACATGAATCATATTCCCGATGCGGCGATGACCATTGCTACCGCCGCCTTGTTTGCTAAGGGCACGACTACCATTCGTAACATTTATAACTGGCGCATTAAAGAGACCGACCGTTTGGCGGCGATGGCAACTGAGCTGCGTAAAGTCGGCGCGTTAGTCGAAGAGGGACATGATTATATTCAAATCACGCCGCCAGCTGTGCTGAATACCGCAGAGATTGACACTTATAACGATCACCGCATGGCCATGTGCTTCTCCATGCTGGCCTTTGCCGATTGCGGGATCACTATTAATGATCCTGACTGCACCTCGAAAACCTTCCCTGACTATTTTGCTCAATTTGCCAGTCTGAAGGCCTAACGTTTTCAGCTAACAGATTGACTTCTGACCATATCAAACAAAAGAAGCCGCATTTGAGCGGCTTCTAAACTTCATAAAAAATCCACGGATTTTATTTGTATATTATTGTACAATGCGGCGCGCTCATTTTCGGGGCTCTACTTATGAACTCACGGATGATGATTATTTTTTGCGGAGGAATGTATGTCTGAACGGGCTCCTGTAGTTACAATCGACGGCCCAAGTGGTGCTGGTAAAGGGACAATTAGCCAATTATTGGCTAAGCATCTAGGTTGGCAACTGCTTGATAGTGGTGCAATTTATCGAGTACTTGCACTAGCTGCCATTCATCACGACGTAGAATTGGAAAATGAAGAGTCCATCACCTTGCTAGCTTCACACCTCGATGTGAAATTTTTAACGGGCAATGAGAAAGACCCCGTTCAAGTGATCTTAGAAGGTGAAGACGTCACCACAGCGATACGTACCCAAGAATGTTCAAATGCTGCCTCTAAAGTGGCGGCGTTTCCCCGTGTTAGGGAAGCCTTATTGCGTCGCCAACGAGCCTTTAGAACGGCACCGGGATTGATCGCCGATGGCCGCGATATGGGGACGGTAGTTTTCCCAACAGCATCGGCTAAATTATATTTAACGGCATCTGCACAAGAGCGGGCTCAAAGACGCTATAATCAGTTGCAGGACAAGGGCTTCGATGTTAATATCGAGCGCCTTTTAGCTGAAATTATCGAACGTGATGACCGCGATATGAATCGTCCTGTGGCACCATTGGTCCCAGCCGAGGATGCGCTCGTTATCGATACAAGCGATAAAGGTATTGATGAAGTACTGGAGCTTGCGCTCAACTTTATCAAGCAAAAATTATCCAGCACTAACTAAAATTATTGCTCGGGTAGGTATTCGTATTAAGGATGATACGGATAATTTGACTGACTCCACGTCTAGGATTGACTGTGGTTTATTACATTAAAGTAACTTAAACATGACTGAATCTTTTGCTGATCTATTTGAACAATCCCTTCAAACTCTGGAATTCCGTCCAGGCTCTATCGTTCGTGGTACTGTAGTTGCTATCGAAAACGGTATGGTTCTGGTTGATGCAGGTCTGAAGTCTGAAAGCCCAATCCCAGCTGAACAATTCAAAAACGCTCAAGGTGTTTTAGAAATCGCTGTTGGTGATGAAGTTGACGTAGCTCTTGACTCTGTTGAAGACGGCTTCGGTGAGACTCAACTGTCTCGCGAAAAAGCGAAACGTCACGAAGCTTGGATCGTTCTGGAAAAAGCTTACGAAGATGCTGAAACTGTAATCGGTATCATCAATGGTAAAGTGAAAGGCGGTTTCACTGTTGAATTAAACGGTATCCGTGCCTTCTTACCAGGTTCTCTAGTTGACGTGCGCCCAGTTCGCGACACCGCTCACTTAGAGTACAAAGAATTAGAATTCAAAGTTATCAAACTAGACCAGAAGCGTAACAACGTTGTTGTTTCTCGTCGTGCAGTTATCGAATCAGAAAGCAGCGCTGAGCGTGATGCACTGTTAGAAAACCTGCAAGAAGGTCAAGCAGTTAAAGGTATCGTTAAGAACCTGACTGACTACGGTGCATTCGTAGATTTAGGTGGCGTTGACGGTCTGTTACATATCACTGATATGGCATGGAAACGCGTTAAGCACCCATCTGAAATCGTCAACGTTGGTGACGAAATCAACGTTAAAGTACTGAAGTACGATCGTGAGCGCACTCGTGTGTCTCTAGGTCTGAAACAACTTGGCGAAGATCCATGGTTAGAAATCAGCAAGCGCTACCCAGAAAACACTAAGTTAACTGGTCGCGTAACTAACCTGACTGACTATGGTTGTTTCGTTGAAATCGAAGAAGGCGTTGAAGGTTTAGTTCACGTTTCTGAAATGGATTGGACTAACAAGAACATCCACCCATCTAAAGTGGTTAACTTAGGTGATGAAGTTGAAGTTCTGGTTCTGGACATCGATGAAGAGCGTCGTCGTATTTCTCTAGGTCTGAAGCAATGTAAGACCAACCCATGGGATGACTTCGCAACTCGTTACAACAAAGGCGACAAGGTTTCTGGTAAGATCAAGTCAATCACTGACTTCGGTATCTTCATCGGTCTTGACGGCGGTATCGATGGTTTAGTTCACTTGTCTGACATTTCTTGGAACGGCACTGGTGAAGACGCAGTATCTGAGTACAAGAAAGGCGACGAAATCCACGCAGTGGTTCTGTCTGTTGACCCAGAGCGTGAGCGTATCAGCTTAGGTGTTAAACAAACTGAAGACGACCCATTCAACGCTTACTTAGCTGACAAGAAGAAAGGTACTATCGTACACGGTACTGTTTCTGCTGTTGATGCTAAAGGTGTGACTGTTGAACTGGCTGACACTGTTGAAGGTTACATCCGTGTAGCTGACATCAGCCGTGAGCGCATCGAAGATGCATCTACTGTTTACTCAGTAGGTGACGCAATCGAAGCTAAGTTCATGGGTGTTGACCGTAAGAACCGTTCTATCAGCCTGTCAATCAAAGCGAAAGACGAAGCTGAAGAAAAAGAAGTAATGGCGACCTTGAATAAACAAGAAGACGCTGTTATTAGTAATGCAATGGCTGAAGCGTTTAAAGCAGCTCGCAAATAATCGCCTGTTGTATGGGGAGATTTTCTCCCCATTAGGTGACTGTGTTTGGCTTGATAATAGGGGATAGCTAGGATGACAAAATCCGAACTGATCGAAAAACTCGCCACCAGGCAGTCGCAGCTGTCGGCGAAAGAGGTAGAAGGCGCAATCAAAGAGATGTTGGAGCAAATGGCATCAACATTAGAAAGCGGTGATCGTATTGAGATCCGTGGCTTTGGTAGTTTCTCGCTTCATTATCGTGCGCCGCGTACTGGCCGCAATCCAAAGACGGGTTCATCCGTCGAATTGGAAGGCAAATACGTCCCGCACTTTAAGCCAGGCAAAGAACTGCGCGAACGCGTTGACGCTGTCAATGTTTAATTGACCGCATTGCAAAAAGCCTCCGCAAGGGGGCTTTTTTATATCTAATGTAAGGCAAAGCTGGTCAGCTCAGTAAATTTCTTGGATAATCAGAAAATTGAAAGGCGTTTAAGGGAGTGCGACGTGAAATCTTTTGTAGCGACAGTCCTAGTGGCACTGTTATTTATAGTGGCTTTGATTTTTGGCGCACGTAATGAACAAGTCGTGACAATCAGCTACTTTGTGGCACAAGGGGAGTACCGTTTACCCGTTGTGTTAGCGATTGTTTTCTTTGCAGGCTTTATGCTTAGTTGGCTGGTAGCGAGCTATTATATTGTTAAACTTAAATTGGCTTTAGCGGCAACGAAAAAGAAATTAACGGTTCAAACTGCTAAAAAACCTCAAGGTGTAGACGCCTAATATGCTTGAGATCCTCTTCCTGTTGCTTCCTATTGCTGCCGGTTACGGTTGGTATATGGGGCGGCGGAGCATAAGGCAAAATCAGAGCAATCAGCGTAAACAATTAAGTCGTGATTATTTCACCGGCTTAAATTACTTATTGTCTAACGAGTCGGACAAAGCGGTCGACTTGTTCATCAGTATGCTCGATGTAGACGATGAAACCATCGACACCCATCTCTCCCTCGGTTCCTTATTCCGTAAGCGTGGAGAGGTTGACCGCTCGATTCGTATCCATCAAAACTTAATTGCCCGTCCCACGCTCACCAATGAGCAGCGCGATATCGCCATGATGGAGCTGGGCAAAGACTATCTTGCCGCGGGATTTTACGACCGTGCTGAAGAAATTTTTCTGAATTTGGTGAGTCAAGATGACCACAGTGAAGAGTCTGAAACTCAGCTGATTGCGATTTACCAAGTGATAAAGGAATGGCAAAAAGCCATCGATATCACCAAACGTTTAAGCCGTAAACGTCAACTCGTACTCAAACCGATAACTGCCCATTTTTATTGCCAACTTGCCGATGAAACCAGTGATGATGCTGAGAAGGTCAAGCTACTGCAACAAGCCTTAAAACAAGATCCCAAATGTGGCCGAGCCTTATTGACTCTTGCCAAGAAATTTCTCGATGCGAAGGATTACAGTCAGTGTAAATCCATGCTGATAGCATTAAAAAAGGCCGATATTGAGCTTTTTGCTGATGCCCTGCCGACGGCTAAAGAAGTATATCGCGATACTCAAGATAAAGAGGGCTATCAAGAGTTATTAGCTGGCGCTATGGCTGAAGGTGCTGGCGCATCCGTAGTGGTGGCGCTTGCCCAACATATGATAAGCCTTGATGAGATTAAAGCTGCTGAAAACATGGTGCTCGATGCGCTTTATCGCCATCCGACCATGAAGGGTTTTCAGCACTTAATGCAAATGCATCTACGCCAAGCAGAAGAAGGGCAAGCTAAACAAAGTTTGACAATGCTTGAGCAACTTGTTGAACAACAAATTAAATTCCGGCCAAGCTACCGCTGTAAAGAATGTGGTTTCCCATCCCATACACTATATTGGCATTGTCCTTCTTGCAAAAAGTGGGGCACCATTAAACGGATCAGAGGTTTGGACGGTGAATAACTTTTTAAAATATCTAGTTAGTGTAACCCTGTTGGAGAGATGATGACGACTAAACCTATCCTCGTAGCGCTTGATTACGATAATAAAAACCACGCTTTACAATTGATAGATCAACTCGATCCCAACATGTGTCGCCTGAAAGTTGGCAAAGAAATGTTTACCCTATTCGGCCCGCAATTGGTTAAAGATATCCATGACCGTGGCTTCGATCTTTTCCTCGACTTAAAATTTCACGATATCCCTAATACGGTTGCTAAAGCGGTTACTGCTGCAGCGGAACTTGGTGTGTGGATGACGAATGTCCATGCTAGTGGCGGCTTAGCGATGATGGAAGCGGCGAAAAAGGCTTTGCAGCCTTACGGTAAAGAGGCGCCAATGCTGATTGCTGTGACGGTATTAACCTCTATGAGCGATGACGATCTGAAGCTCATCGGCATTGATGTGCCAGCATTTGAGCATGTTCAGCGTTTAGCTAAATTGACTAAACAGGCCGGACTTGATGGTGTTGTCTGTTCAGCCCAAGAAGCGAGTGTGCTTAAATCTTTATTAGGCCAAGACTTTAAACTTATTACACCTGGTATTCGTCCTGTGGGTAGTGAGGTTGGCGACCAACACCGTGTGATGACGCCGCCTGAGGCGCTTGCTGCCGGTTCTGATTATTTAGTGATTGGTCGTCCGATCACTAAGGCGACAGATCCTCTGGCTACGCTGCAGGCGATTCACCAATCTTTGCTTTAGTATACTGAACAGTACACTATTTAGCTGTTAAGGTTTGTATTCGCGACAAACTTTAACCGTTCACGGAGAACGTCCATGCTCAATACTACGATGTTTCATTATCAGGGTAAGAATGTTGTCGTTGTCGGTGGTACCAGTGGCATAAACCTCGCAATTGCCATTGCGTTTGCCCATGCGGGAGCCAATGTGGCGGTGGCGAGTCGCAGCAAAGATAAAGTCGATGCTGCGGTGTTACTGCTCAAACAGGCGAATCCAGATGGGATCCATCTTGGGGTGAGTTTTGATGTCAGGGATTTAGCCGCAGTAGAACTGGGCTTTGAAACCATCGCCTCAGAATTTGGTTTTATTGATGTATTGGTGAGCGGCGCTGCGGGCAATTTCCCAGCAACTGCCGCTAAGCTTTCGGCGAATGGTTTTAAAGCCGTAATGGATATTGATTTATTGGGCAGTTTCCAAGTACTGAAAACAGCTTATCCTTTACTGCGTCGCCCACTGGGGAATATTATTCAAATTTCTGCGCCACAGGCATCGATTGCGATGCCAATGCAGGCCCATGTTTGTGCGGCAAAAGCGGGGGTTGACATGCTGACGCGAACCTTAGCTATTGAATGGGGCTGTGAAGGCATTCGAATTAACTCCATTATTCCAGGCCCGATTACAGGCACCGAAGGCTTTAATCGTTTAGCGCCGAGCGCTGCACTACAGCAACAAGTGGCACAATCGGTACCGTTAAAACGTAATGGGGAAGGGCAAGATATTGCCAACGCAGCGTTATTTTTAGGCTCTGAGCTGGCATCCTATATCACGGGTGTTGTCCTTCCCGTCGATGGAGGTTGGTCACTGGGCGGTGCCAGTATCGCGATGACTGCCTTAGGTGAATTAGCAGCAAAGAGCAGTAACTAAATAGTTATAACTCATTTATTTAATAGAAAATCGGGTGAAAATCCATGGCGAATGCATTACAAGAGCAGCTACTGAAAGCTGGACTTGCCAGTAAACAAAAAGTGCGTGATGTAAAAACGCAAAAGCGTCGCGATAAAAAGGCGCGGGTTGACGATGGCTCAAGCGCGTTAAAACTTGAGATTGCCGAGCAAAAACGCTTACAAGCTGAAAAAGACAAAGCCCTCAATGAACAACGCTTTGCAGAGGCAACGGCCCGAGGACAAGTGCGAGGATTAGTGAGTGAATTCACGCAATTTGCTATCAAGATCCCAAGTCATGCCGAGATCAAATTCAACTATACGCTCGACAATAAAATTTACTCTGTCTATATCGATGAGAAAATTCAATCCGAATTGCTTAAAGGCCAATTAGGGATTGTTCGATACGAAGATAAGAGCTACCTCGTCTCCCACAAGCTTGCCGAACGTGTGAATCTATTGGTGCCACAATGGTGCGGCTATTTGTGGCAACAGGATGCGGGTAAGGCCGTAGAAGTCGAAGATGACCCTTATGCTGATTATGCGATCCCTGACGATTTAATGTGGTAATCAATACGTTAATCGTGAGCTAAGCCGACGACAACCAAGTTTACTTCTCGCTACACTATAACCCTTAAGGTCACTTAAGGGTTTTTTATTGCCCGTTCTTCACTCTATTATGTTGCGTAGATTAGTGCTTAGCATCAAAGTGAATTTGTAATGAGATTGTTTTCTGTATAGAACTGGTATAAATTAAAACAACTGTTTAAATCCTACGTTTAAGAGTCTCCCAATGAATCCTTACCAAGCCCCGTTAGCAGATATGCGTTTCTTACTGGAACAGGTTTTTGATGCCCCAAATACGTGGTCACAATTACCTGAGATTGCAGAAATGGTTGATATGGATACGGCCAATGCAATCCTTGAAGAAGCGGCAAAAATCAGTGCTGAATTAATCCATCCGCTAAACCGTGCTGGTGATGAGCAAGGCGTTTTACACCAAGATAATGGTGTGATTACCCCTGAGGGGTATAAAGCCGTATATAAGCAATATTCTGAAGGTGGTTGGGTAGGCCTATGTGGTGAGCCTGAGTTTGGTGGTATGGGCATGCCCAAAATGCTTGGTGTATTAGTGGATGAAATGGCCTACAGTGCCTGCAACGCGTTTACGCTTTATGGCTCATTAACCGCGGGGGCAGCTTTGTGTATCAATGCCCACGGTAGCGAAGCATTAAAACAAGCTTATTTACCCAAGTTATATTCTGGTGAATGGGCTGGAGCGATGGATATGACAGAGCCACAAGCTGGCTCTGATCTGCGTAATATTCGCACTCGCGCAATTCCATTGGAGGATGGCAGTTATGCGATCAGTGGCAGCAAAATTTTTATTACTGGTGGCGATCACGATCTAACTGAAAACGTCATTCACTTAGTGCTGGCAAAATTACCAGAAAGCAAAGGTATTTCACTGTTCCTCGTACCCAAAATCACGGTTAATGATGATGGTAGCTTAGGTGAGGCGAATGGTGTTAGCGTGGGGTCAATCGAGCACAAAATGGGCCTTAAAGGCTCAGCAACCTGCGTGATGAATTTTGATGAAGCAAAGGGTTATCTGATTGGCCAGCCTAATCGTGGCTTGGTTTGTATGTTCACCATGATGAACTACGAACGTTTAGCTATTGGTATTCAAGGACTTGGCAGCGCACAAGCCGCATATCAGATGGCCGCCGATTATGCTAAAGAGCGCAATCAAGGCGTTGCAGCCGGTGGCTCACCTACGGGAAGCGATTCTGATCCTATTATCGTCCATGGCGATGTGCGCCGTATGCTACTGACAATCCGCGCGATGATAGAAGCGGGACGTGCCTTATCCATATTTACCGGCAAACAGCTCGATTTGGCGAAATATGCTCAAGATGAGGTTAAAGCTAAAGCTGCCCGCTACGTGGGGTTATTAACACCCGTTGCTAAAGCGTTTTTAACTGACCGTGGTTTAGACGCGACTATCATGGCGCAGCAAGTCTTTGGTGGACATGGTTATATTCGTGAAACAGGCATTGAGCAATTGGTACGTGATACCCGCATTGCGCAAATCTATGAAGGCACAAATGGTATTCAAGCCATTGACTTCCTTGGTCGAAAAGTCACTGGCGACAACTTAGCGACGCTAAAAGAGTTTGTGGCCGAATTAAAAGCACAAATGCGTGAATTTACACAGGTCGACGGTGTAAAAGTTGCCGCCGTTTGTGCTCGTTTAGATGCTTTAGTCCATGTGGCCGAATCGATCAATGAGCAAAAACTGACTCAACCTGCGTTAATCAATGCTTGTGCAGTCGACTTTTTAGATGCCTTTGGTTACAGCTTATATGGTTTTTATTGGCTAGCCATGTTGGATAAGGTCCCT
>Ga0247725_1000596_pt1 | contig 24130 bp, 34 predicted proteins | sample OKSTACKMCFT3sol_FD_183021 | JGI IMG/M metagenome (GOLD analysis project Ga0247725, IMG submission 183021) | Subsurface sediment microbial communities from gas well in Oklahoma, United States - OK STACK MC-FT3-sol | ecosystem: Environmental > Terrestrial > Deep subsurface > Rock core/Sediment...
GCCGTCGTCGTCTCTTTTACGCAGTCAGCGAATTTCATGGAACCTCAATATTCGTTGGGCTGCTGCTGCAGCTCGATGGTTTTCATCCGCCCGCGCCGCTCATACATCACCGTGGTGACGCCGAGCTGGGCGAGCATGGCCAGGGCCTGCGCATATGTCGCGCGGTCGACCTGGCCGACGGCGCCGTGCACGTACACGACGCGGTCGGTGAGGTGGGTGACCGTGATGATCCCGGCATATGGCCGGCGCGCCTCGTAGCCTCCTGGCGCGTCGTACACGCGAATGGTCGAGACGCTGGTGGCCATATGCAGGTGGGTCACGACGGTCTTCCCAGCTTGTTATTTCGTGGTTTTGGCGGGTTTTTCTTCTGCCGGCGCTTCTTTCGCGACGCCGCCGTCGATCAGGCGCTTGGCCTGCTCGCCGTCGAAGCCGGCGATATCGCCGGGGCTGTAAATCTTCCAGGGTTTGATGAATTCAACCGATTGCATGATCAGCTCCTATTGAGGATGTAAAACCCGACCCGCCGTAGCGGGCCGGAACTGAGGTGCGTTACGCGCCCCAGGCGACAGCGGTCAGGACCGCAACGGATTCGACGTGGCGCGGGCCGAAGTCGTGCTTTGCGATCACGCGAACCAGAGTCTGGTCGCGCTGGAAGGCGCTGACCACGTTGCCGCCGTCATCCTTGTAGGTAGCCTCTTTCGAGTAGTCGATCAGCAGGGTTTCGTCTTCGCCGATGAAGCAGTCGTTGAAGTCCACGAAGTAGATTTCCGACTGGTTCGAACCGGCGCCCAGGTTGTTCGGGACCTGGGTAGTCTTGCCGATTGGGTAGCCCTTCAGGTTGCCATCCTTCATTTCTGGATAGACCTTGTTGCCGTTGCCGTCGCGCATACCTTCCAGGAAGCGGAAGGTACGTGGCGACATGATCCAGCCCGGCGAGCCCATGTTGGCGTTGACGGCTTCCAGGCACAGGATCAGCTTGTTCAGGTCGGTTTCGACCTTCTGGATCGAGGCGCCGTCGGAGGCGGCGATCTTGAAGCCGGTGAGCGCCCAGGCCAACAGGCCTTTCGGGGTGTCGAGGTTGCCATCGTCGCGGATGAACGCCTTGTCTTCACGCGCGCTCATCGCGCCGGTCAGGTCATCGACGACCAGCTTGTCGACGTTCGGGCTGGTGCCCGCGTATGCGAGCAGGTCATTCGAGATCGGAACCAGGCCGGTCAGCTTTTTGGCCGACAGCTTCAGGTTGTCGAAGGTCTGGCTGGTAGTCGGGATGTCGGTATCGCTGCCGATGTAACCGACCACTGCACCGCCTTTCAGGCGCGGCAGCGTGATGTTGCCGTTGGTGAGCGGCAGCGAGCGAGCACCCAGACGGCGCACGACCGACTGTGGACGCCACAGCTCGATCACTTCGCGGGCCATGTTCGTCGGGACCAGGACACCGCCGGCGCCCGGGGTCAAGGTGTTCAGGGCCATCGCCACGTCGTCACCGAATCCGTTCTCCGCTGCGAATTTCGCTGCGACCTGCTGATTGCCGCCGGCGACGACGAGCGCGCGAACCATGCGCGACATGCCCGACCCCGGCAGTTCCGGAGTGCGCGGACGCGCAGGCAGACCCGCTGGAGTTGCTGCTGCAGGTGGCGCAGCCGGCTGGTGCGCGACGCCGAGCGCGCGGTCGACCGGCACGGCCGCGGCGGCGGCGATGGTTTCGGCCGCTTCCATGCGGGTGATCTGGGCGGTCAGGTCGCCGAATTTGGCTTGCAGGTCGGTGAATTGCTGCAGCTGCTCGGCGGTCAGTTGTCCGCCGTCGGCTTCGATCTTGGCCAGCGCTTGGACGCTGGCATTGACCTTGGCGCGTTCGCTGCGGACTTCATTGATGGTTGGCATATTGCCTCTCCTAGAATGGAAAAAGCCGCCTCGAGGGCGGCTTGGTTGCTTGTCCCGCGAACGCGGTCAAATTTGGGACTGGAGCGCCATCGCTTTCGCGCGGGCGCCGATGGATTGCTTGGTACTGCGGGCGATGCGGGCTTCGCGAGCTTGGGCGGCGATCCGGTCGATGGTCGCCTGCGGGGTCTCGATGCGATCGGCGAAGCCGACGTCGACGCCTTGCTGCCCCATGAATACGCCGGCCTCGGTGCCGCGCACGGCATCGGCACTGATGCCGCGGTACCGGGCGACAGAGTCCACGAACTGCCCGTAGTAGCCCTGCACCATGTCGGTCAGGAACTTCATCGACTGATCGGTCAGCGGCTCATGGGGGCTGAGGTCATTCTTGTGCGCGCCGGCATAGACGGTCGTGACCTTCACACCCATCTGTTCGTTGCGCGCCGAGACGTCGAGATGTTTGGCGATCACGCCGACTGAGCCGACGCCGGAAGTGCGCGACATTGACACGTTGCCGATCGCTGAGGCCAGCAGGTAGCCGGCCGAATAGGCGCTGTAATGGGTGATTGCGCTCATCGGTTTGGTGCCACGCGCCTCGAACAGGAAGTCGGCCAGCTCGAAGGCCCCGACGGTGCTGCCGCCAGGGCTGTCGATGTCGAAGGCAATCTGCTCGACCGCCGGATCCGCCAGCGCGGCGTGGACCTGGGCCCGGACCTGCTCGTAGCTGGTCATGGTCTCGCAGGGATTCATCTGCATGCTGCGACTCACCAGCACGCCGTGCACCGGGATGATGGCAACGCCAGTGTCGGCGATCTGCTGGCGGCGCGCCGACTCCGCGCGCATTGCTGCGGTCTCGGTCGGATAGTCGTCGTCCTCCATCATCTGCGGCTGGGCGCCGTTGACGCTCAGGTTGACGATGTTCAGGCTCATCTGCTGGTTGGCCCAGGCCGCAGCCTGGTCCAGCATCGCCTCGGTCACCATCAGCGGCTGATTGAAAATCATGCCGGCGATGCGGAAACGGTTTTTCATGCGAGGATTCCTTCGATTTCAGCGACCGCACGAGGATCGGCGGCCGGCATCTTGTCGGGCAGCGGCTTGGCCGCGTCGACCATGTTCAACGGCTGCAGGTAGGTGTCGCCGCCCGTGATCGGCGGCAGGTTCTCCAGGCGCCGGATATCGTTCACCGACAGCCAGCCCCACTGGCGCGCCACGGCGTAGGCCGCATAGCGAGATGCCTGATCGCCGCGCAGCAGGCCAGAAACGTTGAATTCGATGTAATACTCGTTGCGCTCACTCTGGAGCAGCAGGTCGCGCATCATCGCCTGCTCGTGCCGCTTGATCCATGGCAGCAGCGTGTAAATCACGAACTGGATGGCCTGGTGCTCGATGTTCGAGAACGTGGCCTTGTCCAGCTCGCCGATCATGTGCGGCGGCACCTTGTAGATGCGCGCGATATCCAGCGATGTCAGCTTCAGCGCCGGGATCAGCTCCGCGTCGACGTTGGTCATCGACAGCGCCTTGAAGGTCATGCCTTCCTGGAGCATGGCCACGCGCTTGGCGTTGCTGGTGCCGCCGTAAATCTGCTGCCACCTGTCCGTGATCTTGTCGATCACGCCCTGGTCCTTAATCGGCGCAGACTCGCGCGGACGCTCGATCACGCCAGACAGCGCGGTACCGTTCAGGAACGACTTGCCTGCGTACTGCTGGATCGCTTGGGCGTAACCAATCGAGTTCGCATGCAGCATGATCGGCGACACGCCGACGTAGCCATTCAGGCTCCACCAGCGCACATGGTGAATCATGCGCTGCGGCACCGGGTCCTGTCCGTCGATCCGGTAGTACGGCAAAAGGTCCGGCCCCTTCATCACCTGGACTGTTTCGCACGAGAGCGGATACAGGCCGGTGACCGTGCCGTCCGGATCGCGGCCGATGATGCTGTACGAGTTGCCGCGCGTGCCGGCCGACATCTGGCTCTGTTCGCGGAATTCGAGGGGCGTCTGCCATTCGTTGGGCGCGTGCGCCAGGATGCGATACAGCGGATGATCCTTCGCAGCCTCCCTGCCACCATCCTTCGTGCGACGGAAAAGCTCGAGCGGCAGCTGCGCGATACTTTCTGACAGGAGTGTCACGCATGCCTGCACCGCGGTCAGCGCCAGGGCCGACTCCACGGTCACCAGCGGCCCCGCGTCGGAGCGCGCACCGCCCAGGCCCGACAGCCAGCCACCGTTGCCGGTGGCGATCTGCGGACTGAAAAAGTGTTTGGCGAACATCCGTTACCCCCTGCCGCCACGCGCCAACGCGCGTGCGACGATGTACGACCAGCCCAGCAGGCCAGTGCCGGCGACGATGAAGCCGGCCGGCAGAAAGATCATGCCGGCGCCGATCGTGATCGAGGCCAGGCCGAGAATGCCGGCGACGAGGGTCGCCCAGTCGATGAAGCTCATATCGTTACGCCCTCGTCGTAGATTGAAGTGGTCTGTGCTGGCTCCGGATTCAGCGCCATGAGTTGGACGGCGTTGAACAGCGCCATCAGCGGGTCGATCTTGCCGGTGCCGGACGCCTGCTTGGTGATCAGCGCCGCATTCCCGCGCGGTTCGATCTTGGCGTTGCTGACGCACCAGTTCATGAGCGCCTGGCCGCCGTGTACCAGCACGCCCTCAGCCAGCTTCCGCTCGGTGACGCTGATCGCACCGATCAGCTTCCAGCCCTGCGAGACGCCGAAGCACTTGTTCTCGTCGATCTCGGCGTCGACCAGCGCTTGGAACATGACCTTGTGGGTCTTCTCCGGATCCAGTCCGACAGAGGCGAGCAGACCCGACTCGTTGACTTCCTTGACCACGGCCGCCACCTCGGCGACGTCGCCTGGCAGCTCCTCAATGATCACGAGGTCGCCCTGCTCCTGGAAGTCGTCATATTTGGTTTCCTCGCTCTTACGGCGCTCCATGGCGATCGGGTGCGCCCAAGCGCGCGTCCATGCGAGCCACTTGCCGGTACCGCGCTCGCGGCCGACGAATGCCAGTCCCAGAAGGTCATCGAGGCCGCCGCCGTCGATGCCGGCGGTGATGACCTCGCACCTAGCCAGCAGCTCCTGCAGCGTGATGCCGGGCACCTTTGCCTGGCGTTCCCAGAAGTCGGCGCCAGCCCAGCGGTCCGACCGCAGGTTCATGCCAATCTCGACGTTCAGGTGCTTGGCCAGAAACTGCTGGAAGGTACCGTCGGTGCGGTGCTGCAGCTTCCGCAGCTGGTCTGCCAGCCATTCAGCGCTTACGGAGCGGCCGATGTTCGGATTCGTGATGTAGTAGGTCGACGAGTCCAGGTAGGCCTTCGCCTTAACCATAGCCGCCGGGTATTCATACAGGACGCCGAGGGACTTCGGATCAAAAACCTTCCCGTCCCGCACGTCGCGGAAGTAGTTCAGCTTGTCCCTGTACACGCCGGCCGGCGGCTCGTCGCTCTGCGTGGTCAGGTAAATGACCCAGCCCTCATCGCGTGAAACCTGGCCGCCAAGCGCCTCCATGAACATCGCCTCGGCGTTGGCGCGCTTGCCGAACAGCCAATGCTCGTCCACCAGGATCTTGCCAGACTTCTTACCCGAAACCGTGTCTGTATCGGCCGCGACGACTTTCAGCGAGGCGCGCGACACCCGGTGCGTGATCGTGCGTACATGATCCTGCACGTGGAACAGTGCCAGCAGCTCGTCGTCGGCGCGCACCATCGCAGCGGCAGGCTTGAAGCTGTTGTCGGCCACCTCTTTCGTAGGCGCCAGGATCAGATGCTCTTCCTCGTCGCGCCAACACAAGATAACCGCGGTCAGCATAATGCCGGCCGCGATCGTCGATTTCGTGTTCTTCTTCGAGATGAGCAGGTAATACTCGCGGATCAGCTGGTTGCCCGTTTCCGCGTCATACCCGCCGAAAATCGCTGCGACAAAGTCGAATACCCATTGCTCACTGCACTCACCGAACGTCGGCTTGCCGGGAAGGTCGACCACCTTCAGTTCTTTGAAGATGGCCAGTGCCTGCTCTGCCTGCTCTGGGAAGATTGGCGGCGGGATGATCGACAGCCTGGCCTTCAGCCTGTCTTCCCAGCCCAGGCAGGCGGTAGACCATTCCATGTTGTCATCCTTACTTCACGGCCTTGAGAGCTGGGGGCGCAGCAGCGCCGAAGCGACCTGCCACCTTTTTCGCCTCTTCGTTCTTTTGATGTTTCTTTCCGCCCTCACCCAGTTTCGTGTGGGTGAAGGGCATCAGCGCCTTGGCCGCGTCGATCCTCAGCTTCGCCTCGAGCGCGCCATCGTTCATTGCTGCCAGGAGGAAGGCCTTCGGGTCCGAGTGCATCAACGCAGCGTTGATGTCGAACGTCGGCGCTGGCGGCGGCTGGAGGGTCGGTGTTGGCGTGCAGGGCGCTGCTTTCTGACGTTGAGCGAGGAAGGGCGCAACGTCCTTGTCTTTAACAAGTCGGGCGCCGGCCTGCGCCGCTGTCGCAGCGCTGTATCCGGCACGAATTGCCGCTTCCTTATTCGAGAACCCGGCCAAAACGGCATCGGCGAAGGCTCGCTTTTTGCCTGTTAAAGCCATTAACAATTTCCTCCAAGGGGACTTTTTTCTGCGCGTGAGGGGCTAGTCGGTGTCCGAGGCCTGGCGGCCCCAGACTTCGACCACCCCCCTCCCCTTTCGGGTCAGGCCCGGCCCGCGAGGCCACGCTGGGCGGGCGTCCGGCAGTCGAGGCCGATGTGGCAGTTGGTGGCGCCCCAGCGCGTGTAGAACCAGACCAGCCAGTGATGGACGGGCGCCTGGTCGAATGGAATATCGGGGTTAGCGCGGTATGCCTTGATGGTGACGAGCCGCCACCATGGCCAGGTGCTCGGGCCGTGGTGTGGCTGCGAGACACGCTTGCTTGGATGCGCGAACAGAGCGCGCTTCGGGGTGATCTGGAATCGCATGCTTACCTATCCTCGTGCGCGCTCCGCCGCCTCTCGCGCCGACTTGGCGTCGTGGCACGGAGTGCAGAGCACTTCCTTGTTGTCGTCGTCGTCGCTCCCGCCCTTCCAGAGCGGGATGATGTGGTCGACCGGGCCGCCGAGCGTGTGCTTGCCCCGGCGGCGGCATTCTTGACACAGACCGCAGTCGCGCGCGCGGATGCGTTCGCGATCCCTGACACCGGCCGATCCGCGCTTGCGCTCGACAGTGTCGGGACGCTGGGCGGGCAGCATGGTCACCCGGCTCGGAGCCGATGCCAGATTCGTGCGTAGCTGCTGCAGCTTCATTCGCCGCCAATCATGTCGACTGGGATCCGGAAGTAAGCGGCGATCTGGTCAGTGCTGTAGGTCATCCACTCGCCGAACGCCGCTGGCACGGGATGGCTGGCCGGCTCGAAGACCTTCTTCAGTGCCTGAGGTGCGTTGACCGGCACCTGGCGCGCTGCATCGATGATCGAGCTGCCCGGCCCGCCATACCCCTTGGCACGCAGCATGGACTGCGCTTCTTCGCACTCAGCCAGACGCTCGGCGATCTGGTTGATGCGATGGAGGTCGTGCGCCTTCGCTGGGTGCGGGTTGCCGCCCAGGACTGCGCGCAGGATTTCGGCGCGGTAGATGCGGGCGATGTCGTTCATGCTGCGCCTCGGGCTTGTTCGGCGGCCTGGTCGCGCTGGCGCTGCACCGTGTAGCGCAGCCATGCCAGCTCGTCCTCTACTTGAATGCGCATGCTCATACTCCCGCGAACTTGGCCCGGGCTTCGAGCCAGGTGCGCGCCTCGATCGTCTCGATGACCTCGCACTCGTCATGCTCGACTTCATCAATGAACAGGCGACCGGACTTCTCCCGCATCAGGTAGAAGGTCTTCATTGCACACCTCGGAAATAAAAAGCCGCCCGGCGCATTGCTGCGAGGGGCGGCGAAATGCAGCGGACTGGAGGAGACAAGTAGTGGCGGCCGGGATACCCCAACCCTGCGCGCCGCGTCGCGCTTGACCACACAGCTGACGCTTGGCCGGCCTCGGACCCCTCAGGCATGCATGCGAGAGCAGGCACCAGCACCAGGCGGCAGCTATGTGGTGACTCGATAACGAGAGTCAGGCGGCCAGCCCCAGGGCTATCTGCACAAGTGGGCGGCAAACAAAAAAGCCCGCTGGGTGGCGGGCTCGTTCAGGAAGATACGGCACATATTTCAGGGCGAGCGCCGGCTTTACTGCTGGCTGGACTGCTCGACTGCCTCGGGTGACGTTGGCGCCGAAGCGCGCATTACGTGGATCGAGGGATATGTGAAGGCTCTAGTTTACGCCGTCTTTTTCAGACGCGCAACAATCTCATGAGTTGCAGCGCGACTACTCAGCAAAAACCGTGCTTATTCATCGCGGTCATGAGCTCGGCCTTGAACGCGGAGAAGTCCACCGCTTTCTGAATGAACTCGATAGCTCCCAACTCCCGCGCACGTTTCCGATCAGACTGCAACCCGGAGCCGGACAGCATGATCGTGGGGATGGCAATCTGATGGGAAGTGCGCAGCTTCTCAAGCAAATCAAATCCATTTACCTTCGGCATTTTTATGTCGAGCAGGAGAAGGTCAATCGGCGTTTCTTGCAGGGCAATATAGGCCTCCTCGCCATCCCGCGCAACGCGGAGCGTGTGCGGCACGCTGCAGCTTTCGAGGGCAATGGTAGTGAGCATGACATCAACCATGGCATCGTCGACCAGGAGTATTTTGATCATCCAGCATGGTAGCAGATGCGGGTCATACCCCTCGCCACGAACGTCACGCTGCCCGCCTCATCTTTGCCGCCGCCCGCGCGCTATGCGCCTGGAACACACCCTCCAGTTCGCTGATCATGTCGAGCACCTTCTCGCGCTCGATCGCGCCGCCCAGGATCGGCTCGCGGCCGGAGCCGTTGCAGTGCGCGCACGCACGGCTTTCGACAACCTTCGTCCCGTGGCAGTACGAGCACTCGCCGCCCAGCCAGTGGGCCAGGCTGACGCGGGCGATCTTGGCGTACATGGCATACGCCGCCTTGATGTCCCATTCGGCCTTGATGCTCATCCACTTGCGGTCGAAACCCTTGTGCGCCACCGCGCTGGTCCATACGCGCAGCAGCACGGCCAGCTCGCGGGCGGCGCTCTCGGCCGGCTGGCGCGGCACCCCGGCGATGTGCGCACGCAACAGCATGGACCCGAACAGCTCACCCGATCCGCCCGACAAGTCGGCCAGCGCCGCGGCAACGAGCGGCTCCGTCTGGTGGTGCTGATCGTCGTCCTGCAGGTTGGAAGTGGTCAGTGCGTTGAGGTAGCGCTCGGCGAACATAATTTTCTCCGTGTTAATGCCGAACACATTACCAGCGGAAATGCCAAACCGTCGAGCCGCCCGAGATTTTCCAAATGACAACGCCGCTGCACCGTCCGCTCGACTCTTGGCGACAGCAATTCCCATCATTCTGCCGACCGTTGATAAATCATAGAGCCTGAATCTACGGGCGCGCTTCGATACCATGTGCTCCTTTTTTGGCGTCGTTGCTTGAACAGCACGCCTACAGTTCAGCTCAATTGCACTTTTCTATGAATCCGGAATGATATGATTCCCGCTATGAGAATGAAGATATTGCTCGTCGAAGACTCTGACATGGATGCCGAGCTCGCAATTCATGCATTACGGCGGGGAGGATTCGTGGGGGAGATTGTCCGCGCAGTTGATGGGGGTGTTGCGTTATGGCATTTGGCTGTCTGCCAAGACTTTAACCTTGTGTTGCTCGACCTGAAGCTGAGGGTCGTAGGTGGATTTGAGTTCTTGACGATGTTGCACGACAATCCGAAGCTTGCCGGCATCCCTGTAATAATCCTGAGCGGGACGCTCGATCCTCTTGACCGTCAACGCGCTCGTGAACTCGGCGCAGCGGATTTCGTGCAAAAATATCCTGACTTGTCGCTTTTATCTCGTGCCCTCGCAGACGCTATAGGTCTGTTGACGAATACTCCAGACAGTGACGAGAACCCGAAAAGCGCGCGATCCAGATCGCTCTAAGATGCCCAAATTCAAGTTAACCTACACTATTCTCGATAGGTTGCCGCCGAAGGAGATGATTGTAAGCTTCGGCTCGAACGCCGCGACGCTTCAGACCGCAGCTCGAGCGATTCTCACACATGAGTTTCCGCACCTATCCTTCCCGAATGTTGACCAGGACGCGGATACAGTTAAGCGAATCTTGGAGAGATACGCCGTTCGCAATGTTCGTATCTCGCTTTTGGGTGCAAATCCAGACTCCCTTTGAGGCAATCGACCGGACGGCCTGAAGCCACGTCGGACACTGCTATCGTAAGCCAGCGAATGGTCACAGGAGCGCAATGACCGCTCCGTACCCTGCTCGCGCATTGTCGACTTCTAGTTGAGGCGCTTGATTTCTCCTCCTAAACCGGATCTCCAATTCGCGCACGAGCTGCTCTACAGACACTTCGGTAGCGTTCGCCAGACGGGATTCTCCCAAGCGGCCATGCAGCCAGTCCTGATAGGAAGATAGATCGCTGAATTGGGCTACATGCGCAAGCAGGTCTTGGCCGCTGATCGTGCCCCTCACATAGGCGCGCAGCATGGCCTCATCTGATTCGGAAACAACTATCCCCTCCTCTTCCAGGCTGTTGATCGTCTGCGCGACCCGCTTTCCTCGTAAGCTCTGCATTTTGCCACCTCTGCGTCCAATCGTCGGTGCCGAGTGGCTGCCGATGACAATTGGATAGATTTCCACTCGATAATAGTTCTCACTGGAAATCTCGTACAGGGACATTCGTACTAGGCGCTGCCTGGAAACAACGTCTATGGCAAAGATTCACTCCTTCGCAGTGGTCGATGGGTATCGCTAAGAGTTCGTCCGACCTTTTAGCGGCTATGCCCGCCCATAATCTCCACGACGACACAGCCAGGCTTCTTCCCATACTCCCGGCGGATCGTCACCGGTTCAAACTGGCTGTCGTTTACGCCCAGCGCGTCGGCCACGCCGTCGAGCATTGGCTTGCAGGCCGCCAGCAGGTTGTCGCGATCGCGCGCCCGGCGGTCCGGCTGGATGAACGTGATCACCAGCGCCAGCTCCTGCCCTGGCTCGAACTGGTGGCCGGTGCCGGCGATGCGGGTCAGGTGCGCGGCGCTGACACGCGCTGCCCTGCGCAGTGCGACGGCCGAGGCCCAGTGCCGTCCTTTCGAATTGTTTGGGTTCAGCCTGCGGTCTGGGAATGGGAGGGTCACTGAAAGCATTTCATCCTTTCGTTTCGGTATGGACTTCACTCTGTTGTTTTGCTTGCCACTTCTCGATCCAGCGACTGCGAGGCGCCATCGGCCGGGCCGGGTTGAACAGTACGCATGCGCGATCGCTCCAAGAGGCGAACGCCGGCCGCGACGCGCTGCTGCCCTCATGGCCCAGGCAACGCCCGCGTCCCTGCTTGAGCTGATCGGGGTCGCACTTGACGTCCAGCCTCTCGCAGCGGGCGCACAGTTCCGGTGCCTCGCCCATCACGCCGCCCTAGCCGGCGGCGGATCACGGCGCACCAGGTCCTTCAGTGCGCCGATCCCATCAGGCTTGCGCGTGCGCTGCTCGGGCTGAGCATGGGCTGGCGGCATGGCTGCCGGTCGGATTGGCGACGTGGCGGCCGGCGGCGCCAGCCCAGGGTCCAGGGCCAGCTCGATCCGGGCCTTGAACTGCCCCATGTACTCGCCCGACCGCGGCGACAGGCCCAGCTCGGCGCCCTTGGCCAGGATGGTGGCGTCGGTCGCCCACCAGTTGCCCCCGGCCGGCTTCTTCTGCACCTCGGGTGGCGTCCAGTCGGCCAGGTAGAACTCGCTCGGGCCGAAGAAGGTCGCCGACTGCTTGACGAAGACCGGCTCGATCTTCAGCGCCTTCACGTAGGCGGCGTACGCCTGGGCGCCGACGAGCAGCTCCGACACCAAAGCCCCGGCCGCCAGCCGCGCGGCCCAGGCCTTGTGCGCCGCCTTCTTGCTGTCGCCCGGGCGCTGCGGGTAGACCTCCCACACCGCCTCGAAGTCGGCCGGATAGTCGTTGCGCTTCACCTTGGCCGGCTTGGTGCTGCCGGCGCGCAGGCGATCGAGTTCATCCAGCAGCTCGACCACGGTCGACGACTTCAGGTGCACGGTGGCGCCTGCGGCAGCCAGGCCGCGCAACGGGGAATAGTCACGAGGCATGCCCTACCTCCTTCTGGCGCAGCGCCACTTGGTGCTTTGCCCACTCACCGGCAACCCAGGTCACCCCCTTCGGAGTGAAGCGCGCCGAGTTGAACGCGTGCCCGGTGTCGGCGGTACCGGCCTTGACGCAGAATCGGCCGGCATCGATGTGCTGCGCATGCGGCGTGAGCTCCGCGCCGAGCCGGTACAGGATCTTCTGGTCGATCAAGAATTCTCGGAATTGGTTCTCCTTGGCGCCCAACAGCTTGGCCACCTGGCGGAAGCCTTTCGTGCCGGTCGAGTCGGCATAGCGCTCGACGAACTCCACGGCCGGCGCCGCGGCGGCGAGCTGGGCGGCCTGGGTCTCGATCACATCCTGCTGTTCGGCCGCCAGGCGCAGCGCCGCGGCGAACGACTGCGGCACGGCCGGCGCTGGCGCAATGGCCTCCAGCTCCTGCCAGCGGTCGACCAGGCGCGCGGTGAATTCGGGCGACAGCTGCGCCACGATCACATACGAATCGCGCTTGCCGACGCGGTATTGACGGATCATCTTCGGGCCAGGCCCGTCGTTCGGCACTTCCTCAAGTTGAGGGAGTGCGATCGTGCCGCGCGCCAGTAGGCTCTCGATCGTGCGCAACACATTGTCGTGCCGCTTCTCCACCAGGTCGGCAATCTCCCGGCTCGACATAGTGACGTCGGCGCCGGCGGCGGTTTGCAGTGTCAGCATGCTTCCCATGTCGTTTCCTTTCTATTCGTGGTGCCGCGTCAGGCAGCTTCCCTGGCCAGCTCGCGCACGACGCTGGTCGAATTGATGTGGTGGCGCACGCGGCGGTCGACTTCGCGGCACGCGCGCTCGACGTCGATGGCGCGGACGTTCTCGAGCTGGGCGTCGTGGCATTCCAGCGCCTCGCGGATCGCGGTGAGCTCGTCGCCCTTCATGATCACGCGGTCGAGTTTTACGATGCGCTTGCCCACCTCGAGCAGCGCGTCGCGCGCAGCGATGGTCACCTGGCGGAATTCGTCACCGATCCCCTGCTCGCACATCACGTTGGCCATGTTGATCGCGCCCACCAGCAGGTCCCAGCCCTCCCGTGTGCCGGTGCCCTGCGCCATGTCGGCCAAGGCCTTGTGGCTGCGGATCTGGATCAGGCGCAGGTGGTCGACGTGGTCGCCACTCATCCCGCCGAAGACGGTGGTCAGGACGTTGCGGGCCACGTACTTCGGGCGGTATTTCTTGTTGCGCGGCTTCTTCACGCTGCCTCCCGCTCCGGTTGGTCGGCGTCGGCCGCCTCAAAATCGAACAGCGTCGGCATGCTGACCTCGCGCTCCATGGCACGGCAGTAGTGCACCTGATCGGAGAAGTAGGCCGGGTTCAGTTCCGAGCCGGCGCCGCGGCGACCCAGCCTCATCGCGCGCACCGGAACCGTGCCCAGGCCGCAGAATGGGTCGTACACCACGTCGCCCTGGTTGCTGTAGCGGTTAATCAAACGGTCGACGATGTCGATCTGGAACGGGCAGACATGCTTCTCGACCGCGCGTGCCGACTGCTCGCCGTTCAGGGTGCGCATCCGGACAATGTCGTGCCAGACCATCGGATCGGCGCTGCCCGGCGCCAGGCTGAGGTAGTCGGCCGGCAGCGCCTTGTTGGCCAGCATCTGCTCCCCGACCGCGACATGCAGCTCGTAGTTGTAGACGTTCGCCAGCGACATGTCAGTGAACACCTTGGACAGCTTCGCCGGGCCGTAGGCGGCGATTTCCTCGGCGCCGAGCAGCCGGTCGCCGCTCGAGCGCCAGAAGGCGTGCGCATCGACCTGCCAGCGCGCCACGCTGTAGCCGGTGCCGGGGATCGGCGCCAGCTTGCGATCGAACGCCACCGGGGCGCCGTCGTCGGCCTGGCACAGCGGCTTGGACTTGGTCACCGGCTCGTCCGCGTAGCCGCGGCTGCGGTCCGTCTGCGGCTTGTGGAACAGCAGGATGTACTCGGGCGAGCCGACGCCCATTTTCGTGCCGTCCTTGCACACCTCGCTGTAGCCCAGGCGGTAGGTCTGGTTGTTCTCGCGCACCACGTCGGTCACTACCGTGATCATGCCCAGGTAGTCGAACCCATGCTTCATGCCGTGGAACAGCGCCTCGGCGTGGAACGGGCTGACGGTGGGCACGCCGGCGCCGGTCACGTTGCCGAAATTGATCCGGTCTTTCACGTGGCAGGCGTAGATGCGGCCCGGCTGCAAGATCCGGTGCAGCTGCGGCGTCAGGAAATCCATCTGGGCCCAGAAGTGGGCGTTGTCCTGGGTGTGGCCGAAATCGTTGTAGCTGGGCGTGTACTCGTAGTGGTTCGCGAACGGGATGCTGGTCAGGATCATGCCGACCGAGTTATCCGGCTGCTCGAGCGCCTCCAGCACGCAGTCGTTGTTCGCCACGGTGAAGCGCTCGCCCTTGACCACGTGCCGCTCGACGCCGATCGTGCGCGCCAGGCTGTCCTGCATCGAAAGCTGGTCCAGACCGTAGGTGCGGATGATCTCGCCCATCTTCTCCTGCATCTCGTCGTGGCGGCGCCACTTCTCCTGCAGTTCGGCCAGCACCGCGCGCTCCACCTCCGTGTGGATGATGTCGATGCGCACCGGATGCGTCTGCTGGAAGCGCTGGATTCGGTGGATGGCCTGAATGAAGTCGTTGAACTTGAACCCGATGCCGGCGAAGATCGCGCGGTGGCAGTGCAGCTGGAAGTTGCAGCCCGAGCCGGCGATAATCGGCTTGGTCGACAGGATCGGGAACTTGCCGTCGCTGAAATCGGCAATCCGCTGCTCGCGCTCGTCCAGATCTTGCGTGCCCCACACGCTCACCGCCGCCGGCAGCGCCGCCTGGATGGCGTGTCGCTCATCCTCGAGGTCGTGCCAGATCACGAAGTGGTCAGCAGGATCCGCCGCAACGATCTCGGCCACCTTGGCGACGCGCGCTCCCAGGCTCTGCCGCTTCTCGCCGGCGGCGGCCGACAGCCCCATGGCCACGTTCGGGATCAGCAGGCCCTGACCGTTCTTCTCGGCGCCGGCCGCCTCGTAGTCGCTCGGCACCTCGTGGTAGTGCACCTCGAGCGGCGGCAGGTCGTAGCCCTCGTCCGAATGCCCCAGATCGCTCGGGCGCCGGATGAAGCACGCCCAGCTGGCCACCCACAGCCAGAATTCCGTTTCCTTGTGCGGGTAGAGGGTCAGGTTGCCGGCCTTTTCGCTGTCGCGCTGGAAGAAGCGGGTCAGCGCCTGGCCAGTGTCCATCACGCCAAGGAAACCTGCGTAGTGGATCAGCTCCTTGAAGCGATTCGGGCTCGGCGTGGCGGTGAATACGAACTTGAACTCGACTTGGTCGAACAGTGGCAGGAACTCCTGATAGGTCTTGCTGCCGAAGCTGCGCAGAATGCTCGCCTCGTCCAGCGATGCGGCGCCGAACTTGCGCGGGTCGACCTTCCCCTCGCGCACGCTCTCGTAATTGGTCATGTAGATGGTGTCGGTGCCGCCGATCTCGTCGTCCGAGCGGATGAACTTCAGGTCGATCGCATGCTCGCCGGTGAAGCGCTTCGCCACCTCACGAGTGAACTCCTGGCGCACGCCCAGCGGCAGCACGATCAGGCGCAGGCACGGCCGGTGGATGCCGATCTGGCGCATCACCTCGAGGTTGGTGCTGGTCTTGTGCAGGCCGAACGACGCGAAGATGGCGCGTTGGCCGCCCTGCAATGCCCACCGAACGATGTCGCGGGTGTGCGGCTTCAAGCCTGGGTTGATCTGCTCGAGCGGGACGTCGAAGCCCATGCGCGGCGCCAGTTTGATCTTGGCGCGGAGGAAGTCGTTGTAATCGCTTAAAATGTTGCCAGACATAATTACTCCAAGGTGATTTGTTTAGAGGCCGCGCCGGCTGCAACCGTCGCGGCTTCGCTATTTCGGATCAGGGCGATGCACTCGGCCAGCAGCTGCAACTGCGTGCCGTAGCGCTCTTCGAAGCGGGCCTTGTACGGGTGGACCGCGATGAGGGTCGGGTTCGTGCCGGTGCCGTCCTGGTGGTGGCCAGCGCACAGCGGCAGGACCAGCAGGTGCGCGTCCTGCTTCGTGCGGCCGTCGATGTGGTGCACGCTGACTTCCGGGTTGTGCCAGCCGTCCGCGCGGCACGCGATGCAGCCCAGGGCCGCGATCGCCGACATGAACCGCGCTTCGTCGGCGGTCGGCGGGCGGCCCTTCATGCCGCGCGACTTCATCGCCTTCGGCAGCTTTGCCGGCTTCGGCTCGCGGGCCCGGGCCTGCGCCTGGACTGCGGCGACGCGCAGCAGGCCGGCGCCGGCAGCGGGCGACTTGAAACCAGTACCGCGGGCGATCGGTGCCTTGCGCTGGAGCGGCTTGCCCGGCTTGAGGGCTGAGCGGCGCATCATGCTAGGATTCCATTTCGAAAATCACTGGAACTGCCATGCGTGACACCCATATCCGTAGCCACAAGCAACAATTTTTCTCGATTACTGTTCGTCCGATCGCTGGCCTGGGGTATCAGGCAACGTTCACCATCTATGGCGGGAACCGAGATGCAGCGGAACAAGGGAGTAGCCGCGCCCGAGTCGACGAGGGAAACCCGCCGCGACACTTCGACACCGAACAAGAGGCCATCAATGCTGCCGAAGCGAGGGCGTGTGACTGGATCGACGCCAATCCGTTGAAGGACTAGATTCACGGCACCGCCCGCTTGAACTCGACCACCCACACCCAAGGGTTGGCGTCCCAGCTGCCTGGGCCATAGGTCTGCTCCCACAGCTTCGAGAAGTAACCGACGTCCGTCAGGCCAAGGGGATTGCCGGCTGCGCACGCGCCACGCGCCCACTCCAGAACACCCTCGGCGTCGGCGTCAGCCTCGCTGATGTCCTGTAGCCGCTCGACGCGCACCGACACGATCTCCAGCAGGATGCGGCTGGCCCAGCGCGGCATGTGGATGCTCGGCCGCCAGCGGCAAACCCACTCGTCGTCCATGGTCATGAACTCGGGCGCCGCGCCGCCGTCGGCTGCGTACTGGCAAAATTCCGGGCTGTTGAACGCTTCCGGATCGGCCCGGTACTCGGACTCGCGGTCGCCATCGAACAGCGGACCCTGGAACGTCTCGCGCACCCACAGGCGGTCGCCGGGGTGGCCGTAGGGGCAGGGATGCCAGTGGTCGGCGGCGGTGTCAGGGTGCTCGGACCAGGGCCAGCGACTGCCATCGTCGCGCTCGCCGATCTCTTGGCACCGCACCTTTAAGGCGCGTCGCGTCTGCGTCTTCGTTCCGTCGAGCAGCGCGCGCACCATGGCGCCGCTGAACAGGATCGGCCGTTCTTTGAACTGTGCGCTCATGGTCAGGCCTTCGTATGGAAGGATTGACCCGTGCGCACCGACCACGCCGGGATGTCTTGGCGGGTGCCGCGCGGGTTCGGGATGTACTTCTTGCTCAGCGACGGGCGCGTGAAGACGTCCGGCGAGGTGCGCACCGCGGCGATCTGGCCGACCCACTGCACAGGCTCGATGCCGGCCAGCTTGTCGAAGTGGCCGCGAGCATAGGTGCTGATGTCGATCTTGCCCTCGCGCTCAATCAGCCAGCCATAGGCCATGGCGCGCTGCAGCGCCTCTTCTGGCCGCGTGCTCATGCCGCCGAAGTCAACCGCAGCGAACAGCTGCCGCGCCGGCGTGGTGCCGTTCTTGTACAGGTATTCGCCCGCAGCATAGGCGGCGGTGCCGCGGCCAGCCGTGCGAACTGGATTAATGTGCTTGCCCATGGTCGGGCCTCCAAATGGTGGATTCTGTGGAATGTCGGACATCGACGCGGACTCATCCTGGGGGCGCCCACAATCGACGCATTGCAGTGGGGAGTGGAGGATCCAGGTCATAGCTCAGCCTCCGAGAAGAGCCGCGGCTGCACGGCGCCGTTCTGATAGACCGTGTCCATGATCGTGGTAGCAATCGGCTCGTCGCCATCCCACCCGCGCGGCCAGGTCTCCAGGGCGACGAGCTCGCGGATGCGCGCCTCTTCCTCGGCGTTGATCATGTCGACCAGCGGGCGGCCCAGCGCGGTGGCGGCAGCATTCACCTCGGCCTGGATGGCCAGCAGGCGCTCCAGACCCATGAGGCGCGCCTCGAAGGTCAGCGGCCCCATGCGCTGGGGATTCTTGCCGATGCTCCCGTCCTTCAGGCGCTCGATGCCTGCCTTGCGCAGTCGGTGCTGCGGCTCGCGCAACTCGCGCCAGAGCACCTTGATGCCCTTCATCGGCGCCAGGTATGCCCAGTGCGGATTCTTGAGGATGGTGTCGAGCGCCGAATCCTCCTGGGCGAGCGGGCAGCCGATGCAGCCGGTGCGCGCGTTGATCTCCTCGGCCTCGTCCCCGCCGTAGGCATCAGCGATCGCCGCCGTGCTCCAGTCGCCGAACTCGGCCGTCGGCGCCCAGTGCTTGAGCCATTCCCACACGTGGCAGACCCGCCAGTGCAGCAGTGGCGCCAGCGTGGCCAGCCGGCCCCGCAGGCCCTTCGCGTTCGGCAGGACCTGCTGATACCATCCCTGCCCACACTCGGCGCCATCCTTCCCACAGCTCATCTCGATGCGGCGATCGCGGATAGCGCTTTCGCCCTGGCGCACGCCGGTGATCATCAGGACTTGGCCCTCGAGCGACTCGACGTGGCGGCGCAGCGCCTCTTCCATCGGCTCGATCTTGATCTGGCCCGTGCACCAGCGCAGCGTGTTGTTGTTCGGCGGCGGCACTCCGCGGCCGAGGATGTAGACCATGAAGCGGTCGTCGAGCGGGGCCATCACGACCTCGACCTTGATGCCGCGCTCCTCCAACTCGTCCATGATCTGGCGCGCCGACGCGGCGAGCGGCAAAAGCTCCTGGCGCGTGTCCGCGTAGAACACCGTCAGCGTCCGTGGGCGGCGAATCTTGCCGGTGTCGATCAGATAGATCAGCAGGGTCAGCGTGGCAGAACTGTCCTTGCCACCGGACCAAGCCACGCCCCAGTGATCGTGGTCGGCACCGTAGGCCTCGAGCGACTGGATCGTGAGCTCGATCGATTCGGTCATCTGCATGCGGCGCGCGCCGGCGCCGAAGATATCGATCTGATTCATGCTGCCACCCCGGCGATTTGCCGTTCGTGCGCGAAGTTGGCGCGGATCAGCGCCTCCGACAGCGGTGGGCACACGCTGTTGCCGCACATGCGCACCTGGGCCGACTTCGTCAGCGGGATGCGCGGGAGCGACAGCGGGTCTCCGTCGACCTGCTCGCCACCCACGAACAGCAGCTCCGGATCGGGGATTTCGTCGATGACGTAGGCGGCTGGGAAGCCCTGGGCGCGGTACAGTTCGTGCGGCGCCAGCATGCGCAGACCGATGTCGACGATTTCGTAATCCTGGCCGTGGATCGTGACCAGGCCGAAGCGGTCGCGGCTGGTGACCGTGGCCAGCGGCGAACCGGGCGTCTGATCCTGATCGGTGCCGTAGTAGGCCAGCAAGAAGGCGCGCACCTCGGCGTGATGCTGGCCACCGGCGCTGATCGTGTGCAACGGCTCGTCGGTGCCGGCCGCCGTGCTGGTACCGCGCAGCTTGACCAGGCTACTCGTCATCAAAGCATGGCGCGCGCTGGCAGTCACCGTCTTCAGCGGGTCGCCAGCGCATTGGCCGCGGGACTCCTCCCCCTTCTGCGAATACATCGCCTCAATGTGGGCGGTGACGATGCCCAGCGCGTGAGGGGCGCCGGCCGGATTTTCCCTCGGGCCGGCCGTGATGGTCGGCACCGGCTCGGCCAGGTCGCTGCCGGTCGAGCCGGTGCGGAACTTGGTCAGGTGGGCCGTGACCAGGCTGTGGTGATCCGAACTGGTGACCGTACCGATTGGGTCTTCAAGATCGGATCCGACCACGCCAGTGTAGTGCTTCGCCAGGAAGGCAGTGGCCACCGCGGTGTCGCCCTTGGCCGTGATCGTCGCAGTCGGCTCGTCGGCGCCGCGAGGGCGGCTGTCACCGGCGCGCCCGCCCACGCCGACCAGCGCGGCCGAGACCAGGCCGAAGTGCCCGCCTTTCACCTGGGCGCAGACCGTGCGCAGCGGCGCGTCGGCCGGCATCACGCGCTGGTTGCTCGCGTTGGCATGCTCGTTGAGAAACGCGGTGACCAGTGCAGCCTTGGTCGAGCCTACGACGGTACCGAGCGGTTTCTCGATGTCCAGTGCGCGCGCCTCTTGTGCCGTGCTGACCAGAGTGATCCGATTTTCTTCACCGCATTGCGGACACTCAGCCGGCGCCAGTCCGCCCGCACCGGTGGCATGCTTGTCCTTGAAGTCGAGGGCGCAATCGGGGCAGTGATACACGGCCGGCCGCTCGCCGTAGCCGGTCTGCACCATGGTGGCGACGGCCAGCGCTTGGTTGCCGGCGGACGTCACTGTCGGCAGTGGGCTATCGGCATCGGCGCCGGGGTGGCCAGTCGTGTTGGTCATGACGAACGGGCGTAGGGTCGCGCTGGCCAGCGCCTTCTCGCCGCGCTGCGCGCCGGTGATCGTACGGAAAGGCTCGTGCACCGACTCGCTGCGGTCACTGCCTTGGTGCGTCACCGGGACGATGCTCGGGACGACCACCGCGCGGTGATTTTCGGTGGTCAGGGTACCGATCGGCTGGTTGGCCGTGACCGGCTTGCCGGCGTAGATCGGGCCGCCCTGCCCCACGATGAACGGATCCGCCGCGTCGACCACGTAGCGCATGATGCCCTTGGCGATGCGGCGCAGCGTGGCCTCTGCCAGCGGGCGCTTGCGGCTGAAGATGCTCGGGCACTCCAGCGACCAGTCGATGCATTCCGCCGCGGTTCGGTACGGCTGCAGCTTGCCCGCGCGGACGGCCGGCGAGTCCGGCGCGCCGTTGGTCGGCGCCGGCCACTGGATCGGCAGGCCGTCGCGGCGCGCCACCAGGAAGAAGCGCTTGCGGATCGTCGGGGTGTCGTAGTCGCTGGCGCGCAGCTCGCGGTGGTCGACCTTGTAGCCGTGGGCCTCCAGCTGGCGGACGAACGATTCAAACGTCTTGCCGCGCTTCGCCGGGTCCGGCTTCCAGTGCCCGTGCTCGTCCTGGATCAGCGGGCCCCACGTTTTGAACTCTTCCACGTTTTCGAGCATGATCACTCGCGGCTTGCACTTCGCCGCCCAGCGCAACGTCACCCAGGCCAGGCCGCGGATCTTCTTCTCTACCGGCTTGCCGCCCTTGGCTTTGCTGAAATGCTTGCAGTCGGGCGAAAGCCAGACCAGGGCCACCGGCTGGTTGCCGGTTACCTCGATCGGGTCGATGTCCCACACGCTCTCGCACAGGTGCTTCGTGTGCGGGTGGTTGATGGCGTGCATGGCCAGCGCTTCGGGGTCGTGGTTGATTGCGATGTCGACCGGGCGGCCGAACGCGGCTTCCAGGCCGGTGCTGGTCCCGCCGCCGCCGGCGAAGTTGTCGATGATGAGCTCGTGGCCCAGGTCCAGCTGCATGGTGATGAGGTCGCGCTTCATGGGCGGGCCTCCGCGGCGCGCAGGCCGAAGAACGCAGCGACCAGCGGGTCGCGCGCGGCCGGCGCCGAGTGCAGGCGCACAGCGAAGTGGCTGTCGTCGTGCATGACGTGGATGTGGCGGCCGGCACCGTTCGTGGCGACGTCGCGCGGGCGCTTCGGCACGCCGGTCGGGCGCGATACCGGCGCTGCGGCGAGCTGCGCCAGGTAGGCGTGGGCCTGCTCCGGCGTGATGGTCAGGTAGCACATCAGGCCTTCGTCGCCGCGCGCCGAGGTGACGCGCGCGCCCAGGTCGGCCAGGTACTTGCGCACCCCGGATGGGCCCATCTCGAGCAGGTTGCCGATGGCGGCGCGGCTCAGCGGGCCAACGAGCAGAGCGCCGACCAGGCGGCGCAGGTTGTCCAGGCGCGCAGCGGTCTGCCCAGGGGTGACGTAGCTGGCGCGCGTCATGCTGCGCTCCTTGCTTGATTGGCCGCGGCGTCGGCGGCATGGAGGTCTGCCACCCAGGCCGGCGTAGCCGACTTGAGCACGTCATCGCGCATCGGCATCAGCACGCCGACGAAGTTTGGCTCCACCGGCAGGCGGATCACGGCGCTTCCGTTCGGATCGCCGTTGACATTGAAGAACTGCATGCCGCTGTAAATCGTCCGACCGCTCTGCTTTGCAGCGGCGAGTGCGGCCTTCTCGGCCGGCGCCAGCACCGAAGCGCTGTACGTACCGAGCAACCCGGGCTGCAGGGTTTCTATCTTCGGAATCACTCGCTCGTAGCGCGGGAAATTGCCCTCGATGTCGGGCTTTCCGGCCTGGATGTAGACTTCCTGCCCGGTCTTATCGATTATTGCCAGGCGGTCGCCGATCATCACCACTTCGCGCTCGTCTGCCAAGCCGACTGCGCAAGCCTGCTGCATGCGCGCATCGAAGCGCAGGATTACTTCGTGCTCGCACACCGCGTGACGATCATGGACTGCGCCGAGCGCGTGTCCATTCGTAGCGGTGATGATCGCGCCGCCGTCCTTGTGCGGACGAACGTTGATGCCGTTCAGGTAGTAGCGAACATCGGACTTCGCCATGAACGGAAGGACCAGGGTCAGCAGCTTGGCGGTGAGGCGCAGCTTGACGTGGATGTTCGTCGTCATGCTTCACCGCCGATCACGGCGCGCGCGGCCGCATCCAGGTCTGCATCGGTCAGGGTGTGGCGGCGGACCTCGACGACATACACGTGGTCTCCGGCGCGCAGCCAGTCGTTCTCGATCACCAGCTCGTTCAGGGTGGCGGCCTCCGACTCGACCGGCAGGACCGAGTACGAGGTGACCAGCGCGGCGGCCGGCGGCGAAGACTGATCCTCACCGGCGTGCGCTGCCGGCGAAAGTTGTTGTGATACCATTTGGCTTCCTTCCAAGGTGATTTGCTTTACAGGACCCGGCTGCAACCGGGTCTTTTCACTTCTGCTGTTCTGCGAGCATCTGCTCGAACTTCTTGCGGCTCATCACGTGCCCGGGCTCGACTGGCTCCGGCGGCGTGGCTTGCTCGTCCTGCTGTTGATCCATCCCTTCTCCTTCTGTGATCCAGCGCAGGTCTGCCGACCGGCGCCGGGGTATCGTGGTATCGGTGAGGAGCGTGCTTCACGCCGCCAGCGCGCGGATTTCCTTCACCGGCACGCCCAGGTGCTCGTGGATGCTCAAGATCACGCGTGGCCCCAGCCTGGCGCCGGCGCGCAGCTTGCACACCACGCTCGGCGCAATATCCAGCTCGCGCGCCAGCGCCGCATCGCTCTTGATGTCGAATCGGTCGCGCAGCGCGTCCAGCAGCCTCGGCACATTCTTCAATCTCCACTCCCTCGGTATTGGTGGCGGCGCCATCCCGCCGCCTGGGTGCTACCTACGTCGACTAGGCGCTCGCGCGGGCCAGCGCCCGGCGCGCGTGAATCTCGGCGGTCACGTCGTCTGCGGCAGCCTGGTAGGCCTCGGCCGCTTCGGTCAGTTCGATGCGCACGGCGAGCAGCTGCTCCTCGCCCGCCTCGGCGCCAACCTGGAGCAGAGCCAGTTTCCCTTCCGCGCTTTCCTTGGCGATGTTCTTCAGGTGCTTGAGCGGGTCGAAGCCGATCGCTGGGGCCTGGTCGGCGGCGCGAGCCTCGATGCCGAGCGGGCACAGAATCTGGTTCATAGCGGCCAGGCGCTGCTCAGGCGGCAGCGCGGCCAGGATCGACGGGATCATGTTGGCAGGCAGGTTGCCTTCGTCCAGCCAGCGGAAAATCTTCTGCGCAGATTTCTTGGCGCGGTCGTAGGCATCACTGCCGCCAAATTCGAAGGTGATCTCCGTGGCCGCGCCGGCGGCGTACGCCAGGTGCGCCTCGACGATCGCGATCGCCACTGCCTCGCGGCTCATGCGCTGGGTGGTGCGCCACGCCTCAATGGCGGAGCGCAGGATCTCGACCAGCGACTGATTTTGAATACTCATCTTCGTGACTCTTTCCGCTTAGAAAGCTAATCTGACAACACTCTGAACCGCCCCGGGTTTTGTAGAGGCTCCATTCTTTGAGAAAATGGAGCTATGAAGAAGCAACCTAAGTATTCCCCCGAAGTCATCGAGCGCGCTGT
>Ga0247725_1000597_pt1 | contig 24118 bp, 27 predicted proteins | sample OKSTACKMCFT3sol_FD_183021 | JGI IMG/M metagenome (GOLD analysis project Ga0247725, IMG submission 183021) | Subsurface sediment microbial communities from gas well in Oklahoma, United States - OK STACK MC-FT3-sol | ecosystem: Environmental > Terrestrial > Deep subsurface > Rock core/Sediment...
CTGCTGCTTCCTGCTGATGAACACCGGCACCGAGCCGGTTCGCTCCAGCAACGGCCTGCTGACTACCGTTGCCATCGGCCCGAAAGGGGAAGTGAACTACGCGCTGGAAGGTGCAGTGTTTATGGGCGGTGCCACCATCCAGTGGCTGCGTGACGAGCTGAAGATCATCCACGATGCCCGCGATACTGACTACTTCGCCTCAAAGGTGGGTGACACCAACGGCATCTATCTGGTACCGGCCTTCGTCGGTCTGGGCGCGCCCTACTGGGATCCGTATGCTCGCGGCACCATGGTCGGCCTGACCCGTGGTGCCAACCGCAACCACATCATCCGTGCTGCGCTGGAATCCATCGCCTACCAGAGCCGCGACGTGCTGGATGCCATGCAGCAGGACTCCGGCATCAAACTGGCAGCGCTGAAAGTAGACGGCGGCGCCGTAGCCAACGACTTCCTGATGCAGTTCCAGGCTGACATGATGCACACCCCGGTGGTACGTCCGACCCGCATCGAGACTACCGCCATGGGCGCCGCCTTCCTGGCAGGTCTGGCAGTCGGCTTCTGGAAGAGCTCGGACGAGCTGGAAGACAAGTTCAGCGTGGACCGCGAGTTCATCCCGCAGATGGACAGAGACGATCGCGCCAAACGTTACAGCGGCTGGCAAAAAGCGGTTGAGCGTTCACGCCGCTGGGCTGAAGAGGATTGATCGGGCATCCGACATTCCGTTGAGATAAACACCAAAGAGGCCGACCGCAATGTCGGCCTCTCTTTTTTGCTTTCCCTTGCCGGTTTCTGCCCACTTCCCCGCTAACTGCTCCCTCCTGTTTTTCTGCCGCCCTCTGTTGTCACCATCCACCACAACGCAATTGAGTTCTCTATCTATAATCATCATCTGGGTCGCATATGCGACCTTATTTATGAGGAGAGCGATATGGAGAGGGCGATACACCGTTTTACACTGCACTCACTCTGGTCAGGGCTCGGGATCCGCACCCGGATCCTCGCTGGCGTGGCGATACTGATGGCCATCGCCATCAGCTGCATCACCTTGATCCTCGAGCAGATATCCCACAGTCAGGCCCAGCAGCGGGTCGAACGCTACGAGCTGCCAAGCAGCGTGGATCGCATTGCCAACCAGCTGACCGCCCAGCTTATCCAGCACCTGACCGAGGCGCAGGCGCTGGCCAGCAACCGTTTTGTCATCGACTGGCTGACCGCTGGCATGCCAGAGCAAGAGTGGCCCGCCATGGAGCGTTACTTTCAGGATCTGCAACGGCGGATCGGCGGCAACGTCTTTATCGCACCCCGCCAGAGCAACACCCTGATCAACTTCAGCGGCGGCCCCATCGCCCAGAAATCGCTGAGCGAATCAGACCCGAAAGATGGGTGGTTTTACGGCTTTCTCAAACGCAGCAAACCCTATGAGCTGAACCTCGACATCTCCGATTTTGACAAGCGCGCCTCCCTCTATATCAACACCGCCGTCACCCACGAGGGCAAGACCCTGGCGGTGGCAGGTACCTCCATCGACATGAGTGCCCTGAGCAAGCTCATCAGCGGCTACCGGATCGGCAAGAGTGGTCAGGTCTATCTGGCCGACATGGAGGGCAATATCGAGATCCACCCCGAGCAGGAGGTGGAGGGGGCCGCCCACCACCAGCAATCCTTCCTCGATACCGTCAAACGGCTTATTCCCAATGCCCGGGAACAGGTGGCCGTAGAGGCGCTAACACTGGAGGGGCAAACCTACCTCATCGCGGTACGTTACATCCCCACCCTCAACCGGCTGCTGATTGGCGAGATCAACAGCGCCGAGCTGGAAGAGGGCCTGCAGGAATCCCGCCAGCTCATTATCATGGTGTCGCTCGCTATCGGCGGGATCGCCATGCTGGCCTCCGCCTGGCTGGCTCACTCCATCAGTCGCCCCATTCGTCAGGCAGCCGATGGCATGCATCACATCACCGCCGATCGGGATCTGGCGACCCGCCTCGACTTCTCTGACGAGTCGGAGCTGGGCATGATGGCCCAGAGTTTCAATCAGCTGATCCAGAGCCTGAACCAGAGCTTCTCCCGCTTCCAGCAGTCAGGCAGTGCCCTCTCAGCGCAGTCATCCCAATCCATGCAGCAGGCCCAGGCACTGGCAGGAGAAGCGTGCCAGCAGGCCCAGAGCATTCAGGAGCTGACCACTGTGGTCACCACCATCGGCGACAACGCCGAGCAGATCGCCAGCCGCTCGGAAGGGGTCAACGACGTAACCCAACGCATCGCCAACCATATGCTCAGCATCGAGCAGGATGTGACCCAGAGCGCCGCGCAACTCGACACCTTGCGCAGCAGCATCGGCAGCTCCTCGGCCCTGCTCGATGAGGTGGTGAAAGACAGCAACAACATCACCCAGATCATGAACCTCATCCGCGATGTCTCGAACCAGACCAACCTGCTGGCCCTCAATGCAGCCATCGAAGCGGCCCGTGCGGGGGATATGGGACGGGGCTTTGCGGTGGTGGCCGACGAGGTACGGCAACTGGCGGTGCGTACCCAGACCGCCACCAAGGATGTGCAGGATCTTATCTTGCGCCTGCAGGAGGGAACCCGGCAGGCCAGCAGCTCGATGGCAGACTCCCGCAACCTGAGCGAAGAGGGATACAACCGGATGAATCAGGCCAGAGAGGTACTGGTTGATGCCACCAGCCAGATCAACCAGACCGCCCTCGAGATCAACGAGATCAGCGCGCTGGCGCAGGCGCAGAATCAACAGATGGGGCAAGCCAGAACGGCGCTCGACGAATTGGCCATGGTGGCCGAACACCAGCGGGAACACGCGCAGGAGAGTAATGCAGCCAGCCGCGAACTGTTCGAACTGGCCAAGGCCATCGACGAGCAGATCCGCCAATACCGGATTGGCTAGACCCGGCGCTTCCCTCTCTCCCTCTCAATAACCAAGACGCCACCACAGGGTGGCGTTTTCATTTTGCAAATCATTTTGCCTGCACTCTCGAAACGGGAATGACGACAAAACTCGCAAGATATTGATAATTAACATGAAAAAATGTGGAACGGCCATTGCTTAGTGATATCAGACTCAACAGAGGGATATCGCCATGAAACCGACCACCACTCAAGCGCCCGTAGCTCACGTCGCCACTCCAAAAGAGACACTGACCCCCCGCGAAGGCACCTTCCTGATGATGGTGGCCCAACTGGTGGTGCTCACCTGCATCGTACTGGCCGCCACCATCGGCGGCCTCTCCTGGCAGTGGACCCTGCTGCTGGCCATTCCACCGGTGATCGGCGGCGCCCTGCTCAGCCGGGTATGGGACAAACTGCCCCGCTAACTGCGCTTCAGCCCACACACCTTCCCGAACCGGCGGCCGACCCTCAAGTCGGCCGTCTGTTTATCTGCCGCCAGGCTAATGCTGATTGACCCCAACGAATGAGCGGCTTGTTTTTCGTTAAGCAAACCGCAGCGACTAACCGTTCAAACAAACCGCACAAACCAACCTGAACTACAGGGTATGGCTGCCCAGCTGCTCCTTGAGAAAATCGAGCCAGACCCGCAGCCGGATATCCCGCTGGGCATCGGAGTAGAAGACCGCATTGATGGGGCGCGAGGCGCCGCTGTTGCTGCGGGCCAGCACCTCCACCAGCGCGCCGCTCTCCCGATCCGGCCCGGTCATGAAATCCGACAGACAGACGATCCCCTGCCCCGCCAGCGCCAGCTGACGCAAGGTTTCGCCGCTGCTGGCACGCAGAGTGGGGGTGATGGCAAAGCGATCCCCCTGCTCGGCACTGAGCAGCGGCCAGTGGTTGAGGTGATCGGGATGCAAAAAACCGAGCAGCTCGTGACCGCTCAACAGATCCGCCGGTTGGCGCGGGGTGCCGCGATCGCTCAAATAGCTAGGGGAAGCCAGCAGCCGCAACCGCGAACGGCCCAGTGGCAGTGCGCGCAGTGAGGAGTCGGTCAGCTCGCCGATGCGGATGGCCATGTCCACCCGCCGCTCCATCAGATTGATAAAGCCCTCCGAGCTGTGCAACTGCAACTCGATGGCAGGGTAGCGGCGGCGAAACTCGCCGATGATCGGCACCAGTCGGTGCAGAATAAAGGGGGTAGCGGCATCGACTCTCAACACCCCTTCGGGTTGTTCCCGGCGCATCAGCAGATGCCCCTCCGCCTCGCTCATCTCGGTCAGTATCTTCACCGCCCGCTGATAGAACCAGCTCCCCTCCTCGGTCAGACTGACCCGGCGAGTGGTGCGATTGAGCAGCACGGTGGAGAGCTTCTCCTCCAGCCGCTTGATGCCGCGGCTCACCACCGAGTTGTCCATGCCGAGGTTCTCCGCCGCCTGGCGAAAACTGCCCGCCTCCACCACCGCCACAAACAGGGTCAGTTCATCAGAATGGGTCTTCATTGCTGTTATCCGGACAAGAGTAATGGGCCTTTATAGGCGCAGCCGCTGTGGATTGGCAAGCGTGCGGTGAGGCCAGTTCTTTTTTTCTACAGAGAAAGAACGTGACCGCGAGCCCACATCATGCTCGCGATTTGTCAGTACAATGCAGCCTAAAAAGCACCGTATGACACCACTTGCTTCACAAGGATTAATACCATGACATTTGAAGAACAGCTGGCCGCCGCCCATCAGGAGCTGGCTAACAAAGGGGTATGGCAGTCCAACTACAATCCCCCCTTGTTCTGGTTGTTGCGCCAACTGGGTTGGTCTGTCAAACCGCCACATTACGAGAGCTGGCTTACCAACTTTCTGGTATTTGGCATCGGCCTTGGACTGATCTGGAGCGTACTGTTGTGGTTTTTCAGCTGGCAACCCATGGGAATGGATCTGGTATTTGCTCTACGTCAAACCGCTTTTTTTGCGGGATTAATCGGCCTCATTATGGCCAGTGTCCTCAGATTACGGCACAAGCAACTTAAACTGACACCGTGGGAACAACTTGCTGAGCCCAGCGATGCTGATGATGAGGGAGACGAACTGAATGAAAGCCCATGAAAAACTGAACTATGTGGAGTTTGCGGCAAGGGATCTCGCCGCGACCAAGGCATTCTTTCAGGCTGTATTTGGCTGGCAGTTTGTTGATTACGGCCCCGACTACAGCGCCTTTGCCGATGAGGGGCTGGATGGCGGATTCTATCGGGCGGATCAGTGCAGCCAGACAGCTCAGGGCGGCGCCCTGCTGGTGTTCTACAGCGCCGATATTGAAACGACTCAAGCCAAGGTGAGCCAACACGGTGGCACCATCAGTCGCCCACTATTCGACTTCCCCGGTGGCCGCCGTTTCCACTTCGTTGAGCCCAGCGGCAATGAGTTTGCAGTCTGGTCGGAACCCGCCAACGTCTGATAGTAGGGGGCCACGGCCCCCGATTGCTGTGCCTCTCTCAATTCACTGCTGCGCCATTAACCCTGTTTCCAGCAAGTCACGGCAGGCATACTGGCCCTTCGTTTTTGCCAAGGAGGTTCAGATGTCATCACCCGTTATTGTGATTGCCCAACTTGAAGCCAAACCCGAATTCGCCGCCCAGTTTCGCGCCGCCCTTGAGCCGCTGATTGCGGCCACCTTGCAAGAGGCGGGCTGCCAGCGCTATCAGCTGCATCAGGACTTGGACAATCCACACTGCTGGATGCTCTACGAGGTGTGGGAGAGCGAAGCTGCCCTCACCGTCCATCAGGGCCAACCCCACTTTACCAAATTTGTCGCCAAGGCCGAGCCCTGGTTTGCCAGCAGCACCATTCGCCGCTATCAGCCACTGGGCGCCTGACTGGCCCTAGAGCCTGTTTCTGTTCAGCCCATCAAGGGCCAACCACCACCCCATTGAGGAACGAGATGATCAATATGCCACCCATGGGTCTGGGCACCTTCCGCCTGAAGGGCGAGCCGCTGCTTGCCACCCTGACCAACGGTCTGGAGCTGGGCTATCGCCATATCGATACCGCCCAGATCTATGACAATGAAGCCGAGGTCGGTGCCGTGCTGACCCGCAGCACTGTTGCCCGCCACGAGCTCTACCTGACCACCAAGGTGTGGACCAGCGAGTTTGGCCCGGGCAAGCTGATCCCGAGCCTGGAGGTAAGCCTGGAAAAACTGGGCACCGACTATCTGGATCTGGCGCTGATCCACTGGCCCTCCCCCAAGGATGAAGTGCCGATGGCGGTCTATCTGGAGCAGCTGGCTGAGGCCAAAGCACAAGGCCTGACTCGGGAGATCGGGGTCTCCAACTTCACCGTGGCCCAGCTCAAACAGGCTATCGAGATTTTGGGGCCGGGGGCCATCGCTCACCAGCAGATCGAAGTTCATCCCTTGCTGCAAAACCGCAAGGTGGTCGAGTTCTGCAAGGCCCAGGGTATCGCCGTCACCGCCTATATGCCGCTCGCCTATGGCAAGGTGCTGAGCGAGCCGCTGCTGATGGAGATTGGCCAGCGCCACGGGGTATCGGCGGCGCAGGTGTCGCTGGCCTGGCTGCTGTCGCAGGGCATGACAGTGATCCCGAGCTCCACCAAACGGGAGAATCAGGCCGCCAATCTGGCCGCTCTCGATATCACCTTGAGCAACGAGGAGATGGCCTCCATCGCCACGCTGGATCGGGGCGAGCGCTGCGCCAATCCCGACTTTGCCCCCGCATGGGACTGACGCGAAAGGCGTGAGACTAACGCGAAAGAAAGGCTGGCTCTGCCAGCAAGCCAGATAAAACAGGGAGAGCATCATGCTCTCCCTGTCTCTTTTCTTGCCTCACGCTTTGCAGCGCTTGCTGAACGTCCAGTCGCCATATTGATACCAGATGCAGCCCCGCAATCAGGGCGCGTTCTGGCAAAGGGCGGGATCGAACACTTGCTTCCAGTCTGATTTCATATCGACCACCACCCAACCCCGTGCTTTTGCCTGCACCAGCCCGTCGATCAGCTTGCCGCTGGCTGGCGGATGGCTGTCGTAGGCGTATTCGCGCTTGGCATCGGTGTGGTGCACCAGCAGACCAAAAGTGTGGTAATCCGGGTTGGTCGAGGTGTATTGCAGCATGGGCACGTCGCCATCGCTGTTACCAAAGGCGCCGACCGGACGCTGCCCCATAAAGAGGTGAATGGCGGCCGGTTTCGCCTTGCTGTCATCGAAATAGGCGCCGTTCATGGTCTTGCGGATCTCGCTGCCCTCCCCGGTCAGGGCAAACTCGCCGAGGGTAAAGGAGCCAATCACCTGCTGGGGCGGGATGCCATACATCTGCTCGGACATCACCCGCATAAAATCGACGCCGCCGCCGGAGACAATCCAGGTCTGGAAGCCATTATCCCGCAGGTACCCCAGCAGCTGCTTCATCGGCAGATACCCGAGCTGATCGTAGTGGCAGCCAAAACGGGGATCCTTGCTGCTGTTGACCCAACGGCTAACCCGCTCGGCAAACTCGGTGGTGGTCATGCCGCTGTGGGTCAGCCCCACCAGCTTGGCGAGCCCCTTCTCCCCCGATTTGGCCACGGCCTTGAGGTCGTTGTTCAGCACTGCCGCGACGATGGGGTCGGCCTTCCACTCCGGGTGTTCCGGCGCCAGGCGCTTGATCTCGTCCATCGCAAACTGCAGCTGATAGGTCATGGGCGCTTCCGGCCAGAGGGTGCCGTCATTGTCAAACACCACATGGCGCTTCTCTGGCGGAATAAAAGTGGGCTGCTGCTGATCGGTGGCATTGGTTACCCAGCGGGTGATCGCCTGCTTGGCTGCCGTGTCATTCCAGGCAGAGAGGGGATCGCTCTGGCCAGCCTGTACCGCAAAGGCGCCGCACAGCAGCAAAAGAGAGGAGAGTCGGTTCAATGTCATCATGTTACCTGTCAGCTGGATATTGCCTGTCTATTGCCTGTAGATGAAGGCGCACGGCCATCACAACACCGGCGCACATGGGTCAACACACTCGGGTTTCACAGGGAAAATCCTATGGCTGCCAGCTTGTACTGGAGCTTAAGCAAGCTCAGAAAAGGAGCAGCGTTCATCCCGTTCTGCGAGGCAGATCACTGCGTTGCGCTCACGCAGCGGGCAGCACAACCCCCTCCCCCCATCGCCATTGCTGCTGATTTGGCAAAAGTAATTTGATGTCACCGTCATTTTTGCCAACAAAACCCATCGGCATACTGGCGCCATTCTCCCGTCGGGAGTCCCTAACCAAGGAGTTGTTATGCCACTGGCGTTATTTGCCCTTACCCTGAGTGCCTTTGCGATCGGCACCACCGAATTTGTGATCGTGGGGCTTATCCCTACCATAGCCCAGCAGCTCAATGTCTCGCTCCCCTCGGCGGGCCTGCTGGTCAGCCTCTATGCCCTTGGGGTGGCCATCGGCGCCCCCGTGCTCACGGCGCTCACCGGCAAGGTGCCGCGCAAGTGGCTGCTGGTAGGGCTGATGGCGCTCTTTACCGCCGGCAACCTGCTGGCCTGGCAGGCACCGGGTTACGAGAGCCTGATTGTGGCCCGCATCCTGACCGGATTGGCGCACGGAGTCTTCTTCTCGGTGGGCAGCACCATCGCCACGGGTCTTGTGGCCAAAGAGAAGGCGGCGAGCGCCATCGCCATCATGTTCAGCGGCCTTACCGTGGCGCTGGTAACCGGCGTACCGCTCGGCACCTGGATTGGTCAGGTCTTTGGCTGGCGTGAAACCTTTCTGGTAGTGAGCCTGCTCGGACTCGTCGCCATGGTGGGCAGCCTGCTGCTGATCCCGAGCAACCTGCCCAAGGGGGCTGCCTCGACCATCCGCGAACAACTCTCGGTACTGACCAAAAAGCCACTGCTGTTGGTCTACGCCAAGACCGCCCTCGGTTATGGCGGCGCCTTCACGGCGTTTACCTTCCTCGCCCCCATCCTGCAACAGGTGAGCGGCTTTAGCGCCGGTGCGGTGAGCCTGATCCTGCTGGTCTACGGGGTATCGGTCGCCATCGGCAATATCTGGGGAGGCAAGCTGGCCGACAAGATGGGCCCTCTGCCCGCCCTCAAGCTGCTGTTTGCCGGTCTGGCGCTGGTTCTGCTGGCCCTCACCTTCACCGCACCCCATCCGGTGCTGGCCGTGCTCACCGTGCTGGTGTGGGGAGCCTTTGCCTTCGGCAACGTGCCGGGTCTGCAGGTGCTGGTGGTGAAGCAGGCCGAACTGCACACCCCCAAGGCGGTGGATGTGGCATCGGGCCTCAATATTGCCGCCTTCAACGTCGGCATTGCGCTGGGTTCTGTGGTTGGTGGTTTTGTGGTAGAGCACCTCGGCCTGATGCACACCCCCTGGATCGGCGCCCTTATCGTGCTGCTGGCCTACGGGTTGATCCATGTCAGCGAGCGCCGCGAAGCCCTCCGGCTCGCTGCCTGTCAGGCATAAGCTGCGCCAGCAGGCGTCACGCAAGGGCGTGGCGCCTGCTGCAATCGGTGCGGCAGGCTTCTATGCTGTGACACAGCCTCAAGCCCTCAACTGTTTCAGTAACCAAGCCGGTCACCCTCGCATCATTTGCCACGGAGTCTGTTATGAAGGTGCTTATTGTCTATGCCCATCCCGAACCCAAAAGCTTCAACGGTGCCCTCTTCTGCCACGCCATCAGGGCGCTGGAGCAAGCGGGTCACACAGTGATGACCAGCGATCTCTATGCCATGGGCTTTGATCCCGTCTCGGATCGGCGCAACTTCACTGCCGCCAGCGATCCCGATTTTCTCAAGCTACAACTCGAAGAGCTGGCTGCCACCGAGCAGGGCAGCTTCGCCCCGCAGCTGGAGCAGGAGATGCAAAAGCTGGAGGCGGCCGATCTGCTGATCTTCCAGTTCCCGCTCTGGTGGTTTGGCCTGCCCGCCATCCTCAAGGGGTGGGTGGATCGGGTCTTTGCCATGGGGCGGGTCTACGGTCAGGGCCATATCTACGAGAGCGGCAAGTTTCGCGGCAAGCGGGCGTTGCTGAGCCTGACCACCGGCGGCCCTGCCGAGACCTATCTGCCCGACGGCTTCAACGGCAATATCGACGGGGTGCTGCGCCCCATCCAGCGCGGGATCCTGCAATTTGTCGGCTTTGACGTGCTGCGCCCCCATATCTGTTATGCCCCGGTGCGGGTCTCGCAAGAAGAGCGGGAAGCCTGGCTCGCCCAGTGGGCCGATCGCCTTGGCCAGATTGAGCAGGAGTCCCCCATCGCTGTCGGCCGCTACCAGTAACAGCTGACGCAGCTGACACTCCCCCCACACAGCACAAAAACAGCGAGCGGCCCCCGGCCGCTCGCTGTTTTTCACGCTCTGTCGTTATGGTTTTTGTTATCCGTGGGCAAGCCTTATGCCGCCTGTTGCACGCCTGCTTTGCCGGTCACGGCAAGCTTGAGCCAGTAGTCGAGGCTGACGTAACGGCCCCCGCCGTAAACCAGCAGCACCAGCAGCATCACAAAGTAGGTGGCGGCAAACTCCATCCCGTTGTTAAGCATCACGGGATCCCCAAGCTCGGTGATGTAGTTGTAGCGACCGGGGAAGTTGGCAGCCAGCCACTCGATAAAGCCGTTGAGGCGCAAGGTGGCCTCCATGCTGCCGGTGGCGATGGCGTCCCAGCCGTGCTTCCAGTGCACCATGGCGCTCGCCACGCTCATCAGGAAGATGGTGGGAATGGCCATGATGCGGGTAAAGAGGCCAAGGGCGATGCAGATGCAGCCCAGCACCTCGGTGCCCGCCGCCAGAAAGGCGAGCAGGGTCGGGAACGGCAGGTTGAGCCCCCCTTCCGAGACCGGCGCGCCAAACCAGGCGACCGTGCCGGCAAAGCCCATCACCTTGGAGTGGGCCCCCACATAGATGACCGGAATGAGATAGAGACGAATGGCCAGCAGGGCCAGAAAATCGAGCCGCTTGCACTGGGCCACCGCCCGCTCGTACCACTGGATCAGGGTGTTGTTCATGGGAATTCTCCTTGGTGTTTTCTAAATGAGGGCAAGGGAGTGCTAGGCTGGCGCTCACCGACGGGCATGATCAACAGACCCAACCGGTGAAAATGGCGTGCCCACCCGGTCAGATCAAAGTTGCTACGAACCTGTTGTACCTGTTGCTGGAACGCGGCTTGGATGATCCCCGGCTGCTGTTGCAGCAGCTGGATCAGCGCCACGTCCCATTCGCGCAACCGCTGGGTCACCACCTGATGATCCGGGCTGCGAAACAGGCCATAGAAGTGGTTGCCCTGCCGGGTCGGCACCACGCCGCTGCGACGAATGGCAAAGGGGAGTTCAAGCAGTTGCAGGGTGGGATTGAGCCAAAGTGGGCTCTCCGCTGTTACCTCAACCCCCGATATAACTTGCGGCACTACCCCTTCATCAATCTCGACACAGAGGCTGGCCCACTCGTACTCCAACAGCGCCAGCCGCTGCCTGGGCCAGTTGAGGGAGCCCTCGCCGTGGCGATGCTGCACATAGCGGACAAACTCGGTGGCGATATGGTGAAACTCGGGGGCCTCGGCGCCGTGCGCGATGACAAAGCCCTCCACCAGCAGCCCTCTGTCCACCGGCGCCCAGTGAGCGTGGGTGAGCGCAAAGGCGCTCTCCAGCACCGACTCCACATTGGCTCGCACGCTGCGGGCATAGTGGCTGGCGATGCCATCCTGCGGCAGCCGCACCCGGCTCGCCAGCCAGGCGGTCTGCTGCTGCATTCGCTGCGGCGCCGTTTTGGACGTGCTGATAAGAGATAACCGTCTATCCATAGCGCACCTCCCGCACCTGACTGTCGATCGCCTCGCAACAAGCGCCGTGCACCCGTGCCAGCTCGGCCTCCAGCTCTGCCAGCGGCGGCAGATGGTGATCCCGCTCCAGCAGCAGGGGGCGCAGGCCGTGGGTGTGCACCGTATAACGGGCCAGCGCCACCACCTCCTCACAGACCGGACGACCATGGGTATCCAGCAAGGTGCCGTCCGCCTCTTCCAGATGACCGGCGATATGGAAATAGCGGATCGCACTGCCCGGCAGCCCGGCGATCATCCGCTTGGGGCAGTAACCGTGGTTGCGGCTGTTGACGAAGACGTTGTTGATATCGAGCAGCAGCTCGCAGCCGCTGCGCGCCACCAGCTCGGCGAGAAAATCCTCCTCCGGCATCTCGTGGTCATAGCCGTGGTAGTAGGAGATATTTTCCAGCACCAGCGGGCGGGCCAGCGCCTCCTGCACCTGCGCGATCCGCTCTGCCAGATAGGGGATGTTCTCCCACTGGCGCGGCACCGGTAAGAGCTCATAGAGATAGCCCTGCTGGTCGCGGGAAAAGCTCAAATGCTCGCTGTAGATCCCGATGCCGAACTCATCCAAAAAGGTGCGGATCTGGCTGAGCAGGGTGCGGTTGAGGGGCTGACAATCGCCGAGGGAGAGGCTGAGCCCGTGGGCCACCAGCGGGTAACGCTCGGCCAGCTGATGCAACTGCGCCCGCCTGGCACCGCCGATGGCCATCCAGTTCTCCGGCGCCAGCTCGAGAAAGTCGATGCCGGGGCGGACGGGGCCGGAGCAGAGCGCATCCAGATGCTCCTGGCGCAGCCCGATCCCCCGACTGCAGGAGCTTATTGGCCGCATACCCCCTCCGTCATCTTGCTGCCGTTGCTGGAACCGGATCTGTCGCCATCAATCCCCTCGCCCGCCACGCCGCACTTGCCGTCGCGGGCGCGCACCAGTCGGCCTTGCGGATCGCTGTCGAGGGCTTGCTTTTCAAAGCGCTTCTCGGTGCCGCACTTGCCCGCCGCGCACTTGCCGCCGTGCTGTTCGCTGGGGGCTGCTTTCACCGGCGCATCGCTCGGGGTGGCCGCCAGCGCCAGCCCCGGGGTCAGGGCAATCAGGCTGGTCATGGCGATGGAGAGGGTCAGTTTGTTGGTCTTGTTGCTGCTTGGGTTACTCATGGGTGGACTCCTTCACGGATGAAACGGGGTAGCTGGAGAGATCGCGGGCGGCAATCACCTGACCGCGGAACTGCGACTTGACGATGTCGAGCGCCTCGCTCTTGCGGCTCAGCCCCAACCCCATCCAGTGGTTGAGCACCAGCAGCTTGGGGTTCACCTCGGCGGCAATCTTGGCCACCACAGATGGCTTGGCATGAAGCGAAGCCGAAACCGGATCGGCCCCCTCGTGGATGGCAAGCGGCATCACCAGAATGTCGGCGCCCCGGGCAAAATCGAGGAAGGCGGGGTTGGAACCGTTCTGATCCGCCGAGATAACGATGCTCCCCTCAGCACTCTGGATCCGGTAGGCCAGACAGGGCACGTCACCATGGGGGATGCCGAGCGCGGTGATAGTCAGCCCATCCTGCTGATAGACGGTGTGGGGTTTTGGCCCCCGATAGGGGACATCAATCAGGGTGATGGGGAAGAGACCATCGGTGCCATCCTTGAAACCACTCAGGTAGGCATAAGCCCCCTTCTCCTTGTTGAAGAGGGCGTCAAAGTAGCCGCTCATGCTGGGGAAGGCCGAACCTGCCTCGGGCCCCGCCAGATCCAGCGGATCGCTGCGCTCGAAGAAGTAGGCCCCCTTGAGCAGGGCGGGCAGGTCGGTCACATGGTCGGTGTGAAAGTGGGTGATGCCGATAAAATCGACCTCTTCGAGCTTGGCCCCCGCCTGGCCGAAGCGCAGGTAGACGCCGCCACCGGCATCGATCAGGATGCGGGATTTCCCCTTCCACCAGATCACCTCGCTGGAGGAGGCGCGAAGGTCGTCGGAGATGGGGCCGCCACTGCCGAGCACCTGCAGGGTGAAGGTTTTATCCAGTGGCGTCAGTTGTACCGGTTCGGCACAGGCCGGGGCGACGGTGAGCGCGCACCCAATGGCCAGCGCCACCGCTTTCAATCTCTGTTTCATCACAATTACCTGTCGGTTGGTTGTCGGTTGAAAGTGTGTCGTTTGTGTCGTTTAAAGAGGGGGAGAGAGGGGCCGACGGCGACGTATGAACGCCAACCACCGGCCGTGGCGGGGCGCGAGCCCCGCCGTCAGTTACCGTCCCGTTCGTCCGCCTGCCAGCGTGCTTCCAGCCAGAGCAGGTTGCACAAGCCCAGCAGCAGGGCGAATCCGAGGCCCAAAATCCAGGTGAAGTACCACATAGCAGATCCCTTGAGGTCAGTAGAGTTGATGGCTGTCGCGCTTGATGCGGGCACGGTCGAGCTTGCCGCGCACCACTCGATAGACCCAGCCGGTGTAGCCCAGATTGATCGGCATCAGCACCAACACGAGGCCGAACATAATGGCCAGGGTCTTGTAGCTGGAGGTGCTGTCCCACAGGGTCAGGCTGCTGACCGCATCGAGGGATGAAGGCAGCACGAAGGGGAACAGGGCGATGGCCACCGAGCAGAGCATGGCGGCGCAGGCGATGGCGCTGGCCAGCAGCGCAACCCGGCCCCGCTCCAGCCAGGAGGCAATCCCGCTCACCAGCGGCGCCAGCGTCCCGATGATCGGCACCAGCCACAACAGCGGATAGTCAAAGTAGTTGCGCAGCCAGCCACCGGCGTGGGGGATCACCCCCTTCATCAGCGGGCTGATGGCGGCATTCGGGTCAAAGGGTTGTGTGCCCACACCGGTCAGCTGAAACCCTTGCAGATCCACCAGATGCCAGCCGGCCAGCAGGTAGCAGAGGCTCACCAGCGGGGCCAGCAGGATGGCGATCCCCCGTGCGCGCAGCGCTGGAGTGCCAGTTACCTTGGCTTGCAGAAAACCGGCGCCGTGCAGCAGCAACAGGCTGATGGCGGTGGCCAGCACCGAGAGCAGCCAGCCCCAGTGGAAGTCGAACGCGCCATAGTGCAGACGCAGCGCCGTGTCGAAGCGAAACGGCAGCCCTTCCATCACCAGACCGATAGCCGCACCGAGGATGAGCGCCGGTATCAGGCCACCGGCCACCAGCGCCCGATCCCACCAGCGGCGCCAAACCGGATCAGCCAGCTTGCTGCGATAGTCAAAACCGACCGGACGCAGAAAGAGCCCGAGCAGCAGCACCACCATGGGGATGTAGAGCCCCGAGAAGGCGGCGGCATAAACCAGCGGCCAGGCGGCGAACAGGGCACCGGCACCAGCAATCAGCCACACCTGATTGCCTTCCCACACCGGCCCCACGCTGTTGATCACCAGACGGCGGTCGTCGTCATCTTTCGACACCACCGGCAGCAGCATGGCGATGCCGAGATCGAAGCCATCCATCACGATAAAACCGACCATCATGAAGAGCACCAGCGCCCACCAGATGAGTTTCAGGGTTGCGTAATCCATCAGGCGATCCTCGCAAGTTCGGGTTGTTCACCGCTGTAGCGGCCGGTATGGAGAATGGCGGGCCCCTTGCGGATCACATGGCGCAACAGGAACAGCTCCACCACCAGCAACAGGGTGTAGATGGAACAGATGGCGATGAGGCTGAACCAGAGTTGGCCCGGCTGAAGCAAAGAGACCGAGGCCGAGACCGGCAGCACATCGCTGATGGTCCAGGGTTGACGGCCAAGCTCGGCCACCAGCCAGCCCGCCTCGATGGCAATCCAGGGCAACGGAATGCTCCAGAGCAGGGTCTTGAGCAGCCGTGGCGAGTCTTGCAGCCGGTTGCGGCAGAGCTGGACAAAGCTCACCACCATCAGCCCCAGCATGGTGACGCCAAGCCCCACCATCACCCGAAAGCCCCAGAACAGCGGCGCCACTGGCGGGATGGAGTCATCGACCGCTTTGGCAATCTCAGCCTCACCGGCCTTGGCGATATTGCTGGCATAGGGGGTGAGCAGCATGCCGTAGCCGAGATCCTGGCCGTGCTGCTCGAAGCGGGTGCGGTTGGCCGGGCTGTCATCACCCTGCCGGATCTGGTCGAGGGCCTCGGCCGCCACCATACCGCTGCGAATGCGCGCCTCGTTCTGCACCTTGATATCCTTGAGGCCGGTCACCGCCTCGTCGATGGAGCGGGTAGCGATGATCCCCATCAGATACGGGATCTTGATGGCTGCGTGGGTAGTCTCGGCAGTCTGATCCGGGAAGCCGAACAGGGTAAAGGAAGCTGGCGCTGGCTCGGTCTCCCACTCCGCCTCGATGGCGGCGAGCTTGACCTTCTGCACCTCGCCGGTGCGATAGCCCGACTCATCCCCGAGCACAATGACCGAGAGGATGGCCGCCAGCCCGAAGCCGGAGGCGATGGCGAAGGAGCGCAGGGCAAACTGCACTTCCGTCTTGCGCAGCAGATACCAGCTGCTCACCCCCATCACGAACATGGAGGCGGCCACATAGCCTGCCGCGACGGTGTGAACGAACTTCACCTGCGCCACCGGGTTGAACAGCACAGCGGCGATATCCACCAGCTCCATGCGCTGGGTCAGCAGGTTGAACTCGGCCCCCACCGGGTTTTGCATCCAGCCGTTGCCGATCAGGATCCAGAGCGGAGCGCCACCAGCATGGTCACCAGCAGGTGCTTGCCGCGGGAGAGCTTGTCCCAGCCGAAGAAGAAGAGCCCCACCAGGGTCGATTCGAGGAAGAAGGCCATCAGCCCCTCGATGGCTAGCGGGGTACCGAAGATGTCCCCCACATAGTGGGAGTAGTAAGCCCAGTTGGTGCCGAACTGAAACTCCATGGTGATCCCCGTGGTGACCCCCATGACGAAGTTGATGCCAAACAGTTTGCCCCAGAAGCGGGTGATGTCCTGATAGATCACCTTGCCGGTCATCACATAAGCCGACTCGGCGATCACCAGGATCCAGGACAGCCCCAGCGTGAGGGGCACAAACAGGAAGTGGAACAGGGCCGTGGCGCCAAATTGCAGGCGAGACAGGCTGACCACGTCATCCGGATTGATCATGCGTCACTCTCTTTTGTTGTATTTGCCTTGCACGTTTCGTGCGTGACAAGTACATCACGGAGCATGACACCTATAACAGATGCAGTTATATTGAATTACACCTATAACAGTTGATCCAGATCATGTCCCTTTACCAGCAGTTGGCCGACCGCCTGCAAAGCCAGATCGACGATGGCATCTGGCAACCGGGGGAGCGTATCCCCTCCATTCGCCAGAGCTGCAAGACCCATGGGCTCAGCCCCATGACGGTGTTGCAGGCCTATCAACTGCTCGAAAGTCAGGGGCGGATCCTCGCCCGCCCCCAGTCCGGTTACTACGTCAAAGCCGCCTCACCACAGGTCGTGCAGCACACCCCGAGCCAGACCCACTACAGCGGCTCGGTGGATATCAACGATCTGGTGTTCGAGGTGTTGCAGGCGAGCAAATCGCGGGATCTGGTGCCCCTTGGCATGTCGGTGGCCGATCCGACCCTGTTCCCACATCCCCAGCTCGGGCGGGCCCTAGCCAGCTGCATGCGCAAGCTCGATCCCTTCAGCACGGTGGCCGACCTGCCCCCCGGCAACGAAGCGCTGCGCCGCGCCATCGCCCAGCGCTACGCCAGCGATGGGGTGGCGGTCAATCCGCAGGAGATCATCATCACCACAGGCGCCATGGAGGCGCTCTCCCTCAGTCTGCAGGTGCTGACAGAGCCCGGTGACTGGGTGGTGGTAGAGTCCCCCACCTTCTATGGTGCCCTGCAGGCCATCGAGCGGCTGAAGCTCAAGGCGGTGGAGATCCCGGTGATCCCGGGGGTGGGCATCGATCTGGCGCTATTGGAAGATGCCCTCAGCCAGATGCCGATCAAGGCGTGCTGGCTGATGGGCAATGTGCAACACCCGCTGGGTCACACCATGCCCGATACGCACAAACAGGGGCTGATGGCGCTGCTCAACGCCCACAAGGTGCCGCTGGTGGAGGATGACGTTTATGCCGAGGTCTACTTCGGCCGCGAGCGCCCCAAACCCATCAAGCACTGGGATCAGCGCGGTGACAGCCTGCTCTGCAGCTCCTTTTCCAAGTGTCTGGCGCCGGGCTTTCGGGTCGGCTGGGTGGTGGCGGGGCCCCATGCCGAGCGGATCCAGCGGCTGCAATTGATGTCCACCCTCTCCACCAATGTGCCGAGCCAGCTGGCGCTGGCCGAGATGCTGCGCCAGGGCGGGGTGGATGCCCACTTTCGCCGCCTGCGCCACACTCTGGCCCAGCGCCAGCAGCAGATGCGGGCCGCGCTGCAGCGACTGTTGCCCAGCGAAGTGCGGCTCTCCTCCCCCGATGGCGGCTACTTCCTCTGGCTAGAGCTGCCTGCCCATTTCGACAGCCGCGCCCTGCACGCCAAGGCTCTGGGCAGCGGTTTTTCAGTAGCCCCCGGCGCGCTCTTTTCCAGTCAGGGGCAACACAACCACTGCCTGCGCCTCAACAGCTCCCATCCCTGGAGCGAACAGCTGGAGCAGGCGCTCCACCAGCTTGCGGGCCTGATAAAGCGGCAGCTGGACACAGAGGGGTGATCACCAAAGCGCAGAAACAACAACGCCCCTTGAGCGGGGCGTTATCGGCAATCCATGGCGGTGAGGGATATCAGGCGGGGGCGTTGAGCTGGGCCACCTGCCGCTCGATGCTCCCTTTGAGGTTGTCATCGAGCTTGAGGGCGCGCGCCAGCTCATCGAGATAGCCTCGCTCCATAAAGTGATCCACCTCGATGGCGAGCAGGGAGGCGAGATAGACCTCGGTGGCCAGCTCCATGTCGGTAACTTCCCGTGCCAGCGCGTGGGGATCAAGGGGGCGGGCCAGCTCGGCGTCAATCCAGCGGGCGACATCGCTCTGGCCCTGTTCGGTCAGGTACTCCTGAATTTTCTGGCGCTCGGCCCCGTCGATATGGCCATCGGCCCGGGCTGCTGCCACCATGGCGCGCACCAAAAGCGCCGCGCGGGCATCCAGCGCATTGCCTTCCAGAGTGCTGACGGGATGGGTCGGCTGGGCGGGCGCCGCCTGCTGGGCCTGCCAATCCTGATAGAGCTTGTAGGCCAGCCCGCCAAGGGCCGCAGCGCCGCCCACGGCAGCGGCTTTGCCGCCATATTTGCGCATCTTCTTGTTCCCCAGCAGCAGACCGAGCGCACCGCCGGCCAACGCTCCCTGCATCTGCCCCTTGCGCTTGTCTCCGCCTTCGTTGAGCCAGCCTTTGCCAGCCCCCAGCAACTGTTCCAGCATCTGTTTCATGGTGTCACTCCTGCGGCTATGTTCCCGTCGATAGAGCAAGATAGTGACCCCGCCCCCCTGAATCGGGGATGAACCCTTGACCGGGCAGGCCGATGGGGCAAAGCTCAGGGAAACCCTTCAGGCAATAAGGATGTAACTGTGCCAAATCGCGAACTGACCCTGCAATTTCTGGCCGAACCCTCTGACGTCAATTTCGGCGGCAAGGTACACGGCGGCATGGTGATGAAGTGGATCGATCAGGCGGGCTATGCCTGCGCCGCTGGCTGGTGCGGCGGCTATGCGGTGACCGTCTATGTGGGGGGGATCCGCTTTTTGCGCCCCATCCAGATTGGCCAGCTGGTAGAGGTGCACGCTCAGGTGATCCACACCGGCACCACCAGCATGCATCTGGCGGTGGATGTCTACAGCCGCCATCCCACCGAGACCGAGCGCCACAAAACCACCCACTGCATCATCATCTTCGTGGCGATGGATGAGCAGGGCAAACCGACCCCGGTGCCCCAGTGGCAGCCGGTGAGCGAGAGCGATCTGCAGTTGCAGCAGTACGCCAAAAAGCTCATCGCCCTGCGCGAGGAGATCGACAAGGAGATGCGCCAGCACCTCTGAGCTTGGTGATTCCCCTGCCCGATACCGCGGGCGCTTTCGGCCAACGGCGGCGCCCCTGTATAATCCCCCCTCTTCCCGCAACCGGAACCCTGCCCATGTCACTGGAAACTGCCCCGCCCGAGGTAAAACTCGCGGTGGATCTGATTGAACTGCTGGAAACCAACCAGCTGGCCCCCGAACTGGTGCTGGCGGCACTGGCCATCGTCAAAAATGACTACGAGCGCAAGCTGGCGGAGGGGAAGGATCACTGATCTCCCCGTTTTATCTTTCCGACTTCAGTTTTTCCCCACAGAGCAACTCACTGCGGCCCCATCACCTCGTCACAGAGGGCGATCAGGGCCGCGCTCAAGCGGCTAAGCGGCTCGCTCCCGCCTACCCTGGCATGGAGCGCCAGCTCCACCGATGCAACCTTGGGCCACTGGGTCAGGGCCAGCTGATCGGCGGGCATCAGCCGTTTGGGCAACAAGCTCACGCCAATGCCTGCACTCACCGCCCCCTGCAAACTGGCGAGACTGGCGCTGACATAGGCGATACGCCAGCGCCGCCCAAGACCATCGAGCGCCTCGGTCATCTGCTGGCGATAGAGCCCTTCGCTCGGGAAGGCGACCAGCGGCAGCGGATCACGCCCCTTCGCTGGCCAGTCGCGGCTATCGACCCACACCAGCGGCTCACTCCAGCTGGCGAGCGGCGAGCCCTGTCCGCGCACCTGTTTGACCAGCGCCAGATCCAGCTCTCCCGCCTCGAAGCGCTGCCAGATCTCGTGGCTCAGGCCGCTTTGCACTTCCAACCGTACCTCGGGGTAGTCGCGGGCAAAGGCGGCCAGCACCGAGGTAATGGCGCCTGCGGCGAAATCCTCCGGCACCCCGAGGCTGAGGGACACGCTCCCCTCGCTCACCTGCTCCTCGGCCTGTGCCAGCAGCGCCAGAATGCGGCGGGCCAGCCCCAGCAATTTTTCTCCCTCCGCCGTCGCCACCACCTGACGACCGGAGCGGTCCAGCAGTGGACAGCCAAGCTGCTGCTCAAGGCGGCGGATCTGCTGGCTGATGGTGGATTGGGTCAGATAGACCCGTTCACCGGCCCGGGTGAAGCTGCCGGTGTCGATAATGGCGACAAAACTGCGCAGTAAGAGGGGATCCAGCATGGGGCACTCCATTTACAAAACCACTGAAACCCATTCTATCATTTAATTTCCAAATGACTTTCGACCCCGCTAGGCTGGCGTTTTTGCCTCCTTTGACGGTGATCTGCCATGTTCAGCCCCGATGACTCCGCGTCCCGAATGCGCCCTGTTTCTCCCAGAACCGGAAACTGCACCCGATGAATCAACGAAATACGGATCAACCCGCAGGCCAGACCGCCCTGCTGGTGCTGGTGATCCTGACTGGCCTGAATCTGCGCCCCTTTCTTACCGCCATCGGCCCGCTGAGCGGCGAGATTGGCCGCGCCCTGTCGCTCGGGATGGATACCCTGGCCTGGCTCACCCTGCTGCCGCTGTGGCTCATCGGGGTCGGCGTGCTGCTCACCCCGCGCCTGCGCAGCCTTGCCAGTGCCACCACCCTGCTGGGGCTGGCCCTGCTGCTACTCGCAGCGGGCAGTGCCCTGCGTTTTGATGCCCAAAGCGGCCCCCTGCTGATCACCACCGCTGCGCTGTGCGGCCTGGGTTCGGCGCTAGTGCAGGGAGTGTTGCCGGCGCTGATCAAGCAAGCATTCGCCCACAAGGTGCCGCTGGTGATGGGGATCTTTTCCGCCTGCATGATGGGGGGCGGGGCGCTCGGGGCAAGCCTTACCCCACGGTTGGCGGTCAGCCTCGACTGGTCGCGGGCACTGGCGCTCTGGAGCATGCCGGTGCTGCTGGCCCTTGGCTGGCTGGGGTGGAAAGTGCGTCTGCCACGGGCCGCCGCCGTCGCGATTCCCCACGGCGAGCAGCGGCTGATAGCCCTACCCCGTAGCTGGTTGCTAATCGTCTGCTTTGGCATCATCAACAGTGGCTACGGTATCGTGGTGGCCTGGCTGGCTCCCGCCTATATGGCGCAAGGCTGGAGTGCCGCGCAGGCGGGCGAGCTGGTCGCCTGGCTGGCACTGGCGCAGACTGCCAGCGGCCTCGGTCTGCCGCTGCTGGCAGCGCGCAGACTGGACCGGCGACCGTGGATGGGCCTAGCCATCGCCATGCAGTTGGCGGGATTTGGCGGCCTCTGGCTGGCGCCCGCCAGTGCCCCGATTCTCTGGTGCATGCTGTCTGGTGCCGGTCTTGGCGGCAGCTTTTCCCTCATCATGGTGATTGCGCTCGATCACCTGCCCGACCCGCGCCGCGCGGGCACCCTGAGCGCCCTGATGCAGGGCTTCGGCTTTATGCTGGCGGCCACCGGTCCCTGGGTGGCGGCGCGGCTCTATCACTATGTGGGCGACTTTGCCGCCACCTGGCAGTGGCAACTGGGGGGATTGCTGCTGATGAGCCTGCTGGTGCTGCGCCTCGACCCGCGCCACTACCCCCGCGTCATGGGGCTACCGGCCGCCAGCGAGCCAACCCTTTCGGCCCCCCTCCCAACCAGCTCTGCGGCCCAAAGCAACACACCGGCCTGAGGCCGGTGTGTTGGAGATGACTGGCGGCTGACACCACTCAGGGGAGCAACTCAGCGCCCCTTCTTCTGCCGTCCGGTGTTAGCGGTGCGCGGCTTGCCGGTGGCCGGTTTGCCACCCTTGGGAGCCCCTTTGCCAGCGCCGCCCTTGTTGGCGGCACCTTTGCCCGCGCCACCCTTGCCCACCGGCAGCTTCTTCTCGAAGGCTTCCGGGCCCGGCACATTGGGACGCCCGCCAATCTCGTGATCATCATCGCGGCGCGGCTTCTTGCCCTGCCCCGGTTTGGCGCTTTGCGCCGCAGGGGCCTTGGCCGCCTTGGGCTTGTCGCCTTTGGCCGGTTTCACCTCGGAAGAGGAGTCCTCAATCAGCTTGAACAGATCGATCAGCTCGTCGTCGGTCAGATCGCGCCACTCGCCCACCGGCAGCCCCTTGAGGCTGACATTCATGATGCGGATGCGCTCCAGCTTGGTCACTTCAAAACCGAAGTACTCGCACATGCGGCGGATCTGGCGGTTAAGCCCCTGCACCAGGGTGATGCGAAAGACAAACGGCGCCTCTTTCTTCACCTTGCACTTCTTGGTCACAGTACCGAGGATCGGCACCCCGGCCGCCATGCCGCACACAAACTCATCGGTCACCGGCTTGTCGACGGTCACCAGATACTCTTTCTCGTGATCGTTGCCCGCCCGCAGGATCTTGTTGACCAGATCGCCGTGGTTGGTGAGGAAGATCAGACCCTGCGAATCCTTGTCGAGACGCCCGATGGGGAAGACCCGGGTGCTGTGGTTGACGAAATCGACGATGTTGTCCTTCTCGCCCGCCTCTGTGGTACTGACGATGCCCACCGGCTTGTTGAGGGCGATCAGCACCAGACTGTCCGCCTCGCGCGGCTCGATCACCTGACCGTTCACCTTGACCAGATCGCCAACCTGCACCTGATCGCCGATCCCGGCCCGCTTGCCGTTGATAAAGACGTGGCCCTGCTCGATAAAGCGGTCGGCCTCGCGGCGCGAGCAGATGCCGCTCTCGCTGATGTATTTGTTCAGGCGCATGGATTCGTTAGCCAGCATGGGTCACCTGCCACAGGGTCTGGGCCGCGCCCGGTTGTGCCATTGCCTGTTCCGGCTGCGCCGGAGAGGCTGTCTGCTGCATCAGCCAATTCACTACGTCAAAGTTCTGCATACCATTCCATCTTCAAAAAAGGCCAATGCCAGCTTATCCATCAAAAAACGCCGCTACAGTAGCATAATTGCCCCCTTTCAGGGGCAGATAGTTGCAAGGTCGCAGCGCCCAAACGGGCATCCGCGGACAAGTTCACGCCGCCAGATGGCCCGCGATGCAGCCTTCGAACGGCCAGCCTGATGTAAGCGGCGTGATCAGGCGCCCACAGCCAGCGCGGCCGAACGCCATCAACTATACATATCACCTTGTTTCCATTAGGCTTTAAGCCGGTTGGCAGCGCCTTGGATGCTGCGCCAAACTCGCCCGCCCAGAGGCGGCTCTACCCCTATCGCCAAGGATTGCACCATGCTGGCTCACACTCGCCGCCTTGTTCGCCGTGCTCTGCTGACCCTGTTGCTGCTGTTGCTGACCGCATGGGCGGTGATCGCCTACTTCGCCTGGCAGGCAGCGCCGCTGCAGCTGTGGCACACAGTGGTGCCCCCCGAACTCAGTGCCGATGAGCTCGATCGCAGCGACTGGCAAGCCTATCTGGCCCGCGAAGCAGAGCTGTTCGAGCTGGTGGCCACCGAGGTAGTAGCCAAAACGCCGCCGGAGCAGCAACTGGCCAGCAATCGCTACTATCAGGACGCCCCCATCAATCCCGCCCGCTTTCAGCAGAACTGGAACCGCTCCTACCTGCTGCGCCCCGAGGGGGAAGTCAAAGGGGTAGCGGTGCTGCTGCACGGCCTGACCGACTCCCCCTACAGCCTGCGCCATCTGGCCAGAC
>Ga0247725_1000598_pt1 | contig 24063 bp, 25 predicted proteins | sample OKSTACKMCFT3sol_FD_183021 | JGI IMG/M metagenome (GOLD analysis project Ga0247725, IMG submission 183021) | Subsurface sediment microbial communities from gas well in Oklahoma, United States - OK STACK MC-FT3-sol | ecosystem: Environmental > Terrestrial > Deep subsurface > Rock core/Sediment...
CATCAAGCTGGTCAAGAAGGGCACGCTGAAGACCTATCCGGGCCTGCCCCACGGCATGGCGTCAACCCACCCCGACGTCATCAACGCCGACCTGCTGGCCTTCTTCAAGGCGTAGCGAAGCTGAGACCGCCGTCATGTGTCAGGCAGGCCCAGCTCGGCCGATAGAGCACGAGCTCGCACGTGACGGCGGTCCTTGGCTCGTGCTGGGGCTCGTCACCGTACGCACGGCCGAGGGCGTCCTCTTTGGGCGATTGGAGACCCGTGTCTTGGATGCGGGTCTTCGGTCCGAAAAAGGCATGAATCAGAAATGATGAGTTTCATTCATTTCCATTTATGAACCAGACAGGCCCCGGCACAGTCTCCTCATCAGACACCGACACGGCGGCCCGGGGCACGGTCCGCCAATCTTCAAAAGGACCGAAATCATGACCCTGCAAGCCAAGGCCATTCCGGGCGCGCGCCTCCTGAACCCGACCGATCACACCCTGATCATGATCGACTTCCAGTCGCAGATGGCCTTCGCCACCAAGTCGATCGACGCCAGCCTGCTGCGCACCAACGCCGCCCTGGTCGCCAGCGCGGCCGCCGGTTTCGGCGTCTCCACCATCCTGACCACGGTCGCCGAGAAGAGCTTCTCGGGTCCCATGTTCACCGAGGTCACCGACCCGTTCCCAGGCAAGCGCCTGCTGGACCGCACCTCGATGAACACCTGGGAGGACGCCCCGGTCATCGCCGAGGTCAACGCCATCGGCAAGTCGCGGATCGTCCTGGCTGGCCTCTGGACCTCGGTCTGCATCGTGGGCCCGGCGCTGTCGGCCTTGGAGCAAGGCTACGAGGTGTTCGTGATCACCGACGCCTGCGGCGACGTCTCGAACGAAGCCCACGAGCGCGCCGTCACCCGCATGGTGCAAGCCGGCGCCCAGCCGATGACCTCGCTGCAATACCTGCTGGAACTGCAACGCGACTGGGCCCGCGCCGAGACTTACGAGCTGACGACCGGCGTCGCCAAGAAGTTCGGCGGCGCCTACGGCCTGGGCGTCACCTACGCCAAGGCCATGTTCGGCGCGTCGGAAGGCCACTGACCGCTTCGGGGCGAGGCCTAAGCGCCTCGCCCGCCCTTTCTGGAGCGCCGCGATGAAACCCTATCTCCTGTCTATCGGCGCCGGCCTTTTGGTAGGCGTCCTCTATTCGCTGATGGGCGTGCGCTCCCCTGCCCCGCCCGCCATCGCCCTGCTGGGTCTGCTCGGCATGCTGCTGGGCGAGCAGGCGGTCCCGATCGCCAAGCGCCTGCTGACCAAGGCGCCGGTCGCGGCCTATCTGAAGACGCCCGCCTGCGTCGGCCGCGTGCTCGGTCCCCACGCCGGCGCCAAGACGCCCGAAGACCAGACATGACGCCGCTCAATCGCCGACAGGCGCTGGCCCTGGGCGCGGCGCTGCTTCCTAATCCCCTTCTCGCCGATCCTCGGAGGTCCGGTCCCATGTCCGCCCAAGCCGATCTGCTGCTCGTCAATGGCAAGTTCACCACCCTCGACCGGAGCAATCCGCGCGCCGACGCCGCGCTGATCCGCGACGGCAAGTTCGCCGCTGTCGGGGAGGAACGCGAAGTCCGCGCCGCCACCGGTCCCAATCCGACGATCATCGATCTCAAAGGCCGCCGAGTGATCCCGGGCCTGATCGACAGCCATATGCACATCATCCGCGGCGGGCTGAATTACAACATGGAGCTGCGCTGGGATGGCGTGCCGACCCTGGCCGACGCCATGGCCATGCTGAAGAGGCAGGCCGCCAACACCCCGCCGCCGCAATGGGTGCGTGTTGTCGGCGGCTTCACCGAGCACCAGTTCGTCGAGAAGCGCCTGCCCACCCTGGACGAGATCAACGCCGCCGCGCCCGAAACGCCGGTGTTCATCCTGCACCTCTACGACCGCGCCCTGCTGAACCGCGCCGCCCTGCGCGCCGTCGGCTACACCAAGGACACGCCCAACCCGCCGGGCGGCGAGATCCAGCGCGACGCCTCGGGCGAGCCCACGGGCCTGCTGCTGGCCCAGCCGAACGCCACGATCCTCTACGCCACCCTGGCCAAGGGCCCGAAGCTTCCGCCCGAGTATCAGCTGAACTCGACCCGCCACTTCATGCGCGAGATGAACCGGCTGGGCGTGACCGGGGTGATCGACGCCGGCGGCGGTTTCCAGAACTATCCCGATGACTACGAGATCATCGAGAAGCTGCACATGGACGACCAGCTGACCTTGCGGATCAGCTACAACCTCTTCACCCAGAAGCCGAAGGCCGAGCTGTCCGACTTCCAGAGCTGGTCCAAGCAGGTCAGGCCGGGACAGGGCGACGACAAGTACCGCCATAACGGCGCCGGCGAGATGCTGGTCTACAGCGCCGCCGACTTCGAGGACTTCCGGGTCGAGCGCCCCGAAATGCCGGCCAACATGGAAACCGACCTTGAGCCGGTGATCCGTCACCTGGTCGAGAACCGCTGGCCCTGGCGCCTGCACGCCACCTATGACGAGACGATCAGCCGGGCGCTGGACGTCTACGAGAAGGTCAGCCGCGACATGCCGTTCGACGGCCTGCACTGGTTCTTCGACCATGCCGAGACGATCAGCGACCGCAACATCGACCGGATCGCGGCCTTGGGCGGCGGCATCGCCGTACAGCATCGGATGGCCTATCAGGGCGAGTACTTCATGGAGCGCTATGGCGCGAAGGCCGCCGAGGCCACGCCCCCGATCAGCAAGATGCTGAAGGCCGGGATCCCGGTCGGCGCCGGCACCGACGCCACCCGCGTCGCCAGCTACAACCCTTGGGTCTCGCTGAACTGGCTGGTCACCGGCAAGACGGTCGGCGGGACGCGCCTCTACCCGTCCGCCAATCGCGTCGACCGCGAGGAGGCCCTGCGCCTGTGGACGACCGCCAACACCTGGTTCTCCAATGAGGAGGGCAAGAAGGGTCAGATCGCCGTCGGCCAGTTGGCCGACCTGGCGGTGCTGTCGGACGATTACCTGACCGTCCCCGAAGATGAGATCCCGCATCTGTCATCGGTCCTGACCCTGCTGGGCGGCAAGGTGGTCCATGGCGAAGGCGATTTCGGCAAGCTGGCGCCAGTTCTGCCGCCGCCGATGCCCGACTGGTCGCCGGTGCGGACCTTCGGCGGCTACCAGGATCGCTCGCGAGGCCACGCGCGGGCCCTGGCCTCGGCCTGCGGATGCGCCAGCAGCTGCAACGTCCACGGCCACGACCACGCCGCGGCCTACGCCCGCGAAGCCCCCACGTCCGATGCGCGCTCCTTCTGGGGCGTCATGGGTTGCGGCTGCTGGGCGGTGTGAGGTGGCCCGCTCGCGAGACATTCCGCGCTGGGTGGCGGTCGTCCTCGACTGGCCGCAGACCGCGCTCCTGGCCCGCCTCGCCTTGGTCAGCGCCTATCTGCTGGGCGCGGTTGTCAAGACGGCCGACTTCCCCGGCGCAGTGACGGAACAGGCTCACTTCGGCATGGCGCCGCCGGCGTTTTGGGCTGTTCTGACCATCGCCGTCGAGATTATCGGGCCGGTGCTGATCCTGAGCCGTCGCTGGCTGTGGCTCGGCGCGGGCATGCTGGGCGTCTTCACCCTGTTGGCGGCGTTCAAGGCCAATGCCTTCTGGGCGATGCCCGCGGGCCAGGACCGCTTCATGGCCATGAACGCCTTCGCCGAGCACATCGGCCTGATCGGCGGCTTTGTCCTGGTCGCGTTGCTGGACCGTCGGGAGCGAGTCGCGTGAGCGCCCAGCGTCCCGTTCGTCTGGCCGGCGTGACCGGCATGAGCATGGCCTTCGTCGGCGGCTATGTGGATGTGATCGGTTTCGTGCTGCTGTTTGGCCTGTTCGTCGCCCACGCCACCGGCAACATCGTCATGCTGGGCGTCGGCCTGGCCGGCGACGCCAGCGGCCTCGCCAGCAAGCTCCTGGCCCTGCCCGTGTTCATCGGAACCGCCGCGGCCGCGTACGCCCTGATCCGCTGGCGCAACGCCAAGGGACAGCCCTGCGAGGTGCTGGTCCTGGCGCTGCAGGCTGTCCTGCTGCTGGTCTTCATGCTGCTGACGGCGCGCGCCCTGCCCGCCGCCGGCGCCAATGCGCCTGGGGTCATGCTGGCCGGTCTGGTCGGGGTGGTCGCCATGGCGGTCCAGAACGTCGCCGCCCGCGTCGTCTTCGCCCATCTGGCGCCCACGACCATGATGACGGGGAACGTCACCCAGATCGCGATAGACATCGTCGACCTCGCCGTGACGCGCGGCCGGCCGGACGAGGCGCTGAGGGTCAGGATTCGCAAAACCTGGCCGCCGGTGCTGGCCTTCGCCCTCGGCGCCATGGGCGGCGCGCTCGGTGTGCTGTTCGCGGGGCCTTGGAGCCTGGCTCTGGGCGTCGTGGTGGTCGCCGTGCTGGCGGCGCTGCACGCGCTGCGCGGAAAGCGGTCGTGAAGTTGGTCACGCCTATCGTGCTGGCCGCGCTGGCGAGCGCTGGCGCTGCTCAAGCGTCCGAGCCGCCCGCCTTCAAGCTCGTGCGGTCAGACGAGGACTATGGCTATCTGCGCAACGCGACCAACCGCACCGGACTCGATCCGCTGCGTTATGTCCCCCTGGGCGACGACGCCTATCTCAGCTTCGGTGGCGAAGCGCGCCTGCGGGTAGACGCCGCCGACACGCCGCGTTTCGGCCTGGGCGGCGCGCAGGCCGACACCTTCGCACTGGGCCGACTGCTGCTGAGCAGCGACCTGCGCCTGGGCCAGGCCGCTAGGGTCTATGGCGAGCTCGGCCTTCACCGGGACTACGGTAAGAACGACAAGCCCGCCGCCACCGATCGCGACGGGGTCGACGCCCAGGTGCTGTTCGTCGACGTCACGCCCGCCTCAGGCTGGCGTTTCAGGCTAGGGCGCCAGGAACTCCAGCTGAACCCGACCCAGCGGTTCGTCGCCGTGCGCGAAGCGCCGAACATCCGCCAGAGCTTTGACGGCGCGCGGATCAGCCGGAGCGTCGGTTCGCTCAAGCTGGACGCTTTCTATCTTCAGCCAGTCGTGATCTCGACGGGCGCCTTCGACGACACCCGCAGCCGCACGCAACGCTTCTACGGCCTGTATGCCTCTACGCGCCTATCGCCGCGCCAGACCTTGGACGTCTACGCTCTGGGGCTTGAGCGCGACGCCGTCCGCTTCGGGACAGTCAGCGGCGATGAGCGGCGGACCAGTCTCGGCGCGCGGTTCTCAGGCGCTGCTGGCCGAGTCGACTACGAGCTCGAAGGCGTCGCGCAAGGCGGCCGCTTTGCCGGACGCCGCATCCGCGCCTTCGCGGCCTCAGCGGGCGGCGGCTATACGCTGGATCAACCTTGGAGGCCGCGGCTGGGCCTGCGCCTCGACACAGGTTCGGGGGATCGTGATCCGAACGACGGCCGTTTGGGGACCTTCAACCCGATGTTCCCGAAGGGCGCCTATTTCAACGAGACCGGCCTCTTCAGCTGGGGCAACCTGGCCGCCCTGCGCGCCAGTCTGGGCGTCGCGCCGTCGAAGGCCGTCAGCGTCGAGGCCAGCTATACGGCCCGCCGGCTATGGACCAGGGCCGACGCGATCTACCTGCAGCCGCTCGTTCCGCTCGCCGCCGCGCGTCCGGGCCAGCCCAAGAACGTCGGCGACGCCGTGCAGCTGGACGCGACCTGGCAAGTGAGCCGCAACGTCAAGCTCCAGGGGCAGCTGGCGCGGCAGGACGCCGGCCCGGCCGTGCGAGCGCTGGGCGGCAAGCCGACCAACCTTGCGGTGCTGTTCGCTCAGTTCCGGTTCTGACCGGGCGGCTAGCGCGTCGCCCAGGCGCGCCCGACCTCGGCCAGCGGGATGCAGCCGTGATAGGCCCCGGGCACCGGGTCGTACTTCAAGGCGATGGTGGCGCCGGGTTCGGACGTGAAGTAGCCGACCGTCACCCAGTCCTCCAGCGCCGCGAAGAAATGCGGCTGGCCGGGGTTCTGGCCCTTGGCGACCGCTGCTTCCTGGTCATAGGCGGTCAGCAGGGCGACCTGCTGCTCCGGCTTCAGCGCCACGAAGACATCGCCGTGCGAAGCGCGAGCGTCAGCGTCCATCCGCGTCAGACCGCCGATCAGCAGGTCCTTCTGGGTCCGGTCGCAATAGTTGGCCAGGGCGCGGTCGATGAACTGCGGCACGCCGGCCTGGCGCGCGCCTGGCGTATCGGTTGTCGGGATGATCAGTTCGGCCACCACGTCGACCAGCCGCGCCTGGTCGCTGGTCAGGGCCGTGGGCGTCCAGCCAAGCGTCGGCGCGGCCGCGGCCGCGCGGCCGGCCCAGCCGGTCGCCGCCGCGCCGACCGTGAGCGCCAGACCCTTGAGAGCGTCGCGTCGGTGCAGCATCACAGATCTCCCCGCTTGCGAGCCTTCACCGCATGGTCGGCCGCCCGCGCCGTCAGCGCCATGTAGGTCAGGGACGGATTCACGCACGAGGCCGAGGTCATGGCCGCGCCGTCCGTCACATAGACGTTCTTGCACTCATGGACCTGATTGTGGGCGTTCAGCACAGAGGTCTTGGGATCGCGACCCATGCGGGCGGTGCCCATCTCGTGGATGCCCAGGCCCGGCGCGAAGCCGCTGTCATAGCCGCGCACGTTCTTGAAGCCCGCGGCCTCGAGCATCTCGGCCGCGGCGTTCTGCATGTCCTTGCGCATGGCCAGCTCGTTCTCGCGCATGGTCACGTTCATGGTCAGGGTCGGCAGGCCGAACTCGTCCTTCAGGTCACGGTTCAGGGTGACGCGATTGTCCTCGTAGGGCAGGATTTCGCCGAAGCCGCCCAAACCCATGCTCCATGGGCCTGGCTGGCTGAGCGCGGCCTTGCGCTCCGCGCCGAAACCGCGCCCGGCTTTCCGGAGGTCACGCTCCCAGCCCGGACGAGACGCGCCGCCCTGATAGCCGAAGCCTCTCAGGTAATCCGACCGCTTGGTCGAGGCGTCGCCGAGGTTGCGGAAACGCGGCACATAGATGCCGTTGGGCCGTCGGCCGGAATAGTACATGTCGGCGAATTCGGGGGCCTCGCCGCTGGCCCCGACGCCCAGATGGTGGTCCATCACGTTGCGGCCCAGCTGGTCGCTGCCGTTGCCGAAACCATTCGGGAAGCGCGAACTGGTCGAATTCATCATAATCCACGCCGAGTTCAGCGCGGAGGCGCAGAGGAACACGACGTCGGCGTAGAACTCTTCGTCCTTGCGGGTCGTCGCGTCCATGATCCGGACCCCGCTGGCCTTGCCGGCCTTCTCGTCATAGATCAGCTCGGTGACGATGGAGTTCGGCCGGATCACCAGGTTGCCGGTGCGCTCAGCGGCGACCAGGCCGCCGGAGTTGGAGCTGTAGTAGCCGCCGAACGGACAGCCCCGGATACACATGTTGCGGTACTGACACTTGGTGCGGCCAAGGCTCAGTTGCTCCTCGGTCGGCGCGGTCAGGTGAGCCGTGCGCCCCATGGTGATCCGCCGCTCGGGAAAACGCGCTTCCGACTTGGCCTTGAAGGCCTTCTCGACGCAGTTCATCTCCATCGGCGGCTGGTAGACGCCGTCGGGAAGCTGCGGCAGGCCCTCGGCTTGTCCCGAAACGCCGATGAAGCGCTCGACGTGGTCGTACCAGGGCGCGAGGTCCTCGTAGCGGATCGGCCAGTCGACCGCGATGCCTTCGCGGGCGTTGGCCTCGAAGTCGATCGGACTGTGGCGATAACTTTGCCGCCCCCAGGTCAGCGAGCGGCCGCCGACATGATAGCCGCGAATCCAGTCGAACCGGTTGGTCTCGGTATAGGGATTGGTGTCGTCCCGGACGAAGAAGTGCTGGGAGTACTCCGTCATGGTGTAGCCCGTGCGCCGCTGCACCTTGTAGCGCTCGGCCAGCTCATCTGGCGGCAACTGCCCTTGCGGGTACTTGGTCTGCCAGGGATCGAGGGTGGCGGTCGGATAGTCCTCGAGGTGACGCACCATGCGTCCGCGCTCCAGCACGAGAACCTTGAGGCCTTTTTCCGTGAGTTCCTTGGCGGCGATGCCGCCGGTGATTCCGCTGCCTACCACGATGGCGTCGTAGGTGTTCTTACGACGCGCGCGACCGTTCAGGTTGGCCATGTTCGCTCCCTTTGCGGTCCGCTCGCCAGACCGCGCCGGCATGCTTTACGCAACGCGACGCCAACCCTGGATGGAACCCATCATTCTTGCCTGGAGGCTTCCATGAAATGGGTTACATTGCAAGAAAGCTCGACATTCGATCGCGAAAAGTGGGCGTCCGGGAGGAAGAAAGCACCATGACCATCTTGTTCGCCAAGGCGCGGAGCGCCGGCTTGGGCGCGCTCGTGCTCGGTCTGGTTGCGACCGCCACCCCGGCGTTCTCTCAGGACTTCAAGGCCGGGCCCTGGAGGCCCCTGTTCGACGGCAAGAGCCTGGACGGGTGGATCCCCAAGATCGCAAAGCACCCGATGGGCGAAAACTACCAGCAGACCTTCGTCGTCGATCACGGCGCGATCCGGGTCTCCTACGCCGGCTACAAGACCATGGACGGACAGTTCGGCCACCTCTTTTACAAGGCGCCGTTCAAGGCCTACCGCCTCCGCCTGACCTACCGATTCCTGACCGACGGCGCCCTGCCCGACACGCCGGCCTGGGCGCGCAGCAACAGCGGGATCATGTTCCATAGCCAGAGTCCCGAGAGCATGACGGTCAACCAGTCGTTCCCGGTCTCGGTGGAGTTCCAGTTGTTGGGCAAGGATGGCGACGGGCGCCGAGCGACCGCTGCGGTCTGCACGCCAGGCGTCACCATCACCATCGACGGCCAGAAGGTGAAGGAACACTGCACCCCCTCCGCCAACGCGCCGACGATTCCGGACGGAACCTGGGTCAAGGCCGAGCTGGAAGTACGGCCGAACGGCGAGGTGTTCGAAAAGATCGACGGCGTCGTGGTTCACCACTACGCGGACATCACCCTGGATCCGGACGACACGGTGGCCGACGGCGCCAAGCCGTACATCCTCGCCCGCGGCGCACAGCGGGTGACCGAAGGCTACATCGCCCTGCAGAGCGAGGGCCATCCGATCGAGTTCAAGGACATCGAGATCCAGGAGCTGACGGCGCGCTAGCGCCTGTCAGCTTCAAATGGAATCATTTGAAGCTGACAAATGGGCTCTGATTCAAATATTTAGAGCGTGATAGTCGCCGAAACCGCGCACACTCTCGGCTATCACGCTCTAAGGCGCCGTCAGAACCTCACTTCTTCACAGTCCCTAGATACTGGATCACCGCCGCGCGCTCTTCGGGGTTCGGCGCGCCCAGCAGCATCTTGGTGCCTGGCACCAGCTTGTTTGGCGCCTTGACGAAGGCGTCCAGCCGGTCAGGCGTCCAGGTGAGACCCGAGGCCTTCATGGCGCTGCTGTAGGCGTAGCCCGGCGCGGTCCCGGCTTTTCTACCGACCACGCCGGCCAAGGGCGGCCCCATTTTGCCGGGGGCTGGCTGCAGCGAGTGGCAGACCGTGCAGCGCTGCTGGAACACCTGCTCGCCAGTGGGGGGCGCGGCGGCCGCGCTGGAGGCCAGGCCCGCGACAATGGCGGCGAAGGTAAGCTGGAACTTCATCGAATACTCCGTCGGGTCGGGCGGATTAGAGGCCAAGCAGGCGGCGATTGCGACCAGGATCCGAAGCGCCGCCGGCGAAATCGTCGAACGCCTTGTCGGTCACCTGGATAATGTGGTCGCGGATGAAGGGCGCGCCTTCGCGAGCGCCCTGCTCGGGATGCTTCAATGCGCACTCCCACTCCAACACCGCCCAGCCGTCGTAGTCGTACTGGGCCAGCTTCGAGAAAATGGCTCGGAAGTCCACCTGGCCATCGCCCAGCGAGCGGAAACGTCCCGGCCGGTCTACCCAGCCCAAGTAGCCGCCATAGACGCCGGCCCGGGCCGAGGGCCGGAACTCGGCGTCCTTGACGTGGAACGCCTTGATGCGCTCGTGGTAGCGGTCGATGTAGCCCAGATAGTCCAGCTGCTGCAGGACGAGATGGCTGGGATCGTACAGGATGTTGGCGCGCGGATGGCCGCCCACTTCGTCCAGAAAGCGCTCGAAGGTCGCGCCGTCATGTAGGTCCTCGCCCGGATGGATCTCGTAACAGGCGTCGACGCCGTTCTCCTCGAAGACGTCCAGGATCGGCTTCCAACGCCGACCGAGCTCGGCGAAGGCCTCCTCGACCAGGCCCGCAGGACGCTGCGGCCACGGATAGAAATAGGGCCAGGCCAGCGCGCCCGAAAACGTGGCGTGAGCCTTTAGTCCGAGGCGTCGGCTGGCCACGGCCGCGGCCTTGACCTGCCCAACCGCCCATTCCTGACGCTCCTTGGGCTTGCCGCGCAGCTCGGGCGGCGCAAAGCCGTCGAACAGCTCGTCATAGGCCGGATGCACGGCGACCAACTGGCCCTGCAGGTGGGTCGAGAGTTCGGTGATCCGCAGGCCATGGTCGGCCAGCAGGCCGGCGATGTCGTCGCAATAGGCCTGGCTCTCGGCGGCGCGCGCCAGGTCGAAGAACGAGTCGGCCCCGCCCGTCGGCATCTGCACGCCGACATAGCCGAGGTCGGCGACCCACTTGGCCATGGTCTCCAGCTTGTCGAACGGCGGCTTGTCGCCGATGAACTGGGCTAGGAAGATGCCGGGTCCCTTGAGCGTCTTCATCAAACGTCTCCTTCCAGGCTCACCCAGCCGGCGTCCTCGCGGCTGGCGGACACGGCCCGCTCGACGAAGGCCATGCCGCGCACGCCCTCGGCGATATCGGGAACCAACGCCCCCACCCCGCCCTCGATGGCGTCGGCGAAGTCGCGATAGATATTGGCGAAGGCCTCGATGAAGCCCTCCGGATGGCCAGTCGGCAGGCGGGTGACCGCGCGAGCCGCCGCGCTGAGATAGGGCGAGCCCGCGTGCAGCACCTGGCTGGGGCCGTCCAGCCAGTCCAGGGTCAGAACGTTCGGATCCTCGTGAGACCAGGTCACGCCGCCCTTCTCGCCATAGACACAGAGCTTCAGGCCGTTGCGAGCGCCGGCGCTGATCTGCGAGGCGATCAGCACGCCCCGTGCGCCGTTGCCGAAGCGCAGCAGGACGTTGCAATCGTCGTCCAGGGCGCGTCCCGGCACCACCGTGGCGACATCGGCGCAAAGCCGCTCGACCCGCTGGCCGGTCACGAACTCGGCGATGTTGAAGGCGTGGACGCCGATGTCCCCGATGCAGCCGCCGACGCCAGACTGGGTCGGATCGACCCGCCAGGTGGCTTGCTTGTTGTCGGCGTCGCGCTCCAGCGGCTTGGACAGCCAGCCTTGCGAATACTCGACCACCACCTTGCGGATCGCCCCGAGGTCGCCCCGGGCCACGATCTCGCGCGCCTCGCGGACCATCGGATAACCGGTGTAGGTGTAGGTCAGGCCGTAGCGCTTGCCCGACGCCGCGACGATCGCGGCCAGTTCCCTGGCTTCCGCGAGGTTCAGGGTGGCCGGCTTATCGCTGATCACGTTCAAGCCGCCGCGCAACGCCGCCGCGGAGACGTCGAAGTGCAGATGGTTTGGCGTCACGACGGACACCAATTGGACGCCATCGGCGCGGGTGCGCTCGGTGGCGATCATCGTGTGGTGATCCGGATAGACCCGGTCCGGCGCGACGCCCCAGGCCGCGGCGGCCCGCGCGTTCTTGGCCGGATCGCGGCTGAACACCCCGGCGATGAGGCGGATGCGTCCGTCAAGCTCGGCGGCCATCCGGTGCACCGGACCGATGAACGAGCCGGGGCCGCCCCCGACCATGGCCATCCGCAGGCTCATCAGGCGACCACCTTGGCCAGATAGTCGAAGCTGATCTTGGCCGACGCAAGGCGGGTCCCCGTGAACGGCGGCTCCTGCTCGTAAAAGAACCCGCGCACGCCGGCCTCATAGGCGGCGGGCAGGAGCTTGGGCCAATTGATCATGCCGGAACCGACCTCGGTCGGATCCTGGCGGAGCTCGAAGTTCGGCTTCGTGGTCGGCTTGATGTCCTTGACGTGCATATGGGTGAAGCGGCCGGCATGCGCCTTCAGCATGGCGAAGGGGTCGTGACCAGCGGCCGTCACCCAGCCCGCGTCCATCTCGAACGAGACCAGGCTCGGGTCCGTGCCCTTCAGTAGGATGTCCATGCCGGTGGTGTCGCCCCCCTTGGCGTCCTTAAGCGGCGCGAGTTCGAAATTGTGGTTGTGGTAGCCGGTGGCGATGCCCGACTTCTTCAGGACGACCGCCTTCTCGTTCATGAAGTCGGCGTTCCACTTCCAGTCGTCGGCGGTCATCTGGTTTCCGGCCTGACGCAGGTCCGCCCCCGTGAAGCGGTCCGGGATGTAGAGGATCGGCATGATCGCTGTCTTCACGCCGATCACATGCAGGTCGTCGGCCAACTTCCCGAGATCGCCGCTGAAGGTGGCGCCAGCGCCCTTGGGCTGAACGTGAGCGCTGGTGCAAGCAAGACCCGCGCGATCAAAGGCGGCGCGCAGCTCGGCCGGCGTGCGCCCCAGATAGCCGGCCAGCTCCACGGTCTTGAAGCCGATCTTGGAGACCGTCGCCAGCTGGGCGTCGAGCTCCTTCGCGAGATCCGGACCCAGGCTGTAGAGCTGGATGCCCAGCGGCAGCTTGCGGCGCTGGAAGAAGTTGGCCTCAGCCGCGCTGGCGGCGCCCGCCCAGGCTGCGGCCATGGCCGCCCCGCCGGCGGCGAGGAGCCCGCGTCGAGAAAGGGGGGCGGCTCGGGTTTCGTTGGAAATCGTGCGCACGAGGCTTTCCTTTCAGGTTCAAGGCTGGGCCGGGCTGGCGGCGCCCACGGGGTCTTCGGCCTGGCTTTCGGCGACCGGGCCGCGCGACGGCGGGCGGAAGAAGACCGCCATCAGCAGCACGGCGACGAGCGCCATGCCGGTCGGAACCAGGAACAGGCTCGTATAGTCGACGGTCCCGTCGGTGGTGAGACGGCTGATCAGTTCCGGGAACAGGAAGCTGGCCGCGACATTGCCAACCCCAAGGATCAGGAGATTGAACAGGCCCTGGGCGCTCGACCGGACGTCCTTGGGGAACACCGCGTCGACGAAGATGTAGACCGTGGCGAAGAAGAACGCGTAGCAGATCCCGTGCAGCAGCTGGACGGCGACAATCACCGGAATGCTGTCGGCGAAGAAGGCGAAGACGGCGAAGCGCGCGGCGTGGCCTAGGACGCCGATGATCATGGTGATCTTCCAGCCCAGCCGCGCCAGGACGCGGCCCAGGAAGAACATGGTCAGGATCTCGGCTACCTGGCCCAGGCTCAGCACGACCATCGACAGATTGCCGGCGATGCCTACCCGATTGGTCAGGAAGGCGTCGGCCATCACGAAGTAGCCGTTGTGGATCACGGAATCGATGAAGGTGACGATGAACAGCACCAGCACGAACGGCGCGCCCAAGAGCTTGAACGCCCGTCGCCAGGCCAGCTTGTCGACGCCCGCCTCATCCTTGCGCGGCGGCGTGTGCGGCAGGGTCAGCGAATAGGCGGCGAAGGCGAAGGACAGGATCGCGGCGACCAGGAAGATCCAGCGGGTCTGCTCAACCGTGGCCTGCGCGCCCAGCAGGAAGACGAAGGGCCAGCTGACCAGCACCCACCCGACCGTGCCGCCCATCCGCACCGCGCCGAACTCGCCGGCCGGGTCTTTCAGATTGGCGAAGGCGATCGAGTTGGTGACCGACAGGGTCGGCACGTAGACCAGGCTGAAGATCAGGTAGCAGGCGAAGAACGGCCAGAAGCTGGTCGAGAACGCCGTGCCGACCAGGGCCAGGCCGCCGATCAGATGGCTAGCGGCCAGGAAACGCTCCGCCGAGAAGTTGCGATCGGCGAACTGGTTGGAGAAGAAGATTCCGACCAAGGCGGCGACGCCCCAGGCGCTGCCGACCAATGACTGCTGCCACGGCGCGAAACCCAGCATGCCCATGTACGGGAAGATCTTCGGCGCCCAGGCGCCCCAGATCGCCAGTTGCAGCACCATCATCAGGAAGAGCCGGAAGCTCGTCTTCATGGTCCTGGCCCTCCCCGACCAGCTTGGGCGGCGTTTCGAGCCCTTATGGCTCCGCTCGCTCCGATGTAATCGAAATCATCGATAACAGGGGTCGGGCGAACCGGCAACCAGCTCACGGCGAGTTCACCGCTCCAGCTTCGCCTTGCCAAGGAAGGGAGCAGTCGCCAGTGTCGCCGCGATGGCGACCATTCAAGATGTTGCGCGGGCCGCGGGCGTGTCGACGGCGACGGTCTCGCGGGTGTTCAGCGCTCCCGAGCTGGTGATCGAGGCGACGCGCCAGAAGGTCATGGCCGCGGTGGCCCAGCTTGGCTACGAGCCCAACTTCGCCGCCAAGAGCCTGCGCACCCTGCGGACCGAGAAGATCCTGGTCACGGTGCCGGACATCTCCAATCCGTTCTTCTCGCAGGTCATCCGAGGCGTCGAGGAAGCCGCCCTCGCCGCCGGCTACTCGGTGCTTCTGGGTGACACGCGCCACGAAGAGGCGCGCGAGGAACAATACGCGGCCATGTTCCGCCGCAAGGAGGCCGACGGCCTGATCTTCCTCGGCCACCGCCTGCCCGACGCCCTGGCCGAGATGGTCGCCGCCAAGGGCGTGAAGACCCCGATCGTCAATGGCTGCGAGTTCCGGCCTGGCCTCGCCGTCTCCAGCGCGCACATCGACAACGAAGGCGCCGCCGCCGAGGTCATGGAGCATCTCTATGGCCTCGGGCACATCCGCATCGGGGTCGTGACTGGGCCGCTGGCCAGCCCGATCAGCAGCGACCGCCTCTCGGGCGTTCTGGCCGCGGCCCAGCGGCGCGGTCGCGCCAGCGCGCTGCGCATCTCGATCGGCGACTTCTCGATCGAGTCGGGCGTGCGCCAGGCCGGAGAGCTGCTGGACGAGCCGGGGCGGCCGACCGCGATCTTCTGCTTCAGCGACGAGATGGCGATGGGGGCCTTGGAAGCGATCCGGAGACGCGGCCTCGTTTGCCCGCGCGACGTCTCGCTGGTCGGCTTCGACGACATCCGCTTCGCGCGTCATCTCGACCCGCAGTTGACCACGGTCAGCCAGCCGATGGAGCAGATCGGGCACGAGGTCGTGCGGCTCCTGCTCGACATCCTGGCGGGGCGGGCGACGACGCTGCAAAACGTGACCCTGCCGCACGAGCTGGTCGTGCGGGCCAGCACGGCGCCGCCAGCCGCCTAGGGTCTAGGCGGAAGCTCCCGCACCCAGATGTTACGGAAGCTGATCGGCTTGCTGGGGTCGCCATGGGCCTGCAGCTTGATCGGCGCGGGACCGTGCGCCTTGTAGGACGGCTTGCCGATATAGACCGTCTCGCCCGCCAGGACGGCGTTGTCCTGCACCAGGACCCCGTTGTGCAGCACCGTGACGGTCGCCGGCGAAGCTAGCGTCCCCGCGGCGGTGAAGCGCGGGGCGCGCCAGACGATGTCATAGGTCTGCCACTCGCCGGGCTTGCGGCTGGCGTTCACCAGAGGCGCATGCTGCTTGTAGACGCTGCCGGCCTGGCCGTTCACGTAGGTCTCGTTGCCGAAGGAGTCGAGGATCTGAACCTCGTAGCCCGCGTCCCGTGGCCCGGTGGACGCCAGGAAGACGCCGCTGTTGCCCCGCCCCTGCCCGGTTCCGTCGATGTCGGCCGGGATCCGCCATTCCAGGTGCAGCTGGTAGTCCTGGAAGGCGCGCCGGGTCTCGATATTGCCTTTGGACTTATCGACCGTGATGACGCCGTCGACCACGGTCCAGGCCGCCGGGGACTTGTCCTGGCTCGAGACCCATTGCTCGAGGCTCCCGCCGTCGAACAGGACAATCGCGTCTGACGGCGCGCCTCCGGCGGCGGAGGCCGGCGTGACGATCGCCGGCTTCGGGCTCCAGACCTCGGTGTCCTCGGGACGGGACTGGGCCAGCGCCGAGGACGCGGCGAGGCTCGCCAGACAGACAGCGCTCTGGAGAATTCGGGTCATGGCGCGGGTCCTCCGACTGTCCCAGCGAAGCGATGGTCGCGGCCGGCCGCGACTCCACCGCGCGTAGCGGATATGATCCCGATCAATCTGTCGACCCTCTCCGCATGGCATGAGGCGATAGTCGCCGCAGGCGGCGTTTCACGGTTCTTCGGTGATGATGGACGCGTCCGCACCCCGCTCAGCTAGACGCTTCTGGGCGTTGCTCCTTGGCGGCCTTGTGCTTTTGGCGGCCGTGGCGGCCGCGGCTTTGCTGCTGCGACCTCCCGCCGTGGAGATCGCCACGACGAGGACGGGCGAAGCCGTGGACGTCATCTACGCTTCGGGCGTGGTTGACTACGTCCGGCAGGCGCATGTCGCGCCGATCGTCACCGCGCCGATCCGCCACGTCGACGTGGCGGAGGGTGATTGGGTCAAGCCCGGCCAGTCGCTGGCGCAGCTTGAGGATGGTCCCGCACAAGGCACGGCGCTGCAGCTGGCGGCTCAGGCCTCGCAGGCGCGGATCGCCGCGGGCCGCGTCCGACGCCTCTACGCGGCCGGCTTCGCGGCGAAGGCGGCCGACGACGACGCCCAGGCCCAAGCGCGCGCCGCGACCGCCGCCGCTGACAGCGCAGCCGCCCGCCTCCGGGACTATCGACTGACGGCGCCGTTCGCCGGCCAGGTGCTGCGACGCGAGGCCGAGCCGGGCGATCTGGGAACCGTCGGGACGGCGCTTTTCGTGATCGCCGACCCTCGCACGCTGCGGATCACCGCTGACGTCGACGAGCGCGATATCGCCCGGCTGCGGCCCGGCGTTAAGGCGCTGATCCGCTCGGACGCTTTTCCCGGCCGAACCTTCGAAGGCCGCGTCTCACAGATTACGCCGGCCGGCGACGCCAAGGGGCGGGTGTTCCGCGTCCGCATCGCGCTTCCGGCCGACAGCGGGCTTCCGCCCGGCATGACCGTGGAGACGAACCTGGTGACCGATCGGCGCCCGACTGCGGTGCTGGCGCCGTCCAGCGCGGTGCGCGACGGCGCCGTCTGGGCGGTGAAGGATGGCCGCGCTCACCGCATCGCGGTGCGCATCGGCGCGGTCGGCGGCGACCTGACGGAAATCCGGACGGGCGTCGCGGCCGGTGAACAGGTGATCGTCAAGCCGCCCGAGGCTCTCAAGGACGGCCAACGCGTGCGGGTCGCGAAAGGCCGATGAGCCTGCCGTCGGTCCTGGCGAACATCGCCCTGGCGCATCTGAGGGTCCGCGCCCGGCAGACCCTGGTGGCGACCCTGGGCGTCGCGATCGGCGTCGGCTTCTTCCTCGCCGTCTCGGGCATGATGGTCGGCTCGCAGAAGGACTTCGTCCGCACGCTCGTCGACTCCGCGCCTCACATCATCGTCCGCGACGAGCAGCGTCGCCCGGTGCGCCAGCCCGCCCTGGACGCCTTCCCGAACGCGGCGGTCGCTATTCGCGGCCTGCGTCCGCAGGAGGAGGTGCGCGGCCTGAAGGACTGGCCCGCCATGCTGGCGGACGCACGCGCCATCCCGGGCAGCCTGGCCGCCCCGTCCCTGACCGGCGCGGTGACGATCGCCTATGCCGGCCGCAACGCGGCGGTCGCCTTGAACGGCGTCGATCCTCGCCTTGAAGGGCGGCTCGCCAAGATCAACGAGAGCCTGACGGGCGGCGCCTTGACCGATCTGGAGGCGCGGCCGGATGGCATCATCATCAGCCGGCCGCTCGCGGACCGGCTTGGGGCGAAGCTGGGCGACACCCTGGTGGTCACGGCGCCGACTGGGACACTGCAGCGGATGCGGATCCTGGCCCTGATCGAGCCTGACGCCCGCGCCGGCTTCTATGCCGGCGACACCGTCGCCTACGGCCTTCTGCGGACGGCCCAGGTCGTCTTCGCGCGGCCCAGCATCGTCAATCAGATCCATATCCGACTGGCGGACTCGGCCGACGCTGAAGTCCAGGCGAAACGGCTCGAAGCGCGCTGGGGCTACAAGTGGGAGTCTTGGCAGGAGCGCTCGGTCGACATCCTGAACCTGCTCGTGGTGCGCAACGTCATCATGTACGCGGTGATCCTGGCGATCCTGATCGTGGCCAGCTTCGGAATCTATACCGCGGTGTCCAACAGCGTCGCCGATAAGCGGCGCGACATCGCCATCCTTCGCGCCATGGGGTTCACCACGGGCGACGTGCAAGCGATCTTCCTGCTGGAGGGCCTGCTGGTCGGGGTGTTGGGCGCGGCGGTCGGCTTCGCGATCGGCACGGGCCTGTTGCAGGTGCTGGCCAGCCTGCCGCTATCGATGGGCGGCAAGCCTCTGGTGCTGCCGCTGGATCGCAGCCTGCCGCAGTACCTGCTGGCCGGCGGCGCGTCGCTCGGCGCGGCGATCGTCGCGGCCTGGCTGCCGGCCCGCAAGGCGGCCAGCGTCGATCCTGTCGCGATCCTGCGAGGCGCGGCATGAGCGCGTTGATCGAGGCTCGCTCGGCGACGCGGATTTTGTCGGATCCCGAGCCCTTCACCCTGGTGGACGGCGTCAGCCTCTCCGTGGAAGCCGGCCAGATGGTCGCGATCGTGGGGCCCTCGGGATGTGGGAAGTCGTCCCTGCTCTATCTGCTCGGCCTGCTGGATCGGCCAAATGACGGCGAGGTGCTGATCGACGGGCGCCCGACCGGGAGCCTGAGCGACGCGGCCCGCACCCGCCTGCGTCTGGAGCGGATCGGCTACGTCTTCCAGTTTCACTTCCTGCTGCCCGAACTGACGGCCCGCGCCAATGTGGCGCTGCCGATGCGACGCCTTGGCCATAAGTCCTCGGCCGAGATCGACGGAACCGTGCAGGCCTTGCTTGAGAAACTCGGCGTCGCGGCCCAAGGCGACCGGCGGCCCGACCGCCTGTCAGGCGGCCAGCGTCAGCGCGTGGCGATCGCCCGGGCGCTCGCCAACGACCCGGCGATCCTGCTCGGCGACGAGCCGACCGGCAATCTCGACAGCGTCAACACGCGCCTGGTGATCGAGGAATTCCAGCGTCTGGCGCATATCGAAGGCCGCGCCGTCATCTGCGTGACCCACGACGAAGGCTTCGCCGAGGCGGCGGATCGGCGCATCCGGATGCTGGACGGCCGAATTGTCGACGAGAATTAGGCCGCGACGCGCGCGTCCAGGGCCTCTAGCCGCACCAGGATCCGGTCCAACGTCGAGCGCTTGACCGGCTTGCCATCGCGCAGCTTGGTCCAGGTGGTCTCGCTGATGGCGTAGCACGCGAACAGATGCTCACGCGTGACGGCGGGAAGGCGCGCGCGCAGACGCTGAAAGATTTCTCGGGAAGCAGTGACGGTTTCAGCCATGGGATAGCGTGGAGCAGTTACGCACGAGAAGATGTCTCTACCGCGTCCCTATGACGGTCTTGTTGGTCGGCCATATTTCAACGCTGTTACGCAGGGCCAGGTTTCCGACGAAATTGGCGTCGGCGGCAATCAGCGGTTATGTTTGGGGCGCTCTCAACTGGAAGCGCATGCCGTCATAGCCCGGCTCCACGCCGGGCGGCAGTCGCGCGGCCAGGGCGTTGTAGTCCAGATCGATATGCAGGTTCGTCAGGATCGCGCGTTTGGGCTTGGCGCGCGCGATCCATTCCAAGGCGAGCTCGACATGGGCGTGGGTCGGGTGTGGCGTCCAGCGCAGGGCGTCGACGATCCAGACTTCGAGATCGGCCAGATCGGCCCAACTGCCGTCGGGGATCGCCCGCACGTCGGGCGTATAGGCGACGTCGCCGATCCGATAACCGACGGCGCGCACCTCGCCATGGTCGACGTCGAAGGTGTGGACGGAGATCTCGCCGCTGGGTCCCGAGATTTCGAAATCATGGCCGAGCGGCGGCAGCAGGCGGGGCTCGCAGATGGCTGGATAGCCGCCGCGGGTATGGAAGATATATTCGAAGCGCTTCAGCAGGCCATCGTGCGTCGCCTGGTCCATATAGGTCGGGATGCGGACGCGCTGGTTCAGGAAGAAGGGGCGCAGGTCGTCTATGCCGTGCGCCTGGTCGGCATGGTCGTGCGTGAACAGCGCCGCGTCCACGCGCCGGACGTTGGCCGCCGCCGTCTGAAGGCGGAGATCCGGGGCGGTGTCGATGATGACCGTAGTCTGGTGGGTCCGACCGCCCTCCCCTAAGCGCCGCACGAGGAGCGAGCAGCGCGAGCGATGGTTCTTCGGCTCCGCCGGATCACAGTCGCCCCAGTTGCCGTCGGCGCGGGGAACGCCGCCGGATGAGCCAGAGCCCAGGATGGTGAACTCCAGCGTCGCGGTCATGGGCGAGGGATCCGATCGAACAGGGCGAAGAAGGCGTCCTCGGTGCGTTGCTCGGTCTCGGACCGGCTCCAGCCCCGGATCTCTGCCAGCTTGTCGTAGATGTGCGGCAGATAGGCCGGCTCGTTGCGGCGTCCCCGCATCGGGACCGGCGCGAGATAGGGGCAATCGGTCTCCACGATGATCCGATCGGCCGGCATGTCGCGGATGACCGCCCTCACCTCCTCGGCCGCCTTAAAAGTGGCGATGCCAGAGACCGAAAACCAGGCGCCAAGGTCGGCGACGCGTCGAGCCAGCTCCGGACCGCTGGTGTAGCAGTGCATCAGGATCTTGAACGGCCCGGCGGCATGCTCCGCCTCCAGGATCTCGCCCATGACCTCGTCCGCTTCGCGCGTATGGACGACGAGCGGCAGACCGCTTTCCCGCGCGGCGATGCAATGCTGGCGAAAGACCTCCGCCTGAACCTCGCGCGGCGAGAGGTCGTAGTGGAAATCGAGCCCGCACTCGCCGATGCCGATCACCCGCGGGCGGTTGGCCAGCTCGACCAGGCGCGCGGCGGTCAGTCCGGGATCTTCCTTGGCTTCGTGCGGATGCGTGCCGACCGTGCACCAGATGTCCGGCTCGGCCATGGCGATTTCGTGCACCGCCTCGAAGGACGAGACCTTGTCGCAGATGGTGACCATCAGGCCGATACCGGCCTCGCGGGCCCGGGCGATCACGGCGTCCTTGTCCTCGGCGAACTGGGGCGCGTGGAGATTCACATGGCTGTCGATGAGCATGCGGCTCACATCGCCGCCTTGGCCGCCGCGCGCAAGTCCGAGATGACGCTCCAGAACACATCGCCGCGGTCGAGGTTCACGGCTTCGGCCTCGCCGGGCACGCTCGACAGACGCTCCCAAGCCGCCGCCCAGCGGTCCAGGCCCGGTGAGTTCTTGCCGTCGGCGGCGACCTGGGTCGCGAAGATCCGCACCTGGTCAGCCATCCGGTCCATCAGAAGCTCGAACCGCGCCGCGCCCTCCGCGCCGCGGAACGTATCGGCCATGGCCAGTAGCGCCCCTTCGTCGATCTTCGGCAGACCGCGCAGGATCTCGTTGGCCGCGTCGTCCATGGCGATCGCGCCGGCGGCCGCCAGCTGCAGCGCCTTGCCCGGCGCGCCATGGGCCATCCGCGCCAGACGCTCGGCGTCCCTGTGCGGCAGGTCGGCCATCCGCTCGACCATGTCGGCGGCGGCGGGCACGCCGGGCGCCGGCACTGGCAGGCGGCGACACCGGGAGCGGATGGTCGGCAACAGCTTACCCGGCGCGTGGCTGATCAGCAGGATCACCCCGCGCGGCGGCGGCTCCTCCAGCGTCTTCAGCACGGCGTTGGCGGCGTTGACGTTCAGGTCGTCGGCGGCGTCGATGATCGCCACCCGATAGGGCGAGACGGCCGGCGAGTTGGCGAAGAACTCGGGCAGCTTGCGCGCTTCGTCGACCGGGATCGCCTTGCGCGCCTTGCCGTCGTCGGTCAGACGCTCCAGCACCATCAGGTCGGGATGCGAGCGCGCGGCCACCTGGCGGCTGACCACATCGGACGGCGCCGCGCCCAGCAGCCCTAGCGAAGACTCCGGCCGCGCGCCCAGCAGGCGGCGCGCCATGCGATAGGCCAAGGTGGCCTTGCCGACGCCCTCCGGGCCGGTCAGCAGCCAAGCATGGTGCAGACGTCCGCGATCGAGCGCGTCCAGAAACGCCGCTTCGGCGGCTGACTGGCCTTCCAGCGTATAGACGTCACGAGGATGCGCCGGCGCGTGCATCAGCCGTCGAACCTTTGATCGACGGCGTCGATGATGGCGGCGGTCACGTCGTCGATCTCCGCGTTTGCCTCGATCACCACGCAGCGCTCGGGCTCACGGCGCGCGATCTCCAGATAGCCGGCGCGGAGGCGTTCATGGAAAGCCAAGCCCTTCGACTCGAAGCGCGCGGCGCCGCCTCGCGCCTCGGCCCGCTGCAGCCCGACTTCAGCCGGCAGGTCGAGGATCAGCGTCAAGTCCGGGATCGTTCCGCCCAGGACGTGATCCTCCAGCGAAGCGATCAGGCTGGCGGGCGCCTCGCCGCCAGCGCCCTGATAGGCGCGTGTCGAGTCGGCGAAGCGGTCGCAAAGGACGATCGCGCCGCGCGACAGGGCCGGCCGGATCACGCGCTCCACGTGGTCGCGACGCGCGGCGTACATCAGCAAGGTCTCCGTGACCGGCGACCAGCGATCGGCGGCGCCATTGACCAGAAGCTCGCGGATCGCCTCGGCGCCAGGGCTGCCGCCCGGCTCGCGAGTCACGACCACATCATGGCCAGCGGCCTGAAGCCGTTCGGCTAGACGGCGAATCTGAGTGGACTTTCCCGCCCCCTCGCCGCCTTCGAAACTGATGAAGAAACCTTGGGTCACCGGCCTCCATTCGACCGGATCGCGAGGCTTGTCCAGAGGGTCTAGGGGCGAAGCACCGTGGCGCCCGAATAGCCGAGCGCCTCGACCCGCTGGCGCAGGCTCCAGGCCTCGCCTTCGTCCTCGCCGGCGGCGACCACGACGCGGTATAGCGTACCGCTAGGCCGTTCCAGCGGCTCGATCCTGGCGCTTCCGGCCAACGCCAGCTGCTGCACGGCCTTTTCGGCGTTTTCACGGCTGGAGAAGGCGCCGGCCTGGATTCGATAGCTGGCCTTGGGCGCGGGCGCCATCACGGGCGCGGGTTTCACGGGATCCGGCGGATTGATCGGCGGGGCCGAGAGGGCCGGCGAAGGCGACCACTCAGGCTCTGGCTTGGCCGGAAGGACCTGCACGCGCTGCGGCGGCTCCTGGATTTCGGCGAAGCTGCGCGTTATCGGCGCTTTGGTCCGCGCCTGGGCGTACTGGCGCGGCGGATCGAAGACGTTCTTGGGCGCAGGCCCGATGTATTTGACCCGGACCTTGGCCACCCCCGCCCGGCGATAGCCGAGCTCCTCCGCGGCGGCCTTGGAAAGGTCGATCACGCGGTCGCCGACGAACGGGCCCCGATCGTTGACCCGCACGATCATCTTCCGCCCATTATCGAGGTTCGTGACCTCCACCAGGCTCGGCAGCGGCAACGTCTTGTGGGCCGCCGACGGAATGTCCATGTCGAAGATCTCGCCGTTGGCGGTGCGGCGATTGTGGAACTGCTCGCCATACCACGAGCCGATCCCGACGACGTTGTAGTGGCGATCTTCCTTTGGATAATACCAAACGCCGTTGATCTGATAGGGCTTTTCGGTGCCCCGCAGCGGCTTGCCGTTCGGGCCGACCATGTCGCCGGCGCGCGGCGCGACGTTGCGGGCGCCGATCATGGGGCGGCCGACATCGTACTTGGGCGTCGCGCAGGCGGCCAGGCTGAGCGCCGCGAGAACGAAGAGCCCATGCAGGCGGACCATCCGCCAGAAGCGATCGATGTGCTGGTCCATGCGCATGCCGTTCCAGACGAGGGGCGCGCCCCTCTGATCGATCAAGGTGACCGAATTGTTTTGAAGTCTGGTTAAGGCGATTGCCGTCTGGTTAAGGCGATGACGCGCTGATATAGCCGCCTGCTCCGGACAGGTGGCCGAGTGGTTTAAGGCAGCGGTCTTGAAAACCGCCGTAGGTGGAAGCCTACCGTGGGTTCGAATCCCACCCTGTCCGCCACAGCCCTTCGGGGCGAAAAACCCTTTCAGGACAAGCATGTCGGCGAACCGCACCGCGCTCTATGGTCAGCCCGATCACGATCTGGCTCCATCCGCGCCGGAC
>Ga0247725_1000600_pt1 | contig 23961 bp, 31 predicted proteins | sample OKSTACKMCFT3sol_FD_183021 | JGI IMG/M metagenome (GOLD analysis project Ga0247725, IMG submission 183021) | Subsurface sediment microbial communities from gas well in Oklahoma, United States - OK STACK MC-FT3-sol | ecosystem: Environmental > Terrestrial > Deep subsurface > Rock core/Sediment...
TGCGAGGTGCCGGTGCTGTTCGCGGCGGAGCTGGCCACGGGGCTGTTCGGCAGCTTCCTGTCGGCCATTTCCGGCGGCAACCTGTACCGCAAGTCCTCCTTCCTGGAGGGCGCGCTGGGCCAGCGCCTGTTCCCCGAATGGCTGAGCATCGATGAGCGCCCGCACATCCCGCGCGCCATGGCCAGCGCGGCGTTCGACAACGATGGCCTGGCCACCTACGCCAAGCCGTTCGTGGAGAAGGGCGACCTGGTGTCCTATGTGCTGGGCACCTATTCCGGGCGCAAGCTCGGCCTGCCGAGCACGGCCAATGCCGGCGGTGTGCACAACCTGTTCGTCAGCCATGGCCCGGAAGACCAGAAGGCGCTGCTGCGCCGCATGGGGCGTGGCCTGTTGGTGACGGAGCTGATGGGACAGGGTCTGAACATGGTCACCGGCGACTATTCCCGTGGTGCGGCCGGCTACTGGGTGGAAAATGGCGAGATCCAGTTCCCGGTGCAGGAGGTGACCATCGCCGGCAACCTGAAGGACATGTTCCGCCAGATCCTCGCTGTGGGCTCCGACCTGGAGATGCGCGGCAACATCCGCACTGGCTCGGTATTGATCGAGCGGATGACCGTGGCCGGCAGCTGATCGCCTCCACATGCTTCGCCCCTGAGAACGCGCCCAATGGGCGCGTTTTCGTTTCTTTTCCTGCTTTTTCAAGCGCTTTCATCGAAGCGCAGCCCATGGCTGGCGAGCGGGCCTGCACAACGGCGCTTGGCAATTATCTATAAATATTATTATTCTCATTCGCGAATGATTTTCGTTAGAGATTTGCCATGCAGTCCTGCCGCGAGGAAAACCCGGCTACCGCCCGCTGGCGCTCGACCGGTTTGCGCATCCGCTGCGCGCTGTGTCCGGACGAGCCGCGCCTGCTGGTGCGTTACCTGAACGAGGCCCGGCAACTGGCCGAGCGCCAAGGCGCCTCGCCCTGGCGCATCTTCGAGGCCTGCCTCGACCTGCTGCTGCGCAGCGCGGAAGACCGCGCGCTCCCGGCCCACTGGCGGGCGCAGTGCCTGGACTACGCCTATCTCCCCCTGCAGGAGCTGCGCCACCACGCGCGCAGCTCTGCCCTGCAGCGCCGCCTTCGCGCGCTGCAATGGCGCCTGGCGACCCTGAACCTGGCGCCGTCCCTCCGTTACCACGATCCCGAAGAAGGAGCCCAGCGTGACTGACACCCGAATCGAACGCGACAGCATGGGCGAGCTGGCCGTGCCCGCCCATGCCCTCTATGGCGCCCAGACCCAGCGGGCGGTGAACAACTTCCCGGTGTCCGGCCTGCGGATGCCGGCGCCCTTCATCCGCGCCCTGATCCTGGCCAAGGCGGCGGCGGCCCGCGCCAACGTGGAACTGGAGCAGATCAGTCCGGCCATGGGCGATGCCATCGTGGGGGCCTGCCAGGAGCTGTTGGCTACGGACTTCATGGCGCACTTCCCGGTGGATGTGTTCCAGACCGGCTCCGGCACCAGTTCCAACATGAACGCCAACGAGGTGATCGCCACGTTGGCCGGGCGCCTGCTCGGCGAGCCGGTCAGCCCCAACGACCACGTGAACTGCGGGCAGAGCAGCAATGACGTGATCCCCTCCAGCATCCATATCAGCGCGGCCATCGAACTCACCGAAGGCCTGCTGCCGGCGCTGGGCCACCTGCTGCAGGTGCTGTGCGAGAAGTCCCTGGCGGTCCGCCCTTATGTGAAGACCGGGCGTACCCACCTGATGGATGCCATGCCGGTGCGCATGAGCCAGGTACTCGATGGCTGGGCGCAGCAGGTGCAAAGCAACATCGAGCACCTGCGTGCACTGCTGCCGAGCCTGCAGCAACTGGCCCAGGGCGGCACGGCAGTAGGCACCGGGATCAACGCCCACCCACGTTTCGCCGAACGCTTCTGCGATGAGTTGAATACCCTGACCGGCCTGCGCTTCGCCCCTGGCAGCAACTTCTTCGCCCTGATCGGTTCCCAGGACACCGCCGTGGCCCTGTCCGGGCAGCTGAAGACGGTGGCGGTGTCGCTGATGAAGATCGCCAACGACCTGCGCTGGATGAACTCGGGGCCGCTGGCCGGGCTGGCGGAGATTGAGCTGGAGGCTCTGCAGCCGGGCTCTTCGATCATGCCGGGCAAGGTCAACCCGGTGATTCCGGAAGCGACGGCGATGGTGGCCGCCCAGGTCATCGGCAACGACGCCGCCATCACCCTGGCGGGGCAGTCCGGAAACTTCGAGCTGAACGTGATGCTGCCGCTGGTGGCCCACAACCTGCTGGGCAGCCTGCAGGTGCTCACCACCAGCAGCCGACTGCTGGCGGACCGCGCCGTGGCGAGCTTCACCGTCAACCAGCCGAAGCTGCAGGAAGCGCTGTCGCGCAACCCCATCCTGGTGACGGCGCTGAACCCCATCATCGGCTACCTGAAGGCGGCGGAAATCGCCAAGCAGGCCTACCGCGAAGGGCGCCCGGTGATCGATGTGGCCGAGGAGCACACCGCATTGTCCCGGGCCGAGCTGGAGCAGTTGCTCAGCCCCGAGAAACTCACCGAGGGCGGCCTCTAGCCGCCCCACCGGGCGCCGCTCCGGTGGCGCCCCTGTTCTGGAGGTGTCGCATGGAATATTGGAAACGCATCATCACGGCGGGCAACCGCTGCTTCCACGACGGGGACTGGATCGAGGCGCGTGAGCTTTACCTGCGTGCGCTGGCCCAGGCGCAGATGCTGCTGGAGCGTTGGCCGGAACCGGCCGAGGCGGTGTCCGCACTGGTGGTGTCGTACCACAACCTGGGTGACTTGCACCTGATGCTGGAGCAGCCGGAGGAGACCGCCGAGTACCTCTGCGCCTGCCACGAGCGCCTGCTGCAGCTGGTGTATGACGCGCGCCAGCCGCAGGACCTGCGGGAGATGGCGCAGCGCCACAGTGGGCGGACCTACGCCACGCTGATGCAGTTCATTCAGGACCACGGCACCTACCCGCGCACCGACCGTTTGCTGGGCTGCGGCGCTCCCGTCGCCCGTCGAGCGCCCGCCATGAGCCGCCATTACCACTGAGAGAGGAACACCCTCCATGCCTTACGTCTTGCCTGCCTTGCCCTATGCCTACGACTCGCTGGAACCGCACATCGATGCGGCCACCATGGAGATCCACCACAGCAAGCACCACCAGGCCTACGTGAACAACCTGAACGCGGCGCTGGAGGGCAACGCCCTCGGGCATCTGCCGGTGGAGCAGGTGCTGCGTCGCCTCGATGAGCTGCCCGAGGCCTTGCGCGTGGCGGTGATCAACAACGGGGGCGGGCATGCGAACCACAGCCTGTTCTGGACCGTGATGTCGCCGGCAGGTGGCGGTGAGCCCGGTGGAACCCTGCGTACGGCCATCGAAGCGGAGCTGGGTGGTTTCGCTGCCTTCAAGGAGGCCTTTACCCAGGCCGCGCTGAAGCGCTTCGGCAGTGGCTGGGCATGGCTGTCGGTGACGCCCGAACGGCGCCTGGTGGTGGAGAGCACCGGTAACCAGGACAGTCCGCTGATGCACGGCAATACGCCGGTGCTGGGTCTGGACGTGTGGGAACACGCCTATTACCTGCGCTATCAGAACCGCCGGCCGGAATACATCGGGGCGTTCTACAACGTGGTGGATTGGGCCGAGGTGGAGCGGCGCTACCGAGAGGCGCTGGCCTGATGGCGGCGCCCTTGCGTATGGCGTCCCTGGCCCGTCGACGACGGCTGGTGGGGGCAGGCCTGCCCAGCGGCTTGTCGCTGCGGCAGGTGCTGGGCATCGCGCTGGTGCTGATCGGGGCGCTGCTGCTGGGGTGGCGGGCGCTGCTGGCCACCGAGCGGGTGCTGGAGCCGCACCTCTGGCACGCACTGATGGCTGGCAGTTTCTGCGCCCTGGGCACGGCCGTCGGCACCTTACCGGTGCTGTGCCTGGGTCGTCTGTCGGCCCGGGCGTCCAATGCCCTGCTTGGCTTCGGGGCCGGCGTGATGTTGGCGGCGACGGTGTTCTCGCTGTTGATGCCGGGGCTGGAGGCGGCGGGGCAGTTGGGGTTCTCCCGCTGGTCGGCGGGTTTTCTGGTCAGCATTGGCTTGCTGTTGGGTGCCAGTGCGCTGTTCGGCCTGGGGCGCCTGTTGCCGGATCAGGCGTTACCCGTCGATGCCGGGGCTGGCGTGCGTCTGGCGCCTCGGGTGGTGCTGTTCGTGATCGCCATCGTGGTGCACAACATTCCGGAAGGCATGGCGGTGGGCGTGGCGGCTGGCGCGGGCCTGGCCGGCGCGGACAGCCTGGCGCTGGGTATTGCGCTGCAGGACCTGCCGGAGGGGCTGATCATTTCCCTGGTGCTGGCTGGGGCGGGGATGTCGCGGGGGCGGGCGCTGCTGATCGGCGCGGCATCCGGGCTGGTGGAGCCGCTGTTCGCGCTGCTGTGCGCGTGGCTGGTGCAGGTCTCGACTGTGCTGCTGCCGTGGGGCCTGGCCCTGGCTGCGGGGGCGATGCTCTTCGCGGTGACTCACGAGATCATCCCGGAGTGCCACAGGCGTGGACATCCAGTGGCCGGGAGCCTGGGGCTGGCGTTCGGCTTCTGCCTGATGATGGTGCTGGATACGGCGCTGGTGTAGCGAGGGGGTGTGGTTATTCGCCTTCGTCGAACTTGTTGTTGACCGGTTCTGAAGTGCTGTTGTGTTTGGGAAAACCCCGCATAGCGTAGGTTTTCTGAGATATATGCGCCTATTTTTCGCACACTTTGCTTCGGGGTGTGGACGTAATGTGGACACTCTGGGCCGACCCGTCTTGCACACCCTGACAATTCCTTTCACAGCATGAAAAGCGAGCCTAACCGCCAGACCCCGCGCTGCCGCAGCCGGCGCGCCCCACTTTCACCTCACCCTGGATTGCGCAAAAAAATCATGCACGGCCCGTCGGCGGGAGGGGGATAAGTCCGATTTAGCCGTCGTTTTCCTGGATCAGCTGGATTTCCCAGGCGTGAAATGGCTGTGTGTATGGTGTGTATAAATCTGTTGGCAGGATCTGATCAGGTGTGTACGATACACACCATAAAGAGGCCGATGGAGGGGGTGATGCGAAGTAGAGAGGTGATCGAACTGATCGTGGCGGATGGGTGGTACGAAGTAGAGGTGAAGGGCAGCCATCACCAGTTCAAGCACCCAACGAAGAAGGGGCGGGTAACGGTTCCTCACCCCAAGAGCGATTTACCAGTGGGAACCGTACACAGCATTTTGAAACAAGCCGGCCTCAAGTGAGGCTGGTCGCTACACCGGAGTCGGTCGTTTGCCGGTTCACCCTTTCGGAGATTGTAAGAGATGAAATTCCCAGTCGTACTACACAAAGACGCTGATTCGGACTACGGCGTGACCGTGCCCGATGTGCCCGGCTGCTTCTCTGCCGGCGCCACCGTTTCGGAAGCGCTGGAGAACGTCCAGGAAGCCCTGGCATTGCATTTCGAGGGGCTGTTGGCTGATGGTGAGGAACTGCCTCAGGCGTTGGAAGTGGACGTCCATATGGAGAATCCTGACTATGTCGGCGGTGTGTGGGCGGTGATTGATTTTGACGTGAGCCCATACTTGGGCAAGGCGGTGCGCTTCAATGCCACGCTGCCGGAGAACCTGCTGCAGCGTATTGATGAGAAAGTGAAGCGTGACCATCGCTATTCGTCTCGGTCGGGCTTTCTGGCCACTGCAGCGTTGCGTGAACTAGCCGCCGCGAACTGATCTCCTGACTAAGGAAGGTCGGCCAATCAAGAAGGTGTGAGAAGAGGCAGTCCATTATCCACGAGCGGCGGATTCGCCAGGTGCGTGTTCGTGATCTGCTCGACCAGCGCGTCCGGCTGCAACTGCCAGTGCGCCGCCTCAATTGTCTGAGCTGTGGGCGGGTGGCCGAGCGGATCAACTGGTTGGCGCCTACGTCTCGTCAGACTCAGCGCTTGCGAGTCTGGCTCGAAGGTCTGCTGCAACTGCTACCTATCAGCCACGTCGGTCGCCTCACCGGACTGCACTGGCATACCCTCAAGACTCTGGATAAATGCCGCCTGGAAGCGTCGGTTGGCGCGCTACAGCCGCGAGGTGATCGACCTCACTCGAGTCGACCAGGCCCACCTCCTGCGTGAAGACAAACCCGCGCGCAAGGCAGTCAAACAAAGCCGCTGGCTGCCGCTGCGCAATCGCGAAAACCTCAAGGACGGGCAGGCCGTGCAGTTGCAGGAACTGATGGCCGCCAATCAGCCACTGGCCACGGTCTATGTGCTCAAGGATGCACTGAAGGACATCTGGTACGCCGCCAGCACGCGGGAGGGCTGGCAGCGCTGGCGAGCCTGGCTGCGACACGTCCGGGACACCGGACTCGCACCGCTACAACGCTTTGCCCTTAACCTGCGCAAACACGAGCGCGGCAGTGCCCGTTTCCACATGAACACCAGCATCCTGGAGGGGGGGTGAACAATCGTATCAAGGTTATCAAACGCATAGCCTACAGTTTCCGGGACTCGATGTATTTCTTCCTGAAAATCAAGGCCGCCTTCCTCGGGAAAGACGCGATTAGCCTAATTAAACTTAGTTTTTTGTAAGCGTAGTGTAGAACTGAATCCGAAGTAACTATTCCCTCGAGAGCTCCATGAGCTCCATTTGAAAATCTTCTATAATCCTTCAGCCATACAATGTGACGGTACAGTCCACGCCACTCATCATCATTAAGGCGCCATTGTCTAAAATGGTATTTCGGCATGTCAAAACGCCATTGCCCTTGATCAATTGATATGAAATTATTTGCAAAAATCCTTTCAGAAAGGGGAGCAAAGGTCTCGACATTTTCATTTTTGTGAGCAAGGTCAACCTGCATGAATTTTTTCACGAACTGCAAAAATATCCATTGCTCTGGCGAGTGGCGCCAAAGATGCTCCGGCCAAGGATCTCCTTCTAGTTCATGCAGCCTACCATCGAAATATCTTTGATCGTCGTCAGTCTTTAGTGGGATATCAAAAAGAGAAAAAATGTCTTGGCGCAGGCCAAAATAAATCCAATCACCTGGATGAAATACGACTGGCTTGCGACCGCTAGCACCATAGTATTTTCTTGAATAGCACGCCGGAATCAGGACTCTCTCAGAGAAAAGAGAGTATTGAGGGTTCCTGCAAGGAAATTTCTGGAAAAATTTTAGAAAATTGTTTGAGCGCAATACGATATCGCTTCTCAATTTTAATACATACTTTCTATCGGAGGCATTAACCCCAGCAAGCGTAGAGACTATCTGTCTGTTAGTATTATCCATCATATTCTGATGAGTGTGTGAAACTTTCGCTCCTGGGTCATCATTGATAATCAATTTATCAAAAATTAAATCACTAAGATTCGGATTTGGCCAAGTGGAGAGAATGATCTGTGCGTCAGGCAGAAAAGCCTTTACTGATTTCAAGCATAAGTGCGTATATTTGGGGTCGATAGGCCCCTGGACCACAACGCTTATATCAGAAGATTTTATCGGGGAGGCTTTCATAGACGTCCTGTATAATGCATAGATAAGATCCTTTTTAGGCTCTTCGCGGAATATGGGGAAATAGCGAGTTGACAGTCAGGGAAGTGGGTAAGTTGGCAGTCGCCAAACGAACCAAACCCCACACCTGCTACAGCCGTGCATGCTATTGATTTTGCTGCTTTCTGGCCAGGCCAAGAGGTCGTTGCCTGGCGCCAATCCGCCCATTATACCTTGCTGATTGAGCCCCTGCCTCAACTCGGCTCTGCCCATCTACGGCGCTGTGGTCAGCCCAGTCCACTCATCCACGAGCGGCGGATTCGCCTGAAATGGTCTTTTCAGATAATTGAGACCAACTTGAAGGTATTCTGAGCATTTCTTGAGCGTTAAAGCTAAGTCAGAGTGATCGGTTTCAATTGCTCTGAAAGCGCCAATGCCAGTGTCGCCTTGGCAGTAAATTGACCCATATCACTAGGGCTCGGCGCAGTCCCTGGAACGTGGGTATGGGTGGCTAGCTGGGTGTTCATCTGCTCCACCAACTCGATCAGATCCAGCAGCACCTGCAGGACGTTTACGCCTGGGGAGCCCAGCCAGGTCTGGGCCGCGATGCTGCGGCGGATCCCGACGATGGCCTCGGCCATGTCGCCGCCCACGGTGGCGTTCAGCTTCTGCCCCACCACCAGGTTCAGGTCGCGTCCGGTGGCTTGGTGCAGGTCGCCCACGGCGGCGAGGCTCGCGGATCCACCGGACAGCAGTTTGAGCGCGCCCAGCGCCTGCAGCTTCTTCACACCGCCCACGGTCTCGGTGCTGTGGTCGTCCACGTCCACGGTGGTGATCTGGTAGTGCTCGGCGTTCTCCAGGGCCTCCACCTCGCGCTCTACGGCCTGATCGCGGAGCTGCCCATCCGTCTGGCGAGTCCAGTTGCCATCGGCGTCCACTCGCTGCTGGCTGGCCTCGCTGTGCTGCCACAGCTGATCCCCCTTTGAGACCTTCGGCAGGCTCAGCCCGTGGGGGAGTATCTGCGCGATGTAGGGCTTGTGGGGCAGGCCGTAGGCAAAGCACACCACCACAGTGGCACCCTCTTCGGGGAAGCCGAAGAAGCCCGCTTCCTGGCCGCCATTGGGCGCGGGTAGGGGCAGGCTGTGAAGAATGGGCAGGTCGGGATCGGGTTCGCCGTCGGGTCGCAGCACCTCGACATCCACCCCGAAGCGCGGGCGGAAGTCGTCGCACAGGCCTGGGGCGTCTGGCGCATCCGGTACGGCGACCACACGGCCGAAGCGGGGCAGGTGATAGCCCCCGGTCAGTTCGGGAAATTGGCGCTCTACTGCGCGGCGGATTGCGTCTTCCATCGGAGGGCCATCTGCGAGTCGGCGAGGGTCACAGACGTGATCCGCTCGCCTTGGTTGATTGACGCACCAGGGCGAAGGCCTGGGAGGGCCGCCACCATGGCGCTCTGGTTGCCTTGGTAGGTGTCGAACAGCTCGGGCGGGAGCGGCAAGGGATCGCGCACGCCCCAGAAGCTGTGTGCCCAGTTGCCCACGTACACCTCGCCGTCGCCCTGCTGCTGCCAGATGAAGTCCGGGATGCCGAACACCTGGGCGAGGCTGTCCATGGCCTGATACCCGGCGGCGAGGCTGTAGAAGTAGGGCGTCTTCACCTTTGCGTAGGGCTGATCCGGCACGCGAAAGCGCAGGCCGGTGCGCGTGCTGATCTCGGCCAGCACCTGCCGGAGGTCAACATGGCGCAGGTTCATGGGCAGCGGCATGGCCAGCACGCTGGTCAGCTCGCGGCAGAACAGCACCTGCTGCTGGCTGTTGGCGGCTGTGCAGCGCTCAACGTGGCCGATGAAGTGCCGCTGCAGCGCGCGTTCGTTGTAGCCCAGGTCCAGGGTCACCAGACCGCGCACGGGCGCTTCGGCCTTGATGGTGAGGCTGGCCCGGCCGGGGCTGCGCAGATCCAGGCGCACCTCGTCTTTCACCAGGGGGTAAACCTTGCCGGCGATGGTCAGGACCTTGTGCAGCTTCATGCGAGGGCGTCATCCAGGCGTTTCAGAACGGCTTCAAAGCCGGTCAGCTCGCCCGGCTGGGCGCCGGCTTCGCTGGTGATGCCATCGATGGACTGGCCAGGGCCTGCCTGCTGCGTCACCGAGTTGCCGGGGCGGCGTTTCTCCACGCGCTCGGCTGTGGATAGTTTCTCGGCCAGGGTGAACTGGACGCGCCACGCCGACAGCGTGTCGTCCTCGCGGGCGCTTACTCCGTCGCTGAACTCCACCTGCCGGACGCCGAAGGCCTCGGCGGTGTCGTTCACCACCCGATAGGTGCGGCGCTGGCCGCCGGCGCCGGTGGCTTCGGCCCAGCTCATCAGCTCCACCAGGTGCGCGCGGTCGCGGTACGGAATCAGCAGGGTGATGGTCAGCGTCTTGGGCTTGAAGCCCTTGTGCGCCGCGTCGGTGTTGCTGGTCTGCCCCGACAGATCGTCGCTCTCGATGCGCAGCGAGGCCGCCACCTTGAGCCCCTTCCCGCGCACCTTCTTGCCGTCGAGTAGCAGCGTCATAGGCCCACCAGCTCACGCACGAAGCTCAGCCCATCCAGCGATCCCGTCAGCACCAGGCCGGCACTCAGCACCCATTCATGGCCAGGCGGCTGGCCGTCGAGCATGGCAGCGCGCAGTTGGGCCGGCGTACCAGGGCCGACCAGGCGGGCGCGTATGCTGTCGTCAGCGGATCCGCCGGCCAGCAGCGCCTGCAGGTCGGTCAGCTTCTGATCGCGTGCCGCCTGCTGGGTGGCCTTGCGCCCAGCCAGCGCGACGAGATCCGCCATGGGCGAGCTGTCGGCGGCGTAGCCCTCCAGGACGGCCAACTGGCCCGCCATGGACTGCTTGGCGGCCTTGGTGATGGTGCAGCGCTCCAGGGGCAGTGTGCCCCAGCGCGGCAGCGGGCCAGCAGAGGGCGTCACCCACTTTTCCGACTCCAGCCGGGACAGGTGCCGGGCGCGCCGTTCGGTGCGCACCAGGTCTGGTACCGGCAGCAGCGCGTTGAAGCGCGCCAGGGTGCTCGCCAACTGGTCGTAGCGGGTAGCCAGGAACAGGATCGACAGCGCGAACTGCGGGCCGGTAGGGCGGCCGGCGTCGGTGCTGTCCACCAGCTTGTCGGCCAGGTGCTGCAGCAGGTTGGGTGCCGACAGGAAGCGCTGGTGGCCACGGCCTTGGCCGATGCCCGACTGGAAGGGCGTCACCGCCAGGCAGGCCGGCGCCTCGCCCAGCTGCGCGGAGAGCGCAGCACGCCCGGCGGCGATGGCGGCCTGCGCGGCGCTGCCGACCGGGCCAGGGTTGGTGGTGGCCAGGCCGTCCAGGCCTGCCAGGCGGGTGGCCGTGCTGGCCAGCTCGCCGCCGGCCAGATCCTTGGCCGCCGTCAGCCCGCCCATCCACTGGGTGGCCTGGTCGGGCCAGCGCATGCTCACGGGTGCCCAGGTCACGATGCAGCGGCCTCCCAGGTGATGGCTTGCATGGCCTCGATGTCACCGGCTGCCAGCGCGAGATCCAGCTGCTGTTTCAGCGCGTTGGCGCGCTGCAATAGCTGCAGCTTGTACAGGGTGAAGTCGTCGCCCACCTGGCGCAGCTGCTCGGCGGTGTGCAAGCGGAAGTCCCTCACGCCTTGCTCGTCGCGGCAGGCGTAGGGCATATCCAGCCCCCGAAGGATGGCGCCGGTCAGGTTCAGCTGATCATCCAGCTGGCTGCTGTACTGGTGTGGGGCACCCAAGGCTGTGGACTGGAAGCCGGAGCTTATGGCCGCTTCGCAGCAGCGGTTAATGCCTGCGTACTGCTGCTTGTAAACCTCGTCGCACTGCTCTGCCTTGCTGGGTTGTGGCGCGTCTACAAGGATCGGTAGTCCGTCCAGATCGTGGATTCGGATCTGACCCAGGACGGGCATAGGCGATGGCTGAAAGATACCGTTCCTCTGGGATCGGTATTGCATCATCAGGGAGTTGGCCGCCATGTATGCCCGGAAGGTATGTGTTGCCGGTAGATCGGCTGTAATAGCGCATTGCGTATCCCTAGCGGCCAGCCGCTATCCAGTAAATGTCAAAGTTCGTGACCCCGTTGCTCGTGGTCCCATTCCCTGCACGACGATTAAAAGTCGCCTGATGTAGCGATGAATCGCCCCGGCTGGGTGAAACGTCCCAGCCGACGGGATTCACAACAATCAGTAGTGCAAATTCGAAAAAATTTAGGGCAGGAAAGGCGATGGGAAACGTCACGGAGACCGGCCCAGGGGTCGGGTTCCAGGCACGTCCCCATTGAATGATCCAGCCCCCCATCCAGCTCGGAAACGCGAAGTAACCGTTTGGCGCAAGGCTGTATGAAATACCCCACCGCAACTTTTGGGGCGTGATATAGGACGTGTTGTCATTGCCCGCGTCGGTCTGCGGCTGGCTAGCCACCTTTGCGACGCCTGCCAGTGCTTCGGTGGCCTGGGTCCCAGTGGTCTCGATGGTCGCATTGGCAGAGCCGTTGAACGCCACGCTTCCCGTAACCGCGCCGGTTAAGGCGATGGTTCGAGCATTGGCCAGTTTGGTGGCGATTCCCACTACGGTGGCACCCGACACGATGTTGGCGATAGCCGTCCAGATCTGCGCCGTGGCGGCCTTCACCGCCTTGGTGGTTGCCAGGATCAGGCTGCTGTCGCTGGCTTCGTCGTCGCTTTTGGCGTTCGGCAGGTTGCCCAGCCCCACGTCGTCCTTGGTGGTCGCCCTGGCCCGCAGGCCGGTGTAGTCGCCCACGCGGGCGGCGAAGTGCGCCACCAGAGGTCCGGCGACGTTCTCCACCGGGCGGCTATCGGTGACGATGTTGCTGTTCGGCAGCTCTGCGAGGGCCACGCAGTAGTGCTGCACACCGGCGCTGTCCACGTAGTCCACCTTTGCCATCCCCCAGACCACGCTCCAGGACGCCACCACGTCGTTCAGCTCGCGCTTCAGGGCGACGTCCAGCCAGGCGGTGGTGGGGAATGCCGGCGGCACCACAGGCAGCGCTGCAGAACGCTGCAGGCGCACGCCTTCCACGTAGGCGGTGCCCGGCTTGAGCTGATACGTCCCGCCCACTTTCTCCAGCTGCAGCGCGCTGCCGAAGAAGCACGCCCGCCCGTAGATGTCGCGGTTGCTCCGGCGCTCGCGCTCGTCGATGCCCGCCAGGCGCACGGTGAAGTCGTGCTGCCAGGTGCTGGCGTCGATGGTCAGACCGGTCAGCGCCTGGGCACCGTCGAACACCACCAGGAAGTTGCGGGTGACGTTGTTCCCCAGCTGCAGCGGCGGGATGTTGCGGCGCTTCTGCTGGGTAGGCACGTAGGCCACCATCAGCAGCACGTTCTCGGCGGTTTCCAGGCCGATCCAGTTCCAGTCGAAGTCACCGATATCGCTGCCCGCATCAGGCTGTAGACCACCTGGTTGGGGTTCACGTAGCCGGCCTGGGTGATGTCGTAGGTGCCGACGATCTGCCCGGCGGCCGGCTTGCCGGCAGCGCGGTCCACTGGCCCGTTGGGATCGAGGCCGGGCACGTTGGCCAGGATGAAGCGGGACACGGTGAGGATCTGCTGCGCGCCCTGCTTCTGCGCGATCAGGCGTTCACCGGCAAGGGTAATGCTGGCACCCATGGGGGTCTCCTACAGGCTGGCGACCAGCGTCTGCTGGTCGTCGTTGAAATCGACCGCGACCAGGCCAAGCGGCACCGGGGTGATGGTCACGAAGTCGTAGCGGCGGCAGGTGCGGCCGTACTGCTGAATCAGCACGCGCAGCAGCTCGGGGTTCTCGGCCAACTGGGTGTTGCTCAGTTGCAGCAGCACCACGTCCCAGTCGCGTTCGGGGTGGCGTTCCTCGATCTCCACATAGCCCACGCCCAGGCGCTGCAGAATGCGCTTCATGCCGGCAACGCTGCCGGCGTCCACGGCGTTGATGAAGGCGTGCTTCACCCGCAGGCGATACAGGGCCTCGGGCTCGCCCTTGAAGCGCGTGATGTCGCGCTGCCAGGCCAGCAGATCCAGGATGGTCATGTGGCAGGTGTCGGCGTCCATCTGCAGCAGCGGCCAGCGCAGCCAGCCTTCCACCTTTGTCCACCAGGCCTGTGCAGCGGCCTTGAGCTTTGCCAGCTCGGGGCCGTCTAGCCAGAAGGGCAGCCCGAGCTTAATCATGGGGCACCACCTGCAGGCTCTGGATCCGGGGGATGGCCAGCTCCGACACGATGTCGGCGTTCTGGAAGCGCAGCGACTCGATGCCGGGGAACTGTTGGTGCAGTTCCTCGCCCAGGCGGCTGAAGGAAAAGCGCGACTGCGGGTAGGTCAGGGTTGGTTGGTAGTCGGTGGTGGTGCTCTCGCGGAATGCGGCGCGCACGAACAGCTCGATGTTCGCCAGCAGGCTCTGGCGTTGCTCGGCGGTCAGCGTCGAACGCGGCCACACCTCCAGCATGATGGCGTGCAGGGTCTCCGGCATCTCCATCACCAGCAGGTCATCACCATGGCCATGGTTGCCCTGGTCACGGATGTGGGCGTTGATCTGCTCCAGGTAGGTGGCTGCCGGCACGTCCGCCTCGAACAGCACATAGGCATTGGCGCTACCAGGGCCACGCGGCGCACCGTGCAGGAAGTACACGCCATCGGGGCGCACGCCCGGGAAAGCCGAGATCAGCGCACGGTAGACGGCATCGGTGTGCCACTGGTTGACCGCCGAAAACTGGTTGCGCACGCGCAGGCGCAGCTCGTCGTCGGGCTCAGGATCCGCGCCGGGCGAGGTCAGCCAGCCGCTGCTGTTCACCACCTGGACGATGCCCGGCACGGGCTCCGGCAGAATGGCGTAGTAGCCCGGCGCCAGGTTGAAGCCGGCGCCGGTATCCACCGCCTCGGCCGGGATCTCCAGCTGCATCGCACCATCGGTGAACGTGCCATCGGCGGTCGTCACCAACTGGTAGATGTGCCCGTTGATCGAAGCGGACTGCACCACCGTGCCGGCCGGCACCTCCAGGGCGCCGCCGGCCGCCAGCCGGGTGAACAGCAGCATACCCTTGGCTTTGGTTGCACCCTTGCGCTCCACGTTCACGGCCCAGGCCAGCATGTCCAGCCAGGTGCCGGTGGCGGTCTTCACGAAGAAGTTCGGCAGCACGGTGCCGCTGATGAAGGTGATCAGCCACAGCACGGGCTTGGTCACCAGGGCGGTGACGATCCGCCAGAACGGCGAATAGGCGCTGGTGTTGCTCAGCGCACTGCCCTGGGCGGCCACTTCATTTTCCCAGGCTTGGCGCAGCCCTTGCTCGGTGGTCGGAATGCCGGCGTCATGGAGCGCCTGCTTGAAATCTACGGTCACAGGGTCACCTCAATCACTCCAAACTCAACGGTGCGCGCGGTCACCAGGTACTGGCCGGCGTCCACTTCGCGGATCTTCGCGGTGCCTGGCACCAGGCGTTCGTCGGCCTCCACCAGCAGCTCCAACTGCTGGATGCAGTCGCGCTGCCGAAGGCGGTCACGCTCAGCCACCAGGGTCACCAGCAGACCGCTCTCGCGGATCATGTGGGCGATGTCCTGGGCGATGCTCGCGCGGTCATCCACAAGCCGCGGCTGGCAAGACGGGTCCAGCGCCAGGTCGTTGTCCTGGATCAGCAGATCGATGTAGAGGCTCATCCGGCAGCCATCCCCAGCATGTTTTCCAGTTCCAGCGGGGTCATGGCCTTGCCGGTGTGGATCTCCACCTTCTCGATGTGATTGCCCCTGCTCTGGCTGGACGTGTTCTGGATCCGCGTCAGCAGGCCACCCGGCGGCACGCTGGCGGCCTGGCCCGGCGACAGGCTGGGAATGGCCGCATTGATCGTCTGCTGCATCTTCCGTGCGGCTGCTGCGCGCTTGGCGGCGCTCATGGCTTCGCCCATGCCTGGCGCTTCGGGCATATCGGCAAAGCTGGTATCGATCGAAACGCAGGGGATCTTGTTCAGCAGCTCGATCAGGCCTTTCAGCGCCTTGCCCAGCAGCGCGAACGGCGACAGGTTGGTGAAGGCCCACAGCAGGGTGTCCCACACGCTGTTCGCACCACTGGTCGCGCCCGTCAGTTCAGCGAGCCAGCCCAGCACGTTGGCGCCGATGCTCCACAGCTTCTGCAAGGCAGCCCAGCCCAGCTGCAGCACCGCCACCCAGATCTTGAACGCCAGCACCACGGGACTGATGATCGTCAGCAGCACCTGGAACCACGCGGTGTTGCCGAATTTGGCCTTCAACTGGACCCACCAGATGATGGCGGCACCCACAGCCACGATCAGCAGGACGATCCCCAGGACCAGCAGCGCGATAGAGCTGATCAGAATCGACAGCACCGACATCACCCCGCCCAGCACGGTCAGCAGACCCGCAGCGGCGACCAGGGCGAGCAGACCGAGGGTGATGTAGCCCAGCCAGCGCGCGATGTTCGGGAACATGGTCAGCCAGCGCTGGAAGGTCGTCCCCATCTTGGTGATGCGCTGAATCAGCGGCGTCAGCACGGGCATCAGCACCTGGCCCATCACGATGCGCAGGTTCTGCAGCATGGCGGCGAACTGATCGAACGGGTCCACCATGGCCTTGGCCATCTGCTCGGCCTGCTCCATGCCTTTCACCTTGCCCAGCTTGTCCAGGCCACCGCGCAGCCGGTCGGTGTCCTTCATCAGGGTGACGATCAAGCGCGACGCCTCGCCGCCGAAGGCACCGGTGATGGCGTCGAGCTTCGCCTGGGTGTCCAGGTCGCCGAACTTCCCTTTCAGCTTGTCCAGGATCGACAGCATGGGTAGCAGCTGGCCGTTGCTGTCGGTGAACTTCATGCCGAGCTTGTCCGAAGCCCCGGCGATGTTCTCGAAGAAGGACTTGTACAGCCCGCCCGCCTCGCCACCTTCGATGGTGGTGCCGAGCGTGCCCAGGACGGCCATCTGCTCGGCCAGGCTCACACCGGCCGCCGAAGCGCCAATGCCGGTGGCCTTGAAGGCGTCGTTCAACTGCTGGCCACTGGTGCGGAACAGCTGGACGGCGAGCGCACTCTGCCCGGCCAGCATCTCCACCCACTCGCCTTTGCCCATGGCGTCCGCCTGGGCCTTGTTCAGGCCATACAGCTTGCCGATGTAGGCGCTGACGGTCTCGCTGTCGGTCTTGGTGGCCTTGGCCAGCACGTTGGAGGCGTTGGTGAACAGGGCCAGCTGCGAGCCGGTCAGGTCCTTTACCGCACCTTCGATGCTGTAGGCGGACTGGACAAAGGCGGTCGCGTTCTCGCCGTAGGCCACGGCGAACTCGAAGGATTTCGCCTGGAGCGAGTCCAGGGCGTCTTCGGCCACCCCCAGGGAACGCACCTCGCCCAGCGCGCGGAGCTGGTCCCGCGCAGGCTGCAGGCCTTCCTTGAACGCCACGATGGTGCCGACCACGCCCGCCATGCCGGCGCCCATCTGCACGAAGCCGTTCTTGCCGACCTCGGCCACGTCCTGCAGCTGCCTGGCGACGTTGGCGGCCGGGGCCGTCACCTGATCGACCAGGCGCAGGATGAAGTCAAGGTGACTGGTGGTGGATGCAGCAGCCATTCATTGGGTCTCGGTCAGCCGTTCAGCGCCTTGGCGATGCCGTTGGCCACGGCGATCTCCATGCGGCGCCAGTGTTCGTCCTCCAGCCACTTGGCGGTGCCCAGGTTGTCAGCCGTGGGCGCCGCGCCAGGCAGCCAGCGCTCGACCAGGGCCATCAGTTGGCCCAGGCCGTCCTCGGTCAGGCGCTCGGCGTGGGCGAGGGCTTTTTTACGGTCACTTCAACGTCGGGCGCGTACTCTTCCAGCAGCGCGCCGGCCAGCTTCATGGTGGTCAGCGGGTTGACCAGCTGCGGATCCAGGGTGAAGGTAAATTCCTTCTCGCTGACCACTTCAGCCCCGGCCACCTCGCAGAGATGGTCAATCTGAACCCCTTGGCGGACGGGTGTGGACGTTTTGTGGACAGTGAAACGAAATGCGAGAAGCGTGTGGACGTCGCCGCAGTGGCGCTAGCCTAGGCCCCTTGCGGGCTCCAGGCGTTTCTTAAGGGGCGATCACTCGCCCTCATCAAACTTGTTGTTGATCAGCTCGATCAGGGCGTTGAGGGCTTCGTCGCCCTGGTCCCCATCGGTGTGCAGGTGGATGGGCGTACCTTTGCCGGCGGCCAGCATCATCACGGCCATGATGCTCTTGCCGTCCACCAGGCTTTCCGGGGAACGTCCGACGCGGACCTGACACGGGAAGCGGCCTGCCACGCCGACGAACTTCGCCGCAGCGCGGGCGTGCAGGCCGAGCTTGTTGCAGATGGTGACTTCACAGGCAGGCATCGCGTGGGTCCTTTCAGGTGAGGTCGCGGTGGCGAACCTGGACGTTCTTGAGAAGCGGTTTGAGGGCGCGCCCGATGCGCTCGGCGAGGTACACGGAGCGGTGGTGACCGCCGGTGCAGCCGATGGCGATGGTGACATAGGCGCGGTTGCTGGCAGCGAACCGGGGCAGCCATTTGTTCAGATAGCCGACGATGTCCTGGTACATCTCCTCGACATCGGGCTGGGCGGCCAGGTAGTCGGCCACGATGCTGTCGAGCCCGGAAAAGTCGCGCAGGTCGGGCTTCCAGTAGGGATTGGGCAGGCAGCGCACGTCGAATACCAGGTCGGCGTCCACCGGCATGCCGCGCTTGAAGCCGAAGGACTCCACCAGGAAGGCGGTGCCGGGTTCGGGCTTGTTGAGCAGGCGCAGCTTGATGGTGTCGCGCAGCTGGTAGAGGTTCAGGTGCGTGGTGTCGATCTTGAGGTCGGCGAGGTCGGCAATCGACGCGAGCAATTTGCTCTCGTCGTGGATGGCCTCGGCCAGGGATCGGTTCTCGGTGGTCAGCGGGTGGCGCCGGCGGGTCTCGGAGAAGCGCTTGAGCAGCGTCTCCTCATCAGCGTCCAGATACAGCAGATCGCAGAGGATGTGCTTGGCGCGGGCCTCGGCGAGCAGTTCCGGGAAGCGCTGGAGCTGGCTCGGCAGGTTGCGGGCGTCGATGGACACCGCAACCTGGGGGTGAAGCAGTTCGGTGTGCAGCAGGGCGCGCTCGGCGAGCTCGGGAAGAAGCCCGGCAGGGAGGTTGTCGATGCAGTAGAAGCCGTTGTCTTCGAGTACGTCGAGTGCCGTGCTCTTGCCGGATCCGGAGCGACCACTGACGATGACCAGGCGCATGCCGGTGCCTACTGTGCGTTCTGCACGTCGACGACCACTTGGTACAGGTTCTCGCTGTCCTGCGCGTGACGCAGGCGATCCCGTACGTCGCTGCGGTCGAGCATGCTGGCGATCTGGCGCAGCAGCTCCAGGTGCTCATCGGTCGCCGCCTCGGGGACCAGCAGCACGAACAGCAGGTCCACGGGGGCGCCGTCGATGGCGTCGAAATCAACGGCCGCATCCAGGCGCAGCACGGCACTCACCGGCGCAGCGCAGCCCTGAAGGCGACAGTGGGGAATGGCGATGCCGTTGCCGAAGCCGGTCGAGCCAAGCTTTTCGCGGGCAACGAGGCTTTCGAAGATGTCTTGCGAGTCGAGATCCACCAGGTCGCGTGCGACGAGGTTGGCGATCTGTTCCAGCACGCGTTTCTTGCTGCCGCCCGGCACGTTCACGAGTGAACGGCCGGGGGTCAGGATTTGCTCAAGTCGGATCATAGGGAAGGGAGAGGTCAGCGGACGGTCGCGCCCTGCTGGCGGTTGAGCTGCTTTTCCTTGTGCTTGATCAGTTGGCGGTCGAGTTTGTCGGTCAGCAGGTCGATGGCGGCGTACATGTCTTCATGCTCGGCGTTGGCAACGACCTCGCCGCCTGCAATGTGCAGGGTGGCTTCAATCTTCTGCTTCAGCTTCTCGACCTGCATGATCACTTGCACGTTGGTTATCTTGTCGAAGTGGCGCTCCAGACGTTCGAATTTTTCGATCACGTAGTCGCGCAGGGCGTCGGTCACATCCAGTTGATGTCCACTGATGTTGACTTGCATACCGCTTTCTCCTTATTGCCCGTGTGTAAGAGACAGGCTAACGGGCCTGCCACCGGAACACTTTGGCGTGGATCAATCCGCTCACATCAGTCGCTTGCGTTCGCTGGAAGGTGCGATGCCAAGCGATTCCCTGTACTTGGCGACTGTGCGGCGGGCCACTTGGATACCCTGTGCTTCCAGTAAACCAGCGATCTTGCTGTCGCTCAACGGCTTTTTGGCATTTTCGGCGGCCACCAGTTTCTTGATGATCGCGCGGATCGCGGTGGACGAGCATTCGCCACCTTCGGAGGTGCTGACGTGGCTGGAGAAGAAGTATTTCAGCTCGTAAATGCCACGTGGCGTGTGCATGAATTTCTGGGTGGTGACGCGAGAAATCGTGGACTCGTGCATCCCGACCGCCTCGGCGATGTCGTGCAGGACCAGCGGCTTCATGGCTTCGTCGCCGTATTCGAGGAAGCCTCGCTGATGCTCCACGATCTGGGTAGCCACCTTCATGAGGGTTTCGTTGCGGCTTTGCAGGCTCTTGATGAACCAGCGTGCCTCTTGCAACTGGTTGCGCATGAAGGTGTTGTCCGCGCTGGAGTCGGCACGGCGCACGAAACCTGCGTAGTGCGGGTTGACGCGCAGGCGGGGCACGGCCTCCTGGTTCAACTCGACCAGCCAACGGTCGTTGTGCTTGCGAACGATGACGTCGGGCACGACGTATTCCGGTTCGCTGGCTTCGATCTGCGAGCCCGGGCGGGGATTGAGCGCCTGGATCAGTTCGATGACCTGGCGCAGCTCGTCTTCCTTGAGCTTCATGCGGCGCATGAGCTGGCTGTAATCGCGGCTACCGAGCAGGTCGAGGTAGTCGCCCGTGAGGCGCTGGGCTTCACCCAGCCAGGGGGTATTGGTAGGCAGTTGGCGTAGTTGCAGCAGCAGGCATTCGCGCAGGTCGCGTGCGCCGACGCCGGCGGGTTCGAACTGCTGGACCCGATTGAGCACGACCTTGACCTCATCCACCTCGATACCCAGTTCGGGGTCGAAGGATTCGGTGATCTCCTCGAGGGTTTCTTCGAGGTAGCCGTCGTTGTTGATGCAATCGATGATGGTGACGCCGATCAGGCGGTCGGTGTCCGACATCGGTGCGAGGTTCAGTTGCCACAGCAGGTGGCTTTGCAGGCTCTCCCCGGCGGAGGTGCGGGAGGTGAAGTCCCATTCGTCATCATCGGAGCTGGGCAGGCTGCTGGCGCTGGTCTGGTACACGTCTTCCCAGGCGGTATCGACGGGAAGTTCACTGGGTATGCGTTCGTGCCACTCGCCCTCGTCGATGCCCTCGCTGTCGCTGGTGGGCACGGTGGTTTCCTGGAAGCTTGCTTCCTGGCTACCGGAGTTGGGCTGCTGCTCGCTCTCCGCCATGGGGTCGGAGTTGTCGAAATCCTCCCCTTCCTCCTGGCGTTCGAGCATGGGGTTGGACTCCAGCGCTTCCTGGATCTCCTGCTGCAGGTCCAGGGTGGAGAGTTGGAGTAGGCGGATGGCCTGTTGCAGCTGCGGGGTCATCGTCAGCTGCTGGCCCATCTTCAGGACAAGCGATGGTTTCATGGCAGGGGGCTTTGCACCTTATTCGCCGGCGCGTGTGCGCCATCCACTACAGGACGCCGAGGCGCCACCAGGAAGCAAATTATATGCCTGACCTTGAATGATTTTTCCAGCAGGCGCAACGCCCTTGTGCGGCGCTACGTGGCTCAGAGGCGGAATTCGTGCCCCAGGTAGACTTCCTTGACCAGCTGGTTGGCCAGGATTTCCTCGGCGGTACCTTCTGCAATCAGCTGGCCGTCGTTGACGATGTAGGCCGTCTCGCAGATATCCAGCGTCTCGCGAACGTTGTGATCGGTGATGAGTACGCCGATGCCCTTGTTCTTGAGGTGGTGGATGATCTGCTTGATATCGCCCACGGAGATGGGGTCGACGCCGGCGAAGGGTTCGTCCAGCAGGATGAACTTCGGCGCGGTGGCCAGTGCGCGGGCGATCTCGACGCGGCGACGTTCACCGCCGGAGAGGCTCATGCCGAGGCTGTCGCGGATGTGGCTGATGTGGAATTCCTGCAACAGGCTTTCCAGCTCACGATGGCGCCCGGCGCGATCCAGGTCCTTGCGGGTTTCCAGGATCGCCATGATGTTGTCCGCCACGCTCAGCTTGCGGAAGATCGAGGCTTCCTGCGGCAGGTAGCCTATACCGGCGCGCGCCCGGCCATGCATGGGCTGGTGGGTGACATCCTGCTGGTCGATCAGGACACGGCCCTGATCAGCCTTGACCAGGCCCACGATCATGTAGAAGCAGGTGGTCTTGCCTGCGCCGTTGGGGCCGAGCAGGCCGACGATCTGGCCGCTCTCGATGGACAGGCTGACGTCACGGACCACCTGGCGGCTCTTGTAGCTCTTGGCCAGGTGCTGGGCTTTGAGGATCGCCATTACTGTGCTTGTCCCGCTTGCTTCTTGGGCTGGATGACCATGTCGATGCGCGGACGCGGCGTGCCGACGTTGGTGCCGGTGGCACGACCTGCGTTGACGATCTGGCGGCGGGTGTCGTAGACGATCTTCTCGCCTTCGAAGGTATTGCCTTCCTGGATCACCTTCGCCTGGTCGATCAGCACGATGCGCTCGTTGGAAGCGAAGTACTGGATGGTGCGCCCGTAGGCCTTGACGATCTGCTTGTCCGGAGCCGGCTTCTGCTCGTAGTACGCCGGCTTGCCCACCGAGGTGAACACATCCAGCTCGCCCTGGGCGTTCTGGGTGATGGTTACGGTGTCGCCGGTGATCTTCAGGGTGCCTTGGGTAATGACCACGTCACCGCGATAGACTGCTACGCCCTGCTTGTCATCGAGCTCGGCGCTGTCCGCCTGGACGCGGATGGGCTGGTCGCGGTCGCTGGGCAGTGCCCAGGCGCTGGCACTTCCGAGTGCGGCACCCAGGCTGAGCAGTAGGGGGAGGGTTTTAACGAACCTCATGCTGGCCTCTTACGTTGGACAGCAGGAGCATCCTGCCGTCATTCAAGTACGCTTTCATTCCTTGTGCCGTGGTGACCCCGTTGGCGGCGTCGATTTTAACGGCTTGCTCGGTCTGCGCATATTCCTGATCCGGGAATACGGTCAGCCGGCTGGTGGTCAGAATGGTCGGCCGTCCCTTGGGGTCGGTGCGGGCCACACGGACCTGTTCGATCAGTTCGACCTGCTTGCCCTCCGGGCCCACCTCTCCGCGTTCGCTCTGAACATGCCAAGGGTAGTCGGTGCCACGATAAAGCTGCAGGTCCGGCTTGGTCAGCATCGTCACATCGGTGGCCTTGATGTGCTCGAGCTTGTCCGCCGTCATTTCATAGTGGCGCTTGCCATCTTCCTGGAACTGCACGCTGGTGGCATTGATGACGTAGAAGTCGATGGCATTTTCGTCCCCGGCGGGCTGGGCCTGGCGGTCCATGAAGCTCTCGGGGCGGATGTTCCAGTAGCCCAGTGCGATCAGCAGAGCGGCAAGGGGCGCAAGGATCAGGGCGAGGCGAACGTTCTTGGGCATGGCTGGACCTACAGGTAGGCGGCTTGCGCGGTGTCCAGGGTGTCCTGGGCGCGCATGATCAGTTCGCAGAACTCGCGTGCTGCACCTTCTCCGCCCTTGGCCACGGTGACGCCATGGGCATGCTGGCGCACGAAGTCGTCGGCGCTGGCAACGGCCATGCCCAGGCCAACTCGGCGGATCACGGGCAGGTCGGGCAGGTCGTCGCCCAGGTAGGCGACCTGGCTGTAGTCCAGCCCCAGTTCGCCCAGCAGTTCATCGAGAACGACCAGTTTGTCCTCGCGGCCCTGGTACAGGTGCTGGATACCGAGGTTGCGTGCACGGCGCTCCACCACCGGGGTGCTGCGTCCGGAGATGATGGCCGTGCGTACGCCGGAGTTGATCAGCATCTTGATGCCGTGGCCGTCCAGGGTATTGAAGGTCTTGAATTCGCTGCCGTCTGCCAGGAAGTAGAGCTTGCCATCGGTGAGCACGCCATCCACGTCAAAGACTGCCAGACGGATCGCCTGGGCACGCTGGTGCAGGTGTTCGCTCATCAGATCACTCCGGCGCGGGTCAGGTCGTGGATGTGCAGGGCGCCGACGGGGGTGTCGTTGTCATCCATCACCACCAGCACGTTGATCTTGTGGTCTTCCATGATCTTCAAGGCTTCGGCCGCCAGCATTTCGCCGCGTGCGGTCTTGCCGTGTATGGTCATGACCTCGTCGATGCTCGCCTGGTGCACATCGACGCCCTTGTCGAGGGTCCGGCGCAGGTCGCCGTCGGTGAAGATGCCGGCAAGACGGCCGTCATTCTCCAGCACGATGGTCATGCCGAGCCCCTTGCGGGTCATTTCCAGCAGGGCGTCGCGCAGCGAGGTGCCACGGGCGACCCGGGGCAGCGCGTCGCCACTGTGCATGACGTTTTCCACTTTCAGCAGCAGGCGACGGCC
>Ga0247725_1000601_pt1 | contig 23944 bp, 27 predicted proteins | sample OKSTACKMCFT3sol_FD_183021 | JGI IMG/M metagenome (GOLD analysis project Ga0247725, IMG submission 183021) | Subsurface sediment microbial communities from gas well in Oklahoma, United States - OK STACK MC-FT3-sol | ecosystem: Environmental > Terrestrial > Deep subsurface > Rock core/Sediment...
TAGAAGCGCTGCAGCTCCTGCCGCAATCGCCGCCCGCCGAACTGGTGAGCGCGGTCGAGGGCGCCAGCTCGGCGGCCGCGCTCGCCGACCTCGTGGCCGCCTATCTCGATCTGCAGCCGCCGGAGAAGCAGGAGATTCTGGAGACCGTCGACCTGCAGTCGCGGCTCGACAAGGTCTCGACCTTCCTGGCGAAGCGGCTGGAGGTCCTGCGCCTTACCAGTGAAATCGCTCAACGGACCCGCGAATCGCTCGGCGAGCGGCAGCGCCAGACCCTGCTGCGCGAGCAGTTGGCCGCCATCCAGCGGGAGCTTGGCGAGACCGATGACCGCGAAGAGTTGGTCGAGCTGGAAAGCGCGATCGAGGCGGCCGGCATGCCGGCGGAGGTGGTGCAGCAGGCGCGCAAGGAGCTACGCCGTCTCGCCCGCACCCCCGAGGCCGCGGCCGAGTACGGCATGGTGCGCACCTATCTGGAGTGGCTGGTCGAGCTGCCCTGGAAGGCGCCCGAACCTGTTCCGCTCGACTTGGCCGAGGCGCGCCGCATCCTCGACGAGGACCACTTCGGGCTGGAGAAGATCAAGCAGCGGATCGTCGAGCATCTGGCGGTTCGACGGCTCGCGCCGGAAGGCAAGGCGCCGATCCTCTGCTTCGTCGGTCCGCCGGGCGTGGGAAAGACCTCGCTCGGCCAGTCGATTGCGCGCGCCATGCACCGGCCGTTCGTGCGGGTGAGCCTGGGCGGCGTGCACGACGAGTCCGAGATCCGGGGCCACCGCCGCACCTATGTCGGGGCCCTGCCGGGCAACATCATCCAGGCGATTCGCAAGGCCGGCCGCCGCGACTGCGTGATGATGCTGGACGAGATCGACAAGATGAGCGCGGGGCTGCACGGCGATCCGTCCGCCGCCCTCCTGGAGGTGCTCGATCCGGAGCAGAATGCGACCTTCCGCGACAACTATCTCGCCGTGCCTTTCGACCTCAGCCGGGTCGTGTTCCTCACCACGGCCAACATGCTCGACACCATCCCGGGGCCGCTGCGCGACCGCATGGAGATCATCCAGCTCTCCGGCTACACGGCAGGTGAAAAGCTCCAGATCGCCGAGCGCTTCCTCGTCCGCCGCCAGCTGGAGGCGAACGGCCTCAAGGCGGACCAGGTGGAGATCGACCGCGCCGCCTTGGAGCGGCTGATCGCCCGCTACACGCGTGAAGCGGGGGTGCGGTCCCTGGAGCGCGAGATCGGGCGCGTGCTGCGCCACGTCGCCGTCCGCTTCGCCGAAGGCCAGGCCGATCCCGTCCGGATCACGCCTGACGATCTCGAGCCCATCCTCGGGCCGCCGCGGGTGGAGAGCGAAGTCGCGATGCGCACCAGCGTGCCGGGGGTCGCCACGGGGCTCGCCTGGACGCCGGTCGGCGGCGAGATCCTGTTCATCGAAGCGACTCGCACGCCGGGGGAGGGGCGTCTGATCCTCACCGGCCAGCTGGGCGAGGTGATGCGCGAAAGCGCCCAGACCGCCCTCAGCCTCGTCAAGAGCCGCGCCGAAGCGCTTGGCGTGGATCCTTCGCTGTTCAAGGACAGCGACATCCACGTCCATGTGCCGGCGGGGGCGACGCCCAAGGACGGGCCGAGCGCCGGCGTCGCTATGACCATGGCCCTGATCTCCCTCCTCACCGATCGCACCCTGCGCAGCGACACCGCCATGACCGGCGAGATCAGCCTCCGCGGCCTGGTGCTGCCCGTCGGCGGCATCAAGGAGAAGGCGGTCGCGGCCGCGACCGCAGGCGTGCGGCGCGTGCTGCTGCCGGCGCGCAACCGCCCTGACGAGCGGGACATTCCGCAGGAGGCCCGCGAGCAGCTGGAGCTGGTCTGGCTGGACCGGATCGAGGACGCCATCGAGGCGGCATTGGACCGGCCGCCGCAGGCGAAGAAACCCTCGGTGCGGGCCGTCGATTAGGAGGACCGAAGGTGGCCGAAGTCGTGAAGCTGGTGGCCGGCGACACCCTGCCCGATAAGGGGGAGTTCCTGGTCGTGACGCGCCTGAGCCGTCCCCGCGTCTTTGAATACTTCATCGACGTCAGTCCGGCGCTGGGGCAGAAGGTCGGCAGACGGATTCCGCCGGGAGGCCCTGGCTATGCCAGCCTGGAGACGGCGCTGCACGCCGCCCAGGAGCTGGCTGCGCAGCACCAGGTGCCCACCATCTATGTGCAGCACGAATCCATCCTCGTACGGCCCTTCTTCCCCGGTGCGGCGCCGCGACTGATCTGAGTCACTCTACCGCGCCAGTCAGGCCGCCAGCCGGTCCACCCAGCTCTTCAGGGTGTTCACGTCGGCGACGCCGGACTGCCGCGCCGCCACCTGGCCCTTCTGAAAGGCGAAGAGGGCGGGGATGCCCTGCACGCCGTACTGCGCCGCCAGCTCCGGGTTCTCGTCGACATTGATCTTCACGAACCGCGCCCGCGGCTCGAGCGCCTGGGCGGCTCTCTCGAAGATCGGCGCCATGGCCCGGCAAGGCCCGCACCACGGCGCCCAAAAGTCGACGATCACTGGCACGTCCGAATTCTGCAGGTGCTTGCGTGCGCGCTCGCCGCTCAGCGCGATCGGCGCGTGAGGGAAGAGCTTGGCGTGACAGCGACCGCACTTGGCGGCGTCGGCCGGCCGGTCGGCGGGCACGTTGTTCGTGCTGTCGCAATCGGGACAGACCACGCGAAGCTTCTCAACCATCGAGGCGACCCCTTGGATCTGCTGCTCTGATGAGGGCCAATTTGGGCCTCGCGGCGCGCGGCGCCAGAGGTGAACGGAGCGGCTTGTGCGGGTGAGGGGCCGCCCTAACTCTCGCCTGAGCCGCGGTCCCACGGCCGCGGACGATCCACCCATTGGACAAGGACAGCTTCAATCAAGGGAGCACAGCCATGGACACGCATGCGGGTCCTCTTCAGGCTCAGCCGACCCGACTTGATCAACTCGAACAGGATTTCGCCGCCTTGGCGCCGCAGCTGCCCGAGGGCCCGCAGACGCAGGCGCTTTCGCTGCTGCACGGCATGATCCAGGAGGTCTGGCGTGGCGGCGCAGCCGCCGCGCCGCAGATCGCCGGCGGCCGCACCCTGCAGGACGTGGCCGATCTGCACCAGCACGCCCCGGCCATGGAAGGCGATGCGGTCAGCACGCCGCTGAAGGTCGGTGAGCCTGCTCCGGACTTCGCCTTGCCGGACGCGAACGGCCAAGTGGTCCGGCTTTCCGATTTCCGCGGCCGCAACGTGTTGCTGGTCTTCTATCCGCTCGACTGGAGCCCCGGCTGCAGCCGGCAGCTCGACCTCTATCAGCAGGAGCTTGACGAGTTCCGCAACCGCAACGTCGAAGTGGTCGGCGTCTCCGTCGACAGCCTGTACAGCCACGGTGCGTGGGCCGCGGTGCGGGGCGTCACCTTCCCGCTGCTGGCGGACTTCAACCCGAAGGGTGAGGTGGCGCGGCGCTATCAGGTTTGGCGCGATGCGGACGGGTTCTCCGAACGCGCGCTCTACCTGGTCGATGCGGACGGCGTGATCCGCTACGCCCATGTCTCGCCCAAGCTGCAGCACGTTCCGGACATTTACGAACTCTTCGAGGTCCTGGACGGGCTTGCGGCCCCGAAGGCGGCTTAAAGGGAGGCGGCCATGTTGGGTGCTGGTTACAGTCCCTTCGCCTCCCGCGGCGCGGTCGCCGGCGAGGTCATCGTCTATGGGAGCCGCTGGTGCGGCGTCACCATGATGGTGCGTCGGCATCTGGACCGTGCGGGCGTGCCCTACCGCTTCGTCGATTGGGAGGCAGCCCCGCAGGCGAGGGCCCAGCTCGAGTGGCTGGCCGGCGGCCGGCTGGCGAGCCCGACCGTCACGGTCGGCGGCCAGATCCTCGTCCAGCCGTCATTGCGCGAGCTCGATTGGGCCCTGATGCGGGCGGGCTACCGCTGAGCGGAACCCTCGCCCGAGAACAGGATTAGGTGAATGTGCACTTTATTGCACGCTTCGCCGCCCCGGCTGGCCCGAGAAGCCCTGGCCGCCGGAGCGGCGGGGCAGGAGGGCCAACCATGCAGAACGATGCTGACATCAAGAAGAACGTCGAAGCCCAGCTGAGCTGGGAGCCGGGCCTGAAGGATGACGACATCGCGGTCGCCGTGAGGGACGGCGTCGTCACCCTTGCAGGCTTCGTGAAGAGCTACGCCGACTTCTACGCCGCTGAGAACGCCGCCAAGAAGGTGAAGGGCGTCAAGGCGGTCGCCAACGATATCGAGGTGCGTCTGCCCCAGGTGGACCGCCGACCCGACCCCGACATCGCGCGGGATGCGGTCGACGCGCTGAAGCGTGACCTGCCAGCCGCCTCGGAGCGGATCAAGGTGGTGGTGAAGGACGGCTACCTCAGTCTGCAGGGCGAGGTGGAATGGAAGTACCAGAAGGACTGGGCTGAGCGCGCGGTCCGCAACATCAAGGGCGTGGTGGCGGTCTCGAACATCATTCGGATCAAGCCGAAGGTCGAGCCGATCGAACTCAAGAAGAAGATCGAGGAGGCCTTCGTCCGCAGCGCCCAGGTGGACGCGCACCACGTTGTCGTCGAGGCGGACGGCAGCCAGGTGACCCTGAAGGGCCATGTCCGGTCCTGGGCAGAGCGCCAGGAAGCCGAGCGGCAGGCCTGGTCGGCGCCCGGCGTGACGGAGGTGCGCAACGAACTGACCATCGATCCCTGGCCCTTCGCTAGCCAGGCCGCCTGAGGAAGGAGCATTCCGATGGTCGCCCGTCACATCCCTATCGAACGATCCCATGGTTTCGCCCTGCCCAAGTGGCGGGCGAGCCCCAGGACCTGGTTCATCCTCGAGGGCGTGGCCCTGACGCTGCTCGGCGTCCTCGCCTTCGCGCTGCCGCTCGCCGCGGGTCTCGCCGCGGCCCTGGTGTTCGGCTGGTTGCTGATCCTCGGCGGCGGGATCAGCCTCGTGGCGCTGGTACGCACCCGCCGGCACGCGAATGTCGCCTGGCGACTGGTGTCGGCGATCGCCGCCATCGTCGCCGGCGTCCTGGCCCTGGTCTATCCGTGGGTCGGGGCGTGGACTCTGGCGCTGCTGGCCGCCGCCTACTTCTTCGTGACCGGCGTCGCGCTGGCCATGGTCTCGGTGAAGCTCAAGCGCCTCCAGGCGCCCGGCTGGTACTGGCTCCTGGCCCCGGCCGCCGTCGACCTCGCGCTGGGCGTGCTGGCCGTGTTCATCGCCCCCGTCGCAGCGCCACTGTTCGTCGGCTACCTCGTCGGGATCGATCTGATGTTCTCCGGCTTGGCGCTGCTGGCCTTCGCCGCGAGCCGCCGCCGCGAGGCCTGGACCTGATCCTAGCCGCCGTTCGGCCCGAGCATGCGCTCGGGCCGAACGAGCCGCTCGTAGGTCTCGGCGTCCACTTCGCCTGACGCCAGCGCCGCCTCCCGCAGGCTGACCTTCCGCTGATAGGCGTCGCGCGCGATCTTCGCCGCGGCGTCGTAGCCGATGTGCGGCGCGAGCGCCGTCACCAGCATCACGACTGCGCGACGTTGAGGCCCAGCACGTCCTTGCGGGGCTCGAGACCGGCCACACCCTGGTCGGAGAACACTCGGATCGCGTCCGAAAGCAAGGTCGTCGAGCCCAGGACGTTGAAGGCCAGAAGCGGCAGGAAGCCGTTGGACTCGAACTGCCCCTGAGAGGCGGCGAGCGCCACGGCGCCGTCTGCGCCGATGACCTGGACGCACACCTGGGCCAAGGCCTCAGCCGCGTCGGGGTTGGTCTTGCCGGGAAGGCTGCTGCACGGAAGACCGGTTTCTGGCAGCCGCAGCTCGTTGAACCCGGCCGCCGGTCCGCTGGCCAGGAGGCGGACGTCGCTTGCGATCTTGAAGAGCGCCGCCGCCAGCGTCGCGAGCGCCGCGTGGAAGAAGGCGATGCGCCCGGGCCCGGTCAGGTCCGCAAGGGCGTCGGACGATGGGCGTAAGGCAAGGCCCGTGAGCTCGGCCAGCCGTCGAACCGCGCTCGCCGCGAAGCCCGCCGGGACGCCGGCGCCCGTGCCGAGGCAACCCCGGCCGAACGGCACGGCCAGGAGATCTTCGGCGGCGGCGCTCAGCCGGGTCCGGCCGTTGCGCACCTGCTGCAGCCAGCCGGAGACCTCCTGGCCCAGCGTCAGGGGAGCGGCGTCTTGCAGATGGGTGCGGCCGATCTTGATGAGGCCGGACCAGGCGGCCGCCTTCTGCTCGAGGAGCCCGGTCAGGTGCGCCAGCGCCGGGGAGAGCCCGGTTTCCCATAGCCGCAGGGAGGCAATGTGGAGGGCGGTCTGCACCGCCTCGACGCATTGGTGGCGGCGCACGTCTTCCGGCCGAATGTCTGCGTGGCCCCGGGCGGCCTCGAGGATCGCCAGGTCGAGCGGATAGGCCAGGCCCGCCCCGCCGCCATCCTGCCAGAGCGGTCGGCTCCAGGCGTCCGGCGGCTGAACAGAGACCTGAAGCGCGGCCCTGGCGAGCGCTTCGCTGCGCGCCTGATCGAGCGCGCCGCAGTCGCGGTTCGCCTGCGCCGCCGCAGCCCGGACCTCGCCCAGGGCCCGGATAAGGGCTGGCGAGGGCGGCTCGACGCCAATCCGCAGGGCCAGCCTTCCGGCCGCCGCGCCGCAGTAAAGGCAAGGGCCGATCACCGTCTTTGAACTGTATTGATCAGGGGTAGAACGCGTCGGGTACTTATTGGTGGCCATCGGGCGTGAATTTGAGTGCACGCCCGAAACTGTAGGGCGGGGCCGGACGTTTTTCCAGCGACCGGGCGCGCCGTCGCCCCAGGCGGCTCCCGATCCGAGATTCTCCTTGTGCAGTTTGAAGTTCGTGAGGATGGAGCATGTCTGACGAGGTCATCGACAAGGGCCAGTGGGAGTTCTTCTGCGACCGGCTTTCCCGGCAGCTGGAAGGGGCCCAGGCGGAGATTGAGGTCGCGAGCCTGAACATCGGCGACCAGATCCAGGCGGAGTGGGTGCCCCTGCTGGGCGTCACCTATGATCCGAAGGACGACATCGTCGAAATCGCCGTGGAGGGCTTGGACCACATCGTCCGCGAACCCGCCGCCCTGATCGTGCAGCGCGAAGGCGCCGTCGTCGAAAGCCTGGCGGTGGAAAGCGCGTCCGGCGAGCGCCACATCGTTCGCTTCCGCCAGCCCCTCGGCCTTCCGGCGCCGGAGACGGTGCGACCATGAGCGCGCTGCCCGCCCAGGAGATGGCGCCGGCGCGCGACGAAGCCTGGCGCAAGGTCCTCGCCGGCGACAAGGACGGCTTTCGCCATCTGATCGAGCCTTACCTGCCGGAGCTGATGGCCGCCGCCGCCCGCGAGCTGCGCTACCGGCGCGCGGTCGGCGACCTGCGCCCGCCGGACCTCTCCGCCGACGAACTGGTCGGCGAGACCTTGGCGCGCGGCTGGCGGGATCGAGCCCGCAAGCCCCAATCCCTGGACGTCCGGCCTTGGCTGCTCGGCCTGATGTTCAAGGTGCTCGAGTCGATCGTCCGCAGCGAACGGCGCGCCCGCCGGCTCGCCGGCGTCTCCCTCGAGGCGCCGGTGGAGGATGAAGCGGCGGCGGCCGAGGCGACGGACGAGGAGTTCTGGGAATGGTATCAGCCCGACGACATCACTCGCTGGGAGGACATCATCCCGGCTGAGGCCGTCCAGGCTGACGACCTCAGCGATGACAGGACCTACCAGCTCACCAACGAGGAGCGGCAGGCCCTCGTCCTCAGCGTCGAGCACCGGCTGAGCGTCGTCGAAATCTCGTCGGTCATGAACCTGTCGCCCGACCGCGCGGTCCGCCTCATTGAGGCCGCGCAGCGCCAGCTCGGGAACGCCTGACGCTCATGGCCAAGCCTGACAGGCTGGCCGACAAGGTGGCCATCGTCACCGGCGCGGCGGGCGGCATCGGTCGGGCCATATGCCTGAGACTGGCGAAGGAAGGGGCCGCTGTCCTCGTCACCGGCCCGCACCTCGAGCGCGCCGAGGCCGTGGCGGCCGAGCTCCTTCGCGAGCCGGGGAGCCGCGCGGCCGCCACGATCTGCGACGTCCGCGACCCGGCCTCGGTCGCTGCGGCCGTACGCCAGGCGGAGGAGACCTGGGGCGGTCTCGATCTGGTCGTGAACAACGCCGGGGTGATGACCTTCAAGCCCCTCGAGGAGATCAGCGACGAGGAGTGGCGCGCCGTCCTGGACATCGACCTGCTCGGCGCGGTGCGGCTCACCCGCGAGGCTTTCCGCGCGATGCGGCCGGGCGGCGCGATCGTCAACGTCGTCAGCGTGCACGCCTTCGAGACCACGCCGCTGGTGGCGCCCTACGCCGCCGCCAAGGCGGCGCTGCTGTCGCTGACCCGATCGGCGGCGATCGAAGGCAAGCCGAAGGGTTTGCGCGCCAACGCCGTCGTGCCGGGAGCCGTCGACACGGCCATGCTGCGCGACAATCCCAATCTGAAGAGCGGGGCGGAGCGATTGGACCCCGCCGACGTGGGCTGCCCGGAGGACGTGGCGAGCGCCGTCGCCTTCCTGTGCTCGGATGACGCCGCCTTCGTCACGGGCGCAGCCCTGGCTGTGGACGGCGGCCGCCTCGCCAGGCTCTGAACTCAATGCGTCGACTACCTGGGCGATGGCCTTTCCAAGTGTCGCCGCTACTCGCGGTCCGCCGCGGACGCCGGCTCAAAGTCGTCCGGATCGTGCGGCCGCACCAGGGACGGCGGGTCGCTGGCCGGGAAGGTCTCCTCCAGCGCCTCATCCAGCAAGGCGTCGACGTGATCGCCGGACGGCCCAGAGCTCGGCGAATCGTTGGTCCGCGCCCGGGGCCAGACAAGGTCGGCCGCCTCGTGCGCCATCTCGGCTTCTTCGTTGGCGGGGATCACCCACACCGAGACGCAGCTGGTCGGGGCGTCGATGCGGCGCTCGCCGGCGCCGGCGTTGGCTCTGGGGTCGATGTCCACGCCCAGCCAGGCAAGGTGCCGGCAGATCCGCGCCCGCACCTCGGCGCTATGCTCGCCCACGCCCCCGGTGAAGACCAGGCCGTCCATACCGCCGAGTGTGGCCGCCATGGTGCCGATCCCCTGGACCGTTCGATAGACGAAGAGGTCGACGGCGGCCTTGGCGTCCTCGCTGTCGGCGGCCATCAGTTCGCGCAGATCGCCGCTCAGGCCCGAGACGCCGAGCAGGCCGGACCGCCGGTAGAGCAGGTCCTCGACCTCGCCAGGGCTCATCTTGTCGCGCACGAGCAGATGGAGGACGACGCCCGGGTCAAGGCTGCCGCACCGGGTGGCCATCATCAGCCCATCGAGCGCGCTGAAGCCCATCGTCGTGTCCTGGCTCGTCTCGTGCTCCAGCGCGCAAAGGCTCGCGCCTGCGCCCAGGTGGGCGGCCACGAGGCGGCAGGCGGCGAGGTCCGGATCGACGCTGCGCAGCCGCCGCAGCGTGTGGGCGTAGGACAGGCCGTGGAATCCGTAGCGGCGAACACCTTGCGTGGTGAGTTCGCGCGGAAGGGCGATGCGCCGTGCGATCTCGGGCATGCGGCTGTGGAAAGCGGTGTCGAAGCAGGCGACGTGGGTCGCGGCGGGCAGCCGCGCCCGCGCCTGGCGGTAGAGCGCCAGTCCGACCGGTTGATGCAGGGGCGCAAGCGGCGCCAGGGCCTGCAGCTCGGCCTCGAGGTCCGGCGAGAAGACCTCTGCCGAGGCGTGATCGCCGCCATGCACGATGCGGTGCGCGACGATCGCAATTGGCTCGCCCACGGTCTGGCCGTCCAGCCAGGCAAGGACGCGCGCCAGGGCTGAGGCGTGCTCCGGCGCGTCGCTTGCGGCCGGCCAGGATTCCTCGAGCAGGGTCTCCCCGCCGGCGTTCCGGACCGAAGCCCGCGCCTGGCCGCCAAGGTCCTCGGCGAGGCCACGCATCGTTTCCACCAGTTCGCCGCCTTCGCGCCGATAGAGGCCGAACTTCAGGCTTGAGGATCCGGCGTTGAGGGACAGGATCAGCTCGCTCACGGCTGGGCTCCTTCACTCGCCATCAGCGCCGCCACTGCGCAGGAAGCGACCCGTGTGCGCTCCGCATCGGCGCGGCTGGTGAGGATGATGGGGACCCGCCCGCCGAGCGCCACGCCGGCCGCCTCCGCGCCGGCGAGGAAGGTGAGCTGCTTGGCCAGCACGTTGCCGGAGACCAGATCAGGGGTGACGAGGATGTCGGCGCGCCCGGCGACCGCCGAACGGATGCCCTTGTCCTGCGCCGCTTGCGGGCTGACGGCGTTGTCGAAGGCGAGCGGCCCGTCTATGAGCGCGCCGGAGATTTGACCCCGGTCCGCCATCTTGCAAAGCGCGGCGGCGTCGAGGGTGGATTGGATCTTGGCGTTGACGGTCTCCACTGCGGAGAGCACCGCCACCCTGGGCGTGCGGATGCCCATCACATGCGCCAGGTCGATGGCGTTCTGCACGATGTCGCGCTTGTCCTCGAGCGAGGGGCTGATGTTGATCGCCGCGTCGGTGATGAGCAGCGGCCGCGGATAGACAGGGGCCTCGACGATATAGACATGGCTCACGCGCCGCTCCGTGCGCAGGCCGCGCGCGGGGTCCAGGACCGCGTGCATCAGCTCGTCCGTATGCAGCGACCCCTTCATCAGCAGCTGGGCCTGGCCGGCCCGGACCAGGGCGACGGCCTGGGCCGCCGTCGCATGGCTATGCGGCTCCGGAATGATCTGCACGCCGTGCAGATCAACGCCGGCCGCCTCGGCGGCGCGGCGGATCTTGGCCTCGGGCCCCACCAGCAGCGGGGTGACGAAGCCTCGCTGGGCCGCCTCCATGGCCGCGCCCAGCGCGGCCGCATCGCAGGGGTGCGCCACTGCTGTGGGGACAGGCGGCTTCCCGGCGCAGCGCTCCAGCAGCGCATCGAGCCATTGGCCGGGCGGCGGCTGGACGGCCTCCGTCTCCGCCTCGAAGAGGTTGTCGGCCTCGCACGGATGGATCGAGCTTAGAGCCAGCGCGGGCCAGTGGCCGGCGTGTTCCGGCGGCGAGAAGGTCACATAGAGCGTGTCCACAGCCTGAGCAGCCGCGAGACCCTGGCTGAAGAGGTGGGCGGCCTCATAGGTCGCAAAGCCGAGGCCGCCGATCGGCAAAGGCCGCGGCAGGCGCGCCTCCAGCCCTGGTGACGCGGTGACGTAGTAGTCATAGCCGCTCTGACGGCGGTAGCGGCGGATCATCAGCCACGCCGCGCCGCCGTCGGGCTGGTCGTAAGCGGCGATCTCCACGCGTCTCACGACCCGGCCCCTCCTGCGCTCTGGGGCCCAGGGGCCGCATTGTCGTTGGCTTGGCCTTCGCGCGTTTCGGCGTCCAGGTGCTCGGCGTCGGCGTTGCGTTGCGCGGCCTCGCGCTCGAACAGCACCTCGAGGTTTTGGCGTTCGCTGAGGCCGTTGAAGTTCATCATCTGGCGCGCGTGACGTTGCCGCCAGAGGCTGTGCCGCTGGTCGCTCGTGAGGGAGGCGATCGCCGCGTCGTGTTCGCGGCGGATGTCGTCGGGTGTGACGGATCGCATGGTTCGAAACATGTCAGGCCCGGTCGGAGGAGCGGGCTCGGCGGCGCCGGCCCGCTGCTCGCCGGGAAGGTCAGGCGGCCTTGCGCCGGGCGCGCTTCGGCTTCTCCTGGGCGGTGTCGTTGGCCGCCGCGCCGGCGGGCTGCGGCCTCGTGTTCGAGACCACCTCCGGCGTGCGGATGCCGATCCGGCGGGGCTTCACCGCCTCGGGCAGCTCGCGCTTCAGCTCGACGGTGAGCATGCCGTTGTCGTAGGTCGCCCGGCTGACGACGACGTAGTCGGCCAATTCAAAGCGCCGGTCGAACGCCCGAGTGGCGATGCCGCGGTGCAGATACTGTCGCGGCTCGTCCGAGCTCGCCTTGCGGCCGCTGACGGTCAGCTGGTTGGGCTCGGCGACGATCTCGAGCTCGTCCGGGCCGAAGCCGGCCACGGCGCAAGAGATGCGGTACTGGTCGTCGGCAAGCTTCTCGATGTCGTAGGGCGGATAGCTCGTCTCGCCCGGCATGCGCAGGGCGTTCTCCAAAGCGCCGACCAGGCGTTCGGCTCCGACCATGGAACCGTAGAGCGGCGAAAGGTTCAGGGCTCTCATCTCCAGTCCTCCTCGAAGCAACGTGGATATGACGCCGACTTGGTGACGGGCCGCGACCCAGCAGAGGCGCCGCGGCCTTGAGCTGGATTTAGGTGGAGGCGGGGCCCGCACAATCCCAATTCTGGAAAAGACAGGCGGGGGAGAGGAGGCGGCAAGTCCCGGCGCAGGCGCTTTGCTGCGCAGCCTGCGCCGGCTTGCTCAAGAAGGATGCTTTGCCTTGGGAGGCGCGCGTTGAACGACTCTGTTCCGAGGCGAGTTCCAAGACCGCGCGAGCGTCGGAACATGGGCGCCGAGGCGCCGTTCCAGCGCCGCCTCATCACCACAGACAGCCGCTCGGTCAGCGCTCCGGGATGCGAAGATCCCGCAGGATCAGCCGCACGTCGTCAGCGCTCGCTCTAATGCGCTCGTGGTCGTCCGTGACCTCGATCCGCCGCGCGACGGCGGGCTTGAGCGCATGGCGAAGCACGCCCAGGGCGCGGGGCGGCGCCATCAGCACGAGCTTTTCGAACTCGCCGGCGGCGGCGCTGCGGTTGAGCCGTTCGGCCACGCCTTCGAGGAAGCGCTTCTCGGCCGCCTCGGCCGGCGGCGCCTCCAGGACATTGTCGCGGCCGTAGCCCATGCGGTCGTTCACCGTCCCGCCATGCGTGCGCGCCCAGTGCCGGTCGTGCTCGTCGGCCTGGAACGACCAGCTCGCAAGCTCGGCAAGGGGGCCGTGGCGCCGGCGCTCGGCGAGGCCGCGGACCTGAACGCCGTCGGCCAGGATGACGAGGGTCTCAATTCTGTCGGTCATCGCATCACTCCACTCAACAAAGCACGACAGGCGCCGCAGGCGCTCGCCTGCGGCGCCTCAGAGGCGGCTAGCGGGCGTAGACGTCCCGGATCACCTCGGTGATCAGTCCGCTGGCGATCGCCGCGAGCACGACGTCGTCGCCGACCCGAACCCAGTGGCGGCCCCGCGGGGGCTTTCGCAGATGCCGCGCGCGCCAGTCCACGATCACATAGGGTGGGGCGTAGTAGGCCGGCGGCAGTCGCTCGCCGACGATCCAGCGCCGCTCGATCCAGCCGGGCGGCGGGACATAGACTTCGCGGTAAACAGGCCAGTGCCGGCCGTGATAGACCCAGTAGCCGTCCCGGTGCGGGTGCGCCGACGCCATGGAGGCGCCGAACGTCAGCACCGCGGCCAGGGCCGCAGCCAAACGCTTCATCGTCTCACCTCTCGAGATGTTTTTGGCCGCCGCAAAAGCGCGGCTGAAGGACGAGGTATCGCGCGCCGGCCGGCCTTCAAGACGGGCCGTGTTGCACGGCGTTCGCCGCGCCCTAGCTGAAGGCTGACAAGGGCGCTGCAAGGCGCCGCATGGCGGGCCCGTCGGCGGCTCGCGCTCTCTCAAGGAGGATCGAGATGACCGGCCTCATCGGCGCCGGCGATGTCGAAGCCGTTCGCATCTGGCGCTGGGTGTTCCCGAACGCCGGCACCCGCGCGGCGGCGGCGCGGAATGTCATCGAGACAGATTCTCGGCTGCAGCTCTTCGACGACCTCGAGGCGCCCGCCTTGCTGGCGATCGCCTGGGAGGCTCGTCCCGAAGCGCCGCCTGTCCACAACGCCGAGCTGGCCTGGTCCACCGATGCGCAGCGGATCGCGTCGTGGCGGGCGGAGCGGAGCGAAACGCCCGGCTGCCTCGTGGTCGTTCGCCAGCCGCTGAAGGCCCCGGATCCCGCCGCGCAGCGGGACTGGGTGTCCACGGTGCTGCGGGCCCTCGACGGCGATGCGACGCCGCCGGAAGGTCTGCTGACGGCCAACTTCTTCGCCGGCCGCGACGGCGCGTCCGTCTACAATCTCGCCGAATGGACGAGCGCGGAGGCGCACCGGACGGCTTTGACCATCGGCCGCCACGGTCCGTACGGCAGCATTGGATTCTCAGACCTCTGGCGCGCCGCCCGCGAGCACCCCGCGATCACCGCCGAGCACGAGGTCCGGCGATATGCCCGCCACGGCGCTCTGGTTTCCGCCTGAGCGGCCGGCCGCCGCGCCGTCTTCCGCGCCGGCCGCCGCGCTCTATATCGGCCGCGTCGGGGGATCCTTTGGAAGGAGGATCTTTGAGATGAAGACAAGGGTCTTGGCCGCCGCGGCGGCCCTGTTGATCGGGGTCGCCGCCGCGCCGGCCGTCTCAGCCGACAAGCGGAGCCAGCCGCGGCAATGCTTTTGGAACCACCAGGTGAACAGCTTCGCCGCGCAGGGCGACCGCACGGTGAACCTGCGGGTGGGCGTCAAGGACTACTATCAGCTGGAGCTCTTCGGACCGTGTCCTGACGTGGACTGGACGCAGAAGATCGCCCTGATATCCCGCGGCGGCTCCACCATCTGCTCGGGCCTGGACGCCGAGATCGTGACGCCTTCCGTCATCGGCCCACAGAAATGCATGGTCCGCAACGTGCGCAAACTCAGCCCCACGGAAGTGGCCGCGCTCCCCAAGGGCGCGAAGCCGTAACGCGCGCCTGAGGGCCCGCTCTTGATCGCGCGAGGCGTCCATGAACAAGCAGACCCGGTTCCACGTCATCTACTGGATCATCGCCTTCTTCGGCGTGATCGCGATCCAGCACTACATCGGGGCCGCCACCCAGGTCGCGCAAATCCCCTATAGCCAGTTCCAGCAACTGCTGCGGGACGGCAAGGTGGCGGAGGTCGGGGTCTCCGACCGCTTCGTGCAGGGCCGCCTGAAGGAGCCCCTCGATGGCAAGAAGGCCTTCGTCACCACACGGGTCGAGCCGGAGCTCGCGCGCGAACTCCAGCAGCACGGCGTCACCTATACCGGCCAGGTCGAAAACACCTTCCTCCGGGACCTGCTCTCCTGGGTGATCCCGATGCTGCTCTTCTTCGGCCTGTGGATGTACCTAGGGCAGAAGGCGGCCGGCGCGGGCGGCCTCATGCAGGTGGGCCGCAGCCGGGCGAAGATCTATGTCGAGGCCAACACCGGCGTCACCTTCGCCGACGTGGCCGGGGTCGACGAAGCCAAGGACGAGCTGCGCGAGATCATCGACTTCCTGAAGAACCCACAGGAGTATGGCCGCCTCGGCGGCCGCATGCCCAAGGGCGTGCTGCTGGTGGGGCCGCCCGGCACCGGCAAGACGCTGCTGGCCAAGGCCGTCGCCGGCGAGGCCAAGGTTCCCTTCTTCTCCATCTCCGGCTCGGAGTTCGTGGAGATGTTCGTGGGCGTGGGCGCCGCGCGGGTCCGCGACCTGTTTGACCAGGCGCGCCAGAAGGCGCCCGCCATCATCTTCATCGACGAGCTGGACGCGCTCGGCCGGGCGCGCGGCCTCTACGCCTACGGCGGCCACGACGAAAAGGAGCAGACGCTCAATCAGCTGCTGGTCGAAATGGACGGCTTCGATTCCAGCACCGGCTTGGTGCTCCTCGCCGCCACCAACCGTCCCGAGATTCTCGATCCAGCGCTTCTGCGCGCCGGCCGGTTCGATCGCCAGGTCCTGGTGGACCGGCCCGACAAGAAGGGCCGGGTGGAGGTCCTGAAGGTGCATACCCGCAAGGTGAAGCTCGCGCCGGAAGTGGACCTCGAAAAGGTGGCGGCCCTTACCCCAGGCTTCACGGGGGCCGACCTTGCCAACCTGGTCAATGAGGCGGCCCTGCTGGCCACCCGTAGTCGCGCGACCGCGATCACCATGAACGACTTCAATGAGGCGGTGGAGCGGATCATCGCCGGCCTGGAGAAGCGCAACCGCATCCTCAATCCGAAGGAACGGGAGGTGGTGGCCCACCATGAGATGGGTCACGCCCTCGTCGGCCTCGCGCTGCCCGGGGTCGAGCAGGTGCATAAGGTCTCGATCATTCCGCGCGGGGTGGGGGCGCTCGGATACACCATCCAGCGCCCGACCGAGGACCGGTTCCTGATGACCCGCGAGGAGCTCGAGAACAAGATGTGCGCGCTGCTCGGCGGCCGCGCCGCGGAGTGGATCGTCTACGGCCATCTCTCCACCGGAGCGGCCGACGACCTGCGCAAGGTCACCGACATCGCCCGCAGCATGGTCACGCGCTACGGCATGTCGAAACGGCTGGGCCCGGTCTCCTACGACCGGGAGCCGCGCTCGTTCCTCGCCACCGGCGACGCGCCGGCGCCCTTCCTGCGCGAGAAGGACTTCGGCGAGGCGACCTCCGACGCGATCGACGAGGAGGTGCGCGCCCTCGTCGAGGCGGCGTTCACGCGCGCGGTGGAGATTCTCGAGAACCGCCGCGGCGCGCTCGAGCGCGGCGCCCGGCTCCTGCTCGAAAAGGAGACCTTGGATGAAGCCGAGCTTGCGGAGCTCGCCGGCGCGCCGGACGGCGAGGCTCGTAGGTCGTCCGCCGCGTGAGACAGAAACTGGACGCCCGGCGTCTGCGTTCAGCGCAGGCCGCAGCGCCGGAGGGGGCGCGGCGGCGCTTCGGAGCGTAACCATGACGGACGAACCTGTGAAGGCGGGCGTCACCCTCAGCGCGCCCGTAGATCATGTCTTTCGAGTATTCGCCGAGCGCGTCGGCGATTGGTGGCCCAGGACCTACACATTCTCGGGCGACGATCTCGCCGGCATCGCGATCGAGCCTCGCGCCGGCGCTCACTGGTATGAGGTCGATCGGCGCGGCCGGCGCATTGACTGGGGGGAGGTGCGCGCGTTCGAGCCGGACCGGCGCTTGGTGCTCGGCTGGGCGGGTTTCGGCCGACCGGGGGCAGGAGCCGCCGGAGCGCGCGAGCGAGGTTGAGGTTCGCTTCCTCGCCCTGGGCCCGAAGCTTACCCGCGTGGAGGTGGAGCATCGCGGCTTCGCTCGTCATGGCGCGGGCGCAGAATTGCTTCGCGGGGGCATGGCTTCGTCCGACGGCTGGCCGTACATCCTGCGCGAATACGCTGAGGCGGCGAGCCCGACTGCACGGGCGGTGCTGAGCGCCTAATGAGCCGCCGGACAAAAATGGCCGGGTTCCTGAACGAGGTGGGAACCGGGCATTCACCGTGCAATTAAGTGCGTAGCATCAAAATCCTCGTTCATGTTGGTAGGTCGGCATGGACGTTCGCACAATCGTAGGATCCAACGTCAGGCGATACCGCGGCGAGGCAGGCTTGTCGCAGGAAGCGCTCGCCGAGCTGATGGGCGTGGACCGGGCCTATGTCAGCGGCCTCGAGTTGGGCCGCCGCAACCCGACCATCCTGACCATCTGGCACACCGCCATGGCGTTGAATATCCGGCCCTCGAAGCTCCTGGAGTTCGAAGGGCCGCTGTTCTGAGGTGCGATCCTCCCGGTCGGCCCTAAGGCCTCCGCGCGGGCTTGCCCGTATCTGAAAACATGCAGAAAATTGGTCTTGCAGGGCGTGGCGAGCGCCCTACCTCAGGTCTTGCCGGACGCTGATGAAGGTCCGGCGGCGGGCGCCGGCGGTGTCCGGCGCTCCTCAACACCCATGTTGCTCAACGGAGGACTTGGACCATGAGGATGAACACTATGACGCCGATGTCGGGCTATCGGCCCATGCCGAGCGTCGACAGTGCGCTGAGCCTGATGGACCGTGCGATGAGCGGCTCGGTCCCTGGCCTCAACTGGCCTCCCCACAATGTCGTGCAGGCCGACGGCGATCACTACCGCATCGTTCTGGCGGTGCCGGGCTTCCGCGACGGCGATCTGGAGATCGTCTCCGAACCCAACCGGCTGACCGTTAGCGGCCGGCCGCAGGAGGTGCAGGAGGACGGCGAGGTCGTCTACCGCGGCATCGCCCAGCAGCCGTTCCGTCGGACCTTCGAACTCGCCGACTATGTGCACGTGCAGAACGCGCGCCTAGAGAACGGCCTGCTGACCCTCGAGCTGGTGCGGGAGATCCCCGAGGCCCTGAAGCCGAAGCGGATCCAGATCACCGGTTCGGGCCAGTCCGCCATCGGCTCGGGCGAGTCGGAGCAGAAGACCCACTGAGCGATCGTGATGGCAGGCGGCCGGCGCTGCGCAGGTTCGCGGCGTGGGGCCGCCTCGTAGAGGAGAGCTGACGATGCAACTTCGTGATCTGATCCCTTGGGGACGGCATGAGCAGGGCCATCGTCCGCACGAGGGCGCGCTCACCACGACCTCTCGTCGCGACGAGGAAACCCATCCGTTCCTCACCCTTCATCGGGAGGTGAACCGCCTCTTCGACGACGTCTTCCGCGACTTCGGGGGCTCCATCCTGGGCCGCTCCGCCAGTTGGCCCAGCGTCGAGGTGGCCGAGGACGCCAAGGCCATCCGCGTTTCGGCCGAGCTGCCGGGCATGGATGAAAACGACGTCGACGTCGTGTTCGAAGACGGCGTCCTGGTCCTGCGGGGCGAGAAGCGCTCCGATGTCGAGGACAAGGATCGGCACTACAGCGAGCACTATTATGGCCGCTTCGAGCGGGTGGTGCCGGTGCCGGTCGCCATCGACGAGGATGCGATCAAGGCCAACTTCAAGAAGGGCGTCCTGACGGTCACCCTTCCGAAGTCCAAGGCCCAGCAGGACGGTGTCCGGAGGATCCCGATCAGCAAGGGTTAACTGAGCGCCGCGCCGTCCGCGCCAGGCGCGGGCGGCGCGGGATCGTTTCCGGAGCTAGGCCATGACAACCCAAAACCAAGTTGTGTCGCCGCCTGTCGGGGTCGCGATCGTCGGTCGCCCCTTCGTCGACGCCCTGCTGGATCCGAGAACGGCCTTCGCCTCGCCCGACGTGGTGGCCAACCACGCCTGGCTGTCCCGCGAGGAGAAGCGGCTGATCCTTTCGAGCTGGGCCGGGGACCTCCTGCGCGATGCCCGCGACGGGACCGTGCAGACCGCGGCCTGCGAGGCCGTACTGGGCACCCTGGCCCGGTTTGATCCTGCTGCGGCCGACGAGTTCGAGGGGGCGTTCGCGACGCTGTCGCCCGATCGGGAGGGCGGGCGCGCCCAGAACTGATCGGAGTTGAGCCATGTTCGATGCGACAGATTTCAACCTTGGGACCACGACCCCGTCGGTCGCCGCCCGCCGCCACGCCTCGGCCCTGCCCGCCGACGCCGTGGCCGTGATCCGGCCGAACGAGCGGTCGGCCATGAGCAGCGGCCGCGCCACGGCCAGGGGCTGGATCCTGACGTTCAAGCCGCGCAGCGCGCCGCGGATCGAGCCGCTGATGGGCTGGACCGAATCCACGGACACCCTCCAACAGGTGCGCCTGTCGTTCCCGACGGCCGAGGAGGCGATCGGCTACTGCCAGCGCCGGGGCCTGACCTTCGAGGTCCAGGGCGGCGCCGGCGCGGCGCCTTATGGCGAGGGCAGGGGCGCCGAGCGGCCCCTCAGCGCCGACAACGAGAACCGTCCGCAGCTGCCCTCCGACCGTCTCGGCGCGGCCGAGGCTGACCGGCTCTATCTCAGCCCGGAGGCGGTCTACGCCTCGCCCGACGCCGTGCTCGCCGACCCCTCGCTCTCGCCGGAGCAGAAGCGCGCCATCCTGCGCTCCTGGGAATGGGACGAGTACCTGCTCGAGGTGGAAGCGGGCGAAGCCCCCGTGCGCGAGCACGTCTCGCGGCTGGCCGAAGTGCGCTCGGCGCTCGCCCGTCTCGACGCGCACGAGGCGGCGGACGCCGACTGCTACCGCTGGGAGCCGCCCCGCGCGGCCTGAACCGGAGACCGGCGGGGGCGCGCTCCCGCCGGTCTCCTCTTTCTTAGTCCGAGGAGAGGAGAGACATGCCTAAGCGCCAATCGCGCCTGCTTTGTTCTGTCGCCCTCGCCGCCGCGCTGGCCGCAGGCGGCGTGGGTCCGCTAACCGCCCCGGCGGCCGTGGCCCAGCCGGCGCGCAATCTGCCGGCCGGCGTCCCGTCGAGCTTTGCCGATATCGTTCAGCGCGTCGCGCCCGCCGTGGTCTCCATCGACGTGACCCGCAGCGCCCCGGCTCGGCCGAACCTGCCGCAGCTGTTCCCCGGCTTCCCGTTCTTCTTCGGGTTCCCGGGTTCGCCGGATGACAACAACGGGACGCCGTCACCGCCGAATGCGCGGGTGTCGGGCTCGGGCTTCTTCATCACGCCGACCGGCTACATCGTCACCAACAACCATGTGGTCGAGAACGCCACCAAGGTGAGCGTGCGCACCAACGAGGGGCGCGAGCTTGAGGCGCGCGTCATTGGCCGCGATCCGCTGACGGACCTGGCGGTGCTGAAGGTCGAGGGCTCGAACTTCCCCTATGTGACGTTCGAGACCAACGCGCGGCCGCGCGTGGGCGACTGGGTGATCGCCATGGGCAATCCCTTCGGCCTCGGCGGCACCGCCACCTCGGGCATCGTCTCGGCCTATGGCCGCGACATCGGCGAGGCCTATGTGGACTACCTGCAGATCGACGCCCCCATCAACCGGGGCAACTCGGGCGGTCCGGCCTTCGACGTCTACGGCCGGGTGATCGGCGTCAACACGGCCATCTTCTCGCCCTCGGGCGGCTCTGTCGGGATCGGCTTCGCCATTCCCGCCGAGATCGCCGACCGCATCACCAAGCAGCTCATCTCCGGCGGTTCGATCGTCCGCGGCTACATCGGCGCCATGGTGCAGAACCTGACGCCGGAGATCGCCGAGAGCCTCGGCATCCCCGGCCGCAAGGGCGCCCTGGTGGCCGAGGTGACCCCAGGCGGGCCCGGGGACCTCGCCGGCCTGCGCGCGGGCGATGCGATCCTCAGCCTGAACGGCCAGGAGCTGACCTCTTCGTCCGACCTGACCCGGCGCGTCGGCGCCGCCCGCGAGGGCGACCGGCTGCGGCTGGAGATCTGGCGCGAAGGCCGTCGCCAGGTCCTGGAGCTGCGGGCCGGACGCCGGCCGGCCGATGATGCGCCCGGCGTGGTCAATCCTGCGGACGCGGCGAGCCTCGGCCTGACCCTGCGCCCGCTCGACCAGGCGGCCCGTACGCAATACCGGCTGCCAGCGACGGCGCGCGGCGTCGTCATCGACGCGGTCTCGCCGGGCTCGGACGCGGCTGAAAAGGGGCTCCGCGCCGGCGACGTGATCGATCGCGTGGGCGACCGCAGCGTCGCAGCGCCGGCCGATGTCCGCGAGGCGATCGATGCGGCGCGGCGCCAGGGCCGGCCTTCGGTGCTGGCGCGCGTGTGGCGTGAGGGGCGGAGCCTGTTCGTGCCGCTGCGGCTGACAAGCTGAGGCGAAACGGCGGCGCGCCCAGCCGAGGACGGGTACGCATGCTGCACGAGACGCCCCTGATCGCCACCCTTACCCTGGCTTTCGTCGGGGCGTCGGTGTTGGGACTCATCGCCGGCCGGCTTCGCCTGCCGCCGATCCTGGGATATCTGCTGGCCGGCGTCGCGCTGGGCCCGTCCACCCCAGGCTTCACGGCCAATCCGGAGCTGGCCTCCGAGCTGGCCGAGATCGGCGTCATCCTGCTGATGTTCGGGGTAGGACTGCACTTCTCCTATCGTGATCTCGTCAAGGTCCAGAGCATCGCGCTGCCGGGCGCGATCGCCCAGATTGTCGTCGCCACCCTGCTCGGCGCAGGACTGGCGTCGGGGATGGGCTGGCCGCTCGCCAGCGGCCTCACCTTCGGCCTCGCCCTTTCCGTGGCGAGCACCGTCGTCCTCGTCCGCGCGCTCGAGGAGCGCCAGCTCCTGGACACCCGAAGCGGCCACATCGCGGTCGGCTGGCTGGTCATCGAGGACCTGGTCATGGTGGCCGCCCTGGTGTTCCTTCCGGTGATCGCCGGGGCCTTGCCGGGCGGACGCCCCGACGTGTTCGCCGAGCATGGCGGCGTGGGGTTGTCGCTCGCCGCGACCTTCGGAAAGCTGGCCGCCTTCGTCGCCCTGGTGATCCTCGTCGGCCGCCGGGTGATCCCCTGGTCGCTGGCCAAGGTCGCCAGCCTCGGGTCGCGTGAACTCTTCACCCTGACCGTGCTCAGCATGGCGGTGGGCGTCGCCTATGGCGCCGCCAAGCTGTTCGACGTCTCCTTCGCCCTCGGGGCCTTCGCCGCCGGCATGATCCTCAAGGAGTCGGAACTCAGCCACAAGGCGGGCGACAACATCCTACCGCTCCGCGACGCCTTTGCGGTGCTGTTCTTCGTCTCGGTCGGCATGCTGTTCGACCCCCGGACGCTCCTCGAGCGACCGCTCGCGGTGGTGGCGACGGTGCTCACCATCGTCGTGGGCAAGTCGGTCGCCGCCTTCCTGATCGTGCGCGCCTTCCGCCACCCGCAGGACACGGCGGTGCTCATCGCCGCCAGCCTGGCCCAAATCGGCGAGTTCTCCTTCATCCTCACCTCCATGTCCCAAAATCTCGGCCTGCTGCCCGAGGAGGCGCGCGACCTTGTTCTGGCAGGCGCCATTGGCTCGATCCTGCTTAATCCCGCGGTCTTCTCGCTGGCCACGGAAATCCGGGCCCGGCGGCTAGGGCGCACCCCGATCCCGGACCTGGGCGACGAGCTGCCCAAGGTCGATATCGCGACGCCTCACCAGAGCGAACTGGCCGACCATGTGATCGTGGTGGGCTACGGCCGCGTCGGCCGGCGGGTCAAGGAGGCCCTCGACCGGGACGGCGTGAAGGCGGCGGTCATCGAGACCGACATCGAGCGCGTCGAGGCCCTGCGGCGCAACGCCGAGATTGCGATCCTGGGGAACGCGACGCGTGAGGAGGTGCTGCTGGCGGCCGGCGCCAAGACCGCCGTCTGCCTCGTCCTGGCGATCCCCGACGGATTCGAGAGCGGCGAGATCGTCGGCCGCGCCCGCGCCCTTAATCCTCAGCTTCGCATCGTGGCCAGGGCCCATTCGGAGGAGCAGACCGACCGTCTCTTGGCCAGCGGCGCGGACCGGGTGGTGATGGGGGAGAGCGAAATCGCCCGCACCATGCTGGCCGATCTCAGCGAAGCCGGCATCCTGCTGCCGCCTCAGCCGGAACAAGGCCTGGAGGCGGTGGCGCGTTCGCCCTGAGCGCCGCGCGTAGAAGGCGCTTGAAGCGACACGTACTTATCGTGTGAGAGAAAAAACGCCGGCCGCTGCGATGGGCGGCCGGCGTCGCGTTTTCGGCTTGCTTAAGCCCCCATGGCGGCGTTCGCGCCAGCTTCGGGCTTTTTCGGCGCCTCGGCCACCGCAGCCTCCGTCGTAATCAGCAGTCCGGCCACGGAGGCGGCGTCCTGCAGGGCGGTGCGCACGACCTTGGCGGGATCGATCACGCCCGCCTGCACCAGGTCGACATATTCCTCGGTCTGGGCGTTGAAGCCGAAGGTCGGCGATGTGTTCTCCAGGATCTTGCCGACGACGATGGAGCCCTCGACGCCGGCGTTTTCCGCGATCTGGCGAATCGGCGCCTGCAGCGCGCGCCGCACGATGGCGATGCCGGCGTTCTGGTCGTCGTTGGCGCCGTTCAAACCCTCCAGCACCTTGCTGGCGCGCAGGAGCGCTACGCCGCCGCCGGGGACGATCCCCTCCTCGACAGCCGCCCGTGTGGCGTGCATCGCGTCGTCGACGCGATCCTTCTTCTCCTTGACCTCCACCTCGGTCGAGCCACCGACCCGCACCACGGCGACGCCGCCGGCGAGCTTGGCCAGGCGTTCCTGCAGCTTCTCGCGATCGTAGTCGGAGGTCGTCTCCTCGATCTGACGCCGGATCTGGCCGATACGGCCCTGGATGTCGGCCTTGTCGCCGGCGCCTTCGACGATGGTGGTGTCGTCCTTGGTGATGATGACCTTCTTGGCGCGGCCGAGCTGGGCGATGGTTACGTTCTCCAGCTTGACCCCGAGGTCCTCGCTGATGAACTGGCCGCCGGTCAGGATGGCGATGTCCTCCAGCATCGCTTTGCGGCGGTCGCCGAAGCCGGGCGCCTTCACGGCGGCGACGCGCAGGCCGCCGCGCAGC
>Ga0247725_1000602_pt1 | contig 23917 bp, 17 predicted proteins | sample OKSTACKMCFT3sol_FD_183021 | JGI IMG/M metagenome (GOLD analysis project Ga0247725, IMG submission 183021) | Subsurface sediment microbial communities from gas well in Oklahoma, United States - OK STACK MC-FT3-sol | ecosystem: Environmental > Terrestrial > Deep subsurface > Rock core/Sediment...
CCTCAAGCGCGGCACGGTGGTCCGCAAGATCCGCCTGACCGGCGACCCCGAAGAGATCGAGGCCAATGTCGACAAGGTCCGGGGCCTCGTCCTGCGGACCGAGTTCGTGAAAAAGGCTTAGGGCCACAAATCCTCCCCCCAGCGGGGGAGGTGTCGGCGCGGAGCGACGACGGAGGGGGAAGAGGCAAGTTCAGCAGGACTTCCCCCTCCGGCGCTTCGCGCCACCTCCCCCGTCAGGGGGAGGATTGAAGGCGCTAGCCCGCCTCGTACGCCGCCCGCAGCGCGGCGATGTCGATCTTCTTCATGCCCATCATCGCCTGAAACGCCCGCCCGGCGGCCGCACGGTCCGGGCTGGTGGTCATCTCGATCAGCTGGCGGGGCGTGACCTGCCAGGACAGGCCGAACCGGTCTTTCAGCCAGCCGCATTGCGACTGCGCCCCGCCATCGGCGGTCAGGGCGTTCCAATAGTGGTCGACCTCGTCCTGGCCGTCGCAGTCGATGACGAACGAGAAGGCCTCGTCGAGCTTGAACATCGGGCCGGCGTTCAGGGCGACGATCTTCTGGCCGTCCAGCTCGAAGGTCACGGTCATCACCTTGCCAGGCTTGCCGCCGCCGGGCGCCTCGCCCGGATAGTAGGAGACGTCGTTGATCCGCGAGTTCGGGAACACCGACACGTAGAGATTGGCGGCTTCCTCGGCCTGGGTGTCGAACCAAAGGAACGGGGTGATCTTCGGCATGGCGTCCTCCATCCTCATGGCCCAAGGACGGTCGGGTGAGCCCCGTTCCGACAGGGCTCGGAAATTCCAGCGCGCGGCGATTGACTGTCGCGACGGGAAGATTGCCTGATCCTCCAGATCGAGCGGGACGGTCCTGCGACGCGCGGGTCCAGACCCTATCTGCGGAGCGCCGGCGACAGCCGCCTGACGAAGGAGCATCCCATGAAGACGCGTAAACTCGGCGACGGCCTCGAGGTGTCGGCCATCGGTCTCGGCTGCATGGGCATGGGCCAGGTCTATGGCACGGCGCTGGAGACGGCCGACGCCCACAAGCTGCTGGCCCGCGCGGTCGAGCTGGGCGTGACCTTCTTCGACACCGCCGAGGTCTATGGCCCCTACGCCAACGAGGTGCTGGTCGGCGAAGGCCTCAAGCCCTTCCGCGACAAGGTGGTGATCGCCACCAAGTTCGGCTTCGACATCGCGCCGGAGGGAACGGGCGAGGGCTTCTCGCGCATGCGCGGGACCAACAGCCGCCCCGAGCACATCCGCGCCGTGGCCGAGGCTTCGCTAAAGCGCCTGGGCGTCGAGGTGATCGACCTCTTCTACCAGCATCGCGTCGATCCGAACGTGCCGATCGAGGACGTGGCCGGGACGGTCAAGGACCTGATCGCCGAGGGCAAGGTCAAGCACTTCGGCCTGTCCGAAGCCGGCGCGGCCACGATCCGCAAGGCCCACGCGGTCCAGCCCGTGGCCGCCCTGCAGAGCGAATATTCGCTGTGGTTCCGCGAGCTGGAGGCTGAGATCCTGCCGACCCTGCGGGAGCTCGGGATCGGTCTCGTGCCCTACAGCCCGCTGGGCCGAGGCTTCCTGACTGGCGCGCTGACGAGCGACCTCGCCGACAACGACTTCCGCCGCAACCTGCCGCGCTTCCAGGGCGAGGCCCTGGCCAAGAACCTGTCCCTGGTCGAGGCGCTGACGCAGATCGCCGCCGAGAAGGGCGCGACGCCGGCCCAGCTGGCGCTCGCCTGGATCCTGCATCAGGGCGAGCACATCGCCCCGATCCCCGGCACCACCAAGGCCGCGCGGCTGGAGGAGAATCTCGGGGCGGTCGATTTGTCTCTGTCCGATGACGACCTGGCCCGCATCGCCGCCGCCGTGCCGGAAACGGCGGTCGAGGGCGAGCGGTATACCAAGGCCGGCCTGGCGATGGTCGGGCGCTAGGAACCCCTCTCCCCCTGCGGGAGAGGGTGGCCGCCGGAGGCGGTCGGGTGAGGGGTCGCGCTCTGCTGTCCGGACACGATCTTCAACCCCTCATCCGGCCCTGCGGGCCACCTTCTCCCGCAAGGGGAGAAGGGAACGGTCGCGCAGCTTGAGCATTTCTCCGCCATGCTCTCGCTCATCCTCGACCTCTGCAACATCTTCGGCGGCTTCCTGCTGGCCATCGGCCTGCTGGTGCTGGCTCCGCGCATCGGCGACGATTTCGAACGGTTCGCGGCGCGGCTGGCGCGGTTCCGCTGGATCGTCGGGATCGCCGCCCTGGTCTGTGGCGGCTATTTCCTGATCGTCCACCTGACCAGCGGCCCGCACGTCTTCCACTTCGAGGTCGTCGGCGTCGCGGTCGGCGTGCTGCTTCTGTGGGAACGGCTCCGCGTCGGCCGGGCCTTGCCCGACAGCGCCGCGCGCGGCCCGGGCCTGCTGCTGGCGGTGTTCGGCGTGATCGCCATGATCGTCGGCGTGCAGGGCCTGTTCACGCCCGGCTGACGTCGCGCTTGATCGCCGCCGCAACCTAAGCCCACAATCCTCGCCATGGCCGACAATCCGCTTCGCACGCTCGATACCTTCGAACTCCTGAAGCTGGGCAAGGCGTCGGTGACGGTCGGCGGGCTGGCGGCGGGGGTGCTGATCGTCGGGGCGGCGCTGGTCGCCGCGCGACTGACCTCGGCGGGCTTCGTGCGGCTGCGCGAGCGGGCGGCGGGCGGCGCCGCCTCGCTGTACGCCGTCGAGAAGGTCTCGACCTACGGATTAGTCGTGATCGGCGTGGTGGTCGGCCTGTCGACCATGGGCGTCGACCTGACCTCCCTGACCGTGTTCGCCGGCGCCCTGGGCGTCGGGGTGGGCCTTGGCCTGCAGGGCGTCATCAAGGACTTCGCCTCGGGCGTTTCCCTGGTGTTCGAGCGGCTGGTGGCGGTGGGCGACTTCGTCGAGCTCCCCAATGGCGGCCGGGGGGTGGTCCACGCGATCGGCGCGCGCGCCACCCGCATCCGCACCAACGACAGCACCGACATCATCGTGCCGAACTCGGTGCTGGTGAACGACCAGGTGATCAACTGGACCCTGCGCGGCACCAACCGCCGCATCCGCGTGCCGTTCGTCACCGCCTTCGGCGCCGACAAGGACAAGGTGCGCGAGGCGGTGCTGAAGGCCGCCAGGGCCGCGCCGTTCACCTCGCCGGACGACGCCACCCGCCGGGCCCAGGTCTGGCTGGTCGGCTATGGCGACCACGCCCTGAAGTTCGAGCTGATCGTCTGGCCGACCGTTGAGGCCGTCCGGCGTCCGGCGGCGATCTTCGCGGCCTATACCTGGCTGATCGACGACGCCCTGCGCGGGGCCGGGGTCGAGATCCCCTATCCCCAGCGCGATATCCGGGTCCGAGGCCTGTTCGGCGAGGAGGGGGAGGACGCGCTCACCAGCCTGCGGCTCGAACCAGCCCGCCGTCGCAAGGCCAAGGCGGCGCGCCAGGCCTCGAGCAACGACGCCGCCGCCGACCTAGAACGCGAGGATCCGGAAGAGGCGCCGCCACCGTCATCCCGACCTGAACGCTGATCATCTTGACGCGCCTGCTGCGCCGCCGCATGGTCTTCGCAATTGCGAAATGACCGCCCAGGAGGGCGGCGCGACAACACGGGGAGTGACCGGCATGAAGACGCCGCGCGGCTTTTTCAAACCCTTGGCGATCGGCGCGCCGACGCCCTATCGCGAGCTGCCCGCGCGCGTGGAGCGGATGATCCACTTCGTGCCGCCGCACCTGGAAAAGGTGCGCGCCAAGCTTCCCGAGATCGCTCCGACGGTCGACGTCATCCTGGCGAACCTCGAAGACGCCATTCCCGCCGACGCCAAGGGCGCGGCTCTCGCGGGTCTGGTGGCGATGTCGCGCGAGATCGACTTCAAGGCGTTGGGCGTCGGCTTCTGGACGCGGATCAACTGCCTGAACTCGCCCTGGCACCTGGATGAGGTCGCCACGATCGTCGAGAAGGCCGGCGACAAGATCGACGTGATCATGGTGCCCAAGGTCGAGGGGCCCTGGGACATCTTCTACATGGACCAGCTCTTGGCCTCGCTGGAGGCCAAGCATGGCGTCACCCGGCCGATCCTGCTGCACGCGATCCTGGAAACGGCCGAGGGCGTGATGAACGTCGAGGCGATCGCCGCGGCCAGCCCGCGCATGCAGGGCATCAGCCTGGGCCCCGCCGACCTCGCCGCCAGCCGGGCGATGAAGACGACCCGCGTGGGCGGTGGTCACCCCGGCTACCGCGTGATCGAGGACCCGCACGCGGATGGTTCGGCCCGCGTCTCGGTCCAGCAGGACCTCTGGCACTACACCTTCGCCAAGATGGTCGACGCCTGCGCCGCCCACGGCATCAAGCCGTTCTACGGTCCGTTCGGCGCCATCGACGACCCGGTCGCCTGCGAGCAGCAGTTCCGCAACGCCTTCCTGATGGGCTGCGCCGGCGCCTGGAGCCTGCATCCCAGCCAGATCGCCATCGCCAAGCAGGTCTTCAGTCCCGACCCCGCCGAGGTCGCCTTCGCCAAGAAGATTCTCGAGGCCATGCCCGACGGCACCGGCGTGGCGATGATCGACGGCAAGATGCAGGACGACGCCACCTGGAAACAGGCCAAGGTGATGGTCGACTGCGCCAAGCAGATCGCGGCGAAGGATGCGGAGTATAAGGCGCTGTATGGGTTTTAGAGTCTAGAAGATGCTCCCCCGCGATGCGGGGGAGCTGTCGCGGAGCGACTGAGGGGGCTAACGCGGCGTTCGCCCAGCTTGCCCCCTCCGGCCCTCTGGGCCACCTCCCCCGCATCGCGGGGGAGGAACTGATTCTCAGTTCCCCCCCACCGTCGTCACCACGCGCGCGCCCTTCGTCAGCAGCTGGTGGATCGGGCAGCGGTCGGCGATCTCGAACAGGCGCTCCAACTGCTCGTCGGTCAGGTCGCCCTCGATGGTGATCACGCGCTCGAAGCGCTCGTGCGGGGTCTGGTCCTTGTCGAAGTGCGAGAAGACCTCGACGTGCATGTGGCTGATCGTCCAGCCCTTGCGGTTGGCGTAGAGGCGCAGGGTCATGGTGGTGCAGGCCGCCAGGCCCGCGGCGACCAGCTCGTGCGGATCGGGGCCAAGGTCGAGGCCGCCCTGCGCGACGGAAATATCCGCGACGATGGTCGAGGGGCCGGCCGTGACGAAGGTCTGCAGACCGCCGTGACCCGAGTCGGTGGCGGTGGCGAACGGGCGGGTGCGGAGGGCTTCGGTCATGGCTCTTCCTTGGAAAAGGGGCGCGGGGTGTCGCTTCCTAGCATTCCGCTCAGAGCGGCGCTTGGACGATCGGCGTCAGCTGGAAATCCGGCTCGTGGTCGGGGCCCAGGGTGATCGAGGCGACGGGGACCACCGGTCGGTCGCTGGCGAGGCCGATCTCGAAGCGCGCCAGCAGCGCCGCCAGGATGATCTGCGCCTCGGCCAGGGCGAAGCCGGCGCCGATGCAGACGCGCGGGCCCGCGCCGAACGGCAGGAAGGCCTCGACGCCCCACGGATGCGGCTGGTCGAGAAAGCGTTCGGGCAGGAAGGCGGTGGGCTGGTCCCACAGCTTGCGGTGGCGGTGGATCAGCCAGGGGCTGATCGTGATCATGCAGCCGGGAACGACCGCATGGCCGCCGATTTCGTCGCGCGCCGCGGCCGTTCGAGCGATCAGCGGCGCCGACGGGTAGATCCTCAGCGTCTCGAACAGCACCGAGCGCATCAGCGGCCAGGCCTTCAGGTCGTCGAGGCCCGCGACCCGCTCGGCCGGGAACGCCTGGACCTCGGCGCGCAGGCGATCTTGCGTCACCGGGTCGTACGCCAGCAGCAGCGCGGTCCAGAACAGCAGGCGCGAGGTGGTCTCGAAGCCGGCGGCCAGCATCGAGCTGCACTGGTCGCGGATTTCCTTGTCCGACAGGGCCGCGCCGTCTTCGTCGCGCGCCGCCAGCAGGCGATCGAGCAGGTCGCGAACCTCCGGGTGAGGCGCCGCGCGCCGCGACGCGACCAGGGCGTCCACCGCGTCCAGCCACTGGCGACCCAGCCGCCGGCGTTCGCCGTCCATGAAGGTCAGGTCGTCCGCGCCCTTGCTGACGAAGTCCATCAGGTTGAAGTGCGCCGGGCCCTCCATGTAGCGGCGGGCCAGGCTGGCCAGCACCGCGCCCTCGGCGTCGGCGCGGCGCGAGAAGAGGGCGCGCAGCACCGCGTCCAGCGTGGCCTGATGGAAGGCCTCGGCCAGATTGGCCTTGTCGCGACCGGCCAGCGCCTGGGTCAGACCCGCCCCGGCGTCCTGGAAGTGGGGCAGGAGGCCGTCGATCGCGGCGGGCGTAAAGACGGGCGCGAGGCTCTTGCGCTGGCGCTTCCAGGTCGCGCCCTCGGCCAGTAGCAGGCCTCCGCCGACCAGCGGCCGCAGCGAGCGGTTGGCCTTGATGGGGCGGACATAATTTGGCGAGGTCAGCACCTGGCGGGCGCTGGCGGGGTCGCTGACCACCAGGCCAGGCTGGCCCAGGAAGCTGTAGGGCGTGAAGAGGGCGTCGAAATCCTCCTCGCAATAGGCCCCGACCAGGCTGCGGCCCATCTCACGGGCGATGCGCAGCTCGCCAAGCAGCGAGCCGCCCAGCGGCCTGGGGTGAACTTTCGGAGCGGGGGGGATCAGCGGCCCGGAACGCAGCTGAGCGTCGTGGACTTTGGCGTCGCGGACTGAAACGTCCATGGAGCGGCCTTCCGGAAAGCGGGGCGCCAAAGAGCCCCATCCGGAAACACAGCCTAGCGCCGCTCATGTCGCGACGCAATAATTCATCGGGTGTTGAATTAAGCCGCCGCCGCCTGGGGCGACACGTCGAACGCGCGTTGCGAACCGCGCCACACTTCCACGAAGTCGCAGCGGCGGTGCATGTCCAGCAGCTCGAAGGCCCGTACACGAGCAGCTTTATCGTCCGCGCAGGGCGTGACGTCGAAACGGGGGACCGAGCCGTCGGACTCGACACAGAAGAAGGTGAACACCTGCATGGGAACTGTGCGCTCTCATCAGGCGGGACCGCGCATATTCGATGGCGGGGGCCGCGGTGGGCGCGGGGCCGGCTTCGCGCCCCGCTGGAAATCAACATAGGACTCTATGTCGCGATTCACCAGATCAAGAGAGTCCTGAATCGAGACTCACCTGTTGATCGATGCTGTGGATAAAACCCGGCGGATTCGGGGCGGTTCCCCGACGGAATCTCGCCTCTTTCCCTCGGAGGATTCCGCCACTAGGTTCGCACCCTTTCATTCACGGCGACGTTTGAGAGTCCATGGCCGCCCATTATCTCGATTTCGAACGTCCGATCGCTGACCTGGAAAGCAAGATCGAAGAGCTGTCGAAGCTCTCCGAGACGGCGGGTCCCGGCGCGTTCGACCTCGAAATCCAGGCCCTGCGTGACCGGGCCCAGGAACTCCGCAAGGAGGCCTACGCCAATCTCGACGCCTGGCAGAAGACCATGGTCGCGCGGCACCCGCAGCGGCCCCACCTGCGCGATTATGTCGCGGGCCTGATCGACGAGTTCGTCGAGCTGCGCGGCGACCGCAAGTTCGCCGACGACCAGGCCATCGTCGGGGGCCTGGGCCGGTTCCGCGGCCAGCCGGTCGTGGTCATGGGCCACGAGAAGGGCCACGACACCACCACCCGCCTGAAGCACAACTTCGGCATGGCCCGTCCCGAAGGCTATCGGAAAGCCGTCCGCCTGATGGACATGGCCGAGCGCTTCAGCCTGCCCGTCATCACCTTCGTCGACACCGCCGGCGCCTATCCGGGCCTGGGCGCCGAGGAGCGCGGCCAGGCCGAGGCCATCGCCCGCTCGACCGAGCGCTGCCTGACCCTGGGGACGCCGATGGTCGCCACGATCGTCGGCGAGGGCGGTTCGGGCGGGGCCATCGCCCTGGCCGGCGCCAACCGCGTGCTGATCCTGGAGCACTCGATCTATTCGGTGATCTCGCCGGAAGGCGCGGCCTCGATCCTGTGGCGCGACGGCGCCCGGGCCAAGGACGCGGCGACCAACATGCGCATCACCGCCCAGGACCTGATCAAGCTGGGCATCGTCGACCGCATCGTCGACGAGCCGGCTGGCGGCGCCCACTCGAACCAGGACGCGGCGATCCAGGCGGTCGGCGACGCGGTCGAGGAAGAGCTGAAGGCCATGGCGCACATGAGCGCCGAGCAGCTGCGCAAGCAGCGCTCCGACCGCTTCTACGCGATCGGCCGCGCGGGCCTGCAGTAGGGGATGACACCAGGTCGGGGGACCCAGCCGGAGCTTTTCATGCGTTTCGCCCCCGTCCTGCTATGCCTGTCGATGCTGGCCGCGCCCGCCGCGAGCCAGGCGGCCGAGCCGAAGTACTCGCCCGCTTACGACCGCTGCCTGGCCTCGCCCGACGGCCAGAGCACGATCGGCATGATCGAATGCGCGGGCGCCGAGCTGAAGATCCAGGACGCCCGCCTGAACCGCGCCTACCAGGACGCGATGAAGCGTCTGGACCTGCCGCGCCAGAAGGCGGCGCTGAAGAAGGCCCAGCGCGCTTGGATCGCCTATCGCGACGCCGACTGCGCCAGCGTCTACGACCCCGACTGGGGCAGCCTGGCCCGCATCGAGGCCAACGCCTGCATGCTGGACCACACCGCCCGCCGGGCCGACGCGCTGGAGATGTACCGGCGGCTTCGGTAGATGCTCCCCCGCGATGCGGGGGAGCTGTCGGGGAGCGACTGAGGGGCCAACGCGGCCTTCGCCCAGCTCGCCCCCTCCGGCCCTCTGGGCCACCTCCCCCGCATCGCGGGGGAGGATCTATCTCTTGCCTGACCTAACGGACGCCGCGTCATAGTCCCCCCAAACCCGAGGGAGGCCGCGCGCCATGGCGATCAAGACCCGTTTCACCGAGCTGTTCGGCGTCGAGCACCCGATCGCCCAGGGCGGCATGCAGTGGGTCGGCAAGGCCGAACTGGTGGGCGCGGTCGCCAACGCGGGGGCGCTGGGCTTCCTGACCGCCCTGACCCAGCCGTCGCCCGAGGCGCTGGCGAAAGAGATCGCCCGCACCCGCGAGATGACCGACAAGCCGTTCGGGGTGAACCTGACCATCCTGCCGGCCATGACGCCGCCGCCCTACGCCGAGTACCGCGCGGCGATCATCGAGAGCGGGATCAAGATCGTCGAGACCGCGGGCTACAAGCCCCAGGAGCACGTCGACCATTTCAAGGCCCACGGCGTGAAGGTGATCCACAAGTGCACCGCGGTCCGCCACGCGCTCAGCGCCGAGCGCATGGGCGTCGACGCCATCTCGATCGACGGGTTCGAGTGCGCGGGCCATCCCGGCGAGGACGACATCCCCGGCCTGATCCTGATCCCGATCGCCGCCGACAAGGTGAAGATTCCGATGATCGCCTCGGGCGGCTTCGGCGACGCGCGCGGCCTGGTCGCGGCCCTGGCCCTGGGCGCGGACGGGGTCAACATGGGCACGCGTTTCTGCGCGACCGTCGAAGCGCCGATCCACGAGAACTTCAAGCGGGCCATGGTCGAGAACGACGAGCGCGCCACGGACCTGATCTTCCGCACCCTGCACAACACCGCCCGGGTGGCGAAGAACGCGATCAGCCAGCAGGTGGTCGCCATCGAGCGCGCCGGCGGCGCCAAGTTCGAGGATGTCGCCGACCTGGTGAAGGGCGCGCGGGGGCGGGAAGGGCTGGAGAGCGGCGACGTCGATCACGGCGTCTGGACGGCCGGCATGGTCCAGGGCCTGATCCACGACGTGCCGACCGTCCGCGAGCTGGTCGACCGGATCGTCTCGGAAGCCGAGGCGCTGATCCGCGGGCGCCTGGCCGGCATGGTGTCTTAAGGCCTCAAAAGACAGCCGGCGAAACCGGCGCGGCCGCCCGCGCCTAATCCTCCATTGCATGGAGGATCGACATGACGCAGCAAGAGGCCGAGCGCGGCGAGCCAAGACGCCGCCGGATGCGACCGACCAATGTCGTGGTGGTCGTGATCTTGCTGGTCGTGCTGGCCATGGCGGCGTTTGGGTGGTCGCATCTGGTCGGTTCGGCCGTGGGGCGCGGACCGGCGACGCAGCCCGACAATCCCGGCACGACGCGCGGGGAAGCCGAGCGCCACGCCCAAGGTAACGATCCGCGCGGCTCAAATCCGAGCCAGGACGCCTACACCAGTCAGAACCAGAGCCGCGAGCCGTCGCGCTAGCGGTTCCGTCCATCTCCCAAAGCGTGGGCGAGGCCTGACATGCTCTCGCCGTCTCATTCCTTCGCCCGCCGAAAGGGCGGGTGGCGCCTCGTTAAAGAGTTCCAGCGCCTATCGTTTCATCACGGTAGACAAGTTTTCAGAAAACGTTGGTTTCAGTTTTCTGAAAAAACGCCGATATCAAAAAGTGTGGGTCTTTTGCAACGTTGCAAATTTGTGAAACGTCCGCGCTTGGCGCCTAAATTCTCTCCTTTATGGTCCGCCCCAAAGTAAACTCCCGTTATGGGTGAGGGTTGGACATGTCTTATCGTCATATCTTGTTCTCCAGCGGCGCCGTCTTGGCGTGCGCGCTGGCCACGGCCACGGCCGCGGCCGCTCAGACCGCCGGTCAGGCGCCGGCTCAGGACTCCGCGACCGTCGAACAGGTCGTCGTCACCGGTTCGCGCATCCGCACGCCGAACCTGCAGTCGAACGTGCCGGTGACCAGCGTCACCGCCGCCCAAGTTCAGAACACCGGCATCGTTTCGGTCGGCGACATCCTGAACGAGCTGCCCTCGATCCGTTCGACCTTCTCGTCGTCGAACTCGACCCGCTTCATCGGCACCGCCGGCCTGAACTTCCTCGACCTGCGCGGCCTGGGCACCACCCGGACCCTGGTCCTGCTGAACGGTCGCCGCCACGTGTCGTCGTCGGAAGGCTCCAACGAGGTCGACACCAACACCATCCCCACCGACCTGATCGACCGGATCGACGTCGTGACCGGCGGCAACTCGGCCATCTACGGCTCGGACGCCATCGGCGGCGTCGTCAACTTCGTGCTGAAGCGCAACTTCGACGGCCTGCAACTGCGCGCCCAGGACGGCATCAGCAGCCGCGGCGACGGCAACGCCTGGTTCGTCAGCGGCACGGCTGGCAAGAACTTCGCCGATGACCGCGGCAACGTCGCCCTGTCGGTCGAATACGCCAAGCAGGAAGACATCTACTACAGCGACCGTCGCCAGACGCGCCAACGCGGCGGCTGGGTGATCGTCGACTCCGATCCGGCCGGTTCGGCGAACGGCTCGGACGGCATTCCGGACCGCATCTTCGTGTCCGACATCCACAGCATGCTGATCTCGGAAGGCGGCACGTTCCAGCCCTCGTGCAGCGGCGGCAACCCGCTGACCTGCCGCCCCGACGGCCGCGCGCGTCTGTTCCGCTTCCAGTCGAACGGCACGCTGCAAGAAGCTGATTACGGCATCGACTTCCGCCCGCTGGCCAACAGCTCGGCCGGCGGCGACGGCTCGACCCTGCGCCGCTATGGCCAGCTGCAGCCCCAGACCCAGCGTCTGGCGGTGAACCTGATCGGTCACTTCGACGTCAATCGCGCCTTCCGCCCGTACGTCGAAGCCAAGTACGTCCGCAACAAGGTCTTCCAGCAGTCGAGCCCGTCGTTCGACCAGCCGCTGCTGCTGAACAGCGGCGACCAGATCAGCCTGGACAACCCCTTCCTGTCGGCCGAGTCCCGCGCCTTCATCGCCGCCCGTCTGCCGGCCGGCGCGACCACCTTCCGCCTGAACCGCAACAACCTGGACCTGGGCGTTCGCGAAGAGTCGATCCGTCGCGAAACCTACCGCGCCGTGCTCGGCGTCGAGGGCGACCTCGGCGACGCCTGGCGCTACGACGTCTCGGCGACCTACGGCGAGTTCAAGAAGCGGGCCCTGTCGCGCAACAACCGCGTCGAGCAGCGCTACGCCTACGCCCTGGACGCCGTCCGTTCGCCGACCGGCCAGATCGTCTGCCGCGTGACGGTCGACCCCACCGCTCGCGTGCCGTACGCCGATAGCCTGGCGTCCTATGTCGCCGGCGACGTGGCCGCCTGCGTGCCGCTGAACCCCTTCGGCGAAGGCGCGCCCAGCGACGCCGCCAAGGCCTATGTCAACACGACCTCGCGCGCCGACGGCAAGCAGACCCAGACGGTGTTCAGCGGCTCGATCTCGGGCGACACCAGCCCGTGGTTCAGCCTGCCGGCCGGTCCGATCGGCCTGGCCGCCGGCGCCGAATACCGTCGCGAGACCGCGCACGAGCAGTATGACGACCTGGTCCGCGCCGGCGGCACCTTCCTGAACGCCATCCCGATCTTCGATCCGCCGGCGTTCAGCGTGAAGGAGGCCTTCGCCGAAATCCGCGTGCCGGTCCTGGCCGACCTGCCTTGGGCCAAGGAGCTGTCGGTCAACGGCGCCGTGCGCGGCGCGGACTACAGCGGCGCGACCGGCAAGGTTCTGGCCTACAACGCCGGCGTCATCTACGCGCCGATCCGCGACGTGCGCTTCCGGGCCAACTACTCCAAGTCGGTTCGCGCGCCGCTGCTGTCGGAGCTGTATTCGGCCCCCAGCCAGAACTTCGCCAGCGTCAGCGACCCGTGCGACATCGCCAACATCGGCGCGGGCACCGCGACCCGCGCGGCCAACTGCGCGGCCGCCGGCATTCCGGTCGGCTTCATCAACGAGAAGGCGCGCGCCTCGACCACCGAGATCACCAGCGCCGGCAACCCGAACCTGGGCGAAGAGACCGCCAAGTCTTGGACGATCGGCGCCGTCTTGCAGCCGAGCTTCCTCTCGGGGCTGACCGTCTCGGTCGACTACTACGACATCAAGCTGAGCAACGTGATCTCGTCGGTCGCGCCGCAGCAGGTTCTGAACAACTGCTATGACGCCGCCAGCCTGAACAACGCCTTCTGCGGCCTGTTCCAGCGGGACCCGACCACGAAGTTCTTCGTGCAAGGCAGCCTGCAGGACACCTCGCTGAACTTCGCCAAGCGTCGCGCGCGCGGCATCGACAGCGACGTGAACTATCGCTTCAACCTGCCGGAAGACAGCGGCACGGTGAACCTGCGCGGCACGCTGACCTACGTGGTTCAGCGCGACAACTACCCGTTCATCGACGAGCCGAACCGTCCGGACCAGATCCTGTACGAACTGGGCGATCCGCGCTGGGCCTTCAACATCTCGGCCCAATGGCGCAAGGACAAGCTGAGCATCGGCTATCAAGGCCGCTACATCGGCAAGATGTCGGTGGACGTGATCGAGAACATCAAGTCGGTCGGCGGTCGTCCGCCCCAGAACGCCGACTTCGCCACGATCAACTACTATCCGGCGGTCATGTATCATGACCTGACCGCTGAATATGCGATCAGCCGTAACTACACGGTCTATGGCGGCATGGAGAATGTCTTCGATCGCCTGCCCCCGTACCAGCTGACGGGTTCGGGCGAAGGCAGCGGCATCTACGATAACCGCGGCCGCTACATGTACCTCGGCGTGAAGGCCAGCTTCTAAGCGCGGCGGGTCCGGCGCGATCCGGACCCGACGGCCTTTCAGATCCGTGCAAGGCGGGTCTCGGCGTTCGCGCCGAGACCCGCCGAGCCGGCCTCAGGACGGCGGCCACCGGCTGGCGGGCGTCCGAATTACCCGGATTGGGGACGTTTCACGCCCTATTCCGCGAACGAATACTCCCCTGCGACAAATTGGCCGGACCAAGGGCTCGACGACTAGGCCGTCAGGCTCTATCGACCGGTGACCGCTAAAGTTCTCGCGGCGCGGAGGCAGACCATGGCGACCTACACCTTCTCCAAGATCACCCCCGCCGAAGCAAAGCGCTTCAACATCCTGACCTTCGACACCCTGGTCTTCACGTCGGGCTCGGCGACGGATGTCGAGATCAACTTCTTCCCGCAATCGAACGGTTATGGCTCGTACCAACTGACCTTGGGCGCGCGCACCGTGATCTTCCCGCAGGCCGGGGTGAACTTTGGCCTGCCCGCGGCGGCGACGGCGGACCGGATCAAGTTCTCCGACGGCTCCCACCTGTTCATTGGCGGCGCGGGCGCCGATTTCTTCGAGCCGACGACGACGCAGGCAGGCCACGCCATCGCGGCGTTCGGCGGGACGGGCGACGACTTCCTGACCGGCGGCGACGCCAATGACCATCTGGCGGGCGGCGTCGGCGCCGACACCCTGGACGGCGCGGGCGGTGATGACATCATCGAAGGCGGCGACGGAAACGACACTCTGTTCGGCGGCGATGGCGACGACAACCTGGATGGCGGGGCGGGCGCCGACACGCTTCAGGGCGGTTCGGGCGCGGACATCCTGATCGGCGGCGCCGGCGCCGACATCTTGGACGGTGGTTCGGGCGACGACACCCTGACCGGCGGCTCGGGCAATGACACCCTGACGGGCGGCCGGGGCGCTGACATCCTCGACGGCGGGACCGGCGCGGACGTCCTGAACGGCGGTCTGGGCAACGATACGCTCAAGGGCGGTTCGGGCGACGACACCCTGACCGGCGGCGCCGGCCAGGACACCCTCAGCGGCGGGCCTGGCGCGGACGTCTTTGTCTTCGCCGCCTCGGACTCGCTGCCCTCGGCGCCGGACCACATCCTGGATTTCGACGGCGAGGACGCCCTGGATTTCCAGGGACTGGCGGCCGCCACGATCGCCAACTACCAGCTGGTGGCCAGCGCGGCCACGTTCGACAGCGCCCTGGCGGCCGCCAACGCCGCCTTCGCCGCCAAGGCGACCCTGATCTATGTCGGCGCGCAGGTCGGCGACGACTTCTATGTTTTCGCCGATACGCTGGCCGTGCACCAGGTTGGCGCGGCGGTGGCGCTGAACGACGTTTCCGGCTTCGATGCGCTGATCGGAATTATCTAGTCTTCAGGCGCGGCGCGTCTCCATCCGGGGCGCTGTTATCTTTTGATTGGTCTTGAAGCGGGTTCAAGCTCCGCGGCGCCGCCGTTCGAGCCTAAAGCAACATGGTAAAAATGCTTTAAGTCAAAAACCTAGCCGACAATCGACGCCGCGCTCCGCGCCGCCGACCATCGACGGCCGGACGATCGCGAACCGCGCAAAGCCTTATGGCGATTGGCGTTGCGGTAGCCCTCGCGACCCATTTCAAAAGTCGAGCATGCGACAATAGAGCGCGCGAGCTGCGCCTGGGCTGTTCGCGCGACTAGGCCTATATCAGCCCTTATCGGCTGCTGACCAACGTTCAATGTTGGTCGGTAACTAATCAGGAGTAGTGCTGGTAGGTCCAATAAACTCTCTGAAATGAAGTGCGCTTCTAGGTGGTATTTCGTTCTGGAGTTGTCTTTGGGTTTACCCGTTTTGGGTTGTCAGTTGTCATCTAACAGATTGGAACCCTTGACCCCAAGCGACTGCGATAGTGTACAAGCGTTTACCTTGCTGGGTTGTGCTTATAAAATTCTCTTCGAGAGCTCGGCGAGTAAACGATAGATTAATAATAATAAACTATAGGTTGCAACTGTACTTTTTCGACGCGGTCTTGGGTTGTCGAATGCTGTAAGGTTTCAGCAACCCATTTGGGCGGAAGCGCGCAGGGAAACAATTTCAAGGTTTATGCTTTGAAGTTGTCGGCTTGGATCTGAAGTTTCGAATTCATCTCTAATCGAGCAGTTACTGCTCGAATTGGAACGAGGAAGTTGGCCGGTGAGCGACGTTAGCGCCCTCATGGATAAGTTGAAGTCCACTGTGAACTACAGGCAGTTCGACGCGCCGCGCGCCTCGGAACAGGCTTGGCCGGTTCTGGAGAAGATGGCGCGGGCGAAGAGCGAACTGTCTCGTCCGGACACGTCGGCGTCGGCTTCGATGGCCCCGGCTCCAATGGCCCCAGCTCCCGTCGCTCAAGCTCCCGTCGCTCCAATCGAAGTTGCGCCCGTCGCGCCGCCGACGGCCGCTTCCGGCTTCGCGGCCGAACCGCCGACGAACGGCTCGCTGTTCGATCGCCTGCAGGTCGATGGCCGCGCGCGCGGCGCCGAAGCCGATCTTCCCAAGGGCGCCGCGTTCAGCCGCTATGGCTCGGCCAAGACGGTCGAAGCCGCGCCCCAGGCCCTTTCGGAGATCTTCGAGCGGATTGGTCGGAAGGCGCTCTAAATGGTTCTTGTTGTTGTGTCGTCGCCCAAGGGAGGCGTGGGAAAGACGACGCTTGTCGCCAACCTGGCCGTGGCCTTGCGCCGCCGGGGACGTCAGGTCACCGCCGTCGATTTCGATTCCCAGAACGCCTTGCGCTTCCTGCTCGCCCCGCACCACGAGGGTGATCTAGGCGTCGCGCGCTGCACCGCGCGCGGCCTGCCGTGGTCGGCCGCCCTGGTCAGCGGCGTCGATGGCGTCCGTGTCGCGCCCTATGGCGAGGCCACCACCGCCGAGCGCCTTCGCATGAAGGACCTTCTGGTCGAGGAGACCCTGTCGCAGGCCCTGGCGGGTCTGGCCCGTTCCCCGGACGAGATCGTCATCGCCGACACAACGCCGGGCGAAGGCCGCATGCAGGAGCGTCTTGAGGCGCTGGCTGACCTGAAGCTGATCGTCCTGCTGGCCGACGCCGGCTCGATGGCCCTGGTGCCGACCTATCGCGACGGCCTGATGCTGCGCCCGATTTCTGAGCGTCCCGACACCTTCGGCATCCTGAACCAAGTCGATCCGCGCCGTCGTCTCAGCCGTGACATCGCCGACTTCATCGCCACCCACGCGCCCGAGCGCTTCATCGGCGTTGTCCACTACGACGAGGCCCTGGCCGAGTCGGCCGCCCGCGGCGAGCCCGTGGTCGGCGTCGCGCCGGGCAGCGTGGCCGCGCTCGATATCGACACGATCGCCGGCCGGCTCGATCGATTGACAGCTCCGGGGTCGCACTGACCATGAACATCAAGGGGGCATCGGGCCTCGGCGAGGGCCTGTTCGGTCGCGTCGTGGCGTCCGCGCCGGCGCGCTATGCGATCTTCGCCTTGGCGGCGCTGATCGTCGTGCTGGCCGTCGTCGTCCCGCTGGACAGCAATGGTCAGCTGATCTTCGGCCTCGGCGTGTTCGCCATCTCCGCCGCCATCGGCCAGCTCAGCGACAGCCGGAAGATGACTGTCGGCCTGGTCGTGGTCTCAACGGCCCTGTCGACACGCTACATCTGGTGGCGGACCACCCAGACCCTGCACTTCGACAATCCCCTGGCCGCCGGCCTGGGGATGGGCCTTTATTTGGCCGAGCTCTATGCCTGGCTGATCCTGGTGCTCGGCTACCTCCAGTGCATCTGGCCGCTGGACCGCAAGGTGCGCGAGATCACGGGGCCGCCCGAGACCTGGCCGACCGTCGACATCTACATCCCGACCTACAACGAAAGCCTCGAGCTGGTGCAGGACACCGTGTTCGCGGCCATGGACCAGGACTATCCGGCCGATCGCTTCAAGGTCTACATCCTGGACGACGGTCGTCGGCCGGAGTTCGAGGAGTTCGCGCGCCAGGCCGGCTGCGGCTACATCACGCGCACCGACAACAAGCACGCCAAGGCGGGCAATCTCAACAACGCCATCCCGCAGACCACGGGCGAGCTGCTCTGCATCTTCGACGCCGACCACGTGGCGACGCGCGCCTTCCTGCAGCTGACCGTCGGCTGGTTCCAGGCCGACCCCAAGCTGGCCCTGATGCAGACGCCGCACTACTTCTATTCGCCCGATCCGGTGCAGCGGAACATCCGCGCCGTGAAGGACATCCCGGGCGAGGGCGACCTGTTCTACGGCGTCGTTCAGAAGGGCAACGACTTCTGGAACGCCACCTTCTTCTGCGGCTCGTGCGCGGTCATCCGTCGCGAGGCGCTGGAGCAGACCAACGGCTTCGCCGGCGAGACCGTCACCGAGGACGCCCACACCGCGCTCAAGCTCCAGCGCATGGGCTGGAACACGGCCTATCTGAACACGCGCCTGTCCGCGGGCCTGGCCACCGAGCGCCTGGCGCTGCACATCGGCCAGCGGGCTCGCTGGGCGCGCGGCATGACCCAGATCTTCCGGATCGACAATCCGTTGTTCGGGCCGGGCCTGAGCATCGGTCAGCGCCTCTGTTACCTGAACGCGATGCTGCACTTCCAGTTTCCGCTGCCGCGCATCGTGTTCCTGACCTCGCCGCTGGCCTATCTGATCTTCGAACAGAACATCATCGCCGCGGCCGCCTGGACGATCGTCACCTACGCGATTCCGCACCTGCTGCTGTCGGTGCTGGTCAACGAGCGCATCCAGGGCAAATACCGTCGCGCCTTCTGGGGCGAGGTCTACGAGTCGCTGATCTCGTTCCACCTGGTGGGCCCGACGATCCTGCCGTTGCTCGATCCCAAGAAGGGCAAGTTCAACGTCACCGACAAGGGCGGGCTGCTGGAGGAAGGCTATTTCGACTTCAAGGTCCTGCTGCCCCTGCTGATCACCACCGGCCTGCTGTTCGGCGGGATTGGCTCGGGGATCGCCAAGCTGCTGCTGCCGCAGTATTTCGATGTGCAGCTGGGCACGATCATGCTGAACGTGTTCTGGTCGGCTTTCAGCCTGTTGATCCTGATCACCGCCATCGCGGTGGGACGCGAGACCCGGCAGGTCCGCAAGCACGAGCACCTGGGCGTCGTTCTGCCCACGCGGCTCTATTTCGACGACGGCCACGTCCTGTCGACCGAGACGACGAACATCTCGATGGGCGGCATGGCGGTTCCGGCGCCGGACGACGAGGTTATCGAGGGACGGACCGTGACCCACGTGGAGGTGTTCGCGGCCGAGAAGACGTTTGGGTTCCCGGTCAAGATGTTGGGAAGCGGGAAGGGCGGGCTGAGGTTCATGTTCACGGAAATGACGCTGGAGTCGCGGCGGCAACTGGTGCGAGTCGTGATGGGCCGCGCCGACGCCTGGCCGCTGATCGACGATCACGTGTCCTGGTCGGCCTGGCAGTCTTTCACCGACCTGATGCGCGCGTCCCTCTCGATCATATTCTGGTGGCGCCATCGCGACACGCCGCGGGCGTCGGCGGCCTACAATCGCACGGGCGCCACGACCGCCGCCGTCCTGCTCGCCCTGGGGCTGGGCCTTGGCCTGCTGAGCCCCAGCGAGGGTCACGCCCAGGCCGCGCGCGCCGCGGCCCGTCCCGCCGCCGCCGCGTCCGGCGCGACCGCCGCCGCGCCGGCCAAGGCGATCGTTCCTGGCGGGGTCCGCACCCTGTCGATGACGCTCGAGGATCTTAAGGTTAACCGGCCGCTGCGCCTGATCGGCTCGGCCGGCGAGGCCGGCATTCCGGTCAATCTGCGTCAGGACGAAGTGGTCACCAGCGCCCAGCTGACCTTGAACTTCGCCTATTCGCCGACCCTGCTGGCCGATCTCAGCCACCTGACCGTGCTGATGAACGACGAGGTGATCGGCACCGTGCCTCTGACGCCCGACGGCGCCGGCGGCGTGGTCGTGACCCTGCCGATCGATCCGGGCCTGTTCACCAACGAAAACCGCCTCGGCTTTCGCTTCATCAGCCACTATACGCGCAGCTGCGAAGACCCGCTGCACTCGACGCTGTGGGCCAATATCAGCAACACCCGCAGCCGCCTCACCCTGACCTTGCAGCAGCTGTCGGTGGGCGACTCGCTTTCGCGGCTGCCGGGTCCGTTCTTCGACTCCACGGAAGGTCGTCAGCTCAAGCTGCCGTTCGTGTTCGCCGGCGCGCCGTCCAACGAGCTGATCGCCGCGGGCGCGGCCACGGCCTCGTATTTCGGCATGACCGCCAGCTTCCATGGCTTCGCCTTCCCGGTGCTGTTCAACGACCTGCCGGACGGCAATGCCGTCGTCCTGGCGCGCGGCGGCAGCCAGATCGGCGGCTGGGTCGTCCCCCAGGCCTCCGGGCCGATGATCAGCATCGTCCGCAACCCGCGTAATCCCTACGCCTCCCTGCTGGTGGTCTCCGGCGGCTCGGACGAGGACGTGCTGGCGGCCGCGCGGGTGCTGGCCTCGTCGCCCAAGAGCCTGTCGGGTCAGAGCGCCCAGGTTACGCCCCAGCCGATCGCGCGGCGCCAGCCCTATGACGCGCCGCGATGGGTCGACACCCGCCACCCCGTGCGCCTGGGCGACCTGGTCGGCCAGTCGTATCTGGAAGGCGCGGGTTTGCGTCCGGGCCTGCTGACGGCTGAGTTCCGCACCGCCCCGGACCTGTTCTTCTGGCCCCGCCCGGGCGCCAAGCTGACCTTCGGCTATCGCTATCCGGCCGGTCCTTGGCTGGACTACACGATGTCGCGCCTGGATGTGCTGGCCAACGACAAGTACATCCGCTCGATCCCGCTGCGTCCGGAACGCACCGCCGCCAAGATCCGCGACGCCATCGGCGTCTCGGCCATCCAGCACTCGGCTTCGGTGGATATCCCCGGCTACAACATCTTCGGCCAGAACCAGCTGCAGTTCTATTATGACCTGCACAGCAAGAAGAAGGGCGCCTGCGAAGGCATCCTGCCCGTCGGCATCCGCGTCGGCATCGACGCCGACTCGACGCTGGACCTGACCGGCGCGCACCACTTCTCGCGCATGCCGGACCTCGCCTTCTTCGCCAGCTCCGGCTTCCCGTTCAGCCGCGTCGCCGACCTGTCGGAGACGCTGGTGCTGATCCCGCAACAGCCCTCGCCGGACACCCTGCAGGCGCTGTTCACCCTGATCGGCCGCATCGGCGATTCCACCGGCGCGCCCGCCGTCGGCGTCACGATCGCCCGTCCGGGCGAGTCTCCCACGCTGCGGGGACGCGACGTCCTGGTGGTCGGCCCGCTGTCGCTGGCCTCGCAAGCCTCCGAGCTGTTCCAGAGCGCCCCGGTGCGCGTGGAAGGCAGCCAACTGCGCGTCGCCTCGACCTCACCGATCACGCGCCTGTTCTCGCGGTTCGGCTCCAACGTCGACCAGCGCGATCCGGTCGCCGCCGACGCGGCCCTGGTGACGAACGGCGACTTCTCCGGCGTGACCAGCTGGCGCTCGCCGTTCGACAAGAGCCGCGTGGTCGTCGCCGTGCTTTCGGCGAACCCGGCGCGGCTGCCCGAGATCGTCAATTCGATGGACAAGCCGGAAGCCAACGCGGCGATGCAGGGCGATCTAGCCATCGCCACCGACAAGAGCTTCAATAGCTTCCAGGTGTCGCCGGGCTTCTGGTCTGGTCACCTGCCGTGGTGGGTGGCGGTCATGTGGTGGTGCAGCCGCAACCCGCTGCTGCTGGCCCTGGCCGTGATCGGCGCCTCGCTGGTGATCGGGTTGGGCTTCTGGGTCGTGCTCCGCGCCCTTGAACGTAAGCGCCTGTCCGACAGGGAAGTGGACCCGCGATGAGGAAGATCGCCTTTATCTCGCTGGCGTCGAGCCTGTTGGCCTCGACGGCCATCGCCCAGGTCCAACCCCGCCTGCCCAGTGACAAGCCCGCGGCCCGGCCCCTGGTTCCTGGGGCGAAGACGCTGAAGCCGGAGCTGACCGCGCCCGCGCCCGCTCAAGGCGCGAGCCAGGGCGGGGTGGTGGAGGCGCTGCTGAACCAGGCGGCCAGCCAGCGCAAGCGCGGCCGCAAGGACCTCAGCCTGCAGGCCCTGCAACGGGCTCTGCGCGAAAGCCCGAACAATCCGCGGGTTCTGCAGCGCCTGGCGTCGTACGCCATCGAGGATGGCGATGTTGGGGCCGGCGATCGCTGGCTGCGGCAACTGCGCGGAGTCACCAGCCCGTCCGACCCGCGGGTCGTGGCGCTGGACAAGGCGCTGAAGACGCGCTTCGCCAGCTCCGTCGCCAACAGCCAGGACACGGCGGTGGTCGATCCTCGCCAGGGCAAGACCGAGACCAAGCCTTCGCCGCCGATCGATCCCAGCGGCGCGTCGCGCGCCTCGGGCTTCGAGGCGCTGGAGCGCAAGGATCTCGCCGCCGCCGAGCGCCTGTTCAACCAGGCCCTGCGCGAGCGCTCCAGCGATCTGGACGCCGCCGGGGGCCTTGGGATCATCCGCCTGCAGCAAGGCCGGTTCGCCGACGCCGAGACGCTGCTCAAGCGCGCCAGCGGCGGCGCGTCGGGCGACCAGCGATGGGGCGAGGCCCTGCGCTCGGCCCAGTTCTTCTCGGCCCTGTCGCGGGCCCGCGCCGCCTATGAAGGCGGTCGCTACGCCCAGGCCGAGCAGGACGCCCGTCCGCTGGCCAACGGCCAGAACCCCGACCGTATCGAGGCTCAAGTCCTGTGGGGCCAGTCGCTGGCCGCCCTGGGGCGTCCCGCCGACGCCGAGACCGCCTTCCGCGCGGCCCTGGCGACGGCGCCGCAGCGTCCGGAAGTCATCGCCGGTCTCGCCCAGGCCTTGGCCGATCAGGCCCGCTATGACGAGGCCAGCCAGATCGCCGCGACCCTGACCGGCCCGACCGCCGGCCAGACCCGCGCCGCCATCGAGCGCGCGCGCGCCACCGAACTGCAGAAGCGTGGCGACACCTTCGGCGCCGGCGCGGCCCTGTCGGCCGCCCTGACCGCCAATCCGAACAATCCGTGGTCGCGCTACGACTACGCCAAGTTCCTGGCCGATCAGGGGCAGGAGGCCGAGGCCCAGTCGCTGATGGCCCCGCTGTACCAGTCCAGCGACCCGGAGGCCCTGCAGGCCGCCGCGCTGTACTCGGAATCGCGCGGCCGCAACGACGAGGCCATGGGCCTGCTGCGCCGCGTGCCCGAGGCCAGCCGCACTCGCGCGGTCAAGGACCTGATCGCCCGCGTCGACGCGCTGAGCACCATCGAGCAGGCCAAGCGCTGGGGCGCCCAGGGCCGTCCCGTCGATGGCGTCAGCCTGCTCCGCGGCCTGCTCAGCCGCACCTCGCCGGGCTTTGGCGTGCGCGGCCGCATCGCCGAGACCCTGCTGGACCTGGGCGACAGCTACCAATCGACTGCACTGGCGCTGGAAGCCGCGCGTCAGCCGCCGGCCAGCTTCAAGCCGTCCGAAGCCTCGGGCTTCCTGGCGGTGCTGGCCCAGACCGGCCAGGACGCCGCCGCCATCAATCTGCTGAACGCCGCCGCTCAGCAGCAGCCCCAGAGCGAGTATCGCAGCCTGGCGGCGCTCTACAGCGCCCGCCGCGCCGACCGCCTGCGCCTGGCCGGCGACTTCGCCGCCGCCTTCGACACCCTGTCGCAAGGCTTCACGGTCGCCCCGCGCGATCCGATGCTGCTGTCGGCCCTGGCGCGGCTGTACGACACCGGCGATCTCGCGCCCCAGGCCGCGCAGACTTATGAAGCCCTGCTGTCGATCAATCCGAACGACTACGAGGCTCTGGCCGGCTCGGCCCGCGTGGCCGTGCGCACCGGCGACCATGATCGCGCCAACGATCTGCTGCGTCGCGCGATCGCGATCCAGCCGAACAATCCCGACCTGTACTATCAGCTGGGTCAGATGGAGCAGGCTCGGGGACGCGAACGCGCGGCCCTGAAGGCGTTCGAGCGCGCCCAGATCCTGCTGGCGCGAGGGCAGGGCGTGCAGCCCGGCGCGCCCGCCGGCGTCGGCGGGGCCTTGGGTCCGAACCCGTTCGCCGCCCGTGCGATCGCCCAGGCCGCCGACCTTCCGACCTACGGCGCGCCCGCGGCTTCGGCCTCGGCGCCCGCCTTCGCCCTGCCGCAGCTTCCGAGCGCGGCCGCGGCCCAGCCTCAGGCCTATGCGTCCTATGCGCCGGCTCCGACCCAGAGCTACGCACCGACCCAGGGCTACGCACCGACCCAGGGCTACGCGCCCGCGTCCAGTTACGCGCCCATTCCCTCGAACTCGCCGCAGAGCGATCCGTCGACCCTGGGGATCGGCGCCAGCCTGCCGGCCAATTCGAACCCGCCGGCGCTTCCGACGCTGGTCGCGCCGAGCTATGCGGCCGCCGCGACGCCGAGCTATTCGGCGCCGGCCTATCCGGCCTCGCCCTA
>Ga0247725_1000603_pt1 | contig 23911 bp, 20 predicted proteins | sample OKSTACKMCFT3sol_FD_183021 | JGI IMG/M metagenome (GOLD analysis project Ga0247725, IMG submission 183021) | Subsurface sediment microbial communities from gas well in Oklahoma, United States - OK STACK MC-FT3-sol | ecosystem: Environmental > Terrestrial > Deep subsurface > Rock core/Sediment...
TTGTACACACAAGTCGAAAAACAAGTGCAAAATGATGGTGTAAACAGCAACTAAATTTGAAGGTAAGTCTGATATCTCAATTAGAAATAACCGTATTGGTTCGCTTCAAGCATCTTCAAAAACAAATACTAAAGCAAAAATCACACCAACAATAAACTCCCTCATTAAATTTTGTAATTTGGTACAGAAGAAAACATTTACCAAAAAAAGAGACTCTTTTTAACGGTAGTACTTTTTACGCCAAACCTAGTAACCACAATGCCTACAGCCAGGTTTGTGTCATGGAATTTTCGCAAAAGGCCTCTAAAACGGAATTTGTACTCAAGTTTGTACACACTTTCCGAGGTTACGCTTGAACATCATTGAAAAGCAAAGAAACGAGAAAAAGACAAAAAGCCTTTAAATTCAGTACGTAGAGATGTGATTGTGGTGTGCAATGAAAGGTGATTTTAAGCGTTGAAAGGCTGGGCGGCATCAGGGTGCGATATAATCGCGAAGGTGCGACGTTTATCGACCTCTACTTTATTGTCTGACATTTAACCTATGCACTCGTATCGCTAAAAAAGGCGCAAATTATAGCGCCTCAGTGCGAGCTTGGCTAGGCAAAGCCCAAGATGAGCCTCGGGCGATAAGACTTATTTTGTGCCTTCGAGCAACCCTTTGACCTTTGCCAGCTCAATTCGCGCATATCTGTGCTCAACAAAGTCATAAATATTAGTCGCAAGGGCGAGACGGAAATAATTTGCAGCCTCTTGATATTGCTTATTGGCAATAGCCATTTTGGCAAGATAGAAATAAGCTTCACATAAACGTTCAGCATATTCTTTAGGATGAGTGAGGCCTAACTTGGCATCGGCAAATACCTGTTCACGACTCTTAACGCCCAGATAATAATCAACAATCACGGTTGACCATGCATCCGCTTCAAGCCCCTTACGGTGTTCCTGTAGCTGGCGTTTAGCCTCAACGGCATTATCCTTTGATTGGATCAAATACAACCATAATGCTCGGTAACCATCTTTATTATCGGCAGCATAGAAGGATTGCATATCTTTTAAGGCAAGATCGTTACGGTCACCATAATAAAGCGCGATACCACGATTCAAGTAGGCATAATCATAGTTTGGCGATAACTCTAATACACCATCAAACGCCTCATAGGCACTATCGTATTCCCCCTCTTGGGTATAATAAATACCAAGGAAATTATAGGCATCGGCTAAGTCGGGTTGCAATTTTAGCGCTTGCATAAAATCGATGCGCGCCATTAAACGCAAGCCCACACTGTCGTAAATTACCCCACGATCGTAATGGAAACGAGCGCGCTGCTCGTTGGTCAATTCAACAGCTGATAAAATCTCATTGAGCTTAGCAAGGGTCACCTCGACTTTATAATCAGTCATCACCGGGGCGATAACCAATTTACCTTCAACGTCATTTTGGTTGTCTAAGGGGGATTGAGTGGTCGCACATCCAGCCAACATCAAGCTGGCACCCGCCAGCACAGCAACAACAGCGGTTCTAATTTTAAGACTCATCCATTTCTACCTTTTTAGATTCCCAACTCACGCAGAAGAATGTTCATGATAGCAATCCCACAACTGGACTGCTATTGAGGAATAGCATTAAACACAACTTTATTAAACCCAAACAAACAAAAAGGAGATCAATTGATCTCCTTTTAGTCACGTCACGTCGAAACTGACACCGATAATGTCTGTTTAGACCATTATTCAGCAGCAGACTCTTTAGTCTGTGCTTCTTTGATTGACAGTCTTACACGGCCTTGACGATCCACTTCCATCACTTTAACGGTGACTTCTTGGTTCAGTTCAAGGTGGTCTGAGACATTAGCAACACGCTCATCGCTGATTTGCGAAATGTGCACTAAACCATCTTTACCTGGCAGAATGTTAACGAAGGCACCGAAGTCAACGATACGGATAACTTTACCGTTGTAGATACGACCCACTTCAACTTCTGAAGTGATTTCTTCGATACGACGAATAGCTTCTTTGGTGGCTTCGCCATTAGAAGAAGCAATTCTTACTGTACCGTCATCTTCAAGCTCGATAGTCGTGCCAGTTTCTTCGGTCAGTGCACGAATTACCGCGCCGCCTTTACCGATAACATCACGGATCTTCTCTGGGTTGATCTTGATAGTTGTGATACGTGGAGCATGGTCAGAGATATCATCACGGTGCGAACCAATCGCTTGATCCATCACGTTTAGGATATGTACACGTGCGCCATAGGCTTGTTGCAGTGCAATTTCCATGATTTCTTTGGTAATACCTTCGATCTTGATATCCATCTGCAGTGCAGTCACACCGTCACGGGTACCGGCTACTTTGAAGTCCATGTCACCTAAGTGGTCTTCATCACCTAAGATGTCAGACAGAACCACAAAGTCATCGCCTTCTTTCACTAGACCCATAGCGATACCCGCTACAGAAGTCTTGATAGGTACACCCGCATCCATCAGCGCAAGAGACGTACCACAGACTGATGCCATAGAGCTTGAACCGTTAGATTCAGTGATTTCAGAAACCACACGCACACTGTATGGGAACTCTTCAGCAGATGGCATTACTGCGTTGATACCGCGCCATGCTAACTTGCCGTGGCCGATTTCACGACGCTTAGGTGAACCCACCATACCTGTCTCACCAACAGAATAAGGAGGGAAGTTGTAGTGCAGCATGAAGCGGCTAGTGCGCTCGCCCATAATGCTATCAATCTTCTGTGCGTCACGCTCAGTACCTAAAGTACAAGTCACCAGCGCTTGGGTTTCGCCACGGGTAAACAGTGCACTACCGTGGGTACGTGGTAATACGCCTGCCAATACGCTTAATGCGCGAATCATATCTGGCTCACGACCATCGATACGCGGCTCACCACGGATGATGCGACCACGAACTACTTTCTTCTCTAAGCTACCGAGCAGACCATCAACTTCACGTAAATCAATATTAGGATTGCTTGCTAATAACGCTTCTTTCGTTGCAGCTTTAACTACAGCAACTTGAGCATAACGATCTTGCTTTACTTGGATTTTATACGCATCGCCTAAACCCGCTTCAGCAAGCGCTTTGATTTGAGCAACCAGCGTTTCATCTTGCACTGGAGCAGTCCAATTCCAAGCTGGTTTACCGGCTTCTGCTTTGAATTCAGCAATCGCTTTGATAACCACTTGTTGTTGGTCGTGACCATAAACCACTGAGCCTAACATCACTTCTTCTGGTAAGGCTTGAGCTTCTGACTCAACCATCAATACCGCGCTCTCAGTACCTGCAACAACCAAGTTTAGTTGGCTGCTTTCTAACTGAGTCACTGTTGGGTTCAGTACGTATTCGCCATTGATGTAACCCACACGCGCCGCACCTAATGGACCGCTGAATGGAATACCCGAAATGGCAAGCGCCGCCGAAGTACCGATCATCGAAATAATATCCGGCTCGATTTGTGGATCGACAGATACCACAGTGATGATAACTTGAACTTCGTTGGTGAAACCATTGGGGAAAAGAGGACGAATTGGACGGTCGATCAGGCGAGCGATTAATGTCTCATCTTCTGAAGGACGGCCTTCACGCTTAAAGAAACCACCAGGAATTTTACCCGCTGCGTAGCTCTTTTCTTGATAGTTAACAGTCAGAGGAAAGAAGTCACGGCCTGCATCGGCTTCTTTTTTACCTACAACAGTGACTAACACTGTCGTGTCACCCATACTCGCTAACACGGCTGCATCAGCTTGACGCGCTATAACGCCTGTTTCCAGGGTGACTGTATGTTGACCATACTCAAAACTCTTTACAATTGGATTCACGTGACCCATTCCTTAATTAATGACCTTGAATTACGCGCGTAAGTATACTGCAATTATGAACCATAGATAAAGAGCAGATAATGATGACAAACTGCTATCTTTTCACTAAAGTGGTTAAATCAACAAAGAGTTATGCTCTACAGTGATATAGGCAATCCCCTCTGGTGAAAAATAACAATTAAAAGGAAGATCTGAATGACGGGTCGTTTTAAATCCCTAACTTGGAAACAGACTAACCTCGTCGTTTTTACTGCGTTATTTTTTGCTATCGCTATTTTTATTGTTGAAATTGCCCTTGTGGTGGTATCCACCAAACAACAACTCACTACCACTCAACAGGAATTGCTCGATTCGGTAGAACAACCTTCAGCTAACGCCGTTTGGGCACTAGATGATAATCTCGCTAGACAAACCTTAGAAGGTGCAATAAAAGTTGAGCATGTCGGCTCAGCAGTCATCGAACTCGATGATGGCTCCATGTTTGTGTCAGTGAGTAATAATCAGAAAACCAGCTCACAAACTTTTATAAGCCTCAGCAATAAACTGTTTGATGATCTTAAAGAAATTTCACGCCCACTGTATCGTCCCTTCTATTTCGAAGGCACACAAAAACAACAACTTATTGGCACATTGACTATTTTCTATGACACACAGGAACTGACTAATACCCTCTTTAGCCAACTCAGGTTTAGTTTTTTTGCAACCTTAGCCCGTGCACTTTTGCTCACCTTGGTATTATCTGTCGTCTTCCACCGCTTCTTAACCCAGCCGATAGCCCGGATAAGTGAAGCAATCGATAAAATCGCACCCGATTCGCCCGACGAAAACCTGCTCCCCATGTCCAATGCACATAAGGATGATGAATTGGGACTGGTAACGTCGAAATTTAATCAGATCTTAATTCAATTTAGTCAAACCCAGTCAAAACTTCGAAAAATGGCAACACGAGATCCACTCACCGGATTGCCTAATCGTACTTTACTGCTCGAAACAATTGCCGTCACAATCCAACGCTCTAGAGTACACAAACGTAGCTTTGCCCTGATGTTTATCGACCTAGATCGCTTTAAAAATATTAATGACTCCCTAGGACACGCCCTTGGCGATCAATTCCTCGCCCGTATCGCGCGCATCCTCGAACGTGTAGTGGGTGATAAAGGCACTGTATCTCGCCTAGGCGGTGATGAATTCGTTATTTTAGCCGACTCAGTTCACTCTCCAGACCAAGCTGCTGACTTTGTCGATAAACTCTTAGTGCAACTTAATGTCCCCATCCAATTAAATGAACACGCGATTCACCCTGCGGCTTCTATCGGAATATCTATCCTGAGGATGGAAATAGCGCCGAAGATCTTATCCGCCATGCTGATATTGCGATGTACAGTGCAAAAGCGGCAGGTTCTAATCAATGGGCTTTCTTCAAACAGCAAATGACAGAACGAGCTGCGGTTAGACTTCGGACAGAAGCATCACTACATGATGCACTGAAAAATAATGAATTTCTGCTCTACTTCCAGCCTAAGCTTGATCTGCAAACAGGTAAAATTACCGGATGTGAAGCCTTAATTCGTTGGCAAAAAGAGGGCCGCTTAATTAGTCCCATGTCCTTTATTCCGGTGGCAGAAGAAACCGGCATTATTATCCCTATCGGTCGTTGGGTGATAGAGCAGAGTTGCCGAGTACTCCGGGAGTGGCAGAAGAAATATAACTATGCCATTCCTATCGCAATTAACGTCGCCTCACAACAATTTGCCGACGCAAGCTTAGTCTCTGATATCAAACAAATGGCGCTACGATACCAAATTCAACCCGAGTTATTAGAAATAGAGATTACTGAAACCTCATTAATGAATGATATAGAACTTGCTATCAACAAATTAGAGCAACTTAAATCGGCAGGATTTGGTATCGCGGTAGATGATTTTGGTACTGGTTATTCCTCCCTCTCTTACTTACGCCATCTGCCAATCACCACTATGAAAATTGACCGCTGCTTTGTTTCCGATCTTCCCAAGGATAGTGCAATTGCATCAACAATCTTGATGTTAGGTAAGCAATTAAACCTAACTATTGTGGCTGAAGGGATTGAGAACGAGCTGCAACTCGATTGGCTTAAGAGTAATGAGTGCCAGATAGGTCAAGGCTTTTACTTTAGCCAACCTTTACCACAGGCTGAGTTTGAGACGCTATATATTGCCAGTCAAACTGCAACCATTAGTAATATTGATGGATTACGTGGTGCCTAATGTACTGAGGATATAGTTCAACATACTGAATTTTAGGCAATAAAAAAGGAGGCTAAGCCTCCTTTTTTACGTTAATCGACGAGAGATTAACGACGTAAACCTAACTTTTGGATCAGCTCATTGTAACGTGTAGCTTCGGTACGCTTCAGGTAAGCTAATAACTTACGACGAGCGCTAACCATACGTAACAGACCACGACGTGAGTGGTGATCGTGAATGTGCTCTTTGAAGTGATCTTGCAAATGGTTGATTTGAGCAGTTAACAGCGCAACTTGAACTTCAGTTGAACCAGTGTCGTTTGCGCCACGGCCAAATTCAGCCAGGATTTTTGCTTTCGCTTCAGTACTTAGTGACATGTGTCTCTCCAAATATAAAATGTGAATCCCTAGCCGATCACTAACTCAGCCAGAGGGCGCGCTATTCTACCCATAATCTTTGGCATGCGCAATAAAAGCGGTGGAATAATATCCGAGCAAATCCATTAAGATGCTTTAGGTTCGTCGTGAATAACGACTAAACGCTTCGGGGCCAGTAAGCCATCATCATTCATCTCACCGATACCAACAAAACGACGTGCAGTCCCTAAGGTAATCCGTACCAGCTTATTTGCTTCTAAGTTCGCGACTCGCACCGCTTGACCTTGCATTAAGTAAGCTGCACTCGCATCAGGGACATTGACCTCAGGAAAATCGGCAACCGCCGTATCCATAGGTAACAGTAACGAATCCAACAAACTGCTTGGATCAAGTTGTTGTTCCTGTGCTTTAGCGACTAAGGCTTCTAGCTGCTCAAGAGTGACCATTTTATCGTAGGGATAATGTGCAACTTGAGTACGGCGCAGCATGATCACATGGGCGCCACAACCGAGCATTTCGCCTAAATCGTCAATAATAGTGCGAATATAAGTGCCCTTAGAGCAATGAATGTCTAAGGTTAGCTCATCGCCTTCTAGACCGATGAAGTTCAGTTCAAAGACAGTGATTGGACGCGCCTCACGCGGCACTTCAATCCCCTCTCGGGCATACTTATACAAGGGTTGGCCTTGATATTTGAGCGCTGAATACATGGATGGCACTTGCAAAGTATCGCCACGGAAATGCGCTAAGGCAGACATTAACTGCGCCTCTGTAAACTCGAGCGGGCGTGTTTGTACGACTTCGCCGTCTGAGTCGCTGGTATCGGTACGTTGCCCTAGTTTTGCCGTGACCAGATAACGCTTATCCGAATCGAGCAAATGCTGGGAAAACTTAGTCGCTTCACCTAAACAGATTGGCAGCATGCCCGTCGCCAGTGGATCGAGCGCCCCCGTATGCCCCGCTTTGTTGGCATTAAAAAAGCGCTTTACTCGCTGTAATGCAAAGTTGGAGCTCATGCCAGTGGCCTTGTCCAACAATACAATACCGTCAATAAAGCGGCCCTTTGAACGTCTTGCCATTACGCTTTACCTTCGGTGTCATCGCTCTCGTCAATGTCATTATCAACAACACCATCTTCAGCACTACCAAACTGTTGTTGTTTGGCTTTATCGCTGTTGATGACTTGGCTGACGAGATTAGACATACGCATGCCTTCAACCAATGAGCTGTCGTAAACAAAGCGAATTTCTGGCATCACGCGCAATTTCATGCGGCCTGCCACTAAGGTGCGAATATAAGGAGCGGCAGCAATCAGCGCGTTCAGCTTTTCTTGCACAACTTCTTTGTCTTCTTCAAAGAAGGTGACAAAGACTTTGGCGTAACTTAAATCGCGAGAAACATCAACGTCATTGACGGTCACAAAACCAATACGGGGATCTTTCATGTCGCGTTGTAGGACAACAGCCAGCTCTTGCTGTAACTGCTGGCCTATACGACGTGTACGACTGAATTCTTTTGCCATAATAGAGTTACCATAATAGCTAATGTCATTAAATTGAAAGGGCAGCTAATGCCGCCCTCTTTATCGTTACAGTGTACGTGCCACTTCGACGGTTTCGAATACTTCGATTTGGTCACCCACGCGGACATCGTTGTAGTTCTTAACACCGATACCACATTCCATGCCATTTCTAACTTCGTTAACGTCATCTTTAAAGCGACGTAATGATTCGAGTTCACCTTCGAAGATCACCACGTTATCACGCAGAACGCGAATTGGTGCGCTACGCTTGATGGTGCCTTCAGTCACCATACAACCAGCGATTGCGCCCAGTTTTGGTGATTTGAACACGTCACGAACTTCAGCCAGACCGATAATCTGTTGTTTGAATTCAGGTGACAGCATACCTGTCATCGCCGCTTTCACTTCATCAATCAGATTATAGATAACGCTGTAGTAACGTAAGTCAACACTTTCGTTTTCGATAGTCTTACGCGCTTGCGCATCGGCACGCACGTTAAAGCCAACCATAATCGCGTTAGAAGCCGCAGCTAAAGTCGCGTCGGTTTCGGTCAGAGCACCTACACCTCGAGCGATGATGTTTACTTTCACTTCGTCGGTAGACAGACCCATTAAGGAGTCGGTAATCGCTTCGAGTGAACCTTGAACGTCTGCCTTCAGAACGATGTTCAGTTCTTTCACTTCGCCTTCGGTCATGTTCGCGAACATGTTTTCCAGCTTAGACTTCTGCTGACGAGCTAATTTCACATCACGGAACTTGCCTTGACGGTACAGCGCGACTTCACGGGCTTTACGCTCGTCACGCACAACGGTTGCTTCATCACCGGCTGATGGCACACCTGACAGACCTAAAATCTCAACAGGGATTGATGGGCCAGCTTCAGTGATTGAACGGCCGTTCTCGTCTTTCATCGCACGGATTTTACCGTACTCTAAACCACATAGAACGATGTCACCTTGGCGCAGTGTACCTTCTTGAACCAGAATCGTTGCTACAGGGCCGCGACCTTTATCCAGTTGAGACTCAATAACCACACCAGCAGCCATACCATCACGAACAGCTTTGAGTTCAAGCACTTCAGCTTGGAGTAAGATACCCTCAAGCAAATCATCAACGCCTTCACCCGTCTTAGCAGATACGAAGGCAAACATGTTGTCTCCGCCCCATTCTTCAGACATCACGCCGTGCTGAGACAATTCGCTCTTCACGCGGTCGATATCGGCTTCTGGCTTGTCCATCTTGTTAACTGCAACAATTAATGGCACGTTACCCGCTTTAGCATGTTGAATCGCTTCAATGGTTTGCGGCATAACACCGTCATCGGCAGCCACAACGAGTACAACGATATCCGTCGCCTTAGCACCACGAGCACGCATTGCGGTAAACGCAGCGTGACCAGGGGTATCTAAGAAAGTGATCATGCCGTTTTCGGTCTCAACATGGTATGCACCAATATGCTGAGTAATACCACCGGCCTCACCCGCTGCCACTTTCGCGCGGCGGATATAGTCAAGGAGCGATGTTTTACCGTGGTCAACGTGACCCATAATGGTTACAACAGGTGCACGAGGCTCAAGCTTCACGCCGCCTTCCTCGTCACGCTCAGAAAGTACTTGTTGCTCTAATTCGTTTTCACGAATAAGTACCACTTTGTGGCCCATTTCTTCAGCAACTAATTGGGCAGTTTCTTGATCTAACACTTGGTTGATCGTAACCATTGAGCCCATCTTCATCATTTGCTTGATGATTTCAGTCGCTTTAACTGCCATTAAGTGAGCAAGTTCTGCCACTGTAACAGTTTCACCGATGCGCACATCACGGTTAACAGCAGCCACTGGCTTGTTAAAGCCGTGTGCCATTGATTCTGGCGCTGTGCTGCGGTTACGCATGTGTTTTTCGCGACCATCACGAGCATCTTTACCACCACGTTTGGTTTTGGCGGTATTTTTGTTACGCGCACGGCGGCCACGTTTTTCTTCATCCATATCAGACGAATCTTCAGCAGCGCGAGCCACTTTAGAAGTAGTGATATGGTGATCGCTATAGCGCTCAGCTTCTAAACGTTGACGCTCTTCTTCAGCCCAACGCTTAGAGTTTTCTTCTGCTAACAGACGCGCTTTTTCTGCCGCTTTGGCGGCTTCTTCGTCTTGTTTACGTTTAGTCGCAGCTTCTTGTACTGCTTTTAAACGTTCAGCTTCCAAACGAGCTGCTTCAGCTTCTGGTGACATATCTTTAGCTACTTTCACTTCCGCTGCTGCTTTCGCTTTTGCTTTCGCTTCAGCTTCTGCCTTCGCTTTCGCCTCTGCTTCCACTTTAGCCTTAGCTTCGGCTTCTGCCTTCGCTTTCGCTTCAGCTTCTGCTTTGGCCTTCGCTTCGGCTTCTGCTTTGGCTTTAGCCTCTTCTTCCGCTTTAAGCACTGCGTCACTCACATCACGTTTAACAAAAGTACGGGTTTTACGCACTTCAACTTTAACGTCTTTAGATTGACCACCATTACCGGCCACACTCAGGGTCGATACGGTTTTACGTTGCAGCGTCATTTTAGTCGGCGCATTATCGGCGCCATGTTGCTTCTTCAGATAATCCAGTAACTGCTGCTTCTCAGCTTCAGACACATTATCAGTATGGCCTTTCTTTATTCCGGCCTGAGAGAATTGCTCAATCAGACGTTCAACACTTTTACCCACTTCCGTGGCCAATTTCTCTACGGTAGTATCTGCCATCAGTTAAATCCCCCTGTTGATCGACTTATGCTTCTTCGCCAAACCAACAGATGTTGCGGGCAGCCATGATCAGCTCACCTGCTTTTTCTTCTGTCAATTCTTCAATTTCGATCAAATCATCAATGCCTTGTTCAGCCAAGTCTTCTAGAGTCACGATACCTTTGCTCGCTAAAACATAGGCTAAGTGTCTTTCAACACCTTCAAGTGCTAATAACTCTTCACTTGGCTCCACACCATCTAGTGCTTCTTCGGATGCGAGCGCTCGAGTTGAGATCGCAGCCTTAGCACGTTCACGTAATGCTTCGACGAGATCCTCATCAAAGCCATCAATTGCCAATAATTCTGACACAGGCACATAAGCCACTTCTTCGAGCGAAGTAAAACCTTCATCAGCCAGTACTTGTGCAAAATCTTCATCTACATCCAGAGATTTCATGAATAAGCTCTTCACCTTAGCGCTTTCGGCTTGGTGTTTCTTGTTCATGTCTTCCACTGTCATCACGTTCAGTTCCCAGCCTGTTAACTGAGTCGCTAAACGCACGTTTTGACCATTGCGACCAATGGCCTGAGCTAAACTTTCCGCTTCAACAGCGATATCCATTGAGTGGTTGTCTTCATCAACGATGATAGAAGCCACATCAGCTGGCGCCATGGCGTTGATCACATATTGCGCTGGGTTGTCATCCCACAATACGATGTCGACACGCTCACCACCGAGTTCATTCGATACCGCTTGCACACGTGCACCACGCATACCAACGCAAGCACCAATTGGGTCGATACGACGATCGTTCGATTTCACTGCGATCTTAGCGCGAGCACCAGGGTCACGCGCTGCGCCCATTACTTCGATCAGTTCATCGGCAATTTCCGGCACTTCAACACGGAACAGCTCAATCAGCATGTCTGGCTTAGTGCGAGTTAAGAATAACTGCGCACCGCGCGCTTCAGGACGAACAGAGTAAAGCAGTGCACGAACACGGTCACCAGGACGGAAAGATTCGCGTGAAATCAAGTCTTCACGGAATAATACGCCATCAGCATTGTTGCCTAAGTCCACAACTACACTTTCGCGGGTTGCTTTCTTAACGACACCAGTGATCAGCTCACCTTCTTTATCTTGGAACTGCTCAACCACTTGCGCACGCTCAGCTTCACGTACTTTTTGTACGATCACTTGCTTAGCGGTTTGGGTAGTAATGCGATCGAACGCCACTGATTCAATTTGGTCTTCAATAAATTCACCTGGTTGAATCTCTGGATCTTCGAAACGTGCTGCTTCCAGGGTAATCTCACGGTATGGATTTTCTAACGCAACACCGTTGTCATCGATCACCATCCAACGGCGGAAAGTTTCATAAGCGCCAGTTTTACGGTCAATAGCAACACGAACGTCGATATCACCTTCGTATTTTTTCTTGGTAGCGGTAGCCAGAGCAGTCTCCAGCGCTTCAAAAATCTTCTCGCGTGGAACGGCCTTTTCATTTGAAACCGCTTCAGCGACTAGCAGAATCTCTTTATTCATTTTGTCTTGCCTCGTTCACCTTGAAACCATCAAAACTTTGCGATGATGTTGCCTTTACGGATATTATCCAAGGCGACAACCAGCTCTTTACCATTTACTTTCACCGACAGCATTTGACCGTCAACCTGAGTAATGGCGCCTTTTAAATTACGACTGCCCGCGACAGGCATAGTCAGTTGAAGCTTGACATCCTCGCCGATATAGGACGCATATTGCTCAGCAGTGAACAGCGGTCTATCTACACCAGGCGAAGAAACCTCTAAGGTATATTCAGTAGAAATAGGGTCTTCAACATCGAGCACAGCACTGACTTGGCGACTTACGTTGGCACAATCTTCGATATTGATGCCATTCTCACCATCAATGAACACGCGCAGGACTGAATGGTTACCCGCTTGAACATATTCAATGCCCCAAAGTTGGAAGCCGAGTGCTTCCACAGGCACTTTGAGCATGTCTGCCAGTCTGGATTCTAATGTTGCCAAATTTGACCCCCGAAAAAACAAAAAAGGGCTTAATAGCCCTAGTAAAACGCCGTAAACAATACGACAAATTTAAAAGTCCCAGACAACAAAAAACCCCGTAATGACGAGGTTATTAGCTTCAAGAACCTGTAAACCATAATGAATTAAACAACATTCATTACTAGGAGCTGGTTGCGGGGGCCGGATTTGAACCGACGACCTTCGGGTTATGAGCCCGACGAGCTACCAAGCTGCTCCACCCCGCGTCAACTGTGTGCAAGTATATTGACTATCGTCTTTGCTTGCAATAACTAAGTCAGTTCTTGTTTGGACTTACTTAGTTTAATTATGGTGCCGAGAGCGGGACTTGAACCCGCACGTCCGTTAGGACACAGCCACCTCAAGGCTGCGCGTCTACCAATTTCACCACCTCGGCGACACCTTTTACTAGTCAGGAATTTTGGTTTCTGACTTTTCGGTTGCTTGATCAACTGGCTGGGTAACCTGTTCATCAGCACCTAAATTTTTCCATGCATCTTCATTTTTTGCGTGGTTTGCACTTAAGTTGCCGATCAGCAGACTCAACGTGAAAAACGCAATGGCAAGAATCGCCGTTGTGCGTGTCAGGAAGTTACCTGAACCGCTTGAACCGAATAAGGTACCTGATGCACCGGCGCCAAAAGAGGCCCCCATATCAGCTCCTTTACCTTGCTGGATTAAGATTAGGCCAATTAAACCTAATGCAACCAACAAGTAAACAACCACTAAAACTTCATACATATTATGCGCTCATCGCTATGGTACACAGACTTAAAAACTCGGTAGAGTTTAAACTGGCACCGCCAATCAGTCCACCATCAACATCAGGTTGGGCAAATAAATCTGCTGCATTACTCGGTGTCACACTGCCACCGTACAAAATCCTGATATTTTCTCCGATAAACGGAGACACTTCAGAGAGACGCTTGCGTATAAACGCATGTACTTCTTGTGCCTGCTCTGGTGTCGCACTCTTACCAGTCCCTACAGCCCATAATGGCTCGTAGGCGATAATGGCGTTATCAAAAGCCATAGTGCCATTTTTTTGGATCACTATATCCAACTCTTCTGCAATCACCTCGAAGGTACGTCTTGCTTCACGTGCTGGACCCGATTCACCTACACATAAGATGGGGGTTAAACCGTGCTTTTGTGCAGCGGCAAATTTCTCCGCTACGATATTACTCGTCTCTCCGTACATACGGCGACGTTCTGAATGCCCGATAATGACATATCGGCATCCGCAATCTTTAAGCATCTGACCCGAAACTTCTCCGGTATAAGCGCCAAAGTCATGTTGACTTAAATTTTGAGCGCCCATCCTAACAAGTGAACCGTCTAACGCTTCCTTGTTTGCTTCTAGCAGTTGCCTGACGCTTTCTAGATAGATAGAAGGCGGGCATAAAACCACTTCAGCTGAATCATTTTGGAGCTTTGAGGCAAACTTCTTGAACAACTCTTGGGCTAACGCCGCACTGCCGTTCATTTTCCAATTGCCAGCTACCATAGGACGTCTGAGTGCCATCACTGTCTCCTCTGAAAGCGGCGTGAATAATAGCGAACCACTTATTAAGTTACAATAGCTAAATTCGAAATTTTTCAGATATTAGGTTGGAATGCTTACTTTTTACACGCCAAACCCTATTCCTGCTCATTAATGCAGCTAACACCTTCATTTTTAATCGGTATCAGCTGCACTCGACTAAAGATTGGTTTGATTAGCTCGCCGATTTTACCGCATCTGCAATCAAATTAGCGTGCGCTAACACAGCATTGTGATCATCACCTTCAACCATCACGCGAATTAACGGTTCAGTACCTGATTTGCGTAGCAATACGCGACCTCGAGCGCCCAGTTGTGATTCAACCTGAGCTTGAGCAGCTTTAACTTTATCAGAGCTTAATGGATCATGTTCGCCTTCAAAACGCACATTCACCAACACCTGTGGCAACATTTCCATTGCCGCAGTTAACTGCTCTAAGGTTGCATTTTGACGACGCATGGCCGCCAGCACCAAAATACCAGCAACAATACCATCACCGGTCGTGCCATGGTCGAGATTAAGAATATGCCCCGAGTTTTCACCGCCGATACGCCAATCGAGTTCTTTGAGTAACTCCATCACATAACGGTCGCCCACTTTAGAGCGAGCAAAGGGAATATCCAACGCCTGAAGTGCTAAATCGAGGCCAAGGTTAGACATTAACGTCCCAACCACACCTCCGCGTAACACACCACGAGCCTTGGCATCACAGGCAAGGATATAAAGAATTTGATCGCCATCGATCACCTCACCTTTGCTATTGACCATCATAATTCGGTCACCATCGCCATCGAGCGCAATCCCTAAATCGGCACTTTCGGCCAAAACAGTTTCACAAATCTTTGCCATGGACGTTGCGCCAACTTTGTCATTGATATTGACTCCGTTTGGTTTATCACCAATGGCAATCACTTCGGCGCCTAACTCGCGAAATACCGCTGGTGCGATGTGATAAGTTGCACCATGGGCACAATCGACGACAATTTTTAACCCTGTTAATGTGTGATCTGCAGGGAAATTACCTTTGCAGTATTCGATGTAACGGCCGCGTGCATCTTCAATTCGTGACACTTTGCCCAACAGATGTGATTCAACACACTCTAAGGGCTTTTCTAATTCGGCTTCGATTTCAAGCTCAAGATTATCATCAAGCTTACTGCCATCAGTTGAGAAAAACTTAATGCCGTTATCATAGTAAGGGTTGTGGGAAGCACTAATTACCACACCTGCTTCGGCGCGAAAAGTACGAGTCAAATAAGCTACCGCTGGCGTTGGCATGGGCCCCATCAGCATCACATTCAAACCCGCTGCCGAAAGGCCCGCCTCTAAAGCTGATTCAAACATATACCCCGAGATACGGGTATCTTTACCAATAATCACTTTCTTAGTGCCGCTACGGGATAACACCCGTCCAGCAGCCCAACCCAACTTCAATGCCAGCTCGGGTGTCATCTGGCCTGAACCTACCTTGCCACGAATACCATCGGTTCCAAAAAATTTACGTTCGCTCATATCGCCCCACAAACTTCAATGTGTCCCTTCGATTGGGATCATAATATTAATGAAATACTTAACAAAAATAGCCTCTATAGATATGCCTGTGTCGCTTGTAACACTTTCAGCATATCGACAGTTTCAGGGACATCATGGACACGAATAATATGTGCCCCTTTCTGGGCTGCTATCATGGCGCCAGCAAGGCTCCCAGCTAAACGCTCAGAGGTCGGCCTAGCAAGGAGGTTTCCTATCATGCTCTTACGGGATAAACCTATCAATATCGGCAGTTCGAACTGCGCAAAACACTCTAACTTTGCTAGCAGTTCATAGTTATGTTCTAAGGTTTTACCAAAGCCAAAACCTGGGTCGATTAACAACCGTTCCCGCGGGATCCCAGCCTCCAAACAGGCTTGAATACGCTCATTGAGGAATTTAAAGACATCGGCAACAACGTCGTGATATTCGGGCGCCGATTGCATAGTACGCGGCGCGCCCTGCATGTGCATCAAACAAATGGGCACATTCAACTGCGCCGCAGTCTCTAGTGCCCCAGGCTCCAATAACGCCCGAACATCGTTGATTAAGTGCGCGCCAGCATTTACCGCCTGTCGCATCACTTCTGGTTTACTGGTATCAACCGAAATCCACACATCATGGTGTTTCGCGACATATTCTACCAGAGGGATCACCCGTGCGAGTTCATCCTCAACACTCACATCGGCCGCCCCAGGCCTTGTCGACTCGCCACCGATATCGATGATGAGCGCTCCTTGAGCAACCATTTCATCGGCATGCTGGCACGCCAGTTCAAAAGAAGAAAACTTTCCACCGTCGGAAAAGGAATCGGGAGTAACATTCAGAATGCCCATGACTACGGGCGAAGCTAAGGATAAGCGTTTGGTTCCAGCAATTAATTCAAACACGCATTGACTCCATTTGGGACAGCTTGCTAGCGCGTTTCATCCGTATTCTGCGCAGTTCACTCATGTAACTGATTTATATTGAATGACAGCGCAGTCAATTTTCTAGCAAGATAAAACAAGAAAACCCCTTAACGGGGTTCTCTTTCAATTAACAAACGTTATTTAGCGGGTGACTCATCGGCATCTTTCAGCTCTGACTCAACAGGCGCTGACTTAACCACTTCGTCGACTTTAACCGCAGGTTCACCTTTGCCATTGCCTTTGTCATTTGAACCATTGTCATCTGCTTGCCAATCAGCAGGCTGACGCACTTCACGACGGTTCATCAAATCGTCAATTTGCAGTGAATCAATGGTTTCATACTTCATCAGCGCGTCTTTCATCGAATGCAGAATATCGATGTTATCCAGCAGAATTTGCTTGGCACGGCCGTAGTTTTTGTCGATAAAGGCCTTCACTTCAGCATCGATAAGCGTCGCAGTCTCATCGGACATCGCCTTGGCTTTACCCATGCTACGCCCTAAGAATACTTCACCTTCTTCCTCGGCATAGAGTAATGGACCAAGCTTGTCGGAGAAGCCCCATTGGGTCACCATATTACGGGCAATCGATGTCGCGTATTTAATGTCTTGCGAGGCACCTGTAGACACTTTTTCGCTACCGTAGATCAGCTCTTCGGCTAAACGACCACCGTAGGCAACCGAAATCTGGCTTTCTAACTTACGACGGCTTTGGCTAATCGCATCGGCCTCAGGTAAGAAGAAGGTCACGCCGAGTGCACGACCACGTGGAATAATGGTGACCTTGTGCACAGGGTCATGCTCTGGCACTAAACAGCCCACAATCGCGTGGCCCGCTTCGTGGTATGCCGTCATTTCTTTTTCGGCTTCCGACATCACCATAGAGCGGCGCTCAGCACCCATCATGATCTTGTCTTTTGCACGCTCGAATTCTTCCATACCGACCACACGGCGATTACCGCGCGCCGCAAACAGTGCAGCTTCGTTAACTAAGTTGGCTAAATCGGCACCGGAGAAACCTGGCGTACCACGGGCAATCACGCTCGCTTTAACATCTTCAGAAAGTGGCACTTTGCGCATATGCACTTTAAGAATTTGCTCACGACCGCGAACATCTGGCAAGCCAACAACCACTTGACGGTCGAAACGACCTGGACGCAGCAGCGCAGAGTCCAATACGTCAGGGCGGTTGGTCGCCGCAATCACGATAATCCCTTCGTTACCTTCGAAGCCATCCATCTCAACCAGCATCTGGTTAAGGGTTTGCTCACGCTCATCGTGACCACCACCTAAGCCTGCGCCACGTTGGCGACCTACGGCATCGATTTCGTCGATGAAGATAATACAAGGAGCTGATTTCTTCGCTTGTTCGAACATATCACGCACACGAGATGCACCAACACCGACGAACATTTCCACGAAGTCAGAACCCGAAATGGTAAAGAAAGGCACCTTTGACTCGCCAGCAATCGCTTTAGCAAGCAAGGTTTTACCTGTACCTGGTGGGCCAACCATGAGCACGCCCGTTGGAATACGGCCACCCAGTTTTTGGAATTTGGTTGGATCACGCAGATAATCGACCAGCTCTTTCACTTCTTCTTTGGCTTCATCACAGCCAGCAACGTCAGCAAAAGTGGTCTTGATTTGATCTTCGCTCATCAGCTTGGCTTTGCTCTTGCCAAAGGACATAGCGCCTTTGCCACCGCCGCCCTGCATCTGGCGCATGAAGAAAATCCATACTCCGATAAGCAATAACATAGGGAACCAAGAGATGAAGATTTGAGTTAGGAACCCAGACTCTTCGGCTTCTTGCCCTTTCATAGTGATGCCTTTACGGTCAAGATCATTAATTAAATCTTGGTCATACAGTGGCATGATGGTCGTGAATTTTTCGCCCGTGCGCTTAGAACCTTCGATAGTACGTTGGTCACTTTTCACTTCAACGCTGGCGACTTGTCCATCACGAACATTGTCTAGGAAAGTAGAATAATCCATCTTCTGCGATGACGAAGAAGAGGGGGAGTAACCCTGAAACACTGACATCAGCACAACGGCGATGACAACCCAGAGTATTAGATTTTTTGCCATGTCACTCAAATTACTAGACCTCATAAAGTCTTGCGATGATTAACGCTAGGGTACTACAACTTGTACCCTGTCGCCACAAGATAGACCTCACGGGAGCGTGCCCGCGACGAGTCCGGTTTACGTGTTTTTACGACTTTGAATGCCTCTTTAACCGCCTTCATATATTCGTCAAACCCCTCCCCCTGAAAGACTTTGACCGCAAAACTGCCGTTAGGTGCCAAAACTTGATGACACATATCTAACGCCAACTCGACTAAATACATGGCGCGCGGCTGATCGACACCATCTGAACCACTCATGTTGGGCGCCATATCAGACAATACAACGTCAACCTTATCCGCACCGACGCGAGTTAGCAATGCTTCGAGCACTTTCTCTTCACGAAAGTCCCCTTGCAAGAAATCCACGCCGACGATGGGATCCATAGGTAAAATATCACAGGCGATGACTTTACCTTTGTCTCCAGCTAGCTTAACAGCAACCTGTGACCAACCACCTGGAGCGGCCCCTAAGTCAACAACCGTCATACCTGGGCGGATCAATTGATCCTTTTGCTGAAGCTCTTCAAGCTTAAACGCAGCGCGAGAACGCAATCCCCGTTTCTGTGCTAGTTTGACATAATGATCATCAAAGTGTTCCAGCATCCAGCGATTGGAACTGGCCGTACGTTTTTTACCTGACATTTAAAATCCGCAACAATTGAGAGTTACACAAAGGCTATATAAGGGTAGAATAGCGGTTTTTCAACAGTAACTCAGCAAAAGTTGGTAGAAATGAACTTAACAACCAAACAAAAACAGCATTTAAAAGGTCTGGCGCATAATTTAAAGCCAGTGGTGCTGCTTGGTGCCAATGGATTGACTGAAGGTGTACTCGCTGAAATTGAAAGCGCACTCGCTTATCATGAATTGATTAAAGTGAAAGTAGCCTCTGCCGACAGAGAGCTAAAAAATGCCATCGTTGATGCCATAGTACGTGAAACTCAATCTGCAAAAGTGCAACTTATTGGTCATATTCTGGTGATTTATCGTCAATCACCAGAAATGAAAATTGCTTTGCCAAGAGCGAAATAATTTTCCAGCCTTAAACAAAACAGCCACTCAAATGAGTGGCCGTTTTGTTTTAACGTCTATGGTGTATCGCTAATGGGTTTAACTTGATAGTGCTCAGGGGCTAAGCCGAGAAACTCTGGCAAGGAGGTCCCGACTGATATCGAGGAGAACGTGCCGGTTAAAATGCCAATAAACATGGCTATCGAGAATCCTTCTAGCGGCCCACCGCCCATTATCCATAGTGCTCCAACCGTCATCAGAGTGGTCCCCGAGGTCACCATAGTGCGCGAAAATGTCGCGACAATCGCTTGGTTGTTAATCTCCTGAATCGCAAGTTTGGGTTTTGCAATCAATAATTCACGAATACGATCGGCAATAATGATTGAGTCATTCAGTGAGTAGCCAAGGATAGCCAGCACCGCCGCCAGCACGGTTAGATTAAATTCCATCTGTGTCAGCGCAAAAAACGCGAGTACAAAAATGACGTCGTGTACTAACGCAAATAACGCACCAGAGGCGAGGCGCCATTCAAAGCGATAACTCAAATAGCCTAAGATAGCTAACATAGCGACTAATAACGCGAGCCCCCCCTGCTCTGCTAGCTCTTTACCCACCTGCGGGCCGACAATACTGGTATTTAGCACTTGCACTTCGCCCAGTGGCACTAAGGTTTGCGCAATATCCACATTGCTTTGTGCAGTGTCGGCATAACGCAATACCCAGCGCCCAGGCTCACTCGCAGATATCACTGTCACTTCTTGCTGATAAGCCGCGTTCAGTAATGGCTGCAATTCGCTAGTGGTGATTCTTTTATCAAGTTGTACTTCGGTTACCACCCCGCCAGTAAAATCTAAGCCCCAATTAAAACCCTTCACGCCAATGATAGTAAGTGAGGCCAGCATTAAAAAGATCGAGATAGCGCTCGAAATATAGCGCCATTTAGTCAGATTAATATTCTTCATTTTTATACCCTCACATGACGGCGCGCATCACGCCCATAAACAAGGTTAATCAAGGCTCTTGAAGCAAAAATACCGGTAAACATACTGGTCAGAAGACCTAAGCCTAAGGTCAAGGCAAAACCTTGGATCGGACCATTACCGATGGAATAGAGCACAACTGCGGTGATCATCGTAGTGAAGTTGGCGTCGAAAATGGTTGAAAATGCACTATCAAAACCAGTATCGATGGCAAGGGCAAAGCTTCGTCCTTCCTTTAACTTATCTTTTATCCGTTCGAATATCAGCACGTTAGTATCGACCGCCATGCCGACAGTCAATACTAGACCTGCAATACCTGGTAAGGTCAGTACTGCACCAGGAATAAGCGCTAGTAGGCCAAACAGGATCACCATATTAGAAATCAGTGCCACGTTTGCCACCCAACCGAGGCGGCGATACCAGAGCGCCATAAATAGCAGCGTAATCCCCATACCTAAACCGAGTGCGGCAAAGCCGTTTTCAATATTTTCAGCACCAAGTGTTGGGCCAATAGTGCGTTCTTCAACGATTGTCACAGGCGCCGTCATTGAACCTGCACGTAGCAGCAGCGCTAATTGTTGCGCTTCTTGATAGGTCCCTGCACCAGTGATACGGAAACGATCACCTAGTTGGGATTGAATGGTCGCGACGCTAATGATCTGTTGTGTTTGCTTAGCTTTGCCCTGCTCATCCCGGCTATATTCGCTATAGGATGTTGCCATCGGCTTACCGATATTGGCGCGGGAAAACTCCGACATCTTCTGCCCGCCAATACGGTCGAGGTGAATGTTCACTTCGGCCATGCCCATTTCACCAATATTGGCACGGGCATCGACAATATGATCGCCACCTAATACGGGCGTGCGTGCCACATAAACGGGATTGCCAGATTTATCCTTCAGCACCTGCGCGTTCACTGAACCCGATTCTTTAACCTCAAAAAAGGCGAGGCTTGCGGTCGCGCCTATTACGTTTTTAGCGGCTGCTGGGTCTTGTACACCAGGCAGCTCGATGCGGATACGGTGTTCACCCTGACGCTGCACTAGAGCCTCAGTGATCCCCAACTCTTCAATACGGCTACGCATGATTTGTAGGTTTTGCTGCACCGTTAAATTACGTAACTTAATTTGCTCATCTTGAGCAAGCTTTACCACTAAGCCATTATCCCCATTGGTTAATTGCCATGTTGGATAGCTTTGCTGGATAAACTGACGTATGGCAGCACGGGCGTTATTGTCTGATGCTGAAGCATCCGTTAATGCAATCGCTATTTGTAATCCGGCATCATCGCGCGTGTTGTCAATACGCACACTGGCGCCACGGATTTGCTGTTCGCGTAAAAATTGTCTTAAGGATTCGACTAGGGCATCTGCTTGGGCTTGGTAGACAGGTTGCACATCCACATCCAGCAAAAATTGCACCCCGCCGCGTAAATCGAGCCCGAGCTTAATCGGTTCAAACCCCATATTTTGCAGCCAACTCGGCGCAGCACTCACCAATGCCAGCGTGAGTTCTTTCGGCTCACTCACCATGGATGACACTAAGGTCTTCACTAAGGTTTGCTCGCTGTCATCATTGAGTACAATAAGGGTTTGCCCATCTTCTGAGCTATTGGCGTTGCCATGTTGGGCATGCTTAACTTCGATACGCTTCACCTCAACGCCCTGCGCTTTTAATTTATCCCGCAGTTCAATAGGGGTTAAGTTAAGCCCTGCTTTAGCGCCCACCTGCACGGCGGCGTCTTCACCATACCAAGTCGGTAAAGCGCTAAATAACATCACAATAATCGTGACAATTAGCACAACGTATTTCCAAGCTGAATAATGATTTAGCAGCTTTTTACTCTGAATTTTATCCATAGATATCACTCGCATAGTTTTGCCCGCTCGGATAGTAATCAGTGGCGTATTAACGCCTTCAAACATGAGCGAACAATCACTGTATTACGGTGAAACCTGTAAACACCGATCCCACAAGGAGAACGCTAAACGCAGCAAACTCAGTGGTGATAACCGATTCAAATCCGTCTAAACCGAATGCATTTAATCCAATGCAATTCAGTCGTATCTGCGGCAGTCATTCCGCAGGCTTTGATGCTAGGTTATCGGGTACAGGTTTCGGATGACAAAATGCGAAGTTAATCAAAGGTATCCCTAACGACCTCTGGTTCAGATAACAAACTCAAACGGTATCGTTATGGATAAGCCTTGCTAACTTGCTACAGGGAGCGGTGAATTAAGCGGCTTGCTGACTAAAGCGATATTGGAGGTTGGATACTTTCCAGCCGGAGATCCGCGCGGGTGAAGATTCGGCTAAGAGGGTCCAATCCGGGCGAGCATCGAGGCGAATATTTTCCCCTAATGCGGGCGCAGGCTCGGGTTCGAACTCAAAGGCCAACAGGTAAACAGGCTTCACTTCGCGCATATCATGCTGAACAAGATTGATAAAGCGCTGGGAGTTAACCGGGGCAAAATTAAAATCGTCAGAATGACTAACGAATTCAGGTTCGGAACAATCGGAGGCTTGCACCTTATCAGAAGCAATGCAAACCGCTTTACTCTCGTTCGCAGTCGATTGTTCAGTTGAATGGCGCGATGTCGTATTTTCTTGCGCTGCGATTGACGGCGTATCCGCAGTCAGCACAGTTGTCACTACTGTTTTAGGCGCAAAATGCTGAGCGGTTAAGCTGCGCGGCGCATAGCCACTCGTATGGGCGATCAAAATGATCGACACACAGAGTAACATTAATCCTTGGCGCCAAAACTTAATCAAACTCAGATCCTAAAAGGTGCACGCAGCAATTTACGTGAAAAATGTTTACAGGAAAAACAACGCTTTCTTGAATAGCTTTATTAAAAACATAGAAAGTTCCAAGCATGCAGCTTAAGTAACTGCCAACTCAGAGGCAAATTAAACTTTATCCATCTTGCTAAGTTTGCACTGCAAAGAGACTTATTGCACAGCGAGTTAAGTATCCAAAAGACGTAAAGAATCCACCTTCTGAAGAAGGTGGCTTTGTTTTAACCCCCTAAAAGGGGGCCTTTATTCAAGAGCAAGTTGACCCTGCTCTTGCCGCTCTACTTTCTCTTGATGCCTAACGTA
>Ga0247725_1000604_pt1 | contig 23885 bp, 30 predicted proteins | sample OKSTACKMCFT3sol_FD_183021 | JGI IMG/M metagenome (GOLD analysis project Ga0247725, IMG submission 183021) | Subsurface sediment microbial communities from gas well in Oklahoma, United States - OK STACK MC-FT3-sol | ecosystem: Environmental > Terrestrial > Deep subsurface > Rock core/Sediment...
GCCCGATCATCGAGGCACTGATCAGAGAGTAATGCCTGGCGGGTGAGCTGGAGATCGGAAAGCCCCTTTACGGTGGGATTCAGAGCTTACGTTGGTTTTTGGTTCCATTGCTCCCCAAACCCCGTGTGCGAGAGAAGGCAGTCGGCGCAATAGAACAGGTGGTTAGGAGCGAGTCAGTTCAACCAGGTGAACATGCCGCGAGCTCGTTTTCGCCGGTGATTGGCAACCGCAATAGCAATGTTTACCACCTGCCAGTGGGCTGTCCGAGCTACGGAAAGGTCGGAACGCGAAACCGCGTAGAGTTTGAGAGCGCTGCGGACGCCGAAGCCGCGGGGTTCAAGCGGGCCGGAAACTGCCGATAGGAGGCATATGCGGCTTGAAGCGCTGGGTGCTAGGGGTTATCCCTTCCTGAGCTTCCAGGGCACCTTTCCGGGCGCTACAGCCCGTGCTGAGGAGAAGAGTCAAGCGAGGGAGGCGTACTGTGTACCTGGCCGGGTGTATCGTGAAGACCTCCCGGCCGGGCTCGATGATCAGTCAACGGTCTGGTGCTGTTTCGTTTGGGTGCTGTGCTGGGCCGGTACCGGCCCAGATTCCGCTGGCGTAGTGGCCAAGGTGTGAGTAATCACCGAGCCGCTTTTGTTTGCCAGGTTTTTTGCCAGGGACTCGCGGACAACTTCCATCGTGAGTATTCGCGAGGTGGCAATCGCAGCTTTGAGGGGCTGGCCAGCTGCAACCAGTACCTCAACCATGTCCAGGGCCGTATTCACGCCGGCTTCGATTCGTTTCTCAACGCCATCAATCATCATCTCGTCCATCTCCATTTCAGGCCGCTTGCGGGATGCAGCGGACTCAACGGAGCGTACGCGGGTCAAGAGGGGATTGAACAGCTCAGATCAACGAAAGGGTATTCTTTGCATCCTAATTATTAGGTAGCTATCCGTTTAACATAATCCTTATTATGCGAATAACTTATTGATAAATAAGGAAAATCTATTTCCGTCCGGCGGTGTCTTTGACCGACTCTCGGTACGTCGATAGCACCTCAAGCCCATCCGGCGCGCTGGGCTCTTGGGCAACTGATTCCGCACTGGATGAGGCTACGAAAAAGCGCCCCCCAGGGAGTGCCGGCAATCGCTGCTTTACGTCAGGCCGTTTTGCTGATCGCGCGTCTCTATCGAAGTCCTTGAGGCCAACGATTCTTGCAGCAGGTTGCCCGTCAAGTACAAAGAATGGGAGGTTGGCATGGAGCATTGCGTCGTAACGGCTGCGCTCGGAAAACCACAGCATGGCCCGTGGATGCGGAGCGATAGGCTTGGGCACATCCAACACATCGGTTTCAGCCATGTTCGCGATGCTGCGTAGATCGATCCATTGGGGGCTATTCACCACCGGCTCGCCGGTGGCCATAGCCTTTTCATGGGCCTCGGCGAGCAGTACCTCACGGACGTGGCCAACAGTGACACGCTCTTTTCCTGAGGTGTGACCGGCCCAGGTGAATGTGATCTGTCTTGGAGCTGCATCAAACACCTGAATTGCGCGCTTCAGCTGGTTGAGAGAGAAATTTTTCCCCAGGGCCTGGCGCATGATGTGGGAGCGACGGCTGACGGCGACGTTGCGAAACAGGCGCTCAGCCTCGATCGCGTCCACCAGCTCGCTCTTGCAGCGATTCACCGCCCTACCCTCATCGAGTATCGATCCGGAGAGGATAAAGTACCCCGGCAAACGCAGCACGGTACCTGGAGCCTGGCCGAGATCGCGCTCAAATTCGCGTAGCGCCTCTACAGCGACCTTGATTGCGTCACTTCCTGTCAGCACCTGGACACTGATTCGAGATGGCGTCCTCTGTTCAGTGAGGAGCGGGATGCGCCATATCATCCCGCCGACAACCAATGTGGGCCACTTCTCATTGAAAGCCCCAACCGTTTCGACCAAGCGCTCGTAAGCGGAAACAATTGCGTCAGTCATCTAGGAATCCTCATAATACCACCCCTTCACTGCGCCTATCCGTTGCGCCCTCCTCCCCCTCCGCTCCATGTTAACCAGAAGCGACCCCGAGGGTGCGAAAGCCATCTCGCGATTGAAGGGGTGGTATTATCGAGTATCCCAAAATCCGCTCACAAAAAAACCCGCTCGAGGCGGGCTTTATTTGCTACGTGTCAGCTCAACGAACTCGGACTGCCTCAAGGGACAACAGATCCTCAATGTGATCGGCTGCATCGGCCCGCAAACGGCTCTCCAACCTTTCTCGACTGATGTGTTCAGTTTCGCTCGGCTCAACGAGCAAGACTACATAGCCTTGATCACGCAGCTGCTGAAGCAAAGCTGCCTGGCCTGTAGAAATTGGCATGAGAATATCTCCTGTGATTAGCGGGTTGGTTTCAAGAGTCGAAGCAGCCAACTGAAGACGCTTTTCCGCTTCGGTTTCCATGTCTGCCACACCCCGTTCATAGGGCCTGAAGCCGTCAAATCATCATGAAGCCGAAGTAGGAACCTGGTGATGCTCTTGCACTCCGCGCAGTGGCCACTCGCTTCTATCGTGAAACACCGCTGCGCCGGTCGGGTAACAGCTCCTCTCAGATGCTCATCCGGGATGGGCTGGTTGCAGCCGCGGCACTCGCCGACGAACTCATGCCAGGCTGTTTTATTCTCAAAGCAAACAGGTAGCTGGCTGGCAATGCTCGGCATCGCTAGCAGGTCCAGATCCCGCTGGGTTGGCTTTTTCTGACTCATCTACGCTCCATCGGCAACCTAATGGTCAAATCCGATCCTAGTACGAGCCCCGGATAACCCAATGATCGAGGAGCACTACGCGGCAGCAGCCTGTTTCTTTCTGAAAACCATCGGGGTATTTGGCTTGCGGCCGTCACGCCGGTCGACGAACTCTTTCATGATCTCCAACATCGTCGAGTTGACAGCCAGAACCCGCATAGCACGCGTACACGCGACGTAGAGGAGGTTCATTTCATCAATCCATGGTTCCTTTTCGTTGTCCGGATTGAATGGATCGAAGGTGAAGTCCTCAGCCAGTTGCACAGCATCCCATTCCAAGCCCTTCGAGCGATGCGCGGTGCTGAGAGTGATGGTGGCTTCAAGCTCATCGGTGACAGCATTGCGCCGCAGCTTGGCAAACAACTCCGGAAGATCCGCGCTGTACTGCTCGATGATCTTGATAGAACGGTTCATCTCGGGGTCTTGGCTTTCATCGGCAATCTGCTTGTAGAGATCGTAATCAGGATATTCCTGGAGGAGTTTTTTCCCCTTCACTCGGTCACGCCACCCCTTTGATAGAGCATGTAGGTCTTCAATATCCTGGAGGTTGTAACCATCGATCCCCCCAACCCAGTAGATCTTTGCACCGGCCTCTACATTGGCCAGCGCCGTCTCGATCACTCCAACTACCGTGCGGCAGAGTACGGTTCGATGTTCAAGGTCAGCTGGTAATGCCTTAGAAACACGAGTCTCGCCGCCAAGCCCAGCCAGTTGGCGGGATTCGCCCTTGAACGCGAGAACCATGTTGGCCACGTGCGCAACGGCAGACCCGAATCGAAACGACTGAGTGAGGTAATGGACTTCCGCTTTGTCGAGCCAGGTTGCATTGAGAGCATCTACAGCCCCCCTGAAACGGTAGAGCATCTGATGGCCATCACCACAGACGACTACACCCATACCGTATGCCGCCTGCTGCGCAAGCACACCAGCAATCACTGGATTGATGTCCTGTGCCTCATCTCCAAGCGCAATATCGTAACGGTCCCGCAAGTTCGGTTTCGACAGGGCCCAGAGCTTGAGGTACCCGTCGTGCGTAATATTCACAGCCTCGTTATGGATGTCGCACATTTGCAACCAAAGCTGCCTGGCTCCTTCTACGATGCTGCCGGCGGCGCGCTTCATTCGCTCCGTTTTGAGCTTGTTGACGGGGCAGTGACATAGCTCGATGTCGTCATCCGCGCTGGCCAAATAATTGTTCAGCGTCTCTTGCACGCTGCGCACCAATTCCCAGTTCTGAGAGCCGATAATCCTTGCGATGTCGGTCAGGCGCAGGTTGCTCGTAAGCTTGTGTCTGTACTTCGATCCGATCGACGCATAAGCCAAGCCGTGGGCTGTTTTGCACGTCACGTTCGGCGGAAATTTTTGCTTGGCAGCAATCTCGACGCTTTTGTTGTAGCAGAGGTAGAGCAGACGGCATTGAGGCCGAGCCTTGGCATAGCCAACAAGCGTAGTGGTCTTTCCTGTTCCAGCAAAAGCCACCAGCTTGACGATACGGGCCAACGAGTTAATCGCTGGCTCCTGTTCGTGGGTGAAGTTCATCCCTTGGATCTCCGTTCTGATATGGCTCCATGGTTGCATAGCCACGCACAAACCCAAGCGGGGGGCTGCTAGCTCTGTCCTCTTCAGGATTTGGGTTTTTCTGTAGAGCTGGCAATGTCTTCTCACACCCGGAATCAGAGCAGCAACCATGACTTACGACGAGACCCTTTCTTCCTATCAGCGTCATCTTGAAGCCAATCCAGGGAAAGCATTGCAAATCGGCGACGATTGCTACGCGGTGCTGATCAACGGAACCTTGAGAGGGGCATACCCCACCCTGGATGGGACTGTTGATCTCGGGACAACCTTCGACTTTAATCGCGAAGCTTGGGATGCCGAATGCGAGTGCTGGGACGGTGATGTTTCTGGCATGCAAACAGCATTCTGCGTAGCCACTCCCACCCTCGTTGATCTTCCGCCACCTCACGCCGGAAATAGGACGCCCTGCCTGGGAGGAAAAGAATGCTAGGGTTCGCCACCAATCTGATGCCGAACAAAGACAGGGGAGTTCCGTTTGGGATTTACGGGTCTGCTGGCAGGATGAGCGCATATCAAGGGAGCCGTAGCTTATGACAGCCATCCAACTTTTCCAGCAGCGCCAATCGGAGCCGGTCTGCACCGATCTGATTCAGATGATTCGTGAGGGCATGATTCGCCGGCTCAAGCGATTTGTTGTAGAGCCTTACGATGACGGTATCACCTGGGGAATTCAGACAGTCGCCATAGCAACACCAGATGCTGATGACGGCGACCAGTTTCCTGTTGTGATTGTCGACCTTCACGAAGATGACCAGGCTGCAATGTCGTTTGCTTTGAGCGTCTTCGACGCGCTCAAAACCGCTGGCCGAGCAACAGGCGAGGATGTATGCCAATGGCGGCGAAGCCTCTTCACGCTTGTGCCTAATTACTGAGCCCTGCACGCTCCAGACCGGGCTAAGAAAAACCCGCCATTAAGGCGGGTTTTTTGTGGGAGCGGCACTTAAAGGGCGGCAAATGACGACATGGGCGGGAAAAAGCACCGGCGACACTGCTCACAAAGGCACAAACGGTCGTAAGATGACGACGCATGCTAATCAGGTTGATCTTCTTCCTCCGCCGAAACAGCGAACAGCAGTCCAGCTTCCTGAGCTTCAGCCAACTCGCCCAGGGGCTTAGTGACCAGCCATTCGCTTTCTTCGGCAGGGTCATACTCAGGAAGCGGTGGAAGATCCTCAGGGTCAAGTTCCAGATTAAGCGGGAGCTGTGCGAGATCACAGAAGGTGAATTTGATAGCGATCACCTTCCGCCCTTCCCTTCTCAACTCGTAGCTGACATCCAGATTGCTCTTTGTCTTCAGCTCCTCAACTGCCGGATCTATGACCCTCTGGCGGAGGTTATTGAATCGTTGATAGGCATCCGACAAGCCAAGGGCTACCCGCAAGGCTTCAACCTCGATGTAGGCCCATCCAGTCTTCCGAAATTGCATCAACATCTCGAACAGCCGGAATGAATGGCTCGAGTCCAGGCAGGCTACCCGCCGTAGATCATAGCTAGTCACTTTGCTGTACAGCATCGTGAGATAGGGCATGACATGAATGGTGAACGACAACTCAACGCGACCTTCACCATCCAGGTATTTGGCCCGATCAACCCAGCGCTTCCGCTCCATGCCGGACCCGTCAAAGGTCTTGATGTCGCGCTCGTACAGCTCATCAGCTGCCACTTTCATCTGCTCATAGGCATGCCGGAGCTGGACGCCGTAGATATCCGAATAGTCCACGGCCGACACGGACACCTTTTTCGGCATGGGCCTTCGTGGATCGAGCTTGCTGATAGCCGCGAGGATCAACCGCTGCTCGTTGAGGGTCAGCCGGTACGACGCGGTAATCAGCGTATTGGATTTCGTGACCCGGAGCGGCTTAGGTTCCGGTTTGGTAGGTTTGGGTAAATTGGACATGTCTGGCCCTACGATTAATAACGGAACCCTACAGAGAGATTCCTCTGTAGTCGATACCCAGGAGTCGTCTAATCTCTAACCCCCCAGTAACCATGGGCCTTACAGCCAACCACCTATTCAGATAGCTCGACGGTACATGGATCTGTAGTCGATAGGTGGAAGCCGTAATCTGTAGTCGATTGGCCTCCCGTCCGGCGCGTACACAGCCGTAATCTGTAGTCGATGGTGCGCGATACCTTCGATCCGCAGCCGTAATCTGTAGTCGATAGCAAAGAATTGGATGCCACTGCTGCCTGGTAACGCCCGTCCAGGCATAGCCGTAATCTGTAGTCGTATCGGGCGGATGGCTGTTACAGCAGCCGTAATCTGTAGTCGATAGGTTCAGATGAGGACTGGGAAGACTATTTATTGGCGATTCAACGCGGGCATGGGGCAGCACAGGGATAAACGTCAAATAAACGACGAAATCATGCAAATATCTATTAAAATCAATGAGTTATAGTTTTTTTGGCGAAGCCTTAGCCCACGCTGGCAAATTCAGAGCACAAAATGGCTTGAAATCGAGCCATGAAAAATCAAACTCGTGCTACGTGGGCCACCCAACAGCCGGAATCTGTAGTCGTTAGGCGCAACCCAGGCCCTCCTATCCGGCCTGTGGATAACGGCCGGAATCTGTAGTCGCATCAGCCGGAATCTGTAGTCGCATCAGCCGGAATCCATAGTCGCAATGCCGGAATCTGTAGTCGCAATGCCGTAATTTGTAGTCGATGGTCCTCTGGAGGCCCCGTGGCACAAGGGCTCCAGCCTTCTAAAAACAAGAGAACAACAAGAGAAAAACAGTTAAAAGGCTTTTAAAACTGGAAAGCTAATTTTTCTGAAGGTTGAGAAGCAAAGGCCAAAACCGAAGCCAAAAGCAGACTCAGAATCCGAAGGCCGTTTTTCCGACGACAATTCGGTTCGAAAGCAGCACACCCACCAGGTCGGCGAGGAGAAAATGATCCCAACCGAACACGACCTGGAGGAACCCAATGAATACTGCCGCTTTCGCGGGCGTCGCAGCTTATCTGCTCAGCATGGCTGCTATAGCGCCGGAGCCGGTAAGCCTAGCTGTAGGCGTTACGACGATCGTAGACGTCCAGCAGCACTACACCATCATCGACAAGATTGGTACTTCCTACACCGGCGGGCCGGTACTGAACCTTTCAGAGTGGGAGGTCAATCTCGAGGGCGTCAGTGACATTCAACTGGCCTTTAATGCTGAAGGGGTCCTGGATGTAGCTACGGTAAAAGCTGACAAGCTCCATCTGGAGGAGGTGCTAAATGGCTTCAGGAACCAACTGCAAATCAGCACTGATGAATCCGGCCTTGGCTTTGAAAACGTGACCTTCTTATCTGGCTCCACCGAGGTGGTTGTCGAATCGCATCCACTGGACACTCAGTTCACTGTCAACTACATCAGCGCCGACTTCAAACGCGCACGCACCCAAGCTCAAAAACAGTACGCCTAACCAGATCACAGAACTGCCCTCCTCTCTTCATGCAAAAGCCAGTTCGCGTCTAACCATAAAATCTAGCCCTAAACCCGAACTGATAGGCACAAAAACCAGCCTTCAGTTCGGGATAAGCAGCGTAAAAAACACCCCTACCATGATTTAGCCTTGAAAATACGGCTTTACGTATTATCATCCACCCTGTATTCAGCAAATGCAGGGATTGTCATGCAGCAGTCAAGCGAGCAGTTTGAAGAAGAAACGGTCAACTACACCGACTTCGACGCCCTCCTCTATCCCCCCCAGTTCGCGGCCGACTGCTTCGGCCTTACAACCCGGCGCCTCAAGGATATTGAAGACGAAAACGGCATCGAGATTCGGCGGGTTCCGCGAGGAACCGTCACATCCAGGGCTTACACGCTTCGCGACATTTTTGACATCGCCGCGCTTCGACGAGCGAAAGGCTACACAAAGGGATTGCCCCGGCAGATTGTTATCTCGACGTTCGTGCAGAAAGGCGGCACTGGAAAGACGACAACCTCGGTCAACTTTGCTGTATATCTTCAGCTCGCGGGTCTGCGGGTGCTTTGCGTTGATAACGATCCTCAAGGCGATTCGTCCAGCGTGTTTGGCTACGATCCAGATCTCGCACTATCAGATCTCGAGGCAATGGGAATACCTGCCGATCGCTATGTCGCCGGCCACTTTGGTAGCCTCCTGAGTCCCGATCTCCGGGTGAGATGTTTTGATCCGATGACTTTCGAGGAAGTGGTCAAGAAGCCATTCGGTGAAAACGGGCCACACCTGATTCCTGCCGATGCATACCTTGAAGACCTGGCCGTCGCACTCGATGCCGAAAATAACATGGACTTCTGGTACGCCGGGTGGCTTGAGCGGGCGCGTAGCGGAGAAATCCCAGGTGTCGATATCTCCTCTTATGATGTGATTCTGTTCGACAACGCGCCTACCGCCTCCAGGCTCACCAAGAACTCTATCGTTGCCAGCGACTTTGTGCTCTGCCCCGTGCGGATGGACAAATTTTCGTTCCGGGCTCTGATGCGGCTTAACGACTGGATGGTCCGATTTGCGAAAGCGTATCGCCGCTCTCCAGGAGTGCTCGCTATTCCTACGATGTTCATCCGCAACCGCAAACGCATCCTCAGTAACCTGGTTGTCCTGAATGATCTTTTCCCTGGTCGGGTATCAGAGGAAAAACTCTATTACTCCGAGGATTACGGAAAAGCACTTGATCAAGGCGTTCCCCTGCTTGTCTGGAAAGGTGCGTCTTCCAAAACGATTGACTCGATGCGCAGCGTGTTTGGTGAAGCGCTGAAACGAATACGCGATCTGGCCGCGCAGTGATTGAGGTGGTGCTCGGAGCACCAGGGTCGTTAGATTTGAGTGGTGCTCGGAGCACCACCAGCGAAAATCAGAAAATAATGGTGCTCGGAGCACCACTTAAATCTTGAGAATTGAGTGGTGCTCGGAGCACCACCACTAGGTTTCGGAGGAAATATGGCCAAGTCGGAGGATTACCCAGGTCAAAAAAAGACCCCCCCTCAATGGGTCACTGGAGTTCGCCCACCCGCGGAAATTGCTGAGCCTAATCTCAGGGTCTCCGTTGCAGACATGCTCGCCGCACAACGGGCAGAACAGGAGGTCAGTGCGCCAAGTCCGGCCGCAGTGTTAGCTCCAGCACCAGGTCATAATGATGAGGCTGTTGCCGCAAGTGACAGCGGCGTTCTTGCTGAGGTGAAGGTCGATTCGATTCGGGTATCTCCGTTTCAACCTCGTTTGACCTTCAGCGAAGCAGCTATTGAGGATCTAGCGAACTCGATCGCCTCTGTTGGACTGGTAAAGCCGTTGACGGTCCGCCCTGTCGGGGATGGAGTTTATGAGTTGATCGGCGGCGAGCGCCGTTGGCGTGCTCACAAGCTGCTGGGCAGGGAAACCGTGACCGCCTATGTACGCTCCGTTACGGATGCAATGGCGAAGATTCTGGCCCTAACCGACAACGAGGGACAGGAAGCTCTGACCGAGTATGAGCGCGGCCGTTCTTATGCCGCGATCATGCGAGCAGGGGAGGAAAGCTCGATTCGTGCTCTCGCGCGCAGGGTAGGGGTCAACCATTCGATAGTTAGCAGGTGTCTTCTCCTAATGGATCTGCCAGAGGAAGTGCGAGCAATACTCGACACGAATCCGGGGCTTATCGGCGGGAAATGGGCAAAGGACTTCATTGAATTCAGTCGTACCGAGCCGGCGCTGCTTCTGCAAGCAGTTACCTCTATGCGCGATCATCAATGGACGCAGGAGCATGCCCTACGATGGTTAGCGAAGGAGCTTGCCTCGCGTGATCAGCAGAAGACGCCGGGCAAGTTCACCGATAAAGAAATCAGTGGGATAGGCAAGGTTCGTGTAGATGGGAAAAAAGTCGAGTTTCGATGCGAGAAAACGGTAGATGCGAAGCGGCTGGCGGAACAATTTGAGGCTTTCTTGAAGACCATTGATCGTTCCCTGATTACAAGCGAATGATTATCAGTAGTGTCGTAATGAATTATTTCAGACGCGAAACTGGTTAGAAAACGCGAACACGAAGGCGAAATGCCATGACAGAATATGGTTTTCAGACTTCGAGATAGGGATATATGGCAACCGCAGTCGCGCAACCAGAGCTCAGGGTGCAACCGCAGACACGATTCACCACGCTCGCACAGCTGTCAAAGATTGAGCCTGAGCATTTGCTCGGCCTGAGCCGTATCGAGCTGTTTTCTGTGATTTCAGAGCACTGGCTGAAGTGTTCGGCCCCAGCGCGGATTCACATGTTGAGCAGCGAAGATCGGTTCATCCGAGGCGAGGCGCGGGCTCAAAACAAAGCACTAAGCGTCACGCAAATTTGCGCAGACCAAGCGCCAGGGGTTATCTATGAGCAATTCAACCAAACACCGTATCTCGCTGGCGTATGAGCACGAAGGTGAGGTGCGGCAGGCTTCAGCTGAGCTGAACCTAACGAAGACCAGCATCATCTTTAGCGGACTCCCGAGCATAAAATTCAAGGTCTCCCTGAGCGATCCTGAACAGGTCATATTGCAGTTGCCGACAGACCGCAAAGGAAAAAAACCAACGGTGTCTTGCGACATCTCCTCGATTCCTGAGCTGGAAGCGGCGATGGCAGAGGTGCGCAGGCAAGGCTGGCTCAGGCCGAAGGTGTCGGTGAGTGAGTGCGAATGAACCGTGGCCGATGCCTAGATCCGAGCTCGATCCGATCGGAGTCGATATTCAGGACGCGCACAAGCTCATTCGCTTCCCTGGTTGCTTGAGCGCGCGCGGAGAGTAGGGCGAGCGCCATGGGCTTAGCTCAGAAGCTCAAAGGTTGGCTATCCACGGGCCATCCCATACTCCGGACGGGAAATGATCTACATAGATCTCCGCGATAACCTATGCTTTTACCACCGCCAGTTCGCTTTCCTTCTGTAGGAACGGGTCGGCTTAGCGGCGCTCAGAAAAGCTCAAAAAACATCAAATTAATGAAACTTATCACGCCTTAAATGGTCTGTGATGGCCTAATGTTTGCTGTAGACATGGCCCTAGCTTATGCTGTGCTGTGAGACAACTTTTTATAGGTGTTGCCGTCCTGCAACCAGTTTACGAGCTGAAAAGATGACGAACCTTTGACGCCGTTTTTGTGTAGTGATGCAGGACTGTATATTTATACACTGATTAGCATGCAGCCTTTGCCTTGACAGAAAATACCGAGATTCAGCCATGATCACAAAGATGCCGCCTCATGTAGTCAGAAGCTTTCCCTACTGGGAGACGCCACCGGAGCCGGGCCAGGATTTACATGAATTGAAATGGGGCGTCATGGAAGTCCTTTCAGACAAGTCGCTTAGATTCGTTGACACCAAACCAGATCAGGAAGCTCTCGAGGAATTAATAAGCCAACTTCAAGAGAAGATTTAATATTGATTTAGATTTATTGTCCTAGGCTTCTGTAGATCACAACCCCTGCTTAAACGGCAGGGTTTTTTTTGCGCGAATGTCGAAGGCAGGCCAGCAAGATGGCCGCAAATTCAGACGCAAAAACGACCTGAAAAGGCGTCATTTATTTATGTGTTCGACTTATCGTTCCTTGATAAAACCCGGAACGAGAAGCTGCTTATGCAAAGCTATGATTTGGCGTTTCACGATTACGCTCAGCTTTTTCCGCTAATCATCGGTGATGACTACGAAGCCCTGCTTGAAGATATCGATACCAACGGACAGCGTGCACCGATCGTTCTCTATGAAGGAAAGATCCTTGATGGGCGTAACCGATATCGCGTTTGCAAGGATCTGCTGATCGAACCACGAACAGAGGAATACACAGGAGATGATGCCCTGGGTTACGTCCTCTCTTTGAACCTCTACCGCCGGCAGCTCACCGTAGCACAACGGGCTTTGATCGCTGCCGAGCTGTCCTCACTGCGTGGGAACAGCGCTATCACTGTTGACCTGGAGAAAGCAGCCGGGCAGGAGTTGGAAGCCGCAAAGATGGCTATTGAGGAGGCAGCCAAAGTCCTGGGTATCAGCCCACGCTCTGTGTCTTCTGCCTGCAAGGTTGTCCGGGACGGCACCAAAGAGCTGTTAGATGCTGTCAAATCTGGTGAAGTGAGCGTATCCGCCGCGGAACAGGTGGCTAAGCTCGAGAAAGAGGCTCAGCAAGAGTTGTGTAGCCGCGGGCCTAAGGCAATACGTAAGGCCGCGAAGGACATGAGAGAGGAGGGCAGAGCGAAACCTGCGTTGTCCAATAAGTCACTTCCGCCCCCAGAAAAAAGCAGTCACCTGCCACCGCCGGTGCCGCTTGACGATGATGAAGATGCTGATTCAGCACACGAAGCGCCGGCTAACCAAATAGCCGCGATCGAGCAAGAGTCGGACATTTTCTATACCTCGGAGAGAAAGCCAGCGGCTCAGCTACTGTTCGAAATGGCTGATGCAGGAATGCAGTTTGGTCGAGAAGCTGAGGGCGTTGCCGACGACATCATGAATGAGGTTGAGGAAGGCCTCGATCTTCAGTTCCTTGCGTTTGTTGTGGACGTAGCAAAGAGGCTGGAGAATCGGGTGAAGGCAAAAATGCAGGCCAGATACGCTGAGGAGACGTGAGGGTTGGGATTTTCTGGAAGGGTGATTTCATAGGTTAAAGCCCGAACAGAAAAGGAGTACCCCACATGCAAACACCTCAGGACGACACCGTAATGGATTTTGGCCCGAACCTCTTCGGTGGCGAGGGTGGCTCCGCGTCCATCCCTTCCGCTGATGATGCAGATGCTACGAACGAGGCCCTGGAGGGTGCGGCGAGTGTTTCTCATCAGATGACTGAAGGTTGTATCGAAGAGAAGACAGCCGAGGCCGGCGGCGTCCAGGCTGGTGGTAACAGCGCTCCCTCGAGCAGCGATGTTGAACCTGGCGTGAACACTCAACAGGCAGCCACTCAAACCAAGGCAGGGAAGTCCGAAGTAGGCACCAAAGCCTTGTCCAGTGTGAAAGCAGCCGTGAAGGTTTTCGAAAGCATCAATGGCTTCGACGAGCAAAGCGCGACTCAGCGTACCGTTGTTCGCGATCTGATGTTAAAGCAGTCCGAAGCCATGGAACTCAAGCTCCAGGGCAAGAAACCTCCCGAGGGTGAAGACTTTGATGCCATTGCTAAGCAGCTCCGGCGCGAGAACAACCGCCTCGACTCCCTGCTTGAAGGAAAGGAATCACTGTTCGGCAAGGCCCGGAAAGCCGCCGAAATTGCGATCGAAAACATCCAGGGCGTAATTGCCGAAATCAACCGTTTGGAGGAGGAGGCTTAGCCCTCCTGGACGCCATGAACAAGAAACTGTTCGCCAATATCCAGTTTTACGCCTTCTGGCCTTGCGCCGGATACCTTGCAGGCTATGCATTCCTTGCATCGGCAGGCATGATCTAACCAGCAGCCCTAGCAAGCCTGGCGCGCCCCGTCACGGCTCAGGGCCATGAAACCCAAACCAAGGAGACAAGATGTCCCTCATCACCGAGTACCGAGCCACAGAGGAAGCCATCAAGGAGCTTCAGGACCGACTGGAGAAGCTGAGCGGAAATGAAGCCCTTTTGAAAGAGATGGAGTTCGAGAAAAAGCTGCGGGCCTTGATGTCTGAGTATGGCAAGAGCCTGCGTGACATCATCGCGATTCTTGACCCGGACTATCGAAAGCAGATTACCCATCAGCCTGGCAAACCTCGTGCGCAACGAGCAGTCAAGATCTACCGCAACCCCAATACGGGTGAGCTCGTTGAGACCAAGGGCGGCAACCACAAGACGCTCAAGGAGTGGAAGCAAGAGCATGGCGCTGATGTAGTCGAGACATGGCGAACCCAGTGAGTTTGCGCTTCCGCTGATCTTCCAGAATAAAAGGCCGGTGATCCCGGCCTTTTTTGTGAGCTCGGTTTGGTCACCGGGAGCTTGGGTTTTTTCAATTGAATGAGAACTTGAAATGGAGGTAAATAACTATCAACGGAGGATCAAATGGAAAACACTGAAAACGTCGATGAACGCCTGTTGGCCGCGGTTATGGATGAAGCGCAAACGGACTTCAGCATAGCCAGTATTGCAGTTGAGAAGATCCGTCAGGGAGCTGAAAGCATCGCCGCCGGCATGCACGGTCGCAACCATGTAAAGGCGTCATTCGAGCATTATGACGGTACCCCGATGTCGCCTGAAGAAGCCTTGGCTCACCAGTGTGTCCATGCGGCAAGTATCGGAAAATCCCTCGGCCAGGAATTTCTTCTGAAGGCACCTGCTCCCCTCCTGGAGCAATTTTCCGCCGTGGCAGGGAACCGTAACGTTGCGGACAGTGGTGCAATGCTCGCCGGCCTGCTGCATGGGTTCATGATTGCATTCGCCACGAGGGAGACGGAGGAGCGAGCGCTGAAAGCGATGCTGGAGGTGGCTCGGATCTGCGACGAGGCCAACAATATCCGAGGCACCTCTTTCGGCCAGGCCAGCGAATAAATTGGTTACTCGGGCGCTCTTTGCGGAGCGCCCATCATCCCAGCCGTCAGGCAGCCGGCTGCACCTTGGCCAGGTCCGACCCAGCATCAGGGGCAAGCTCCGAAATCAGATCCGATACCTCACCTTTCACCTGGGGAGCGTTGGCGACAAGAAAGTCCCCCCAATCCTTCATCAGGGCGCGACGCTTATCTAGCAAGTCACCTCGGTTATATGCTGCTTCAACCTTACTGTTGAGGGTATGCGCGAGAGCCATTTCGCAAACCTCTCGCTGGTGATCGGTTTCTTCCGCGGCCCACGTCCGAAAAGTAGATCTGAACCCATGCGGTACGACGCCATCGATCTGGAGCTGATCGAGCACCCTTGCCATGGCATTGCCGGGAATAGGGCCTGTTCGCCAGGAGTTGAGAAATATCCATTTGTCATGCTTTCCGACCTGCTGCCGTAGCACCTCGAGCATTTGCTCCGTAAGGGGTACCCGGTGAGCCTTGCCCGCTTTCATGCGTTCTGCTGGGATGTACCAGATTTTCTCCTCCCAATCTATTTCCGGCCACTGGGCCCCGCTCACCTCTTGGTTACGGGTCGCAGTCAGAATTGCGAATTCAACAGCACGAGCTGCTGCCCCATCCAGGGAATCGAGCCTGGCCAACAGCTCGGCAGTGCGTAAAGGTGTCGGAGACGGGAAGGGGACTACCGTATGCGATTGCTTGGGCAAGAGCTTGTCGAGATGACCACGCCACCGTGCGGGGTTTTCACCTTGCCGAAGCTTCAGTGCCTTCGCTGCATCGAGCACGAGCTCTATGCGATTCCGGACGCGGTTCGCCGTGACGGGGATCTTGCTCCAGATCGGCGTCAGCACATCCAGGATATCGTCCGTGTCGACCTCGGCTATCCGAAATCCGCCTATGACAGGGTAGACATGCTTCGTGAGTGAATTCTGCCATTGCTGGTGATGCTTCTTAGACCAACTCGACGAATGCGTGCGTATGTACCTTTCCGCCGAAGACCGAAACGTGTGGCTCGTTGTAGTTCGTGAGGCTTTGGCGGCTTTGGCCTTCGCACGCTCAGCGGCTGGATCGACGCCACGGGCGATATCGAGCCGGTACTTGTCAGCCTCCAGCCGTGCGTCTCTGAGGCTCAAGGCAGGGAATGTACCCAGGGCCAGATCGTGCCGCTGCTTCGCCAGCATATAGCGAAAGACCCAACTTTTTCGCAGGGTAGCTGACACACGAAGAATCAACCCTCGGCCGTCCTGGTAGGAGCCGGGCTGGTCGACATCCTTGACGAACTTAGGGGTCAGTTTGCTCATGAGGTGCCCTCGATCACCGGGCCATTCCTTTCATCCACCGGCACGTCATCCTGAAAAGCGAGAGAAATGTTCTCCGGTGGGACAAGGTGAAGGCAAGCAAGCTCGTACCCCGCATCTGAAACGAGGTGTAAACCGGAGCGATCAACGGCGAGAACGGAAATCGCTCCAGGCTCGTCATCAAGCGCTTCACCAAGCCAGTTACTGAGTGCGTCTTCTACTGCCAGCATCGACCCAAAGAAATAGACCATTTCCTTGGCTTCACCGAGTAGTTCGGAGCGAGGTCCAATCTGCGGCCGTAAACCGTCACGGAAGATGGACTCAAGATTACGGGTTGGCGTGACGTGGTAAATCTCACCAGAAATCGGCTCGCTTTGAGCGTGCTCATTCGAAGCATGGTTTTGCACTACGGATTCCTCGCGGCTCGTTTGTTCGCAGGCGCTGATACTGCAATCGCGCCAGATCTCGCCGGAATGTAGGAGGATAAGGTATCCCCATACAAAACGGCTACAGGCCAGAACCTATAAGGGATTCCAGAAAACCCAAATATTACATCCCACACCATAGCCCACAGTTGCTATCGAGCAGAATGACCCTTCCAGGAAGCAGAGGAGGCAGACCGGCGAGAGCATGAGTATCTGGACCAGGTGAGGTAGGGGAGAGGAGAGGAGAGGAGAGGGGGAATCGCCCACCCGGCAGCAGGTCTGAATCCTCGGCCGGGTCGTTGCCTGATCAGATTGAATGGATGGCTTCCGAGCCGCCAATTTCAACCATGGTCAATAGCCCGTTTTCAAAAACACCACCAGTATCAATATATCGAACATTCCCTAAATCAAGGACGGCAGGGACTTTCGTGTGGCCTACAAAGATCCTGTCGATACCAGCAACGGGGATGGTTGTTTGATTTGCATGACGAGATCTACGCCACATTGCATCCGTGGCGTGGTAGTTCCTATAAGAGTCGCCTAGCTCACCTGTCAGAGCCTCCTCGAAGCGCGACCAACTTAGGCATGTGCATTCGGCATGAACAATTCCAAACTTTTCGCCGTTGCGACCTTCGACCTGAATAGCGATGGGTAGGCCATGTAAAGCAAGTCCTATGGACTTCTGCTCGTCAGATGTAAGGGAATAGAACCATTCTCCACCGTACTTCCGGTGTCCAGCTGGTTCGGTATCCAGTCCTCCTTCAACACACCAGTAGTCATGATTCCCCATAACGGACTTGAACCAAGGCTTCTTTAACCAGTGATCAACCAGGCGTGATTCTGGCCCTCTATCAACTAAATCGCCTACCGAAAATAGTCTGTCTGAATTTTCGTCAAATCCTACCGAAGATAACAATTTCGATAGCTTGCCAAATTCACCATGAATATCACCAACCACGAAATCACGCCCAAAAATATTGGCTCCATACTTCGCGTAATAGCCATTGGCGCTCACGCTGGTCGGCTCATGAATTGCAGAAAGATGAGGAGCTTCGGGCATCATAATAGGCTCGCGATACGCTGGAATATGTGGCATACAGACCATTTTCGGAGCGGATAGCGCCTAGACGGATACTGGTTTTTTGCGTTGCTCAACGAAGGAAACAACCTCTTGAGATATGCGCTTTGTTTCAGCGTCATACTCATCGTTGATAGCAACAGCTCGCTCCGGGCCAAGCTCGCTAATCAAGCGTTGAGCTTCCAGCGAAACGGCACCTTGCCTGTTCAGGTAGTGCGGATCTATGACGTTCATGTTGTAGGAATCGCCAATTCGCATAGCAACCTGAGCCCCTTGGGCCTCGCACATTCTGAACCCGATCTTCTCGTATGCCTCAACGAGTTTTGGGAAGCAGCTAAGTGCTATATCGGAAAAGCGCGGTTTTAGGCTGGCAATCATCATTGTCATAAGCCCCTGATTGCGGTAATCAGAATCAACGCAGATATAGTTGATCCCACAAGCAGTTGGGGAGTCGATTGCGCGAGTAAGTATCATGAATCCTAAAACATTGGATTCAGCGTTCATGGTGATTACAACTTCTGAATTGATCATAAGGCTAATTGCCGGATCTAATTGAAGTCGAATGTCAGTCAACATCCACGCACGGATTACGCCGAACATTGGATGGGTAGTGCTTATTGGTCGGTTGACCAAATCTTGGCTATAGCTCTCAGCCATGCGCAAGATTTCTTCTTTCTGCGAATTACCAAGTGTTTTGAGATCTTTGATTGTAATAACTTCCATGATTACTCCTTTGTGTTCGCTTCGATTATTTGCTTTCAACAATATGCCACTGACCATCCCAGTTACGGATCTTGCATTTAGCAGTCATCCCACGCCCGGTATGGATGCCTTGAACAACGCCCTCACCAGGCCCCGTGCTGGCAAAGTTCACACGGCCACATTCTTTGAAGGCGACCTGGTTCATGAATCCCCCCCTGCTTTGAACTGCGTCCTTCCCAGCTGCTGTATCGACCGCACGCTGGCCGTTTGTGATGCGAATAGCTTGAATCACCGTCGAGCCGTCTTCTGCTTTGCTGTAGCGCAGAGTGCGCTCGTGCTCTACAGCAGCGGTACCGGCTGCGCCCCCCGAATCTCGCGACGAATCGCAGCCGACCAGCGAGAGGCCAACAAGGGCGTAGATGAACAATTTGCGCATAGATGAAGCTCCAGTGATTTGTCGCATAAGCATGCCAGCGCGGGAGAAATTGCCAACTCAAGTAGGTGCATTTACTGCACCGCGCTATAGCCGTCGCCCGTCTGGGTAAAGCGGGTGTGGTGATTACAGGGGCTTTCTAGTGGCCTTGAGCAGCAGAACGCTGATAGATGTACCGTCGAATGCGTTATCAATCGCCTCGGAGAATTCGAGCTTGAAGCCCGGTAGCAGATCGGCAGCGAGCCTCCGGGCGCTTGTCGGCAGCACTGCCCCAAGTCGTCCGCCGGTTTCAATAAGTGTGCCGGCGTGGCGGAGGTGTTCCTGCCAGCGGCCTTCGCTGTATGGCGGATTCATGGCGATCACGCTGAAGGAGGTACCAGGTTTCCAGGCGAGGAAATCCCCCTCGATGACGTTGTGTCCTTTCTCTCTCAGTATTTGGCAATGCAGCGGACTGACTTCGACGCAACGGGTGCGATCCTTGGGCAGCAGATCAGCAATGCCGCCCTGGCCAGCCTGAGGTTCGCATACAGTGTCGAGCAGGCTGATATCCAGCCAGTCCACTAGGCGCTGTGCGAGATTCGGAGGGGTCGGGTAGAACTGATAGCTCTTCTGGTCGGGAATGCTGCCACGTGCAGCAACCTCTGCAACAGCGTCACGCGGGTCATAGTCGAACTGCCAGTAGGTTAGGCGGCCATGCTTGGGGCAGGTGGTCAGAACCCCGCCCAGAGCCGCCATGACGCTGCCCACCTCATCGAGCAGGTGTTTGCTGTCCGCACGCTCGCGCACGGAGATACACAGCGTATTGGGTACGTTAATTCGGTCGTATTCGCGGCGGAAGTTGGTCGTCTTCTCCAGGTAGCAGTATGTCTCAGCGCTGCTGAGCAGCGATGTCACAGCGTTCGATAGGGGGCGCTCGTAAAGCGTCTTGCTGTTGAAGCCAGATGCCTTCGGCTTTGCTGGGCGCTTGCGGAAGCTCTCCGGGATGGCCATCGGGTGCAGGAACGCCAACACGCTATTGAGCCTGTATGCCATGTCCGGATGGACTTCGAGGTGAGCGGTACCCACCTTGTATGCCCTAATGCGAACGCTGCCGCCATCTATCTCTACCCACTCCCCTCGACTTGCCCGTGCCAGGTGCAGGATGCGGGTGGTAGAAGCACGGCACGGATCATCGCGACCCATAAACTTGGCCACCACCATGCGTAGATCGTGGATATAGCCCTCACGGTCATGATCGGTCGATCCCCAGTCGTTATAGACGTGGCTCATGATTGCGCGCTTGTAAAAACCTTCTGGCTGATTGGTCACATGGGTACGCGACAGGGCTCGGAAGATGCCATCAACACGCTCGGCCAAGAATTCAACACGGCGGGAGAGGAGGCTTTGAATCGTTGCACGCAGGTTGTCGAGATTGAACTCTGGCATATCCAGCTCAGGGTTCTCGCCGCGTTTGTATTTGTGGTCGCGCCAGGCGTTCAGGGTTTTGTGCCATTGGCTACGGCGGGCCTGCGGCATGTGCTCCATAAGGTCGGTTTGATTGAGCGCACGCTGCCAATAGGCTGCGGTCAACTCGTTCAGCGCGCCCTCAAGCTGGAATATTTCGCCGAAGGCGCTGGTATGGCGAATGCTTGCGCTACGACCGTACTGGTCATTGCCATTACCATCGAAGAAATAACCCAGCACACCAGAAACCTTTTCCTGGGTGATGACCCCATGTACCTCAATGACACGGGCCTTCTCGCGCTCGTAATCGCCGGCCAGCAACGTCAGCGCGTCAAACTGAACGGGGGCAAAAAATTGGTCGATGACATCGCCATGAAGGACTGGACTGGAATGACGGTCGTTCTCGAAAAGCTGCATAAGTGAAAACCTCCTTGGTTTCCACCAACTTCTCATTGTCCCGAAAAATCCCAAGCTGTCAGTCGATCACGACTTCTCTCGCTGAATCCCAGTCGCTGGGGGCAGCATCTCCAGTGGCGAAGGCAAATCTCATACCCACGGTCGGCCTGCCTTTCTTCATGAGGTATGCCGCAGCGCCTGCGCACATCGACTCGTGCCCCGAGGGTTCATAGTTCCCCTCATCGTCCCAGTTGCCACCCCGTTTTGAATGCACGGTCTTGTGACACTGGAAAGTCGAGTGATCATCCTCGATCAGGGTAGAAATAATCCCCTCCAAGCGCCCGCGGCTTAGCGGAATGGCACCCTCCTTCAGGAACGGGCAATTCGCACATGGTTTTTTTCAGTCGGAAGTGCTGCTTGATCGGATTCACTGAATCGTTTCCTTAGCGCGAAACATCAATGGCGAAAACCTCGACAGGATCTGCCCCAAAGTGCGGATGAACGATCGTCGTCAAGCGATAGCCCTTCCAGGGCAAGACAAGTCTTCGTGCGTCATCTCCGCGCTTCGGATAGCCACGTGTCAGCTCTATCTGGTCGAAGCTCTGCCCCTCCAAACGCCGACGCCAATAGGGTGTGGCAGCCCGAAATTCTTCCGGCTTGACGCCAGCCTTGATCGCGTCGAAATACTCGCCTTTGAGTGGCAGCGTCAGGGTTCGCATGGAGCGGGTTCCTTTCAGTTCGTTACGGTCACGGGGTCAGGCGCTGGCTAGGTTACGTTAGCAACCGGCGCAGCGCTGTCGCGCAGTTTCCGCACCGGCCGGCCGTGCGCGGCGTCGGCATAACCCAGGCGGGCGATACGCTGCGCGCGGTAGACCAGGCCGAGCGGGTTGGGCCAGGGCCTGCCGGCTTCGTAGCGCTTGCGGCCGGCCATATAGGGCACGTCAATATGCAGTGAATCAAGGCCCGCCGACTCGGCGCACAGGCGGGCAACGTAGCGGTCTAGCAGGTCGGCACGCATGGGGCGAGTTCCCTCAGTAGCGGGCTGGATTGCCTTTGTACTGCCAGCGCTCGATCAGCGCCGCAGTCCATTCAGGCCCCAGGCGGGCCAGTGCTTCGGCGATAGTGTCATTGCTCTGGTTCAGCAGCTCGGCGCTGTTCGCTGCGAGTGCGACATATAGGTATTCGCCACGACTCAGGGCACCAACACAGTCAAGGTCGCCCTTGGCCACGCGCAGCGCCAATGCGTCGAGGTAATCCAGTTGATCGGCCATTTGGTCATTCTCCTTCTGTGGTTGGGTTTGGAGGTTGCTATTCAGAGCGATCGCGTTCAATCCAAAGCTGATCCTGGCGGAACACGATGTAACTGTCCCGAGCCTCGGGCACTACCTTTCTAAATTGCGCATCTGTCATGTCGTCGAGCCGGCTGAGGTCGCCACTAGCGCTTAGCCGCTCAATCACCTCGGTGGTGAGCCCTTCGTAGCGGTTGAGATAGACGATTGCATCCATCCCCGCACGTTTCGCGCTCGCGATTATGGATTTCCAGTTACCGCCGCGATCTTTGCTTCGGCGAATATTCTTCGCCTTCAGATAGGCTCGGATGACACGGGAACCCTTGCCAGCACGCATGGAGGCCTGTTCTGAGGTACCAAAATGAAGCCCACCGTCGACCTTTTTGGACGGATCAAGGGTGTCGAACTCCCCATTGGTTCGATGTTCCAGCAGCAAAGGAAAACCCGAGGAGTCAACCACCACGGAAGGGCTGAGCCATTTTTTGAAGTCATCCTCAGCCGAATCTAGCCCGCTGCGCATAGGTTTTCCTGTTGGAGAGCTACTAAGATGTATGGATTATCCCACTTGCCAGGCACAACCCAAGCACCTGGCCTGAAGCAGGATTGAACGCCACTGGCTGTCCGGACGAGCGAAGAGTGAAAATGGGAAAAGATAAAATTCACTGGAGAATCAGCGCGGAGGATGTCCTGGCCGTTCTGGAGTATTACAACGCCGCTAGCCTGAAAGCCCAACAAACGGCGCTTTCTGGCACGGCGACCCAGCTTGAGAAATTGTTGGGAGGCCCACTGCATAAACTCCTCGAGCCGGAGGAGGCTGACGCCATCCGAAAGTCCGGGGAGATCGTCCGCTCGATCAATATTCGTGTTGAGCACGCCAAAGAGATCAAGCGCCGGGAGGAGAAGCAGAGGGAGGCTCGGCTCAAAGCCCGCAAGGCCCTGATTGACGCCGAAATTAGGGCTGCAATCCCGAGGCCCCAGGCAACAGCGGAGAACGTAATACGGATCACAACGCTGGCAATGGCACTTCATCAGGAGAAATTCATCTTGGATTTCTATGATGTCCCAACCGTGATCAGGCAGTTCCAGGAGCGGCTACAGCGAGCGCTCAAGGAAAAGGCACTGGGTGGCTACATCGATTACGTTCATACAGACATCGTGCGCGGATTATCTGAAACCCTCGACTATCGGCAGAGTGGGAACCCCAGGGCGGACATTGCGGCTGCACTTAGCTTGTGTGAAAGCTGGAAGCCGAGATACCGGCCGACGCAGGAATTCCTAGATTTTGTCCATCACCAAATAGCCATTGAGCACTCGACCAACGTAGAGAGATTGCCGGTCAAGAAGAAGCCATCCGGCAGGTCGCCACAATAATTCATCTCACAGCAATTCAGGCTGTGCCCGAAGGCGGGCCATGATTCGACTGTTCATGGCCTGCCGGTCTGCCGCCATTCTGGCCTCTCTGGCGGCACCTACGCCGTTGAACTGGTTGACGACATAGATCAGATACAGCGGGTCGCTCGGGCCGACCCAGGCGTTCCAAGCTGCGCGGCATTTGGCTCGTGTCTCTGCATTCAGTGCGAAGTATGCAGCTCGTGCTTTACGCCACACGGCAGCATGGTTCTGACGCATACGATCGGTAACTTTGCCCTCGTGAAGGTCGCGCAGGCGCTTTTCTTCTTCCCAGCTGTGCTGGATCTCGCGAATCTGATCGCCGAAGAGTGGCAGTGATTCAGCTTCCCGCGCCTGTTTGCGCTCAAAGGCCTTCTTCATCATTTTGCGGCGAGAAACCTTGCCTGAACGGCGAGGATAGCGCGGCGCGCTCAGCGCGCCCCTGCTCTCGCTGCCTCCTTCTGGGGTTGGGCGCTATCGGTCGGGGTGTCGGAATAGGCGTAGCCATCGGCTCGCTGGATCAGGGTGCAGTGGCGGTGGTGGATGCCCTGCACTACGCCATCAGGCGTCTGGATGTTGAAGCTGCCGGTCTTGCGCACGGCGACGCGACCCTGGTGGGTGCCAGCCTTTTTGCCGGTCGGCACCTCGGCGCGCACCTGATCGCCGGTCTGGAAACCGAAAT
>Ga0247725_1000606_pt1 | contig 23786 bp, 20 predicted proteins | sample OKSTACKMCFT3sol_FD_183021 | JGI IMG/M metagenome (GOLD analysis project Ga0247725, IMG submission 183021) | Subsurface sediment microbial communities from gas well in Oklahoma, United States - OK STACK MC-FT3-sol | ecosystem: Environmental > Terrestrial > Deep subsurface > Rock core/Sediment...
ATATAAAATTTTATATGTGCTCAATTTTCATGCTTGAACAAGTTCAACCACAAAAATCGACCTTGAGTAAAATGGCGGCGAATGCAGACGATTCCTACAGGTAAAATATGGACGACTTGATCAAGTCTGTCGTATAATACCTGTAACGCCAAGGCTCACAGGTATCAAGCAATGCCGCGTCTAATCTCATACGTTCGTATGTCCACAAGCGAGCAGTTAAAGGGGTTTTCGCTGGAACGTCAGCGAAACCTGATTGCAGATTTTGCCCGAAAAAATGGGCTGTCGCTTGAAGATAGTCATATTCTTGAAGACATTGGACGTTCATCGTTTTCAGATGATACAGAGCAAAAAGAACTTACAAAATTCTTTGAAGACCTTGGAAATGATAAATTTCAAAAAGGTGATGTTTTTGCATTAGAAAATATTGATCGTCTTACACGTCGTGGTCCAATTGACGCTTTAATGAAGGTTAATCAAATAATTTCAAAGGGTTTGAAATTAGCGATTATCAGTGATAAAGAACAACGTATCCTTGAAGAAATTGACGTTTTTTCAATTATCACATTGTCTATTGACGCATCCCGTGCAAATAAAGAAAGTCAAGTTAAGTCAGATAAGGGATTACAGAATTGGGCTTTTAAGCGTGAGCTTGCTGCTACTCATAAAATTGCTATGACAGCCCAAGCACCAGCTTGGATTGATACAGAAACCTATTACATAATGGACGAAACAAAGAACAAGCAAGTAAAGCGTCGTCGTTATGTTTTGAATGAAGATCGAGCCAAAACGGTAAAACTGATTTTTGAACTATTCCAAAATGGTAATGGTTCATTGAAGATCAAGAATATTCTCAATGAACAAAATATCCCAACATTTAAAGGCATTGAATATTGGGAACCTTCTACCATCTCAAAGATAATTCGAAATCCAGCAACATATGGAATGTATCAACCAAAGAAACAAAACACCGGAAAACGTGACTTGGTGGCCATTGGTGAACCAATTGAAAACTATTTCCCAGCAGTGATAGGCAAAGAAGTTTTTGACCAGTGCCAACAGATTACAGCCACCAACACCACCAGAAAAGGACGTAGAGGTAAACTATTCACAAACCTTTTCACAGGTTTATTGAAGTGTGCCGATTGTGATGGTCCTATTCATTTGCTTAACCCCGGCATTGATAAACGTGCAAAAAACCCAAAACCCGTAAACTACTTGATTTGTAAAAAAGGTAAGTTTACCAAAGAGTGTATTACCAAAAGACTTCGCTATGAAGATTTTGAGAATGCAATGCTCAAAGCTATTCAAGAAATCAATCTTGCAGATGTTTTGCATGAAAATAATCCTCTTGAAAATCTAATCAAAAAACAAAGAAATCTACAAGCGGATATTGATAAAAAGAAAAAACTACTTGAAAACTTTGAAAGGAATTTTGTGGAAAACGATGGTGACTTACCATCGTTTATGATTGCACAAGCTAAACAAGCAGAAATTGACATTAAAGCTCTTGATATTGAAATCAAGTCAACTCAGTTTGAAATATCGCAATTGAATGTCTACAACTCAAACATAGACAATGCTATTGATGAATTAAAAACCAATGGCACCTATGAGGCACGTTCAAAAATCAATCTCATACTGCACGAAATAATTAAATATATTGTCATTGATTTTGAACTTGATGATTATGGTGTGATGTTTAAAAATGGTGCCAAAAGATTTATCAATAATGGCATTGTTCAAAATGTGTTCAGGACAGAAAGTAATAAACAACGTGATGATGAAATCAACGAGATTTTGAACCATAAGATTTGATTTGCCATCTGCTTTTTATTTCCAGAATTCAGCCACCTTCTTAGGTGGCTTTTTTATGCGTGCTATACGTTGCTATACGTTGCTATACGTTGCTATACACTTTCATTCTTTGTTATCTGGCTTATTGAAAGCTATACAACTTGAAAACATTTTAATATATGTTAACTTGATATTAGTAGTTCGAAAACATTACAGGCGAGCAATGTAAATGTATAGCAAGTTCACTTCGTTCACTTACTAACATTTACGCTCGATTTTTCGCACTACGTTTGAAAAATGTATAGCAATCAATATGGAGGATTGTATGAATAACAAAGTTAGAAAAAGTAATCAGTTGAATTTTAGACTTCCACAGGAAGATATTTTACTGCTCGAAAAGCAGAGAGCTACATTGAAAATGACTCAGGTAAAATTCATTTCTCACATTATAAATAATGGAGTAAATGAAATCATAGAAGTAAGCAGCCCAAAGTTAAGAGAGGATATAGTCACCATTGAAAAAATATTCAGCCAGATTGGCAACAATCTTAATCAAATAGCAGCAGCGTTGAATTCAGGGAAGCAACCAAGCCAAGACGTTTTAGATGTTCTGACTAAATTAGATAAGAACATGGGCTTATTGACGCAAAGACTTAACAGTTTGAAAAAGGAGAAAATAACAATCAAAGGCGATATATGATAAGGAAAAGATTGAGCACCCAGAAAAGCAGGTCAGGAGTATATAAAGCTTCTAAATACTTCCACAAAGATGATGGATGTGTATTGTTCGAAAGCAACATTTACACACCTATGAACTCATCTAAAAGACAAATTGCGAATGCCATTGCAACATCAATCGAAAATGATGTTGCTGTTAGAACAAAGGGCAGAAAGCAATCAGTTAGAAGTCAGCACGACATGGTCAGCTTTCACACCAATGATAACGTTACTACTGAACAAGCGAAGCAGATTGTAAAAGAACTATATGAAAAGACGCACAATCTATCAAACAGAAAGTATGCGTTAGGCGTTCATGTTGATACAGATGAGGTTCATGTTCATATTGTGTGGTCTTTAAAAGACTTCAATGGCAAGTGTTATAACGTCAGCAATGACTACCGAGTTATTGAAAGAGAATGCGAAAAGCTCGAACAAAAATATAATTTGATAGTTCCAGAAAATCGAATTTCAAGAGATATGGACGAACTCGACAAGATAAAAGACTTAACACTAGAAGAAAAGAAAAACATCATCAGTAAAAAATATAAAGACAAACATCCGCCATCCAATGAAAGAATGCTTGAAGTCCGAGGCATAATTTCGAACAAGCAACAGATGAAAGACGCCTTAAACGTTTACATTAATAGCTCTTCAAGCCCTTCCGATTTTATCAGCAGGATAACCGAGAATGGGTTTAATATCATTCACAATGGTAAATCATCTTTCTCCATTCAATATGAAGACCAGATATTCAAAGCATCCGAGCTTGGCTTATCTTACAAAACACTTAAAGCGAAACTAGGTGATGACACTGGCTTTGAGCAGACTTTGAAAAATAAGCACAACGTTAAGAAATACGAAGATTGCTCTATTGCTTCCAATGAAGTAGCACCCGACTACATGAAAAAGATTAAGCCGAATTCAGTGCTTGCCACCAAGTTCAAGTTTATTCAGCATAGTGACAAGGTTGAATATTTCTATAATTCAGCCAGCAGCAAAAAATCATTCGAGTATTACAAAGACCCATCGAAGGTTTTATTTAATGACACATCAAGACAGTCAGCAAAAGCAGGAATTCAAAGACTTGTTGCCGACGCTAAGCCACCACAATCATTTACAGTGAATGGCCCTGATTACTTCAAGAAGAATGTATGGCTTGAATTTCAGCTAATGGGATTGGAAGCCAAAGGTTTCAAGCTCGAAGGTTACAAACCTACACCAGCAGACCTTGAAGAATTGAAGAAAATCCAAGAGCAATACGCTTCTATGAACAAGAAGCCAGAACCTAAGCCAGCAGCTCCTGCGTTGGCCGTGGAAGCACCTAAACCAGTGGAGCCTGTCATGTCTACACCCGTTCAATACGCACCAGAGAAGGCCACAGAACCAACAAGTCAGGTAGACCAACACAAGGTGGCAGCCACCAATGACGATTTGATAGATGAGTTGATGAGAGAATTTGAGACAGCCGACCATAAACCAGTCGCAGAAGCTCCTACAAAGGCTTCAGAGACACCTACACCAGTAGAGCCTGCCGTAGATGACCTTTACACACCGATGACACCGGAGCCGATTCCAGAGCCTGAAAACCATAAGGTCGATGGTGACTATTCAACATATTCGAATGATGAAATTGTTGAAGAATTTGAATGGTTGCAATCGAGACTAACGAAAAGCTTATTTCCGGGCAGCAGCACGCGAGACATTGCGGGGCATAGAGAAATGGACAACATTCCAGACAATCGTAATGGCATAAAAACTGGCGAGGTTAAGCGACAATATGAATTTAGACAGAAGCTTTATAATCTATTTGATGAAATTAAAGAAAGAGACCCATCGGCAGCAAAACAGCTTGAGCAAGCTTTTAAAGCACAGATGGCAAACAAAAGGGCGGTAACGTTTGATTTAAAACCCCAGTTAACAAAATAGCCCAGTCAGGGCTTTTTTGTTATTCACAGCTTCCATAATAAGAGAATTTGATTGACTTCGATATATTATACTTGCTGCCTACGGCTGTGCTTAAATTTATGCCTAGCTGTTCAGTATATGAGCTATTCCCTACACAATGAAAAGCCTTGGCATCGGGGACATTCAACGTCAATATACAACTTGATTTCGGTCCAGTAACTGGTAACACAATTGTTGTATATTCATGTTGCAACAAATGAACATCAGGATAATTCGACAACAAGAAGGTATTAGCTTCATTGGCATAATCATCACAAAGCTGAGATGGTGTTTTTTCTTCTATGTCTTCAACAACCTTGCTGAAAACAATGCTCCCTTTATCAAGCGGCATATAAATCGAGTAACCAGCGTTCGCTGTCATCGTTGCAGCTGTCGCTAGGATAGTAACTAATGCTTTGACTTCATTTTTCATGGTTCTCCTGTTCTTTGTTTGCTACATTGAAGTTCCTTATCTCAACGCTCAGTGTTACTTTCTTTTGAAAGTCACGACCACCACGCACGTTCAAGTATTCTTTCATGCAATCATTCAAAAAACGGGACAGAGGGAACTTGTGCTCTTTTGCGACAGCCTTGAATTGATTGAGTGTTTCGGCGTCCAATATAATGGTGCAGGGTTTTAAGTTGGCTTTTGCTTTTTGCTTTCTCATAATACTCCTTTTCTTATATGTATATATTTATTAGAGCACAAACAAAAGCAAAGTCAAATAAATACATATATTTAGCATCATAAAATTCGGGCACAAAAAAACCAGCACTTGCTGGCTTCGTTATAGGTCTCTTATAGATGCATCTTGATATTCGTAAGGTACTCTACTTTGGTCCTCCAAAACCTTGAACGTGCCATCTAGTGGGTCAAAAATCAAATGGCAAACGCTTTTGCTATGTGCATTCTTAACGTTCGTATACAAACCATCAAGTCCTAGTTTTTTAGTATATTTTAAGATTTCTTTCCTTTTGCTAGTAACTCTTATTAGTTGCATTGTCATAATCTCCTGTTCATGGTTATAATATAACATATGATTGTAAATATTCAATAGATAAATATATATTTATTGAACTCCGGTGGCGTCAATCAATGCGGTATCAACAATTTTGAAATCCGACTTTATGTCAATCATCTCGTTTGTGCTTAAATCAATTATGTATTTGCCTATTAATCTTTTTCCGAACACATCACCGAGCAGGTCATTCTTAAAGACCTGTATTTTGCTGTATAGTCTCATTATTTTTAGCATTCCATTCGCAAGGATAGAGAACCCAACGAAGTCGTTTTTTTCTACAAATGCGAACGCTCTATCAATAACTTCGTTCTTGCCCTTTAAAAAAGGCTTTCTTTTCAATTCCCGCCATAAAGAAAGCGTGTTTTTAACGCCAAACATTGCATATCTACGCACACCCCACAATGCTTGAACGGCTCTCACTTTTTTGTGATTATTGATTTCCAACTTATCTACATTTAGGACGCCGCCTTTCAGCTCGAAATCCATATTGAATGACTTAGTTAGATACTTCATCACATATGATGTTGCCTTGCTTTTTTTTGTGTCGATTTCTTCAATTTTTACGGCGTTTTCCGAGTGTCTAAAATGTTTGTTAATCAAGATTACTAATTCGTCATAATGTTTCTTGTTGACATACATTAAAGCGTGCTTATGAAAGCACTGGTCTTTGTGAGGTTCAACAGCCCAGAAACCATTCATCTCAATCTTATGTCTATGAATGTCCTTTCTAAAAGCATTCCATAAGCCTTTCAAGTAATCATTGCTTTCTTTTGGTGTTGAGCCATCCCATGAACTAACCCCCTTCGATGGTTTGGGGTGAAATCTTGCCGGAGCAGTGAACGTGATAAATAGAGGCTTATAGTCAAGATTTTTAGCGTAAGCATCTAATGATGATACTTGAATATATAGCTCGGCAAATCTTTGCTTTTCAGTGCTTGCTACTTTCCATAGTGGGATTTTCTTATTGTTTTCATTAACAAGAGTTTTCTTCATGATGTAATCAAGCTGGCTGGCTTCGTCAGCTTCTCTATTGCGAACAACTTCATCACTACAAATCTCATATGCTTGACCCGAACCAATCAAGCCTGAGTTCAGCTTTGAAAGTTCGCTTCGCTGTTTTTGTATTCTTTTTATTTGTAATTTGAGCTTTTTCTCATCAGCAATGTTGATGAGCTTGTCTTTTATAGTTGACCCTTTGATATCTTTTATTTTGATGCCGTAGCCGATATCCCAATTATGATTTATATGTGAGAGCACGTTTTCGCCGCAATCGTCATTTTTGAGATTTCTTTTCTTTATAATTAGGTTTTCTTGAATTTTCTTGAAAACGAACGTGATATTCTTGACGATTTCGTCCAAGTCGCCAGTAAGTGCATACTTGTTTTGTATCTTCCAGCATTTATATTCGTCGCACGATGCAACCCAAGTGATTTTTTGTTTAAGGTTTCGTATTTCTTTGACTAAGGCTTCATGCTTTCTTTCTGATGAATTATTTAACTTGTTTTCATAATATTCTTTCGAGGTCAGTTTCTTTTCGATAGCTCGCTCAAAAATATACTGTCTTTCGCATTCTGCAAAGAAGAATTCAGGTGTAAGATTTTCAAGAATTATTGTTTGTGGAAGAAATATCATGCGAGCCTTTTTTGTTTACTTACTAATACTAATATCACGCCATATTAGATTGTCAAATAAATACATAGTTTTTATTAATCGAATTTAAGAGATGCTAGTTTTTTCAAAATCAGAAACGGTCAGAAAACCTTGTAAAATCAGCTTGCGACACTTATTTAAGAGTTATCCAAGGAGAGCAAAATCAAAATCAAAAGCAAAAAAAACCAGCATTTTGCTGGTTTGTTTAAATTATTTCTGTTTGGGTTATGTGATATGCAGCAACGAAATGCGTTAAAAATTTCGTTCCGTTTCGTGTTCCACCCCTTCCACTAACAACATAAGCAATAGGCTTGGCATTAGCCTTTACTTTTCTATTATTTAATCTCCAATATCCCGCAGTATCAATATCTTGCGGCTTCACATTAAAAAGCAAACCTTTTTGTCTTTCGTAAAATTTCAGTTGTGGATTATCCTGCATCAATCTCTCTTTTTCATTTATCAATCTGTCAATTACTGCTTTTCTTCTCATATTGTTATATATATATTGCCTTGCTATCAATATAGCATTTTTTTATAAAAAATCAAATCGCATGTAACTATAAGTAATATTCAAAAGCATCAAAGTCAAAAGCATCTGGGTATTGCGAACTTTGTTCGCTAATTAAAACCATGGCGTCGATGTTTAGTAACATTCCTGAAAGTCAATTTTATAACTGTTCTTTGGTTCGGGGATATGTCCCCGAGCCTCAAAAGAATTTGGTGCTTCAAAAGTCATCAAGGCTAGTAATTTTTCTAAAAATTAAAATTCATAAAATAGCCCTTTTTAGAGCTTGAAATTTCTTTCGTGTATAACAATACCGATAATAAAAACGTAGCGTATTTTGTCCGATTCCGTTAGTTCATTGAAAATTAAGTTCGACGTTATTTTCTTTTTTTATGAACTTTTTTTGAGTTTTAAGTTTTGAGGGCAGTCAATAAATGGCTTAAAATCAACTAAATATCGTGTCAATAGCAAATTGAAAATATATTTAAGGTTGGATAGTAATTGTCAAAATTTAAAAATTAGCATTCGACCTTAATCGGTGCTTTTATATAAAATTTTATATGTGCTCAATTTTCATGCTTGAACAAGTTCAACCACAAAAATCGACCTTGAGTAAAATGGCGGCGAATGCAGACGATTCCTACAGGTAAAATATGGACGACTTGATCAAGTCCGCCTACCCCTGGATCGACACCATCTCTGATGCCAACAGCCTGGCCCGGATGCAACTGAACAACCCCGACGCCAGCGGCAACCTGCGCCCGCCCGAACGCCTGTGCAACGGCCAGACCCTGCTGTGCCGCGCCATGGGCCTGAAGGTGCCGCACTGGGATGCCCGGCGTTTCGACCCCGAGCGCCTGTACGTCGAGGATTGCGGCATCGCGGTCCCCCGGGTGATCCAGACCACCCGCCTGGGCATACCCCATGGCCGCGACGAACATTTGCCCTACCGCTTCGTCGATGCCGATTACGCCCGCCACTGCACCCGAAACCCGCTGCGACGCGGCCAGGTCGAAGGGCAAGACTTCTTCATGCTTGAACAAGGAAACTGAACCATGGGCCAATGGCTGGACAGCCTGACCACCTGGCTTGGCGCCAACCCTCAGTGGCTGGGCCTGGCAATCTTCCTCGTGGCCTGCGTCGAATGCCTGGCCATCGCCGGTATCATCGTGCCCGGCACCGTACTGTTGTTCGCGGTCGCCGTGCTGGCTGGCAGCGGCACCTTCAGCCTGGGCGAAACCCTATTGCTGGGTTTCCTCGGCGGCATGCTCGGCGACGCGATCTCCTACGCCATCGGCAAGTACTTCCACCAGAACATCCGCCGCCTGCCGTTGCTGCGCAGCCACCCGGAGTGGATCGGCAGCGCCGAGGCGTACTTCCAGCGCTATGGTATAGCAAGCCTGCTGGTTGGCCGCTTCATCGGCCCGCTGCGGCCCATGCTGCCGATGGTCGCCGGCATGTTCGACATGCCCCTGCCGCGCTTCATCGCCGTTAGCCTGGTGGCCGGCGCCGGCTGGTCGGTGGCCTACCTGCTGCCCGGCTGGGCCACCGGCGCGGCGATGCGCCTGCCACTGCCGGAAGGCTTCTGGCTGGACGCGGGGATTGTCATGGGCACCCTGGCGGTGCTGATCGGCCTGAGCCTGAGCACCAGCATCCGCGATCAGCGTCACGGCACCCGCCTGATCGCTGCCCTGAGCGGCCTGGCGGTAGCCGCGCTGTTCATCGGCTGGCGCTACTTGAGCGAATTCGACCAGGGCGTCATGACCCTGGTCCAGGAGCACCGCAGCCAGGCCATCGACGGCGCCGTGGTGGTGATCACCCGCCTGGGCGACTTCCGCACCCAGTTCTTCCTCGGCGGCTTGCTCACGGGCCTGCTGCTGCTGGCCCGGCAATGGCGCCATGCGCTGTTCGCCGGCGCGACGCTGATCGGCACAGCCCTGGCCAACGGCACGCTGAAATGGTTGTTCGCCCGCGCCCGCCCCGAGGTGCTGACCGACCCGCTGACCAGCTACAGCATGCCCAGCGGGCATAGCTCGGCATCGTTCGCCTTCTTCCTGGTGCTGGCGGTGCTGGCCGGGCGTGGCCAGCCGCCGCGCATGCGCCTGACCTGGGTGCTGCTGGGATGCATTCCGGCCCTGGCCATCGCGCTGTCGCGGGTATACCTGGGCGCGCACTGGCCGACCGATATCCTCGCCGGCGCGCTGCTGGCATGCTGCGTGTGCGCGCTGAGCCTGACCCTGGTGCAATATCGCCAGCCACTCACCGCGCTGCCGCAGCGGGTATGGTGGCTGGTATTGCCAGCGTGCATCGCGTTGCTGACATTCTTTGCCCTGCACGCGCTGCCCAAGGCGTTGCTGCGCTACCAATACTGACGGCCATCACTGGGCAACCCGCTCCATCGGAGCGGGCCTGGATGGTTCAGGCGAACAACTCGCCCTGGATCCGCTCCAGCAATGCCTGGATCGCTTCCAGCCTCAACTGCGGCGAGTCGATGGCCAGCAGATCGAGCTTGTCCTCTTCCACGAACGGCAACAGGTAGGCCAACTGGTTGGCCAACGCCTGTCGCCCGTCGACATCCCGCGGCATGTCCAGCGCCTCGACCATCGGGTGCTCGCCCAGGGCCAGCAGCAGCGCCAGCAGGTCATCGTCCTGCTCCTGCAGCGGTCCGTCCGCCAGCTCCGACAGCCACTGCACCTCGCCGATCATCAACTGGTCCTTCTGCACCTCGGTGCGCTCGACACGAAAACGCCGCAGGCCCTCAACGCGAATGCCCAGCAGGCCGTTGTCCTGCTGCACGAAGTCGCGGATCAGTGCCTCGCAGCCGACCGACGCCACCACTGGCGCCGCCTTGCCCACCTGCTCGCCTTCCAGGATGCATACCACGCCGAAGCCTTCACCCTGCTTCATGCAACGGCCGATCATGTCCAGGTAGCGCGCCTCGAAGATCTGCAGATCGAGCAGGCAACCGGGGAACAGCACGGTATTGAGGGGAAACAGCGGTAATGTCATCTCGATTCCTCAAGCCACCAGGCTGACCGCCAACGGCAGGAACACCGCCGTGGCCACCCCCATAAGGCTCATCGCCAGCGCGGCGAAGGCGCCGCATTCGTCACTTTCCTGCAAGGCCACCGACGTGCCCACCGCGTGAGCGGTGACGCCCAGCGCCATGCCCCGGGCCTCGGGGCTGAGTACGCCGAAGCGGCTCAGCAGCGCCGGGCCGAAGATCGCGCCGATCACCCCGGTGATCAGCACGAACACCGCAGCGAGGGCCGCCACACCACCAATCTGCTCGGCCACCAGCATGGCGATCGGCGAGGTGACCGACTTCGGCGCCATGGTCATCAGGATCATGTGCTCGGCGCCAAACCACCAGCCCAGCGCCAGGCATGCCACGGTGGCGAACAGGCCTCCGACTACCAGCGTAGTAAATGTCGGCCAGAACAGCTGACGGATCCGCCGCAGGTTCAGGTAGAGCGGCACCGCCAGGGCCACGGTGGCGGGGCCCAGGAGGATGTTCATGATCTCGGTGCTCTTGCGGTACTCGGCGTAGTCGATGCCGCAGACAAGCAGGATGCCGATCACCACCAGCATCGACACCAGCACCGGTTGCAGGAAGATCCAGCGGGTTTTTTCATACCCTGCCAGCACCAGCTGGTAGGCGGCCAGCGTGATGCCGATACCGAACAGGGGATGGTGGATGACCGCGTCGAGCGCGCCGTGCCAATCGAGGGTCATGGCTGCTCCTCTTGCTTGCCCTGGCGGTGGATCAGTCTCTGCATCAGCACCCCCACGAACACCAGGGTCGCCAGGCAAGAGATCAACAGCGCCCCGACGATCGCCCAGAAGTCGGCGGCGATGTCCCTGGCATAGACCATCACCCCCACCGCCGGCGGCACCAGCAGCAGCGGCAGGTAGCGCAGCAGGCTGCCGGCGGCCTCGTTGAGCGGCTGGCCGACTTCGCCACGAACCATCAGGAACACCAGCAGCAGCAACAGGCCGATGATGGGCCCGGGCAGGATGTGCAGGAACAAATGGTTGATCGCCGTTCCCAGCAACTGGAACAGCACCAGCCAGGTCAGACCACGCAACAGCATAGGGACCTCCGTCAGAACATGGCGGTCATTATAAGCACGCTAAGCAATTGCCTATAAGGCGATATTCGGCGAAAAGCGGGCAACTTGACTGAAACGGTGCTGCGTGCTGATCTTGAACATTCGTACCAAATGACAATCTGGAGATGTCGCGATGCCCTATGTACCCGTTACAGAGCTTTCGCAGTACGTTGGCAAGGAGCTGGGCCGTTCCCAATGGCTGAAGATCGACCAAGAACGCATCAACCTGTTCGCCGAAGCCACCGGCGATTTCCAGTTCATCCATGTCGATCCTGTGAAAGCGGCCAAGACCCCGTTCGGCAGCACTATCGCCCATGGTTTCCTTACCCTGTCGCTGATCCCCAAGTTGATGGAGGACATCCTCGTGCTGCCCGAGGGGTTGAAGATGGTGGTCAACTATGGCCTGGACAGCGTGCGCTTCATCCAGCCGGTGAAGGTCGACAGCCAGGTACGACTCAAGGTCGACTTGACCGACGCCACCGAGAAAAAGCCCGGGCAATGGCTGCTCAAGGCCACGGTAACCCTTGAAATCGAAGGCGAAGAGAAACCGGCCTACATCGCCGAACCACTGTCACTCTGCTTCGTCTGACCACCACGCCGCGCCTGGAGCAGACGCACGGGGCGCGCAGCGCCCCAATTCACGGCCTGGCGTATTCTGCGGCATACTCGGGGCATCGTTTTCCGCGGAAGCCGCCATGCGCCCCCTGCTCCCCCTGACCCTGATCCTGCTGCTCGCCGCCTGTGGCGAAGGCGAATCCCTGTCTCCGCCGGACGCGCGCCTGCCCGATGGCGGCCGCTACCGTGGCCAGGTGGTGAATGGCCTGCTACAGGGCGAGGGGCGCATCGACTATCCCAACGGCAGCTGGTACGCCGGCAGCTTCAAGGATGGCCAATGGCACGGCCAGGGTGAGTGGCATGGCAGCAACGGCGAGGTCTACCGTGGCCAGTTCAGTGAAGGCCTGTTCCAGGGCCTGGGTGACCTGACCACGCCCGGCAGCCACTACGCCGGCACCTTCAAGCATGGCCGCCGCGATGGCGAAGGCACCCTCAAGCAAAACGACCAGACCTACCGCGGCCAGTTCAAGGACGACCAGTACGATGGCGCGGGGCAACTGGAACTGGCTGACGGCAGCCGTTACCAGGGCCTGTTCGCCAAGGGCAAACCGAACGGTGCCGGGGTGCGCAGCGATGCCAGCGGCAACCAGTTCAGCGGGCACTTCATCGATGGCCAGCTACAGGGAGCCGGCACCTACGACAGCGCCGACGGCGAACAGTACATCGGCGAGTTCAAGGACAATCGCCTCGAGGGCCGTGGCCGCTACGAGAGCGCCGACGGCGACGTCTGGATCGGCGACTTCAAGGACGGATCGCTGGCCGGCCAGGGCGAACTGCTGGGTAGCGATGGCAGCCGCTACAAGGGCGGTTTCCGTGACTGGCGCTTCGCTGGCACCGGCACCTTGCAACTGGCTGACGGTAGCCAGTATATCGGCGGTTTCGCCGACGATGCCTACCACGGGCGTGGCAAGCTGACCCACCCGGACGGTCGCAGCGAAGCCGGTACCTGGGTCAACGGCGTGCGCGTGCGCGACGCCCAGGGCAAGCTTTTGCCCGACCCGCTCGACCTGGCCCTGCTCAACCAGGGCAAACTGCTGGCCGATGCGCTGGCCAAGGTGCCTGCGTCGGTCCCACCCGTGCAGTTGTACAGCCTTGTGGTGGCCGGCGACGGCCAGCAAAGTGTGTTCCTGCGTGAGGCCGACTATGTCAGCAATATGCTCAAGGTGCGTTTCGGCGCCCTCGGCCAGATCACCTTGGTCAACCATCGCGATCATCTGGCCGACCGGCCCATGGCCACCCGTGAGAGCATCACCCGCGCTGCCCGCACCTTGGCCGAGCGCAGCGGCCCCGAGGACCTGGTGTTCATCTACCTGACCAGCCATGGCAGCCACGACCACCAACTGGTGCTCGACCAACCACGCCTGCAACTGGCCGACCTCTCCGCCGACGAGCTGGCCAGCGCCCTCGCCCCGCTGAAGGACCGCGACAAGGTGATCGTCATCTCCGCCTGCTATTCCGGTGGCTACATCGCCCCGCTCAAGGACGACCGCACCCTGGTCATGACCGCCGCCCGGCCAGACCGGGTGTCATTCGGCTGTTCGGAAGAAGCCGACTTCACCTACTTCGGCGACGCCCTTTTCGCCCAAGCGTTGAACCAGACCGACGATCTGAAACAGGCGTTTGAACTGGCGCGGCAAAGCGTTGCCGAACGAGAACGAAGGGAAGGTTTCGAAGCCTCTGAGCCGCAGCTCTGGGCGCCGCCGGCGGTAATCAGCCATTGGCAGCGCCTGCGCCGCCAACAAGCCGAGCAAGCCTTGCGCAATGAAGCCCAGCCAGCTTCGGAGGAACAGGCAAAAACACCTGGCGCCCACTAAGCTGTGTAGTAACGAGGGAGAAACACCATGTACCTGACGCCTCAGCATGTCCTGCTTGCCGGTGCCACGGGTCTGACAGGAGAACACCTGCTCGACCGCCTGCTCAACGAGCCCACTATCAGCCGCGTGCTGGCGCCAACGCGCCGCCCGCTGGCCGAGCATCCGCACCTGGAAAACCCAGTGGGTGACCCGGCCATGTTTCTCCCGCAACTGGCTGGCCGTGTCGACATAGCGTTCTGCTGCCTGGGTACCACCCTCAAGCAGGCCGGATCTGAAACGGCCTTCCGCGCCGTGGACCTGGATATGGTCGTGGCCTTCAGCAAGCGCGCCAGGGAGATGGGCGCCCGCCATCTACTGGTGATCAGCGCGCTCGGCGCCGATCCGAAGTCTTCGATCTTCTACAACCGGGTCAAGGGCGAGATGGAGGAAGCGCTAAAGCAGCAGGATTGGCCGCAATTGACCATCGTGCGGCCTTCGCTATTGCTGGGCGAGCGGATCCAGCCACGGCTGGGTGAGCGCATGGCCGCACCCTTCGCCCGCCTGATACCGGGCAAGTACCGCGGCATCGAGGCCTGCACCCTGGCCCGGGCGCTGTGGCGGCTGGCGTTGGAGGAGGAGGATGGAATTCGCGTGGTCGAGTCGGACGAGCTGCGCAAGCTAGGCAAGAAGTAAGGCATCAAGCCCATCGCGGGGCAAGCCCGCTCCCACGCTACGGGCTATCGCTCAAGGACGTGGGAGCGGCGGTTCGCCGCTGCGACTTGCCCCGCGATGCTGTTACAACCCACCGGTAGCGTTGAACCCCACCCCCGCCGCCGTCAATAACGACAACGGCAGCAGCAGCGTATCGAGCAACGCGCTCCCAGGAAGGTCCAGCCCCGGATAGGCCGGCGCCTCGGCCCCGAACCGATCTTCTGGACAGCACCCACCATTGATCACGTACAGGTCAAGCCGTGTCCCGGCATACACCACCGGTGCCCCGGGCTTGTTGGCATCCAACGTGCGGACCGTGGCGCAGCCACCGAGCTGGGCCAACACCAGCAGCCCCAGCACAAACCGCCTCAATCATCGACCCCATGATGATGCTCGCCCCAGCGCGGCAGCATGTCCTGCGGGATATTCAGCAGGTTCAGGATGCGTGCCACGACGAAGTCGACCAGGTCGTCGATGGTCTGCGGCTGGTGGTAAAAGCCCGGTGCCGCCGGCAGGATCACCGCGCCCATCTGCGACAGCTTGAGCATGTTCTCCAGGTGGATGGTCGAGAATGGCGCCTCCCGCGGAACCAGGATCAACTGACGACGCTCCTTGAGGGTCACGTCGGCCGCCCGCTCGATCAGGTTGTTGCAGGCACCGGTGGCAATCGCCGACAGGGTGCCGGTGGAACACGGCACCACCACCATCGCCGCCGGCGCGCCGGAGCCCGAGGCCACCGGCGACATCCAGTCCTCCTTGCCATACACGCGGATCTGCCCGTCGGCCGCGCCGGTGTACTCGGTCAGGAACGCCTGCATGGCCTGGGGCTTGGCTGGCAACACCACGTCGGTCTCTGTAGCCATTACCAGTTGCGCGGCCTTGGAGATGAGGAAATGCACCTCGCGGTCTTCGCGCACCAGGCAATCGAGCAGGCGCAGGCCATACTGCGCCCCGGAGGCGCCGGTCATGGCCAGGGTGATGCGTTCCGGCCCGCTCACTTCAGCGCCTCGGCCAGCTTGCCGTGCAGGCCGCCGAAGCCGCCGTTGCTCATGATCACCACATGGGTACCCGGGCGGGCCTGGCCCTTGATCCGTTCGATGATCGCCTCGAGGCTGTCGGCGACCACACTCGGCACCTTGCACTGCGCGGCGGTGCCGGCCAGATCCCAGCCCAGGTTGGGCGGCGCGTACCAGATGACCTGGTCGGCGTCGTTGACGCTTTCCGGCAGGCCGTCGCGGTGCGCGCCCAGCTTCATGGAGTTGGAGCGCGGCTCGATCACCGCGATCACCGGCGCCTCGCCTACGCGCTTGCGCAGGCCATCGAGGGTAGTGGCGATGGCGGTCGGGTGGTGGGCGAAGTCGTCATAGATGGTCACGCCCTGAACCTCGGCAACCAGTTCCATGCGGCGTTTGACGCTCTTGAAGGCGCTCAGGCCTTCGATACCCATGGCCGGCGCCACGCCGACATGGCGGGCGGCAGCCAGGGTGGCCAGGGCATTGGCGACGTTGTGTTGGCCGGTCAGCGCCCAATCCACCACTCCTTGCGCCTGACCTTCGAACAGCACTTCGAAGCGCGAGCCATCGGCGCTGAGCAGGCGCGCCTGCCACTGGCCACCCTCGCCCGTGGTCTGCACCGGGGTCCAGCAGCCCATGCCGATGACGCGCTCCAGCGCCTGCTCGGTGGTCGGGTGAATGACCAGGCCCTCACTGGGAATGGTGCGAACCAAGTGGTGGAACTGCCGCTCGATGGACGCAAGTTCGGGGAAGATGTCCGCGTGATCGAACTCGAGATTGTTGAGGATCGCAGTACGCGGATGGTAGTGCACGAACTTGGAGCGCTTGTCGAAGAAAGCGCTGTCGTATTCGTCGGCTTCTACCACGAAGAACGGCGTATCGCCCAGGCGCGCCGACACCGAGAAGTTCTGCGGCACGCCGCCGATCAGGAAGCCCGGGCTCATGCCGGCGTGTTCCAGCACCCAGGCCAGCATGCTGCTGGTAGTGGTCTTGCCATGGGTACCGGCCACGGCCAGTACCCAGCGGCCCTGCAGCACATGGTCGGCCAGCCACTGCGGGCCCGATACGTACGCCAGGCCCTTGTTCAGCACATACTCCACCGCCGGGTTGCCCCGCGACATGGCGTTGCCGATCACCACCAGATCCGGTGCCGGCTCCAGCTGGGCCGGGTCGTAGCCTTGGGTCAGCTCGATGCCCTGGGCTTCGAGCTGGGTGCTCATCGGCGGATACACGTTGGCGTCGGAGCCGGTGACACGGTGGCCAAGGTCCTTGGCCAGCACCGCCAGCGAACCCATGAAAGTGCCGCAAATACCGAGAATATGAATGTGCATGATCGACCTCGCAAAACGTCGAGGCAGGGTAGCCCAGGGCGAGGGAAATCGCACCCGCTGTTTCGCTCAGCAGGCCCTGGCTATGCCATGTTTGCGCAGTTTTCGATACAAGGTATTGCGGCTGATGCTCAGGTGCTCGGCGACGCGGGTCATGTGCCAGTGGTTTGCCTCCAGGGCGCTGAGCAAGGCCTGGCGCTCGGCATCGCCAAGACACACACGACCATCGTGGGAGCGAGCCTGCCCCGCGATGGCGTTGGCAGGACCCACTCCCACATTGCGCACCATTTGCGGGAGGTCCGGATACTCGATCCGCCCCTCCTCGCACAACGCCACCAACGTGCGCAGCACATTGCGCAACTGCCGCACGTTCCCTGGCCAGGCAAAGTCCAGCAACGCTTGTCGTGCTTTCGGTTCGATTTCGATGACCTGTCCTTCGGCCTCCTGCGCCAGCAGGAAGTCCAGCAGCGGCGCCTTGTCGCTGCGTTCGCGCAACGCCGGCAGGGCCACCTCCAGGCCATTGAGGCGGTAATAGAGGTCTTCACGGAACCCGCCGTGCGCCACCCGCTCCAGCAGGTCACGGTGGGTGGCGCTGATGATCCGCACATCCACCGCCTGCGGCTCACCACCGATCGGCACCACCTGGCGCTCTTCCAGTACCCGCAGCAAGCGAGTCTGCAGCGCCAACGGCATGTCGCCGATCTCGTCCAGCAGCAAGGTGCCGCCATCGGCCTGCAGCAGCTTGCCGCGCATGCCTTCCTTGCGCGCACCGGTGAAGCTGCCACCGCGATAGCCGAACAGCTCGCTCTCGATCAGGCTCTCCGGGATCGATGCGCAGTTGATCGCCACGAACGGCTTGTCACGGCGTGCGCTGGCTTGGTGCACCGCCTGGGCAAAAGCCTCCTTGCCGCAACCGGTTTCGCCGCGCAACAGCAGCGGCACGTCACGCTCGAACACCCGCACGGCGCGACGGAAGTCCTCGCGCAAGGCCGGATCGAGCAGGCAGATGCCCGGCGCAGCGGTCTGGGGCAAGGCCACCGGCACCGACCACACCGGCGCCCGTGCCTGGCCGCGCAGGCTGGCGAATACCTGGCGACCGTCGCGGGTGTGCAGCGGCCAGGCAGTACTGCCCTGGAGAGTGGCGCGGCTGAACATTTCATCGTGGCTGCAGGCGAAGAACCTGTCCAATGGCTTGCCCAGCACTCCGCCGCGGATGGTCCCCAACAGGTTCAAAGCACTCTGGTTGGCGGCGCAGATCCGCCCGTCGCCATCGAAGGCCAGCAGGCCCTCGCTGAACAACCCGACCGACTCGGCCTGCAAGTGAAAACGCAGTAGCCATTGCTGCTCGAAGTGGCGCAGGAAGTAGCAGCTCTCGATCATCTTCGCCGACAGGTTGACCAGCGCCATGGTGTGGAACTGGCTCTGGCGCGAGACATCGGGCCGCGCCGACGACACATCGAGTACCGCCAGCAACTCGCCGTGTGGGTCGAATACCGGGCTGGCCGAGCAGGTCAGCCCGGTATGGCGACCACGGAAGTGCTCGTCCTGGTGAATGGTCAGGGCTTGGCGCTCGACCAGGCAGGTACCGATACCGTTGGTGCCCTCGCGGGCCTCGCTCCAGTCGGCGCCGAGCCACAGCCCGGCACGCTCGAAGATGCGCCGCTCGCTGGGCGCGGTGACGCAGTTGAGGATCACCCCGCGAGCATCGGTCAGCAGCACCGCGTGCCCGGCACCGGACAACTGCTGGTGCAGGCTGTTCATCTCGTTGTCGGCGATCTGCAGCACCTGGCGCAGGCGCTCGCGGCTCTCCAGCAGGCGGCCGTGTTCGAGCACCACCGGTGCCTGGACCCGCGCGGGGTCGAGGTGGTAGTCCTCCAGGCAACGCAGCCAGGAGCGGGCGATGGACGGGTCGCTGCCCGGCCCGCTGGTCTGGCCCTGGGCGACCGTGAGCACTTGCTGGGCATGGCGGCTGAACGGATTGCTCTGCATTTCTTGTTGTTCTCCGCAGATAGAGCGTGCCGTCAGCATCCTCCAGGCGTGAACGCTTTGCAACGTTGCACCGACCCTGCGGTCACGGCCTGTGTCGCAACGGGTACAAAATGTCACCCTGGCCGTGCCGAGGCTGGCACAGGTCATTTCAATCGCGGCGCCGCACTTGACCCAAGTCATTGATAAACAAGGGCCTCCAGGCGCTGGCCCGACCTTTGCTCTACGCTTGGTAACTCCGCAACAATCACAACGACCAGGAGACACATCATGCGTTATGCACATCCCGGCACCGAAGGCGCGAAGGTCAACTTCAAGAGCCGCTACGGCAACTACATCGGTGGTGAGTTCGTGGCGCCGGTGAAGGGGCAGTATTTCGAGAACACCTCCCCGGTCAACGGCAAGCTGATCGCCGAGTTCCCCCGCTCCACCGCCGAAGACATTGAAAAGGCCCTCGACGCGGCCCACGCGGCCGCCGATGCCTGGGGCCGCACTTCGGTGCAGGACCGATCCAACGTCCTGCTGCGCATCGCCGACCGCATCGAGCAGAACCTCGAGCTGCTGGCCATCACCGAAACCTGGGACAACGGCAAGCCGATCCGCGAAACCCTCAACGCCGACATCCCGCTGGCGGTCGATCACTTCCGCTACTTCGCCGGCTGCATCCGGGCCCAGGAAGGCGGCGCCGCCGAGATCAACGAAACCACCGTGGCCTACCACATCCACGAGCCGCTGGGCGTGGTCGGGCAGATCATCCCGTGGAACTTCCCACTGCTGATGGCCGCCTGGAAGCTCGCCCCGGCCCTGGCCGCCGGCAACTGCGTGGTACTCAAGCCCGCCGAACAGACTCCACTGGGCATCACCGTGCTGATGGAACTGATCGGCGACCTGCTGCCCAAGGGCGTGCTCAACGTGGTGCAAGGCTACGGCCGTGAAGCGGGCGAGGCCCTGGCCACCAGCAAGCGCATTGCCAAGATCGCCTTTACCGGCTCTACCCCGGTCGGCGCGCACATCATGAAATGCGCCGCCGAGAACATCATCCCCTCCACCGTCGAACTGGGCGGCAAGTCGCCGAACGTGTACTTCGAGGACATCATGCAGGCCGAGCCGAGCTTCATCGACAAGGCGGCCGAAGGCATGGTGCTGGCCTTCTTCAACCAGGGCGAAGTGTGCACCTGCCCGTCGCGTGCCCTGGTGCAGGAATCGATCTACCCGCAGTTCATGGAAGTGGTGATGAAGAAGGTGCTGCAGATCAAGCGCGGCGATCCACTGGACACCGACACCATGGTCGGCGCCCAGGCCTCGCAGCAGCAGTTCGAGAAGATCCAGTCCTACCTCAAGATCGCCCAGGAAGAGGGCGCCGAGTTGCTTACCGGCGGCAAGGTGGAGCAGCTCGAAGGCGCGCTGGCCAGCGGTTACTACATCCAGCCGACCCTGCTCAAGGGCAACAACAAGATGCGCGTGTTCCAGGAGGAGATCTTCGGCCCGGTGGTCAGCGTCACCACCTTCAAGGACGAAGCCGAGGCCCTGGCGATTGCCAACGACACCGAATTCGGCCTGGGCGCCGGCGTGTGGACCCGCGACATCAACCGCGCCTATCGCATGGGCCGCGGAATCAAGGCCGGCCGCGTGTGGACCAACTGCTACCACCTGTACCCGGCGCATGCCGCGTTCGGTGGCTACAAGAAGTCCGGCGTCGGCCGTGAAACCCACAAGATGATGCTCGACCACTACCAGCAGACCAAGAACCTGCTGGTGAGCTACGACATCAACCCGCTGGGCTTCTTCTAAGCACGAATCATCGCGGGGCAAGCCCGCTCCCACGTGGGAGCGGGCTTGCCCCGCGATGAGGCCGATCAACCAAGCGCGGTTGCCGTGCAGCAACCGCTCTGGCTCGCTTCCTGCAGTACCTATCACCATCGGCCCGGAACCCTTCCGGCCACCAAGAAGAAAAACAGGTGAATCCATGCCAAGCGATCATTCCGCCGGCGCGCCGGCAAGCTCCTCCGTCGACTTCGAAAAGGTCAATTCCGAGTATTTCCAGCAACGTGAACTGAAAAAAGGTGCCGCCGGCTGGGTGCTGCTGGTGGGCCTGGGCGTGGCCTACGTGATCTCCGGCGACTACGCCGGCTGGAACTTCGGCCTGGCCCAGGGCGGCTGGGGCGGCATGTTCCTCGCCACCCTGCTGATGGCCACCATGTACCTGTGCATGTGCTTCTCCCTGGCGGAACTGTCGTCGATGATCCCCACGGCCGGCGGCGGCTACGGCTTCGCCCGCAGCGCCTTCGGCCCCTGGGGCGGCTTCCTCACCGGCACGGCGATCCTCATCGAGTACGCCATCGCGCCCGCAGCCATCGCCGTGTTCATCGGTGCCTACTGCCAGTCGCTGTTCGGCATCGGCGGCTGGATGATCTACCTGGCCTTCTACATCGTGTTCATCGGCATCCACATCTTCGGCGTCGGCGAGGCGCTGAAGCTGATGTTCATCATCACCGCGGTTGCCGCCATCGCCCTGGCCGTGTTCCTGATCGGCATGGTGCCGCATTTCGATGCAGCGAACCTGTTCGACATCGCCAAGACCGACGCCGTCGGCGCCAGCAGCTTCCTGCCTTTCGGCTATGTCGGTGTCTGGGCGGCGATCCCCTACGCGATCTGGTTCTTCCTCGCGGTCGAAGGCGTACCACTGGCCGCCGAAGAGACCAAGAACCCGAAGCGTGACCTGCCCCGTGGCCTGATCGGCGCGATGTTGGTGCTGCTGGCCTTCGCCTTGTTGATCCTGGTGGTCGGCCCCGGTGGCGCCGGTTCCGAAGCCCTCAAGGCCTCAGGCAACCCGCTGGTCGAGGCGCTGTCGAAGGCCTACGGCGGTTCGACCTGGATGGGCGGCTTCGTCAACCTGGTGGGCCTGGCCGGCCTGATCGCCAGCTTCTTCTCGATCATCTATGCCTATTCGCGGCAGATCTTCGCGCTTTCCCGCGCCGGCTACCTGCCACGCAAACTGTCCGAGACCAACAAGAGCAAGGCCCCGGTACTGGCCCTGGTGATCCCCGGGATCATCGGCTTCGCCCTGTCGCTGACCGGCCAGGGCGACCTGCTGATCCTGGTGGCGGTGTTCGGCGCCACGCTGTCCTACGTGCTGATGATGGCCGCGCACATCACCCTGCGTATCCGCCGCCCGAAAATGGAGCGTCCGTACCGCACCCCCGGCGGCATCTTTACCTCGAGCGTGGCCCTGGTACTGGCCTGTATCGCCGTGGTCGCCGGCTTCCTGGTCGATCCGCGGGTGGTGATTGGCGCCGCGGTGATCTATGCAGTATTAATTGCCTACTTTGCGTTCTACAGCCGCCACCACCTGGTGGCCGGTACACCGGAAGAGGAATTCGCCGCGATCCAGAAGGCCGAAGAGGCCCTGCACTGATTGCCGACTTGCGCCGCAGGCCAGCCCTGCGGCGCCCTGGAGATTCTGTATGGCAAGTTTCACGCATACCGTGGGCCACCAGGTCTACCGCTTCGACAGCCTCAAGGAGGTGATGGCCAAGGCCAGCCCGGCACGCTCGGGGGACTACCTGGCCGGCGTCGCCGCCAGCAACGACGGCGAGCGGGTGGCCGCGCAGATGGCCTTGGCCAACATCCCGCTCAAGCACTTTCTCAGCGAAGCGCTGATCCCCTACGAACAGGACGAAGTCACCCGCCTGATCATCGACACCCACGATGCCGCGGCCTTCGCCGCGGTCAGCCACCTGACCGTCGGCGGCTTGCGCGACTGGCTGCTCAGCGACCAGGCCGACGAACACAGCCTCAGGGCCCTGGCCCCCGGCTTGACGCCGGAAATGGCCGCCGCAGTGTCGAAGATCATGCGCGTGCAGGATCTGGTGCTGGTGGCGCAGAAGATCCGCGTGGTCACCGCGTTCCGCGGCACCATGGGGCTGCGCGGGCGGCTATCGACGCGCCTGCAGCCCAACCACCCCACCGACGAGCCGGCCGGTATCGCCGCGAGCATTCTCGACGGCCTGCTGTACGGCAACGGTGATGCGATGATCGGCATCAACCCGGCCACCGACAGCATCGCCTCGATCTGCGCGCTGCTGGAAATGCTCGATGCGATCATCCAGCGTTACGACATCCCCACCCAGTCCTGCGTGCTGACCCACGTCACCACCTCGATCGAGGCGATCAACCGCGGCGTGCCGCTGGACCTGGTGTTCCAGTCCATTGCCGGCACCGAAGCGGCCAACGCCGGCTTCGGCATCAACCTTAACGTGTTGCAGGAGGGCTACGAGGCCGGCCTGTCACTCAAGCGCGGCACGGTCGGGCAGAACCTGATGTACTTCGAGACCGGCCAGGGCAGCGCCCTGTCGGCCAACGCCCACCACGGCGTCGACCAGCAGACCTGCGAAACCCGCGCCTATGCGGTGGCCCGGCACTTCAAGCCGTTCCTGGTCAACACCGTGGTCGGTTTCATCGGCCCGGAGTACCTGTACAACGGCAAGCAGATCATCCGCGCCGGCCTCGAGGACCACTTCTGCGGCAAGCTGCTGGGCGTGCCGATGGGCTGCGACATCTGCTACACCAACCACGCCGAAGCCGACCAGGACG